>Ga0075030_100001610_pt1 | contig 20321 bp, 16 predicted proteins | sample LitLauG_LLR_2012_FD_71393 | JGI IMG/M metagenome (GOLD analysis project Ga0075030, IMG submission 71393) | Freshwater sediment microbial communities from Pennsylvania, USA - Little Laurel Run_MetaG_LLR_2012 | ecosystem: Environmental > Aquatic > Freshwater > Creek > Sediment | place: USA...
ACCTTGCAGGTGGAGGCCAACTTCGACCAGATCCTGGCGATGGTTCGCCAGCTTGCCGGCCGGCTGGGTATCTATCTGCTCAATTCCATCAACCCGTTCCGCATCGAAGGCCAGAAAACCATCATGACCGAGATGCTCGACCAGCGCGACTGGCGCGTTCCCGACTGGGTGGTGCTGCCCGGTGGGAACCTGGGAAATACTTCGGCCTTTGGGAAGGCGCTGCGGGAAATGAAGGAACTGGGGCTCATCGATCGGCTGCCCCGCCTGGCAGTCATCCAGGCGGAAGGCTCCGCGCCGTTTTACGATTTAATGCGCCGCCGCAGGCGTAACCGCCTGACCGCGGTCGACCATCCCCAGACTCTGGCTACCGCCATCAAGATCGGCGATCCCGTTTCCTGGCCCAAGGCCCTCCATGAAGTCACTACTTCCCAAGGTGTCGTCGAAAAGGTGAGCGAACAGGAAATTGCCGACGCCAAGGCCGTGATCGGGCGCTGCGGCATCGGTTGCGAACCGGCTTCGGCAGCCACTCTCGCCGGCATCCGGAAACTCACGGCCACGGGTGTCCTTGCCCCGGATGCCGACGTGGTCGCCGTACTCACGGGTAATGTTCTGAAAGACCCGGATTATATCTATCGTTATCATACCGGGGCGTTGGAAGCGCCGGATGGTCAACATATTCAATCCAACTTCGGCAATCACCCCGTGGTGGTGTCCAATAATGCCGATGAAATCGCCGGAATAATCGAAGGTTAACTAAAACACCCACCCCCTTTGAGGGGTCCCCCAGTTCTAGTACCGGTTATCCAAATAAGTGTAAGGAGAATCCTTAGTTTCTATTGTCTTGCCTTAGAAGTTCTGGTACACCTGTACTATGGTAGTCAAAAAAGCCTCCCCCGGCCGCAGCCAGCAACCGCAGCAAGAGTTGGAATTCCTCTACGCCCGACGCATGGCGATCGATGCCGTGATCAAGTCCCTCGAGCACTACGACCGGTTTCGGGCCAAAGCCGAGCAGATCCGCAAGCTGAAGACTGCTTGAGGGAGGGTTCGCCAACTCCCGCTCCGTCACCTAAGGAAGCGGGACCGCTCAGCCCGAAGAACTTCTTCGTGTCGATGGGATAGACCCGGCCCGGCCGCGCCGCGTCCAACATGTGCTGGACGCCATCGGGGATGTCGCCACTCGTGCCATCCCGTTTTCTCACACAAATCAAGCGGCGAAGAGCTGAAGAATCTGCTCTATCGATTGGAGTATGGTGTAAGTAGCGGAGAGGACTCATGGATAACAATGCGCCCGTACGATTGAGCGATTTGATCGAGGACTTGAGGAATGAGTTGCAGGGGGCGGCGTCCAAGGGCGCCGGGCAGGACTTGGTCTTCGAGATCGAGAAGGCAGAACTGGAAGCCAAGGTTGTGGTCTCGAAGACCGGAACAGCAGACGCGAAGGTGCAATTCTGGGTAGTGAGCGCAGGAGGAGGATATGAGCACAAAGGCGAGGAGACGCACACCGTGAAGCTGACGCTCCTGCCGAAATCAGCGAAGACCGGACAACGAACCATCGTCAGCGGCGAGACCATGCTGAGGCCGGCTCCGGAATAGAATTTCAGATCACACCGGAACCTAATGGCGAAATGAAATGGACGCTCCCGACCTGGCGCGCTTGGCGCTGATCATCTCAAGGCGGCATGACGCAAGCGGACGCGACAAATATGAATTCGGGACGGGTTACTTTGTCACGTCGCGACTCGTTTTGACGGCTAGTCATGCTATTCCCGAGGACGCTTTGGAGGTTTGGGCGCGGCTGGAGTCTACCGGTGTCCGCCACCGGGCCGATATAGCGGACGGCAAAGTGAAGCCGGCCTGGCGGGATGCGCGGATCGATGCGGTTTTGCTCAGAGTATCGCCGGGGCTCGCTCAAGTCGAGCCAGTCGCGTGGATGGATGCCTTGCCGGAGAGCGACGTGCCTTGGCGTACGACCGGCTATCCCGATGCCGCCTCCGAGACGATCGACGATCACACCCGCTTCACAACCGCGGTCCTGAAAGGGATGTTATACAGTCAGGGCGGCGGAGGACAAGGGCCGCGGGAACTCGAATTGACCGTGGACGCCGCGGCCCCGAAAGAGGGCTGGCGTGGGGTCTCGGGCGCTCCGGTCTTCGTGGGAGAGAAACTCGCCGGAATGATCAGACAGGCCGTCTTTGAAGGAAGCCGCCTGCGTGCGTTACCCGCTCCGGTTCTCTTAGCGGTAGCCGGATTTCGCGAGGCGCTGGAGCCCGAATGGCTCAACTGGCCGGGGGACCAGCGATGGATGTTGGTACTCAAGTCGACCCAGGGCGCCGACGAACTGGAGAATCGGGCGAAGGCCGCTCTAAAAACGTTCAACGCCAACTACCTCCCCGTTACCGGTGGCGAGGCATTTCAGCAAGAGCCGGTGATCGCGCGGATCGAGGATGCCCTGATATCGCCAGGCCGGTGGCTACAGCTCGCAAAAGCGTTGTGCGCAGCGCCTGTCATGATAGCGGATGTCACTCAGTTCGAGCCCGGCGTTATGATCGCACTGGGTGTGCGGGCAGTGGTGCGGCGCGCCGTTACTCTGACGAGCACGGCAGATCGTTACGACGAGACCCATCTCCGGCAACTGCCGTTTAACATTCAGGAAACCAAGCTGACATTTCATGGAGGGAAGTTTGCGCCCAAAGACCCGAACAATCCCGTGACTGTCATCAGCCAGGCGATGCGAGATGGGTTGCTGGAATCGCGCTTGCACTCGCGATACCTGGATCTTCCGGCCTACGATGCGGTCCGGTGCCCCTTCCCGGAGACGGCCGTGGGGCTGCAGGCGGCGCGAGAATCCGTGTTGGTGCTGTGTTCTTTTCAGCCGGATTACTCGGATAACTGGAAGGCCCTCTCGGATTCGCTTCTCACTTACTACGCGCCGAAGCAGCCCTTGCGGATGCTGGATCTTGGTTCGCCGCGGTTAGTCGGGCAGGCGCTGTACGAGTACATTCGCTGGGCCGGTACTTGCGTTGTGGACTGGACCTCGTGGCGGCCGAACGTGTTCTTCGAGCTGGGCGTCAGGCTGGCTTGTTCCAACGCCGGACCGGTGTGTGTGATCGACGCAAGCGAGGCGGATTCCCCGGCTGACCCGCAAAAGCAACAGTTACTCGAATTGTTCCGTCCCGCGAGATATCGCCGCGAAGACCCCGATGCCACCCTGCGAGCGGAGTTCTTGGAACATGAGCGGCGAGTGTCGGGAATGGCGCGGGTATCGCCGGTGACCTCGCTGCCTCACGATGCCACCTACCAGATTGCCACCGAATACTTCGCTTGGGAAGATGACGATAGCACGGCGCTGCCGCACCGGTTATTGAAGGCCGGCGTGCTGGACAACTTGGGTAAGGACCCGCAACGGGCCGGGGTGCCGCCCGTGTTGTTTTCGGTTAATCCGGCGTTCGCCGAGCGGGTGCGGACTAGCATGCAGGAGCGATGGATTGCCGCCTGGTACTACGTCACCGGCCGCTTTCCGAATGAGCTCAAAACCGACCCCGCCCTGCGGAGGGAGCTGAAGGACCTGGGAGAGAACATGCTTCTGTGGATACCCTCGGATACCAAGGATCCCCATTTGAAAAAGCTGATGGAAGAAGTCCTCTCATACATTGACGCTTACGACGATTCCGAGGCTGGAGGTGCGGATGGCAACCATATCGGATGAAATACGCAATTTGAAAACGCAAGCCAAGAATCGGCGCGACTTGCGAAGGTACGATCGGGCCGCGAGTATTCTGACGCGGGCGATAGCCCTGGCGACACCCGATTTGGCCAACTCGGAATTGCGCAGCCAAATGGCGGAAGAGCTTGCGGACTGCAACGGGTTGCTGGGAGGAGTTCAACGGCGGTGGGCTCTGGAGGCGGAGGGTGAGGAACGCAGATTGCATTTAATGGAGTCGATCCGGGCGTACGACGCCGCTTGGGAGTTCGAATCAGGCGATTATGGGGTGGTGAACTCGTACGGGATGCTGAACCGGCTGGTCAGCCGGCTGCTGCTCAACCCGGATTCGTTGTTTGCGGAGGGGGCGACGGAGTTCGGTAGAGACCTGCGACCTCTCTCTATGCGGGCGCAGTTGCAGGAAGCGGGCCAAAGGATCGAGGCGCAGTTGGCGCGGCTGCGCCGGGACGACTACTGGGCGATGGCGGATCTGGCCCTGGTCAACGTCTTACTGGAGAAGCAAGATGCCATTTCGGCCTACGCCGGGTTTTTGCAGAAATCGCCGCCTGATTATGCCTTCAAGAGTGTTTTGGATGTTCTCAAGCCCCTGGCGGAGTTGAAATGGAAACTGGCTGACACGTTGAGGAAGGCTACGCGATACCTCGAGCAGCGAGCGCCGGGCCGCCAACTGGCGGTGTGAGGATGTCTTCACGGCTACCGGCGGAGCCGGCCGCGAGCGATTCCTAACCAGGACCGCTCAGCCCGAACAACTTCGTCGTGTCGATGGGATAAACCCGGCCCGTCCGCGACCGCGCAGCGTCAAACATGTGCTGGGTGCCGCCGGGACCGCCCACGCTCTCGCCATCCCAGAGACACAGGAAACGCAGCCGTTCGTTGCCCCAGGCAATGGCCGTGTAGAGCTGCCACAAGTTCACCCGCGAGTACGAGCTGATTCGGGCCGGCGTGGGTCCCAGTTCTTCCGGCATCACGTAGACCTTGGTATTGGGATGGGCCTTCACGGTGTAGAAGCGGTCGCGCCATTGACCGCCGGCGAAAGCCACCGAATCGCGCACAAACCTGGATTCCTCGACCGGGAAGCGAAGTTCGAGCTTCAAACCGCGGCGTAGGCAGGCTTCGGCAAAGAGCAGGTCTCCACCGTTGGCGCCGCTGCACAAGGCCAGGTCGCCGGGCGAAGCGTTCAATTGTTCCCCGAGGATGCGTTCGATCGCGGCGGCCGCCACGGGCTCCCGATCGGGAGGAAACCGTGGTTGGGCCCGGTCCGGTTTATCGATCATGTGTCCTGCGAAGAGGATGACCTGCGGCGGTTCCACGCGTTCGTCGGGTTTCTTCAAGCGGTCCAGGGCGCGATCGAAGACCCGAACCGCGGCGTCAACAATATCCGGCTGGAATCCCAATTCCCGGAGCAGGAGCAGTTGCTCGCGTGACGCATCGAGCCAGAACCAGTTCTTCTGCGCCACGGCGACGGCGTTGCGATATGCGGTTTCGGCGGTTGGGCACTCCCCGCTCAATACCAGCAGGTCGGCCAAAGTCACCCGCGACCAGTAATCGTCCGGCTCCTTTTGCAGTTTGCTTACGGAAGCCCAACGCACTCCCCCCTCGATCGCCAGGCGCCGCTCGGCTTCGCTATCGTCGCCCGTCAGATGCTTTAACAGATGCAACAAGGTTGCCGCATTGATGCCGGGATAGGCCTCGCTCGGGTTCTGCACGAAACCGGTGGAGTAGGCGTGGATGGATTGCCTGAGGAGCGCTTCTTCCGAAGCGGCGTCTTCGCGTCTGGTTTGCGGCGTCGAAACCTCTGTTTGCCAGGCCGCGATCCAGGCTTCTTTCTCCACTCTGCCGAGCAGTCCCCAACTTTCGGCATCCTGAGGGTGATCGAGCAAGACCGCCTTGAGCCATTCGCGGGCTTCGTCAAACCGTTTGAGCCGGTTCAACAGAAGGCCCTTCAGGGACCGGTTTTCACGGTCGGCCTGGTCCAGTTCGAGGGCCCGCTCGCACTGCTCCAGCGCGAGCTTGAATTTTCCGAGCGACTGCAGGGCGCGCGCCGCGGAACGGTAGGCCTCCATGCGCAGAGCACGCGAGGGCGCCTCATCGGCGAGCACCATGATATCGCCGGGGCGGCCCAAGCGGCGCGCCACTTCGATGCGGCGTTCCCAGTCGGTCTGCGCGGCCCAAAACTCGGTGGCTTCGGTCACCTGCAGGTCCTTCCAGTTGGGCTCCTTCAGATAGGGCAGCAGATGATAGACCGGGCTCACCTTGCGCGCCTGCCAACTTTTCATCGTTTCGGTGGCGAAGGTGGCGAGGGCGCGCCGGTCGGACTCCAAGAAGGCGGGATCGGGGACGCCGTCCTGTAGGTGGTAGCGGAGGGCGCGATCGACATATACATCGAAGGGCATGTAGTCGCGGCCCGCCTGGATCTGGATGACTCCCCGCGCGCGCAAAGCATGCCGCACTCCGAGCTCGTACCAGACGTTCGGGTTGTCGATGGAGAGATCGGCCACCACCAGATCGGCCAGCAGGAGTTCCTGGAACATGTCGGTGCGAATGTTGCCGGCGCGCAGTTCCTCATCGGCGCGAAAGACTTCGAACCCGGCGCTTTCGAGCGCGGGCCGCACCAGTTCCTGGTAAATGCGGTCGAAGGCGATGCCTTGTTTGCGTCCGAATGGCATAGCCACAAAGGCATGCGAGGAACCGATGGCCTGGGCGGCCGGCGCGGCGGTGTCCGGAGCGTGAGAAGCTTCCGCTAGCGCGCCGGAGAGCTCGTCGAGCTTGCCCGCCCGGATCGCCCGATTCAACAGGAGGTCCGCAATCGCCTCCTGCGACAGGCCGGGGCTGATGGCCGGCATGACGGCCGCGTAGTGCCCGGAAATAAATTTGACGAGCTTGTCCCGGTCCATGCGCTTCGTCATGATCTCGAACGACTCGCTCCAGACCGCCGTCTCCGACGGCGCCAAGGATTGCTCGGGGGCTGCGTGGCCGGAAGCCCGCCGCCCACCCAGGACCGCAATCAGAGCTTCCATCTGAGTCTCCCACTGGGAGGTATCGGTGAAATCGGCCCATTGGATGCTTTGGAGAAACCCAGGCACTCTGGTGGGACGGAGCAATACCGGAACAATCTTGCCCACGCGGTTGGACATCAGCGCGAACTCCTCCTGGGCACCGCGGCTGGTAGTCCACTCCGGAGAGAGGACGGGCAGGAAAAACTCGCTCGATTCCCGCAAGCGAGGCAGCTCTTCAGTCCAATCCTGGCCGGGGTGCAACTCCAGGTCGCTCGCCACGCGGAGCCCGGCGTCTTTCAAGCGAAGCGACAGGAAACCGGCCACGAACTCCCGGTCGCGAGTGCTGTAGCTGATAAAGACGTCGTATGAGAATTCGTGCCGGTGTTCCGGCTCCGTTTCGCCCAGCACCGAGCGGATCCAGGTATCGTCGAACACCGTCTGGTAGATTCGATTGCGCACGCGCAAGCCGGAAGGTCCCGGCACCACGAGGCCGCTCAACTTGAGCGACATTCTCACGGGATCGAGGTCTTCATCCGGCACGCGTGCGCCGCGCACGATCTCGCGATAGACTCCCAGCCGCTTGGGAGAGTCGGCGCCCAGTGTTCCGTTGGTCCGGCCCGCAACACGGTCCGCCACCAGTTGCAGGTTGAAATCGGATTTCCGCTTCTCATCGGTCAGGAAGGTGTCGCGCACCTTTTCGTCCACGATCGACGGAACTCGCGCCGGGTCCCAATCCGACTGCGCCCACTCGGCCACGGCCTGGCAGGTTTTTTGGGAGAGGTAGGGATGGCCGCCGGTCCAGAAGAGCACACGATCCAGGAGCTTTTCGCCCAGGTCGGGTTCCGGCGCCAGCCCCTGCAACAGGGGTTGGGCTTCGTCGCGGCTGAAGTCGGTCAAATCGATCCGCTGCCCGATGTTGAACGGTGTGCGCTGCGGATCTTTAATTAAGTCGGCCGGGGACGCCACCCCCAGCAGGACGAAAGTCAGCCGCGCGAGGCGCGCATCATTAGGACGGCGATTGTACAGGGCACGGATCGCGGCGAAGTAATCATCGCTAAACGGCAGCCCGATGGTCGAGTCAATCTCGTCGAGAAAGATGACCACCTCCGATTTCACCGACTCGAGAACGCAGTCCGAGAGGTAACGGGAAAAGCGCTGCACGGGGCCGAGATCGGTTCTCTCCGACCACCATTGCATGGCGGAGGGCGGCAGATCGAGGGCGAGCGCGATCTCATCGGCGTGGCCGGTGTACCACTGATCTTCGGTGATGTTCTTTCCGATTCCTGTGATATCGATGGCGACGCTGGCGATTCCCACCTGTTCGAGACGCTTGCGGGCGCGAACGATCAGGCTCGACTTGCCCATTTGGCGCGGCGTCAGCACATAGCAGTAGCGCCGCCGGCGCAGCTCTTCCAATAGCTGGCTATCCGCCTCACGCTCCACGTACGTGGGGACTTCCAACGTGAGCGTGCCGCCGGCGGTATAGACATCCGGCCGGGGCCGCGTGGATTCCATCATAGGTGCGCTCCAAAATATTGCGCGTACAATCCGCATCGCGGCCTGGCTTTGGTCCTGACCGGGCCGCGAACGAGCCCGAGGGAGCGCAAGCGATAAAACGAGATATCGTCGGGGCAAACGCCGTTGAGCAGCACCGACTTCATGGGCTGCTTCAGCTCCTGGTTTTCATGAAACCGCAAAACGTACGACTGGAGGTGGCCGCTGAAGGGGCCATCATCGTTAGCGGCGCGCGCGATGAGGTCCGCCACGCTGGTCTGCCCGAGGGTCAGTTCATAGAGCGACTGGCGAACCAGGAATGGGTGGCCGCCCAGCAGCGTCATCAGGGAATCGATTTCCGAATCAGTTTTGACGGGGCTTGCGTGCTTGCCGTTGAGATCGGCGAACTGCGCCCGGCTGAAATCGGCAAGCTCGAACACGTCCCCCACGTTGAAGGGCGACTGGTGCTGGGTTTTGATGAACATGGATGTTTCGGTCGAGTAGGCCAGCACCAGGTTCAGCCATGCCAGGCGGCCGTCAAACGCGCGCTTCTCGTGCCAGGAGCGCACCAGCGCGAAGAAATCGTCGCTGTATGCCGGAAATCCAAACAGCCGGTCGACCTCCATGAACAGCACCAGGGGTTCGGCCCGGAGGCCAATGATCTCCATCTGCAGATAGCGCGTCAGATTTTGGGCGGCGGCGCGGTTCTTGGTCCAGACCGCGTCGGGTGGATTATTGGGGCTCAAGTCGTCGAAGATCTGGTTGGCGATGCCTAGCAGGAGGGCGTCCAGATCTTTCATCTGCTCGGTTCCGAAGGCGCGGAAATCCAGGTAAACACAGCGGACCTTGTGATCGAAAGCGTGCTGGTACAGGCGCGCCACCAGCGAGGTTTTGCCGATCTGGCGGCTCCCCCGAACCAGCAGCGTGCGGCCTCTCTCCGCAATCCTCTGTTTACAGGTTTCGTCCTGGGCACGCGACACATAGAAGGGGGACTCCAAGCGCACCGGGCCACCCTGGGCGTTCAAATCCTTGAGCCAGGAGGCATCGAAGGAAGGGAGCGGACAGCTAATCTGCTGTCCCGCCGGGGCGGCTGCGCCGTCGGCCGACAAAGCATCGGCTTTGGTGGCGGGAGGCTCCGCGTCTTCGCTTAAGGCCAAGCCGCCGGAGAGGACGGCGTGCAACTTCGCGGCGATGGCCTGCTCATCGCCGGCGGCCAGCCATTTCAAGGCCTGCACGCGGTTGACACGCGCCCCGACATCGTAAGGCAGCTCCACTTTCGCGGCAAGCCGTACGGGCAAAATCTTCGGGTGGCCGTTGGCCTCCCGGTAGCGAGCACCCCGCCGAATCTCCTCGATCACCATTTCGCTGCTGACGGACTGATCGGAGAGCAGCAGGATGAGGTAGTCGGCTTCCTGCAGCCGGGAATCGACCACCTGCGGCCATGTCTGGCCCGGTTGAATCCTGGTCTGAATGAATATGTCGTGCTGGCGGGCAGTCAGATACTCGGCAAAGAAGCTGGCCAAGGAATCGTCCGGCTTGACGTTGCTCTTGTAACTGATAAACGCTTTGGCCAACGGGCACCTCGTCCTTGCCATTGTAACGGCTTGTGACCCGGACGGCGGCATTCCGCTGGGTTCGGCTGATTTCCCGGCACGGGGCGACGGTGTGTCGAGCCGGGGACAACCCGGCAGCCCGTTCCGGCGGCGGCCGTGGTATTGTAATTCGGTCGGCCCAGTCGCGCCCCGCGCGCGCCGACGGAATGCTGCCCATTCCGCAGCAATGGGAGGTTCTCATGGCTTTTCGATTTGCGACTGCAGCTACGCTGGCCGCACTCCTTATGGTTCCTTGCTCCGGGATGGCGCAGGTGCTGATGCAGCGCGACGTTTCGCTTCGCATGGCCTTGACGATTGCCGAAGCCGCCCTGGCCGAATGCGGAGTCAACACATCGGTTGCTGTCGTCGATCGCGCAGGCCGGCTCCGTGTTTTCCTCCAGGGCGATAAAGCGGCGCCGCACAATCTCGAACTGGCCCGCCGCAAGGCTTATACGGCGCGGACCTTCCAGCGGACGTCCGCCGAGTGGGCGAAGCTCACCGAAACCACCAATGCCGGGCAGCGGATGCTTACCGACGTCATTCCGCTCGGCGGCGGGGTTCCGATCAAGGTCGGCGAGGAGACCATCGGCGGCGTCGGCCTGAGCGGGGCCCCGATGGGCCAGGCGCAAGAGGAGGCTTGTGCCAAAGCCGGCATTGCCAAGGTAGCGGATCAACTTCGGTGAGGCTGACCGCCATTCGTGGCGGCGCCCGGTGAGAGCCCGAGCACCTCAAGGTTTGCGGAGGTAAATCGCGTCGCCTTCGGTCTGACTCAAAACCAGGCGTGTCACCTTGCCGTTTGCGTCCATGAGGAACTCCGCGACGGCGCCTGTCGATTCGAACCTTGTCTCCGATTGCGGAACAAGAGGAAGAGCATTCAAGTATAGTTGGCCATTCATCGAGGTCACGTTTTGCGTCATGCCCATGAAGCCTGCGACCGTTGTCGACCCTTCGTGAAACTCGTACCTTGCGGCGTACTTTGCGAGAACGGCTGGGCGGAGCGGCACACCCGTGTTGGCAGTGGCCACCATGTGAACCCTATTCCGGTCCGATTCGTTACAGACACTCTCCAGCATGTCCGTATCCGGCACGTAATTCACCGCCAGCGAAATGCTCAGAGGCTTGGTCAACGTCTCGGAATCGTCGAAAGTGATCTGAAACTGCATGTGTCCGAAATCGACACGCCGAAATTTCTCCGTTACGCGCAGGTTTTCGGAATGAGGGTGGCCTGCTCGATCCAGCCATGTCCGGTCATTGAACCCCGCGGACTCGACCACGAGCGTGTCGTCCTCCCAGTGGCCGACCGAGTACCCTAACCAGGTCGGGTTCGGATCTTGAGGCAGTTTACGCCCATCCGTGTGGATCTGCCGATAACGCCCGGTGCCACTCTCGAAAAGCAGCGCCACTTCGTTGGAGGACTGCATGATCTGATACGTCGTGTTCAGCATCTCCGAAGGACCGCCCGGCAAGCAGTTCGTAACGGGATCGTCCCGCCTGAAGTCCGCCACGCGCTTCATAAAGAGGGCCTCCGCCGCTGGCCGGAAGATGGCTTCATCCTTCAGGTCTTGAATCAAGTCGAAACGGTAGGGGTTTCCTTCGGGCCGCCACATGCCGGAGAGATTCGGCTTGCCATCAGGCGTCCGTGGCGCGGCCGCCGTCAGGTTCGGTTTCCCGTCGGCAGTCCGGGGAATCCCGGGCGTGGGGTGATGCAGCCATTGCCCAAATAGGGCCCCACACAAAGCGAAGAAACAGAATCCAACTCTCACTTAGGGCCACCTTTCTTCGGACCAGGTACAAGTTTCCCCCAGACCTTGTCCCGATGCAATCACGGGTGGACGCTTTCTGATCAATTCGCTGCCATCCGGGACGTCTCCAGAGCCCATTGGTCTACTCGGCGAGCATGCCGCGGAAGCCGTCGAGCGCGGATGACCGGGACAGGGAGCCGGCTTCTTTGGCTTCCTTTGGCTTCTCTTTGCGATTGACACTGTGTGCCCCACGAAATATAATGCCTCTCACCTAACCAACGAGGAGGCCGGACACCGATGTCCAATTACGGACTGCAAGTCAACGGGCAGTCTTACAACGTAACCGTCGACGACCCATCTACTCCCCTGCTATTCGTTTTGCAGGAGAATATCCAACTCAACGGCCCGAAATTCGGCTGCGGACTCGGCCAGTGCGGCGCATGCACCGTGCTGCTCGACGGTACCCCGATCCGGTCCTGCATCACGGCCATCTCCGACGCCGCCGGGCACAGCGTCACTTCCTTGGAGGGTCTCCGGGCCCTCGACGGCCTTCCGAACCCGGATGCACTGCACCCCGTCCAACAGGCTTTCCTCGATGATCAGGCCATGCAGTGCGGCTACTGCATAGCCGGCCCCCTCCTGTACGGCTATGCATTCATCCGCGATAACCCTGGCGCCAGCCGTGCCGCTATTGAACAAGCTCTCAGTGGTCTGTTGTGCCGGTGCTGCGCGCACAACCGTATGATCAACGCACTGCAGCGCTATGCCACGGGGGGAACTTTCTGATGAAACCGAAAAAACCTTTCCAACTCGCCGGAGCGGAGCCGCTCTCCGAAAAAGCAGTCGAAGCCCTGGGGTTCCTGGAGCCTTCGCGACGCGACTTCCTGAAAAAAGCCGGCGTCATGATGGTCGGCTTCTCCGCTGCCGCGGCCGTCGCCACCACGGCCCACGCGCAGAGCCCCATCAACCCGTCGGGCATGATCGACAACACCCAGTTGGACAACTGGATCGCCATCGGCGCCGACGAGAGCATCACGGTCCTGGCCGGTAAACATGAACTCGGCCAAGGCTTCCGCACGGTACAGCTTCAACTCGCCGCCGAAGAACTGTTCGTGCCCCTGGACCGCATCACGCTCGTCCTCGGCATTAGCGGCATTACTCCCAATCAGTTCCTCACCGTGGGCAGCTTGTCTACTCTCACACAAATGGGCAACGCCGGGTTGCGCGTGGCTCTCGATACGGCGCGCGACGCCCTCCTGACGATGGCATCGCAGTATCTCGATGCGCCGGTCAGCGACCTGGCGGTCACCGACGGCGTCGTGTGGTCGAAGTCGAATCCGCTGGCGCGCGTCAGCTACGGCAACCTCATTTACGGACAGCGCTTCAACCTCACCTTGAACCCCGCTGCCGTGCCGAAGGATCCATCCAAGTGGACGGTGCTCGGACAAGCCGTGGGGCGCGTCGACATCCCGACCAAAGCTAAGGGCACCTTCCAGTACGTGCAGAAGGTTCGGGTCCCCGGCATGCTTCACGGCAAAGTCGTCCGGCCGCCCACCTTGGGCGCCCACATCCAAAACATCGACACCAGCGTGCTGAAGGGCATGCCCGGCAGCCCGCAGGCCGTGCAGATCAACGACTTTGTGGGTGTCGTCGCCGACACCGAATGGCATGCCACAAACGCCGCCGCCGCGCTGGCTTCCGCCATCACCTGGTCGAGCGGCGATACCCTTCCCGCGCAGGCCGACCTCTACACGTACATGACCCAGCAGCCCTCGGCTGACTCGTACCAAACCAACACCGGCGACGTCGACAAGGTCATGGCCACAGCCGCTAAGACCGTCACTGCCCAATACCTTTACCCCTACCAGATGCACGGCGCGCTCGCCAGTTCCTGCGCGGTAGCGGACGTCCGCGGGGGCACCGGCAAGACCGCTACGGTCAAAGTCTGGTCGGCGACTCAGGGCGTTTATACCATGCAGAGTACGCTGGCCGTGCTGCTCGGAATTCCGGCGGGGAACATTGAGGTCTATTTTATTGACGGCTCCGGCTGCTACGGCCATAACGGCGCCGACCCGGCGACTTTCGATGCCTCCCTGCTCTCGCAGGCTGTCGGCAAGCCGGTCCGCCTGCAGTACACCCGCCGCGATGAAATGACGGCCGGGGAACACTACGGCCACCCCACCGTCAGCAATGAAAAGGTGGGCCTGGACGCCAACGGCAACATCATCGCGTGGGACTACGAGACCATTCGGATGCAGCGTGGTGAGGGCGCTATCTTCGTGCCCGGCAACGGGATACCGGGGGCACTCGCCGGGTTCCCCACCACCCCCCAGGGTGTTCCCACAGCCACACCAGCCGCTCCGACGGCGAGTTCGGTCTCCAACGGCAGCAACTACATCCCCTCGTACGTCACCTCCACCCTGAGCGGAGTAACGTACGGAACCGGTAACGTGGCCAGCCACCGCGTGCTGACGCGCGTTGTGGCTTCTCCGTTGTGGACCGCATGGCTACGCTCTCCCGATCGCCTCCAGAACACCTTCGCCCATGAGAGCATCATGGATGAAATCGCCGCCAGCCTGAAGACGGATCCCGTCCAGTACCGTATGCGCCATCTGACTGACCAGCGCATGATCAACGTCGTCAACGTCACAGCGCAAACGGCGCTTTGGGACACGCGTCCGTCGCCCAAACCCGGCAACGCCCGTACCGGCGTCGTCACCGGCCGGGGCTTCTCCTGCGTTCTGTACGAGGGCAACAACGGCTACTGCGCCATGGTCGCTGAAGTCAGCGTCGATCAGGACAAGGGCGCCATCACGGTGACGAAAGTCACCACCAGCCTGGACACCGGCCCCATATGCAATCCCGATGGCCTCCGCAACCAAATGGAAGGCCAGGTGATCCAGGGCATCAGCCGCACGATGATCGAGGAGGTAAAGTGGCGGGGCAATATCATCACTTCGGGCGACTGGAGCACTTACCCTGTTTTGAGTTTCGGCGATCCGCTTCCCCAAATTGTGACCATACCGATCAATAATCTCAAGGCGTCGCCCACCGGCGCGGGGGAGACCACGATCACCATCATCGCAGGCGCCATTGCCAACGCCATTTACGATGCCAGCGGTGTCCGCATGCGGCAGGTTCCTTTCACTCCGGCCAACTTCCTCGCTGCGAAAGCAGCGCAGAAGGTCTGATCTCAACAGCGCCGGTGCGTGCGCCACGGACTGGTTCTGTGGCGCACGCACTGCTCATGGTCGCGCGTTATCCTTAAATTCGGATGTCCGCTTTTCGCACGTTCCCGATCCTCGGTTTAGGCGCCGCCCTGCTGTGCGGACAACAGCAGCAGCGCGCCGACCCCGTCCGCACACTGGAAGCCCGCTACGAGGTCGCCCGCCCCTGGTGGGATCCGGGACGAGGCACACCGCTGCCGCCCGCCAAGGACTTCGAGGATCCCTCCGGACAACTCCGTCTCCTGAATCAGTCCGGCGAAGTCCAAACCAAGGATCACCCCTTCTTCACTCCCCTCGGCGCCAACGGACGCGCCTGCGTCACCTGCCACCAGCCCACCAGCGCCATGAGCCTTTCTCTCGATCTCATCCGCCTGCGCTGGGCCCAGACCAATGGCAAAGACCCCCTGTTCGCCGCCGTCGACGGCTCCAACTGCCCGGGCCTGCCTCAGGATAAAGAAGAGTCGCACTCGCTGCTGCTCGAACGCGGCCTGTTCCGCATCGTCCTCCCGTGGCCTCCCGTAACGGCCTCCGGCCAGGTCGTCAAGCCGGATTTCCGCATCGAAGTCGTGCGCGACCCAACCGGTTGCAACCACAACCCCGCTTCCCTCTCCGTATACCGCCGCCCGCGCGTGGCAGCGAACCTGAAGTACATCGCGCTGCCCACCGGCGTCACGCTCATGGCCGACGGCCGCGAGCCCAGTCTCCAGTCGCAGGCCATCTCAGCCGCGCTCACCCACGAGCAGGCATCGGCCGCTCCCACTGCCGCGCAGCTCCAACAGATTGAGGATTATGAACGCCAGCTCTTTATGGCGCAACACTGGGACAGCTTGGGCGGCCTTCTGGGCGAACCGGGCGGACCGGCGCTGCTCGGTGCGGAAAACGTCGCCAGCGGAGTGGCCGGCGCCGGCGCGGTCCCCGCGGCCGGCAACCTCGTCCCATCATTCGATCCATGGCGTAATCTCACTGCGCCCAGTCTCGCCATCCGTCAGCGCGCCTTTCGCGAATCGGCCCTGCGCGGCGTCGACCTCTTCGCCTCGCGCGAGTTCCGCCTGGCAGACGGCAAGCAGGCCAGCTGCGCCACCTGCCACCGGCCCGGCATCAACCGTTCCATCGACATCGGCACCACCAATCTGCCCACCGCCAAGGAATCGCCCGAGCTGCCTCTGTTCCGCATCACCTGCGACGCCTCGGCCCCGCCTCACCCGCAGCTGGGCCGGGTTTTTTTGACGCAGGATCCCGGCCGCGCACTCATCACCGGAAAATGCGCGGATGCCGGCTCCATCCTGATGCAGCAGTTCCGCGGACTTTCCGCCCGCGCGCCCTACTTCGCCAACGGTTCGGCCGGCGATCTGACCGAACTCGTGGACTTCTACGATCGCCGCTTCAAAATTGGGCTCACGGACAAAGAGAAACAGGATCTCGCAAACTTCCTCAGCATCCTGTAATTTATATTTGAGTCGAGGAGGGAGAATCCAAATGGCAACACCAGTCGACGAGTCCCGGGCGAACGCGAATTGGATCCAGTCCGGACAGGGAGCGTGGCCGCTACCGACACACCTGAATGGACGGACCACCGCATTGCCCATATACGAATTGGATTACGTTAAACTCACCGGCCGGGTAAACCATCTGAAAGCCGTAGTTGAAGGCATCGGCAACGGCGACGCCGCACGGCGCAGCGACCATGGCGACGCTTTGGGAAATTTACCCTTCGCGCCCACGCAGGGATATGCCGTAGCCGAGTATCACGTCGCCGGTAACGGCCTGCCCTATCCCGCACACTTGCGGGTTGTTTACGATTCGTACCGCAGGCTCATCTACGTGACACATTGCCACTACGATCCATGGACGGACGCCACCGGAACCAACCGGAATCCGTTCTACCTGGTTACCAGCGCCCCGCTGCCACAGAAGCTGAAGCTGTGATACGGCATAGCGACCTGGCCGCGAAAAGCCTGCTCCGTGTTAGTCCCGTTGCTTCCCCTCACCGGCTGAACTAACATGGAAATCCTGGAGGTCTACTGGTGGTTCATCAGCGGCTGTTCGTCTTATTCGCTCTGATCTCCGCGGGCGCGTCCGCGCAATGGCTGAACTTTCCCACGCCCGGAACGCCCCGCACGCCGGACGGCAAGCCGGACCTCACCGCCCCTGTTCCGCACGCCGCCGATGGCAAGCCCGACCTCTCCGGTGTCTGGATGCACGAGATCACCACGGTCGAGGAAGTGAAGCGTATCTTCGGCCACCGCTTCGATGAGGCCATTCAAGTGAACGCGCTTGGAATGGAAATCGGGACTCAACACAAGTACGAGTTTGATATCCTTTTGGACTTCAAGCCTGAGGAATCGCCGATGCGGCCCGAAGCCGCGGAATATGTTCGCCGTTGGGCGGCCGGCCGCAACGCCGGGACCGACGTTTGCGTGGGCATCCCCGGCATCCCCCGCGCCGATCTGCTCTCGGAACCGATCAAGATCGTGCAGGCGCCCCGGCTGACTATGATCTTGTACGAAGCAGGCAACTCGCATCGCCAGGTCTACACCGATGGCCGCGCGCTACCGAAGGAATTCGATCTGCCGGCCTGGCTGGGCTACTCTGTGGGGCACTGGGAGGGGGACACCCTGGTAGTGGAAACCGCCGGCTTCAACGATAAAGCCCCGCTCGATGCGATGGGACACCCCCACAGCGAAGCCCTGCGCGTGATCGAGCGGTACCGCCGCCGGGACTTCGGACATCTGGACATCGAAATGACCTTCGATGACCCCAAGATGTACACCAAGCCTTTTACGATCCGGGTGCCTCACAACCTGATGGCCGACTCCGACATTTTCGAAAGCTTCTGCAACGATAACGAAAAGGACCGCGTCCACCTCGGAAAACGATAGCCGGCGGTAACAACTTCACCCTGCCGGGCCGGGCTATCATCGAGAGAAATGCACCGCAAAACTGTTTTCCTGGCAGTCACGCTCGTCGCTGTCCCGTCAGCCTTCTCCCAGCAACCAATCTCAAAACCGGCAATCCCTCGGGAACTCTGGAGCCCCGTGGCGACCTTCTCCATCCTCGGCTACGACCCGGCCACGGGCGAGGTGGGCGGCGCCGTGCAGTCGCGCGTGTTCTCGGTTGGCAATGGCGTCCTGTGGGCCGAAGCAGGAGTTGGCGCCGCGGCCACGCAAGCAATCGTCGACGTCAGCTATGGACCTCAGGCGATCAATCTGCTGCGACTCGGCTACCCCCCCGATCAAATACTCCACATGATCCACGACTCGGATCCGGACCCCGACCCGGTCCATTGGCCCAAGCAGGGCCGGCAGTTCGCCATCATGAATTCCAGGGGCGAATACGCCGCCTACACCGGCCCCAAAGCCTCCGAGTGGGCCGGGAATAAAGGAGGGAAATACTGCACCGCGCAGGGCAACATTCTCGCAGGCGAGACGGTCGTCAACGGTATGGTAGACGCCTTCGAGAAGACTCCGGGCCACCTCTCCCTGCGCCTCCTGGCGGCTCTTGAAGCCGGTCAGAAAGGCGGCGGCGATAAGCGCGGCATGCAGTCCGCCGCCATGCTCATCGTGAAGAAAGACGGTGGGGTCTGGCTCCATAACGACGTGGTCGTGCGCCTGCAGGTCGACGACAATGCGGAACCGATCGTCGAACTCCGCCGCCTGGTCGAATCAGCGGTCAAACGCTTCCAGTTGGGCGTGGTCCAATAGAAGAACGGTTCACCAACTGCCGGGACCAGGCGGTGTGCCCCACAATCACGGCGCCAATGAATTTGGATCTCAGCGGCTATAATGGCCAGAGCGTGCCCGGTCCTTTATCTTCCATACGCGTCCTCGATCTGACCCGCGTGCGTGCCGGCCCTGCCGCCGTGCGCCAACTGGCCGATTGGGGCGCCGACGTGATCAAGATCGAACAGCCGTCGGGCGACGAACGGGACCCGATCGGCGGGGAACGCAGCGGCTCCGATTTTCAGAATCTGCATCGCAACAAACGGAGTCTCACGCTCAATTTGAAGAGCCCGGAGGGCGTCTCGCTCTTAAAACGCATGGCGCAAACGGCCGATGTGCTGGTGGAAAACTACCGGCCGGAAGTGAAAATCCGGCTGGGAATCGATTATCCGGCGATGCAGGCGGTCAACCCGCGCCTGATCTATGGGAGCATTTCGGGATTCGGGGAGGACGGACCTTATCGGGAGCGGCCGGGCTTCGATCAAATCGCCCAGGGGATGGGGGGTCTGATGTCGATCACGGGGTTGCCGGGACAAGGGCCGGTGCGCGCGGGCATTCCGGTCGCCGATCTGGCAGCGGGCATTTTGTGCGCGCAGGGCATTCTGCTGGCGCTCGTCGAGAGGGAGAAATCCGGGAAGGGGCAGTGGGTGACCACCTCGCTGCTACAGGCGCAGATTTTTCTATTGGATTTCCAGGCGTCGCGCTGGCTCAACAACGGCGAAGTGCCGGGACAGGCGGGCAATAACCATCCCACGAATATTCCGACGGGCGCCTTCCGGACCGCCGACGGATACATCAATATCGGCGCCAGTGGAAAGGTCATATGGGAGCGGCTGTGCCGCGCCATCGGCGGGGAAGAACTACTGGAAGATCCGGCCTACACGAGCAATGCGCTGCGGTCGGAGAATCGGGACGCACTCGGCATGGAGATTGAACGCCGGCTGGCGTGTGCGGACAGCGCTACGTGGATCGGCCGCCTGAATGCGGCAGGAGTGCCTTGCGGGCACATCTACTCCGTGGATCAGGTGTTCGCGGACCCGCAGGTGCAGCATCTGGGGATGGTGGAAACGGTGGAGTCCCCGCATTACCAGCCGCTGCGGCTGCTGGCGCAGGGGGTACGCCTTTCGCGCACGCCCAGCGAGGTGCGGCTTCGTCCGCCCGAGTGCGGCGAGCACACCGATGAGATTTTGGGCTCCCTGGGTTACGCGCCCGAGGAAATCGCGGACCTGCGCCGGCGGCAAGTCGTCTAATAAGGATCAAAGTGGAACAGAAAATTCTCTCCTTTGCCGGCGGGGCGGTCGGCACTCTCACCTTCAACAATCCGCAGCGGCATAACGCGATGTCGCTGGAGATGTGGCAGGAGGCCGCGGCGGCGCTGCAGGATCTGGGGCGCGATCCGGCGGTGCGCGTGGTCGTGTTGACCGGCGCGGGCGGCAAGGCGTTCGTCTCCGGGGCCGATATCAGCAAGTTTGAGAGCGAACGCGGGACCACCGAGGCGGTGGAAACCTACAATACGGCGGTGGAGCGCTTCTCCCAGACATTGTTGGACTACCCGAAGCCGACGATCGCCTTGATTCGCGGCTATTGCATGGGCGGCGGCGTGGGCATCGCGGTGTGTTGCGATTTGCGCATCGGCAACGACGCCTCGCGGTTCGGTATCCCCGCGGCCAAGCTCGGCCTCGGCTACGGAATCGAAAACATTCGACGGCTGATGAACCTGGTGGGACCTCAGTTCGTGAACGAGATGCTGTTTACGGCCCGCCAGTTTGATGCCGCCGAAGCGCTGCAAATGGGCCTGCTCAATCGGGTGGCGCCCGATGGTGAGATCGA
>Ga0075030_100001611_pt1 | contig 20319 bp, 18 predicted proteins | sample LitLauG_LLR_2012_FD_71393 | JGI IMG/M metagenome (GOLD analysis project Ga0075030, IMG submission 71393) | Freshwater sediment microbial communities from Pennsylvania, USA - Little Laurel Run_MetaG_LLR_2012 | ecosystem: Environmental > Aquatic > Freshwater > Creek > Sediment | place: USA...
TGCCGGGTGCTGGCCGGTGGATTGCCTGACAACGATGAGGATGTGTGGCGGCTCCTCGACAAGTGCTGGCAGGCGTGAAGAGGCCAGAAGGCTTGCCGCTCGGCGCGCACCTACGTGCCGTTCGAGGGTGCTCGACGCGGCATTGGGTGCACCGACAAGCCGATAGCCGGCACCCGCCGGCGGGAGTAGGGCACCATAAGGCAAGTGGCTGCTGAGGGCGAAGTGACCCAGCCGATCGGCGGTCTACAGCCCGTCCTCCGGCGGTTCGTCGTGAGCGACCACTGGCGCAGATATGCAGACCTGGCCATACGTAGGCAGGTCCGACGGCTCCTGCCGTTCTGCCTCATTAGTGCGTTGCTGGTGATCGGAAACTTCGTTCGATCCGGGGCAGGCTACTTAGTGTTGACCATTGTCCTGTCGGCGTTGGGAGCTCTCCCGTTCTTGGTCGCGATTGCTCTGCAGTCGCGCACTCGGGAGGGGCTAACGGAAAGCGATGTCGGTAGGGTCGCGGCCATGGCGAGAGCACTCCCGCCGAGGGGGGCTGGTCGGTACGTGCTGGCGATCCTCGCTTCGGCAATTGCCGCTGCCTACGTGCTGTGGATTTCGCCCGGCTTCGGGGCTGCGGTTGTTGCTGTCCTGATGTGGATGGCCTTGCTAGTCTTGATCGTTCCATCGCTTCTCTGGCGGCGGCTGTTCCGACCGGATGTCCTCGACCAAGGCCCCCTCCTGACGCTGGCTCGACGACTGTCGTCGCGGGGACTTGCCTGACACCTCGCGCACCGACGTGCCGATCGGTGCGCGAGGTGTCAACGGAAGGCCGATACTGGAGCCGTGGGACTGCGTCGACGCAACTTCATGGTGGAGCGCGGCTGGGACCTTCACGCGCTATCCGAAGTGCAGCGGGGCGCGCTGATTGCGGACGTCAGCAGCGGCGTCTGTGGCTTCGTGGCTCCACTCGACACCTCGCTCAGGTTCGTGGTCACCTTCACTGTCGAACGCGCTCACGGGCGGAAGCGTGCGCGTGCGCTTGCGCCCGATCTGGCGGATCGAGCGGTCGAGATGGGCCTCCCTGCGCCGACGATGTGCGGTTGGGAGGTTGTGACCTGGAATAACGGGCCGCATCGATCTTGGAGGTCACCTCCTGCCTCCCGTGGTGGGAGTCCACCACCAGATGGTGGAGCCGGCGTCCGGGAACCGCGGCCACCGTCGTCGCCAGGACCACCCCCAGCGAAGGGCTCAATGGTTACTCCACGTCACCTGTGACGTCCGCGATGACTGCACGGAGGTGCCGTTCCAGCTCGCATCGGCGTCATGGTCTGGAGACGTGATGGCTGTCAGGATCGGGGCAGGACCGCTGGCCCAAGGGGGATGAAGTGGACAGCCAAGGTTTCGGCCCACCACCGTCGAGGCGCTTGATCATTCTCTCGCTGGCGTTGGTCGCTGCAGCCATCGTCGGGCTAGTGCTGGTCGAACACGTCGTGGACCGACCTCCAAGCAAGCCTGGGTTCACCGCTCTCTCGGCCTAGCCACCCCGAGGTGCCGATCGGTGCGATTCACTCTCCCCGCTCACGTAAGGTCCTGTCGCCATGAGACACCACGCTTTCGGCAACTGGACGGTGCTGGTAGGCGTGTGCGCAGTGATCATCTGGATCGACGCCCGAGGGCTTGGCATGGGGTGGTCGAGAGGTGAAACCAAGCGCACGATTCTCGGGCCGACGCTCTGGGCTCTGGGAGTCCTGATTATCCCGATCATCTACGTCCCGCTCTACGCGTGGCGGCGACGCCGTGGTGGTCCGATCACCACCTAGCACCGCACCGAGGTGCCGTTCCAGGGCGCGTTTGCCCGGAGGGCTCTCGCTGGTCGATCGGAGTGGCGGTAGCGTGCTGCGAGCGTCGGGAGGGGGCTGGGGCGTTGGGTCAGTTGCCGCCTGGACAAGGCTAGAGTTGCACACTAGGGCTATTGCGACTGTTCTCGCCCCCAGTTGACCTCTGTCTCATGCGAGAGCCGCAACGTTGCCGGGCCCATCGATCGACGAAGAATCTTGAGCCATGCAGGGAAGTCGCCGAACACTTCAAGGAAGCCCGCAGATGCAAGATTTCTGTCTGCATTATCGTCCGAACTCGACAGTTCTTCGAGCCAGGTAAAAAAACCAGGATCAATATCCCTACCCTCTTCCAGCAGGGGCTTGACGTAGTCGTACCAAATAGGATCGCAGTAAATGTACAGTCCAACTGTTGGATCCGGTCGCTCAAAATCGCTGATGAGTTCCGCTAGGCTTGGCACCAGCTGTAAGAGGGCAGCGATCTGTCGAGGCCTTTCTCCGCCGTCGATTGGTTGACCGGCGGGGTTATGAGAGTTCACCAAGAACACCCCCTACTTCTTCGTCCAGAGATTCCCCGTCGTCCAAGAGCTCCTGGCCCGTTCCTTCGAGTTCGGAGGCCAACGTTGATGCTTCGGCGGACGATTGCTCGGCTACAGCAGCGGCATCATCAAGGCGACTGTTAATCACTTCATCAGCGTAGGCGCGCGAGAATTCCAGATCGCTAAGTAGGTCCTCGGCGGTCTGCTGATCCTCGGGGCAGAGTTTAAGCCCTCGGTAGGCGTTTTGACCCGACAACAGGTTCCTTAACTGATCAATCCGCAACAGCGGTAGCCACCACGATTCGGGGCTGCGGAGGGACCTTTCCTAGTCGCTGACCTGCACCGATGTCCGTCGGGACCCCGACGGTGTTGGCGGCGGCGGGGGTTGAGGCCCCGACGGCGTTTTGGGCTGCGGCCGGGACCGCCCCGACGACCACTGCGGCCATGACGAGCAGGAGCCCGACGAGGGCGGCCAGCAACCCTCGGCCGGCCCTGGCGGCCCGGTAGGGCCGCTGCGGGGTTGGCCCGGGCCTGGTCATGGGGTCGAGTCTGTCAGCCGCCCAGGACCGTTCTGAGGCCCGACACGGCCCCGTCTGCTCGTCGTCCGGTTCGGGGCAGGTCAAGGGCAGCGGCTAGGGAAGAACGGTTGTCGCTGGGCCGGTCGCTCGGCCACTGACGACGACCGCGAGGGAACCGCCCAGAACGAAGATCATTTGCGTTGACTCCTCTGGCTCTTGCAGAAGGAGGGCGGGTCGCCAGGCCGAAAAAGCGCACGCCTGGCGCTTCAGACCGGGGAAGGATCACCCTCGCAGACTCCGATTCGGCGGTCAGCGAGCCCCGCCAGCGTGACGGCGCCCCGCCGGTAGGTCCTGTCACCGCTCGGTGCGCGAGAGCAGCCGCGATCGCTCCCCTGCTTCCCCGGCTGACGCTCGCGAGCGAACGCCCAGGGCGCGCGTATCTCGATCCCGGGCAGGGATGGAGATACCAGTGTGTGCCTCGTTCTACCTGAGTGGGAGGGCGTTCTCGTCCTATCGGAGCAGCTCGGTCAGGGACCTCCAGCGCGGGATGGTCCGGGAAGGGCACACGCGCTCTCTCGTTGACGCCTACGAGGAGCGCTACCACGGTGGGCTAGCTGGAAAGGGGGCAGCCCGGCCGGTGAGCGAAGCGGAGTACGTCGCGTAGCTCCGTTCTACCAGTTCCCCGGAGCTCAGCCACCAAGGCCAACGCCCCGGGGCGCCCGCGCTGAGCAGCCCTGCCGACGCTGGACGTGGACCACTCGGGAGGGATCGCCGTCGGTGCCACGGTGGTGCGCCCTAGCACAAGGGGATTGCCGGATGACCGTCACCGCACCCACGGCCACCAGAGGACAGCCACGGGTACGCATTCCAGGGTCGAGGACGATCATCTCCGCGCTCATTCGCTGGGCGTCAGCCCCCGGCGAGCCTTCGTCGTGTCCCGCGAGGCGCGCCCCGGCCTTGGTGGGAGTCCATCGCACGCGCGGAAGATGCCCCGCCCTAGCAGGTGCACCTTGCGAGGCGGCCGTCACGAACAGTCTTGCGATTCTCCTCTTGGTCCCGCCCCGTCGTTTCGTCTATCGCACCGCGGCCACGTGAAAGGTCGTGGGCGCAGATCACCCGTGTTGGCCCCTCTTTTCGCACACCTACTTCTGTAGACCACGAGAGGGGGTCCGCCCATCGGCCGAGCCGCCGGCAGGCAGCCCCACCACCACGAAGGAGAGAGATCGTGAACCCACCTACGACTACGACCAGCGGACCAGCGGCGAGCGGCGGGGACCTCCTCGACGTCACCGCCGCAGCCGCCTACCTCGGGACCCCCGTCCGATTCACCCGCCGCCTCATCGCCGAACGACGCATCCCCTTCCACAAGATCGGCCGCTACGTCCGCATCCACCGCGCCGACCTCGACACCTACATCGCCCAGGCCCGCGTCGAATCCTCGACAGTTTGGCCGAGCATCCGAACGTGGTGACCGCGCGGAGCGCCACCACGTCGACCGATGCCTAGTCGAACAATGCGGCGCCGATCTTCTCGGCCGCCTCCCGCTGCATCGTCGGCGTCACGTGGCTGTACAGGTTGGTGAACAGCGTGGGGTCGGCATGGCCGAGCCGCTCGGCCGCGACCTTCGGGGGGACACCACTCGCCAGCATCAACGTCGCGCTGGTGTGGCGCAGGCCGTGCGCACTCAGCCGGGGCAGCCGCAGGTCCTCGGAGAACCGCCCCACCAGCCGCGACAGGTACTGCGGGTGGTAGGACTCTCCGGACTGCTTGGTGAAGACGTAGTCGCTGTCCTCGTACCTCTCGGCGGCGAGACGCTCTGTCCGCTGCATCGACCTCTGCATCTTGAGGACCTTGACCAGACCGTCGTCCAGCTCGATGCTGCGCACCGCATCCCGGCTCTTGCCGGGCGACGGAACAAGGTCGTGGCCGAGCGTCGAGGCAAAGTCCACGACGTGGACCGTCCTGCGCGGTAGGTCGACGTTGGCCCAGCGCAGCCACACAAGCTCGCCGATGCGCAGTCCCGATCCGAGCAGGAACGCCCACAGCGGGTACGTCCGGTCCTCACGCATCAGGTCCAGAAAGTCCCGCGCCTGCTCCGGCGTCCAGTGCCGAGGTGTCGAGCGCGGTGCCCGGGGTCGCGGCACGCTGGCGACAGGGTTCACCGCTACGAGGCGCAGCTCCACGGCCAGCTTGAAGGCGCCCGACAGCGGGGATCGGGCCAGCCGAATGGTGTTGGGTGCCAACGGCTTCCCCGACTTCGTCCCTCCCCCTTTGGCGAGCCCCCGTTGCCATGAGACGACCGCCGCAGGGGTCACGTCGCGGACCTTCTTCCCTCCGAGGTGCGGGCGCACGTACTGGTCGGCGTAGTGGCGGTAGTCGAAGCGGGTCTTGGCAGCCAAGCGTTGGTCCGCGTCCAGCCCGTCGAGGTAGAGGTCCAGCAGCTCGTCCACGGACAGCAGCGACGACGAAGGACGGACCAGTCCCGCATCCGCCCTGGTGACCAACTCCCGACGAGCGCGCCCCGCCTCCGTAGCGGTGCGGAAGCCACGCCGGGTGACCTGCACACGACGCCCGGTCAACGGATCGGTTCCCAGCGACAGCTTGAAGTACCAGCCCCCCTTGGGGTCTTGGTACACGCCTTCGGGTCGAGCCGGCATCCCGCATCCCCTCGGGAGAACGAATCGTTCTCACAATGTTCTCACCGGGGGTCCGACTGAGCAAGAGATTGTCGTGATCAAGGCTCTGACCTGCGGTTATGTGTGCGCGCCCGAAGGGATTCGAACCCCTAACCTTCTGATCCGTAGTCAGATGCTCTATCCGTTGAGCTACGGGCGCCAGCCTTGCGGCACCACAGTACCGGAAGCCCCCACGGCCGAAGCCGTCCCAGGGCGCCCCCGACCCCGGACAGGCGGCCAGCGCGGAGGCGGAGGGATTTGAACCCTCGAGGGGCGCAATACCCCAACCGCATTAGCAGTGCGGCGCCATAGGCCACTAGGCGACGCCTCCCCACGGCCCCTCGGGACCGCCGGCACACAGTACCGGCGGTGCCGAGGTCATCCCAAGCCGGTCGGTGGCCGGCAGCACTTGCCAGCGACGCCCTCGGTCGGCACGGTGGTGGCGGAAGGGAGCATCCATGACCGTCGACGCGCAAGGCCTGCTGCTGACCGGCGCCAGCCCAGCGGCTGCCGCTGCCTACGACACCGCCCTCGCCCAGCTGCTGTCGTTCACCGGTGACCCGGTGGGCACCATCGAGACGGCGCTCGTCGAGGACCCGGGATTCCTGATGGGCCACGCGTTGCGCGCCGCACTGATGCTGCTGGGTACCGACCGGCAGTTCCTGCCCGAGGCGCTGGTCAGCACGGCCGCCGCGCAGGCTCTGGCCGAGGGGGGGAGCGAGCGGGAGCTCTGGCACGTCGCGGCGGTGACCGCGTGGACCCGAGGCCAGATGGAGGAGGCCGCCGACGCCTGGGAGCACGCGTTGCTGCTCGCCCCCCGCGACGCCCTCGCACTCATTGCCGCCCACCAGTGCGACTTCTTCCTCGGGGCCAGCGCGTCGCTGCGCGACCGGGTGGCCCGGGTGCTGCCCGCGTGGGACGCCGACACCCCCGGCTACAACTTCGTATTGGGCATGCACGCGTTCGGCCTGGAGGAGATGGGCGACTACGCGGCGGCCGAGCAGGCGGGGATGGCCGCCGTGCAGCTGTTCCCCCGCGACGCGTGGGCCATCCACGCCGTGGCGCACACCTACGAGAGCCAGGGCAGGATCACGGACGGCATCGCCTGGCTGGCCGGACGTACCGACGACTGGTCGGTGGACAACTTCTTCGCCGTGCACAACTGGTGGCACCTGTCGCTGTACCACCTGGACGCCGAGCAGCCCGCGTCGGTGCTGGCCATCTACGACGACAAGATCCGGGCGGGACACTCCACCGCCATGCTCGACCTGGTGGACGCGGCCGCCCTGCTGTGGCGGCTGGACCTCGCCGGCGTGGACACCGCGGCCCGTTGGCCCGAGGTCGCGGCAGCCTGGTCCGCGTTCGCGGAGGACCGCTGGTACGCCTTCAACGACCTGCACGCCATGATGGCGTTCGCGGCCACCCGGGACGCTGCAGCCGCCAGGAACCTGCTGGGCGCCCTGGCGGAGACCGCGCAGACCGTGACCACCACCGGACGGATGGCGCGGGAGGTCCACCTCCCGGCCGCCCAGGCCCTGTGGGCGTTCGGCAGCGAGGACTACCAGGCTGCGCTGGACCTGCTGCTCCCCATCCGCTACATCGCGGCGCGAGGCGGTGGCAGCCACGCGCAGCGCGACCTGATCCACCAGACGGTCATCGAGGCGGCCGCCCGGTCGGGGAACGTCCCTCTGGCCCGCGCCCTGCTGCGTGAGCGGCTGGCGCTGAAGCCGACCAGCCCGCACAACTGGCTGTGGCTGGCGCGAGCCACGGGCGAAGCCGACCCCTCGACTGCCGCCTACGCGCGTGACCAGGCCCGCCGGCGCGCCGCAGCGCTGGTCGCCTGAGGTCAGCTGGAGCTGCGGGCGCGCAGCTCGACCACCCGGCCGCGGGTGTGCACCGACCCGGCGGTGCCGCCGCGACCCTGGCTGCGCACGGTGATCCGGGTGCGGTCGGCCCGGAACAGGTCGTGGGAGTACTCAAACGCCGCCCCGTCCTGGTCCGTCGTGGTGCGGGTGATCGACAGCAGCGGAGCCCCCGGTGCCACCCCCAGGATCGCAGCCTCGGACTCCTCGGCGGTGACCACCTCGATCCGCTCCTCTGCCTGCGACGGTGTGATCCCGTAGCGGGCCCCCACCACCTCGTACAGGGAGCCGCCCAGCGACTCCTCCAGCAGGCCGGGCACACGGTCCGCCGGCAGCCGGACACGCTCGAGGGAGATGGGGGAGCCGTCAGCCAGCCGGATCCGCACGATGTCCACGACCAGGGTGTCCGGGGCAAGCCCCAACGCCGCCGCGGTCGCCGGGTCCGCGACGCGTACCGCGGCACTGACCACGCGGGTGCCGGCGGTGAACCCCTGGTCGCGCAGCAGGGCGGGCACGCCGACGATGCGCGAGAGGTCGCGGTCCACCTTCTCCGCCGACACGAACGTCCCACCGCCGCGCCCGGGGACACGGCGGATCGCCCCGGACGCCTCGAGGACGCCCAGCGCCTGGCGCAGCGACGACCGGCTCACCCCGAAGCGCTCCGCGAGCTCGCGCTCCCCGCCCAACCGCTGCCCCGGCTGCAGGCTTCCGGACAGGATCATCTCGGCGAGCTGCCCGCGGACGTCCTCGGCGGTCCGCCCGATCGGCACCGGGTCCGCGATACGCCTAGCCACGGCAGGGCCGTCGCGGCGCCCTCATCCGGCGTCCATGGCGGTCAACGCGGCCAGCGACTCGGGCAGCACCTGCCCGCCGTCGACCGCGAGCGCCTGGCCGGTGACGTAGGACGCCTCGTCGGTGGCGAAGAACAGCGCGGCATACCCGATCTCGTCCACCTCACCCAGCCGGCCCAGCGGCACGGACGCCTCCATGGAGGCGCGGTACTCCTCGCCCAGGTCGGCCAGCCCCTCGGTGGCGACGTTGCCGGGAAGCACCGCGTTCACGGTGATCCGGCGGGGTGCCAGCTCGACCGCTGCCGTGCGCATGAACCCCAGCTGCGCTGCTTTGCTCGCGCCGTAGTGGGACCAGCCGGGGAAGCCGGTGATCGGCCCGGTGATCGAGGAGGTGAGGATGATGCGCCCGTGCCCGGACGCGGTCAGCGCGTCCAGACACGCCTGAACCGCGAAGATGGTGCCCTTGACGTTGGTGGCGAGCACCGTCTCCAGGTCCTGCGGGGTCATCCGGGCCAGAGGCACGTCGGGGAAGATCCCCGCGTTGGCGCACAGCACATCTATCCCTCCGTGACGCGCGAGCGCGGTAGCCGCGACCCGCTCGCAGTCTTCGGGACTGGCCACGTCGGCGAGCACGAAGCTGACCGGACCCGCCAGCCCCGCCAGGGACTCCACCGCCGCCTGCGCCGCCGCCTCGTCACGGCCACTGACCAGGACCTGCGCGCCGGCCTGGGCGAAGACCCGGGCGATCCCCTTGCCGATCCCTCGTGTGCCACCGGTGACGACCACCGAGCGTCCCGCGATCGAGGCGAACATGGCTCTTCCCTCCTGGCCGGTGTCCCCGGCGGTCAGCGGTAGCGGCTGAGGTAGTTCTCGGCGAGGTCGCAGCTCACAGCCGTGTACTCCACGCCCATGGAGCGCGCGAGGTCAGTGTCGGCGTGCGAGCCGATCCACGCCACGAGGAGCAGACGGCGCATCATCACGAACGTCGCGAGCTCGTGCTCCTCCTCCGCCGACAGCGGGGCGACGCTGCGGTACCCGGCAGCCCAGGAGTCGATCAGCGCCGGGACGACCGGCAGGTGCTCGATGAACGACAGCGAGGACCCCAGGTCGTACAGGTACCAGGAGAAGCCGCAGTCGTCGAAGTCGATGACGGACACGGCGCCGTCGTGGACGAGAAGGTTCGCCAGGCGCATGTCGGCGTGGATCAGGCCAAAGCGCTCCGGCCCGTCGCCGAAGGCGGCGAGCCGCTGCTGCAGGCGGGCGGCGAGCGCGCCCAGCTGCGCCGCCTCCGCGGGGCCCACCCCCATGCCGTCGCGCCAGCTGCCCCAGTTGCCCTGCGGGCCGAGGCTGCCGGGAAAGTCCCAGCGCAGGCGGGTGAACCCCGCCGGGCGCGGCCAGGCCCGAGCGTGGGCGTGCATCGCGGCGGTGACCGCACCCAGGCGCTGGAACTGCTCGACCAGGTCGTCCTCGGCGGGCTCGCTGCCCGGCAGCCACTCAAACAGCACCACGTTGCGGGTCTCACCGTCGGGGTGGCTCCCGCTGGCTACCAGCGACCCGTCCCGGGCGGGCAGCACGCGCGCGGTGTGCACGACGTCGGCCTCGCGCAGGGCCGCCACCCACGCCAGCTCCGACGCGATCGCCTCGCGGGTGTGGTACCCGGGCCGGTTCACCCGCAGCACCGAGAACTGTCCCGTCTCGGCGTCCTGCACGCGGTAGGTGGCGTTCTCGGAGATGTTCAGCAGGGTGAGGGCGGACTGCGCGGCGATGCCGTAGCGGGGCAGCGCGCTGCGGGCGATCAGCTCCAGGCGCGCCAGCGACGCCGCCTGCGGCGCCGGGGCGGTGTCGCGCCCCTCGCGAGGGTCCCGGCCCGTGTCCATCATTCCCCCGCCCCGCTCAGTGTTCGCGCCCCTGCACGGACGCCAGCACCGCGGTGATCGCGTCCCGGGCGCGGGCCACGGCGTCGGGCGTGCCGGACATGTACACCCGTCCGGCGGCGCCGATCATGGACACGTCCACCAGGGTGGCATCCGGCGCCGCCTTCTCGGCCTCGTTGGCCGCCACCGCGGCGAACAGGGCCGGGGTCATCTCGTACACCAGCAGCGTCGCGCCCGGCAGCAGCATCGACGCCTCGCGCGTGCGGTTGATGATGACCGCGTGCTGGTCGGTGACGTCGGCGATGACATCGCTGTAGAGGACCCGCGGCGCCAGCTGGTCCGTCGCGGCGGCACCCAGGCCCGCCAGGATCGCGGCGCCGGCCGCCTGCACCTGGTCCAGGTCGTCGCCGTGCACCTCCAGGACCCCGAACTGACGCTCGACGAACAAGATGCCCGGCTCCACCTCCGGCACCGACTTCAGCGCGAGGTCCACCACCCGGTGGATCGCCAGCCCGGGGGCCACCTCGACGATGAGCGCGTGCTGGCCCGCGTAGGGCGGGTAGCCCCGCGCGCGGGTGGGCGTCGACAGGTACGCCGCGAACTGCCGCTGCAGGTCCTCCAGCAGCAGGTAGACCCGCAGCTCAGGACCCGGAGCGGACGCGGGAGCGCCCGCGCTCACGCCTCCGCGCTCACCTTGAAGAACTTGGCCAGCTCCGCGTGCGGGCGCGGGATCACGTGCACCGAGACCAGCTCGCCCAGGCTCGACGCGGTCTCCGCACCCGCCTCGGTGGCCGCCTTCACCGCGCCGACGTCGCCGACGATCGTCACGGACACCAGCCCGTCGCCGACCTCGTCACGCCCCACGATGGTGACGTTGGCCGCCTTCACCATGGCGTCGGCAGCCGCCAGCGCCGCGACATAGCCCTTCGTCTCGATCAGTCCGATCGCGTTGTTCGCCATCACGCTCTCCTCGTTGCTGTCCGTCGTGCCGTCCCGCCGCGGGCGCGGGGGACGTCTAGCCCTGCTCCTCGCCGGTCGGGTCGATCGAGCCGATGATCAGTGCGTCCAGCGGCGGCGGCTTGCCCGGGAACCACGCAGCGGCCACCGACCCGGTGGCCACCAGCACCCGCTCCCCGACGCCACTGCCGAGCACGTCGAAGGCGACCAGCCGGGTGTCCGTCCCCTCGACCTCCACCTCGAGGAACGCCCCGTTCGGCAGCTCCTCCAGGCGTCGGGTCGCCCACACGTTGCCCACCACGCGTGCCTGCAGCATCAGCGCTCCCTCTCCACTTCGACGCCGAGGGCCCGGGCACGGTCCCGGGCCAGGGGGGTGAGCACCGCCTGGCGCGCCAGCACCAGTCGGGCGCCGGCCTGGGCGGCCGCCGTGACCGTCCGCTCGGTCACCGCACCCTTCTCCACCCGGTGCACGGCCGGAGCCTCCGCGGCCACGGCACCCACCGCCCGCGGTGCACCGGCCGGGACGAAGCGGATCGAGCCCGCGCGCAGCGCCGGGCCGGCGACCGGGTCCTCCGCCAGGGCGAGCACCTGCGCGACCAGGGCGGCGAGGTCAGCCTCGGTGGCCACCGGGACAGTGCGCACGTCCTTGCCCGCCGCGGTCGGCGTGACCGCAGCGGCAGCCGCAGCGGCAGGCAGCGCGTCGGCCAGCACCTCACGCACCAGGGCGCGCAGCGCGACCGGGTCCAGGCCGCCGACCGAGCCGCTCACCCGACACCCCGCAGCGCGCCCTCGGCGGCCTCGGCGGCCTGGCGGACGTCGGACTCCCGGCCGGCCAGGTAGACCCGACCCGTCGCGCCCACCATCCGGTAGTCCACGACGGTGATCGCGGCTGCCTTCTCCGCCTCGTTGGTCGCCAGGATCGCGTAGGAGGCGGGCTGCATCTCCAGCACGAACAGCGAGTCGCCGGGCAGCGCCATCGAGCCGATCTTGTTGCGGTTGATCAGGAAGGCATGCTGTGCGTCGAGCGAGGGGACGATGCGACTGGCCAGGATCTGTGGCCGGGTCGCGTCCGCCTGGGTGGCACCGAGCTCCTCCAGCACCGCCGAGGCGGCGGCGCGCACCTGCGCGGTGGGCCCGTGGATCTCCAGGTAGCCGAACTGCCGCTCCACGACCAGGACGCCCGCCCGCACCTGGGCGTGCTTGAGCGCCACATCGGTGAGTGGCTCGATGTCCAAGCCGGGGGCCACCTCGATGACCTGCGCCGCGACGTTGCTGCGCGGCAGCGAGCCCTTCACCCACGTCCCCAGGTAGCACAGCGTCTGGGGCTGGAGCTGGTCGATGAAGATGAACGAGCGTAGGTCGGCCATGCTCAGCCCTCGATGATCTGTCGGAGCTCGTCGATGATGATCCGGCGGATCTCCTCGCGCATCGCCGCGGCCTCCGGCGCCACGGGCGCCGCGCCCGTGGCAGCCGGACGCGACGCCGGCTCTGTGTCGTCGTTGGACGCCCTCGGGTAGGCCGGGACCGCGCCGTGGGGCACCTGCCAGGGGGTCAGCGTGGAGAAGTCCGCCATCACCTCGCGGGGGTCGGCGTTGTAGGCAAGACGCGTGTAGTTCACCAGGTGCCGCGGGTGCAGGTTCTCCCCCACCGACGACCGCCCGAAGAAGCCGGTGCCGATCGTCATCGAGGGTGCGAGGTTGGTCTCGATGCCCGACGAGCCGAGGCTGTTGCCCACGTTGACCGACACGCGCAGCACCGGCACGGCCGCCCCGAACGCGAGGATCGTCGCCGGGTCGCTGCTGTGGATCGCCGCGGAGTGCCCGGCGCCGCCGATGCGCAGGATGGCCCGCGCTGCGTCGATGCCCCGCTGGGCCGTGGGCACCCGCAGCAGGCCGAGCACCGGCAGCAGCTTCTCGTGGGCGAGCGGCTCCTCGGGCACCGGAAGGTCGAACGGCGCGAGCAGCACCGCGGTCCGGGGCCCGACCCGCACGCCCGCCTGTGCGGCGATGACGCTGGCGTCCTTGCCCACCAGGGACGTGTTGAAGACCCCGTCGGGGAACACGACGTCACGGATCCGGTCCCGCTCGGCCTCATCGAGGAGGTAGGCGCCGGCGTGACGCAGGTGAGCGACCAGACGGTCCGCCACTGCCTCCTCCACGACCAGGACGCTCTCGTTGGTGCACAGGATGGAGTTGTCGAACGCCTTGGACTCCACGATGCGCTGCGCCGCGCGCTGCAGGTCAGCGGTGCGGTCCACCAGGACCGGCACGTTGCCCGGGCCGACGCCGATCGCCGGGTTGCCGCTGCGGTAGGCCGCCCGCACCATCGCGGTGCCGCCGGTCGCGACGATCACGTCGGTGCGCTCGTCGGTCATCAGGGCGTTCACCAGGGGGACCGACGGCTCCTCCACCCACTGGATCGCGCCGTCCGGGGCGCCGGCGGCGACGGCGGCGTCGGCCAGCGCGGCAGCCGCGGCGCTGCACACGTGACGGGCGTAGGGGTGCGGGCTGATCACCACGGCGTTGCGGGTGAGCAGGCTCAGCAGGATCTTGAAGTACACCGTGGCCACGGGGTTGGTCGACGGGGTCAGGGCCAGCACCACCCCGGCCGGGCGGGGGATCTCCACGATCTTGGCCGCCGCGTCCACCTGGACGCTGACGAAGTCCTCGCCGGCGTAGGCCTGCACGATGCCGCGCGAGCACGCGAGGTTCTTGCGCACCTTGTGCTCCACCACCCCGAAGCCAGTCTCCGCCACGGCGTCGCGGGCAAACTGCTCGGCGTGCGCAGCTGCAGCCTCGGCGACCGCGTGCGCGATGCGGGCCACCGTCGCGGCGTCGTAGCGGGCGAAGGCTCGTGACGCCCACTCGGCGCGCTCCAGCATCGCCAGGGCCCGCGGGACCCCCGCAGGCTCGACCAGGACCTCGGTCACGAGGCCCTCCGTGCTGCCGGGTTCGCGGCGTCGCCCCGGGCCTGCCCGACGGCGACGGCCACCCGGTCCAGGATCTCCTCCGCCAGCGCGGGCTTGAGCAGGATGCCCGGCTTGAACTGCAGCACCCGGGGGTCCAGCGTGGAGAAGATCGCCCAGACACCATGGTCGTACAGCCGCTTCATGACGTACTTGGCACCCTGGGGGTGGGCGAACTCCAGGCCCATCACCACGCCGTTCTGTCGGATCCCGACGAACCAGTCCGGGTAGGTGGCCTGGATCGCCCGCAGCCCGTCGCCGAGGAACGCGGCGATGTAGTGCACCATCGAGCGGGTCTCTGGGCGGCTGGAGATCTCCAGCGACTTCAGCGCAGCGATGCAGCCGAGCTCGGCACCCCCGAAGGTGGAGATGTGGCCGAAGCCGTCCTCGCGCAGCCAGCCCGCCGCGCGCTCACTGACCAGGACGGCGGCGATCGGGTACATCCCCCCCGACAGACCCTTCCCGGTCACCAGGATGTCCGGGGCGATGCCGTGCTTGCTGATCCCCCACAGCTCGCCGGTGCGCATCAGCCCCGTCTGCACCTCGTCGGCGATGTAGAGAGCGTCGTAGCGCTCGCACAGGGCCTTCACGGTCTCCAGGTAGCCCGGGTCGGGCAGCGGGAAGCCGTAGGTAGCGGGGATCGTCTCCATGATCACGGCTGCCACGTCGCGGCCGCGCAGGGCGGCCTCCATCGCGTCGAGGTCGTTGAAGGGGACGTGCGGGAACTCCTCAGGGCGGTCGGACAGGAACAGGGAGGAGAACCGGTCGTCACCCGTGGCGACCGCGAGCCCCGTGTGCCCGTGGTACGCCTTCACGATGCTGACGATCTTGCGCTTCTGGGTGGCGTGGCGAGCGGTCTTCAGCGCGATGTCGATCGCCTCGCCGCCACCGGAGCCGTAGACGACCTTCCCCGGGCCTGTCGGCGCGTCCGTGAGCAGCGCCTCCGCCAGCGCGGTGCGGGCCAGGGACGGGAAGTGATGGTTGCCGATGTCGAAGTGCTCCATGGCCCGGGTGATCGCCGCGACGACCTCGGGGTTGCGGTGCCCGAGGGAGTACGTGCCCCCGTTGAGGTGCAGATCGACCAGGCGCTTGCCGGTCATGTCGTAGATGAAGTACTCCTCGCGCCGGTCAATGACCAGCGGGACCCCGGAGTCGCTCCAGAACTGCGTCTTGTCCGGGTTCCAGACCTCTTTGGACTTGGCGAGCATCTCCTCCTTGGAGGCGAAGGAGAACAGGTCGTACTCGTAGGGGCCCGTTGCCGCCTCGCGAACCCCCTCCTGCTCGCTCATCGGCACCTCCCCCCGCTCGACGCCACCCCGAGGCGTGTGTCCCGGCGCCGCCAACGGTAGAGGATCGTCAGACCAATTAGAAGACCGAATCCACATTCGGTCTTAAATGGTCGTCTGGATGTCACCCGCGTTTCATCTACGTGAAAGCCTTGTCGGTGGGTTCACGGGGTGCCACGATGCGCGCAAGGGTGTGGCAGGTGTCACACCCCCCGTATGGACGGCCCGCCGTCCCAACAGACCGAAAAGAGGTTCCCGGTGGCAACTGAGGATCTTGAACGCTCGGCGTTTGAGAACGCCCCGGTCCCGCGATCCGAGAGCACGGCGAAGCTGAAGGTTGGCGCCATCGGGCTGTTCGGCGTGCTCTTCATGGCGCTCGCGAACGCCGCGCCGATCACGGCCATGACGGGCAACGTCCCCTACCAGGTGGCCTACGGCGACGGGATCTACGCGCCGGCCGCGTTCATCGTTGCGGTCGTGGTCCTCACCCTGTTCACCATCGGCTACATCTCCATGGCTCGGTTCATCACCACCGCGGGTGCCTTCTACGGCTTCATCAGCCAGGGGCTGGGCCAGTTGTGGGGCATGGCGGCCGGCCTGATGGCCACTATGGCCTACGTCGTCTTCGAGGGGTCGCTGGTCGGCATCTTCGCGTACTTCGCCGACGCGGCGTTCTCCAGCTGGTTCGGCTGGCACATCAACTGGCTCATCTACGCGTTCGTCTGCATCATCGTCGTCGGCATCCTGGGGTACTTCGACATCAACATCGCCGCCGTCGTCCTCGGGGTCTTCCTCATCTGTGAGGTAGTCCTGCTCGGGGCCCTGGCCTTCTCCGTCCTGTTCAAGGGGGGTGGCCCGAACGGGCTGATGTGGTCCTCGATCAACCCCCTGAACGCCTTCAAGGCCCTGCCCGTGGGGGGCGGGTACGGCATCAAGGCCGGCAACCCGCCCGCCCTGCTGGCGGCCGGCTCGGTGGGCATCGGCCTCTTCTTCGCCTTCTGGTCGTGGGTCGGCTACGAGACGACCGCGGTGTACGGCGAGGAGTCCCGCAACCCCCGCAAGATCATCCCCCGGGCCACCATCATCGCCGTGCTCCTCATCGGGGTCATCTACACCTTCGTGTCGTGGATGGTCATCGCCGGCAACGGCGCCGAGCAGTCGATCAACCTGGCGGCCAACAACAGCCTGCAGATGTTCATCGGGTTGGCGGAGCAGAACCTGGGCGGTCACTGGATCAGCTATGTCTTCCAGTTCCTGCTGATGACGGGGTCGTTCGCCTGCGCCCTGGCGTTCCACAACGCAGCGTCGCGGTACATCTACGCGATCGGGCGCGAGGTCCCGGGCCTGAAGTCCACCCTGGGGGCGACGCACAAGAAGCACGGCTCCCCGCACATCGCCTCGCTGGTGCAGACGATCATCACGGCGCTGTTGACGGTCGGCTTCTACGTGCTGACTGTCGGTGGCAACCAGGTGCTCCAGGGTGGCTACATCTACGAGTACGGGCTCCTGGCGATTCTCGGCACCATGGCGATCCTGATCGTGATGGCCTTCTGCTCACTGGCGGTGATCTGGTACTTCCACGTGAAGAAGGTCAACCACGGCAACCCGATCACGACACTGGTCTGCCCAGCATTGGGCGGCCTCGGCATGGTCTACGTGGTCGTCCTCTTGGTGAAGAACCTCAGCTTCGCCGGCGGCGGCGCGTCGGTATCGCCGTTCTTCCACGCCATTCCCTACATGGTGGCGGCGACCTTCCTGGTCGGCCTGCTCGGGGCGCTGTACCTGCGGGCCAAGCGTCCGGAGGTCTACAGCGCCATCGGGCAGACGGTGCTCGAGGAGGCCCACGAGCGCGTCGAGGTCTAGGCGGCGGACATCGGGCGGGGGCGGTCGGGCAACCGACCGCCCCCGCCTGCGTCACGAAGAGGCACAGACGACGAGGGGGTGGGCATGGCCCGGGCGACCCGCTTCGAGGTGGACCTTGCGACCGCACAGCGCCTGGTGGCCGCAGCCGTGACGGCAGCGGCAAGCGCTGGGGCGGTGGTGTCCGCGGCAGTCGTCGACGGCGGCGGCCACCTCGTCGCCTTCGCGCGGATGGACGGCGCGGAGATCGCCGGGCCGGTCCTCGCGGTCGACAAGGCGTACACCGCGGTCGCGCACCGCGAGGAGACGGCGGCGCTGGCCCCGCTCGTCGCCCCGGGCGGCCCGCTGGCCGGCATGCACGCCGCGGCCGGCGGGCGCTACGTGTGCTTCGCCGGCGGCGTCCCGCTGTGGTCGGCGGGCCGGGTCGTCGGCGGGGTAGGGGTCAGCGGGGGCACCGCCGAGCAGGACGGCGCGGCCGCCCATGCCGCCGCCGCGGTGTTCATCGCGGCCGAGCTGGAGGGACAGGCATGACCCACACGACCGACACGGGGCGCTACCGGCTGATGGACGCCCAGCCGGTCAACCTCGACGGGGTGGCTGTGGCGGACGCCAGCGTGGGGCTGGTCGCGTTCGACTCCCCCGACGACCCCGAGCCGTCGCTGGTGGTGGGAGCCGACGGGTCGGTGGTCGAGATGGACTCCCGCGGCTGCGACGACTTCGACGTCGTGGATGCGTTCATCGCCAGCCACGGGCTGGACGTCGCGGTGGCCCCCCGCGCGATGGCGACCCCCGACGTCGAGGTGGCCACGATGCTGGTCGACCCCGCCGTGCCGCGCGGCGACGTGGTCGCCCTGGTCGCCGGGATGACGCCGGCCAAGCTGGCCCGGGTGCTCGGGACGCTGACACCGGCCGAGCTCACCCTGGCGATGACGAAGATGCGGGCCCGGCGCACCCCGTCCAACCAGGCGCATGTCACCAACCGCTCCGACGACCCGCTGCTGCTGGCCGCGGACGCGGCCACCGCGGCCGCGTTCGGCTTCCGGGAGATCGAGACCACGGTGCCGGTGCTCGCCGACGCGGCGTCCAACGCGGTCGCGGTGTCGGTGGGAGCCGCAGTGGCCTCCCCCGGGGTCCTCGTGCAGTGCTCGGTGGAGGAGGCGACCGAGCTCGAGATGGGGATGCGCGGCCTGGTCTCCTACGCCGAGACCGTCTCCCTGTACGGGACCGAGCAGGTCTTCGTCGACGGCGACGACACCCCCTGGTCCAAGGCGCTGCTGGCCTCGGCCTACGCCTCCCGTGGGGTGAAGATGCGGGTCACCTCCGGCGGCGGCGCCGAGGCCCTCATGGGGGCCGCGGAGGGGCGCTCCATGCACTACCTGGAGGCCCGGTGCGTCTCTCTCGCGCGCGCGATCGGGGCACAGGGGGTGCAGAACGGCGGCATTGACGCCGCGTCGGTGGCCGCGTCCGTCCCCGGCGGGGTGCGGATGATGATGGCCGAGAACCTCATGGTGATGGCCCGCAACCTGGAGAGCTGCACGGGCAACGACGCCCTGATGAGCGAGTCGGACGTGCGCCGCACGTCCCGCACCCTGCCGATGCTGCTCGCCGGCACGGACTTCATCTGCAGCGGCTTCGGCTCCATCCAGCGCTACGACAACATGTTCGGGCCGAGCAACTGGAACGCCGAGGACCTGGACGACTTCCTGCTGATGCAGCGGGACTGGGGCGTGGACGGCGGCCTGCGCACCCCCGCCCCCGCCGACGTGCGGGCGCTGCGCCGCCGCGCCGTCGACGCGGTGACCGCGGTGTACCGCCACCTCGGCCTGGCCGACTTCTCCCCCCAGTGGGCGGACCAGGCGGTCGAGGCGGCCGGCTCGAAGGACGTACCCGCCGCCGACCTGATGGTGCCGCTGACCGCGTCCCGGGTGATCGCCGAGACCGGCCTGACGATGGTCGACGTGGTGGCGGCGCTGTACGAGACCGGCTTCGACGCCGAGGCGGAGGCGATGCTGGCCATGCTGCGGGCCCGCGTGGCCGGGGACTACCTGCAGACCTCGGCCATCTTCACCGAGGACTTCGCGGTGCTGTCGGCGGTGACCGACCCGAACGACTACGCGGGACCGGGGACCGGGTACCGCCCCACGCCGGCCCGCCAGGCCGGCATCGACGCGGTCCGCCAGCAGCGCTCCGTGGCCGACCTGCGGGCCAGCCAGGCGGCGCGGGCCAGCGACGCCTTCCGCGAGGTCGGGCCCGCAGCGGCCGGCTCCGACCCCCGGGAGGTGGTCATCGGGGTGTCACCGGCGACCGGCCGCCAGCTGTGGGTCACCCTGTCCGGACTACCGGTCGAGGCGGTCCTCGACGAGCTCGCCGCCGGGCTGGAGGAGGAGGGCTGCACCGCCCGGGTGGTCCGGGTGGACCACACCATCGACCTCGGGCTCATCGGGCTGACCGCCGCCCGGCTGGCCGGCTCCGGGATCGGCATAGGGCTGCAGGCCAAGGGCACCGCGCTGATCCACCGACGCGACCTGGCGCCGCTGGCCAACCTGGAGCTGTACTCCGTGGCCCCGGTGGTCGACGCCGCCCACTACCGGCTGATGGGCGTCAACGCCGGCCGCCACGCCAAGGGCGCCACCCCGGTCCCGGTCCGCAACCCCTACACCGACGAGGCGATCGAGGCGCGCTACCACACCACCGTGGTGGCACTCGTCGCGATCGAACGCGCCTGCTGCACCCCCGGCGCGGTCCCGCAAGAGCTGGCGGTGACCCGATGAGCAGCCCCGCCGCGTCCGGGCGGGACCCGAGCACCGTCACCGTGGACGCGGTGCGGGCTGGTGGGGTGACCATGGACGACCTGCGCATCCACCCCGACACCCTCGCCCACCAGGCCGACGTCGCCGAGGCGCACGCCAACCCCCAGCTGGCGGAGAACTTCCGGCGGGCCGCGGAGCTGGCCACCCTCGACGACGCCGACGTGCTCGCGGCCTACGAGGCGCTGCGCCCGCACCGGTCCAGCGCCGCCGACCTGGAGCAGCTGGCGGCGTCACTGGCCGAGCGCGGCGCGCCGCGGTGCGCGGCGCTGGTCGCCGAGGCCGCCCTGGTGTACGCCCGGCGGGGCCTCCTGCGCCCGTGAAGCTGGTCGCCGGCCTGGACGTCGGCAACACCACCACAG
>Ga0075030_100001613_pt1 | contig 20315 bp, 21 predicted proteins | sample LitLauG_LLR_2012_FD_71393 | JGI IMG/M metagenome (GOLD analysis project Ga0075030, IMG submission 71393) | Freshwater sediment microbial communities from Pennsylvania, USA - Little Laurel Run_MetaG_LLR_2012 | ecosystem: Environmental > Aquatic > Freshwater > Creek > Sediment | place: USA...
GAGCGAGATAACGCGCGCTGGTCGGAATGGCGTCCCGCGGCGAGAGCTGGCCCAGAGTATCGCTCGGCTGGGGCCGGAGGTGTTGGCCGGAGAACGTTTCTGGGATAGGGCCGCGCCGTTGTCCAAAGCCGAACGCGATGACTATGCATCCCACTGGACCGCCTTGAGAAACCAGAATGCGGCCCTGCGCATTTGGGGACCCGACGGCCTTGTGTCGGCGCCGATTTCGGTCTTCGACGACGGCTTGCTTTCATACGTAAGCGACGAATGGCGACCCGCCAACGCTGTGGCTGGACGTCAAATGGCGTTTGGGACGGGGCCCTTTGGCCAGTCGGGATTTTTCGATCTGTTTTTATCCCGCCTTGGGGCGCTCGTCCGGTCGGGCCAATTAGAGCTGCGGACGCCGATCGACGATTTCGATACGCAGAATCCGTTTGGTCGGTACGAAGGTTTGTCCGGCCTGCCACGCGGCGCCCAAGTACGGCGGCCGGCGCGGTGACGGAGCGCTCGGTGGAAGCTGGGGGTGCGGGGTCACGGCTTTTCGCACCTCCGAGCGATATCGCGATTTCTATCGGTGAGTACCTCGCTTTCCCGATCAGCTTCGGGAAACGATCTCGGGAGGTAGCCGCGCCGACGTCGGTCTAGATGCAGCATGGGGTCGGGCTTCACAAGGCAGACTTGCCCAACACGTAAAAACTGGATCCCGGCCGTCGCCGGGATGAGCGGAACCATAGGTGTGGGTCGCGGGAAGTCGTTCTCCCTAACCCGGAAAGCCGTCCCCCAAACTACTTCGGCGCGCCGATCACCTGGATCGTCAGGCTGGCGTGCTGGCCGTCGGCGGCGGTGACCACGACCTGGAAGGCGAAGGCGTCGCCTTCCGGCGTGCCCGGCGCGGTCAGCGTCTGGGTGAAATCGCCGGTGGCGTTGTAGGGGGTGGCCGCCACCGTCCCGGCGACGGTCACCGACATCGGCCCGATCGGAAACCCTTCGCAGCGGATGGTGAAGATCGCGCCGCCGATCAGCTGGGGCTGCAGCACCGCCTGGGTCGTGGGATCGATCAACTCGATCCGCTGGACCACGAATTCCACCACCGTGATCGGCGTCGAGGCCAGTTCCTTGCCGTTGAGTTTGGCGATCAGATCATAGGCGCCGAGCGCGGTTCCCGAAGGGATGGTCGCCGGCGTCTGCCAGGCGGTCGAGGTCGCGGAAAGATCGCCGCCGCCGACGACCACCGCCGGCGCGTTCGCGGCGGCGGCGGATTTCAGCACCAGCTCGACGTGCTTGCCCGGCGCGGTGGAGATGTCGAGCCAGCCGCTCCATTGCGAATAGGTCGGCTGATCGCCGCAGCGCGCCCGGAACTGGTAGTGGGTGTTGGCCGCCAGGCCGCTCACCGTGGCGCTGTATTCATTGTCGAAGCCGGCGCCGGGGTAGACTTCGACCGGGCCCTGGGTCGCCCCGCCGGCCTGGCGATATTCATACTGGCCATCGGTCGGCGCGCCGCTGGAGGTGTTGTTCCATTGGATCATCGCCTGGTCGACGGTTTCCACCGGGAAGTTCGCGCCGAATACGGTGATGGCCTGGCCGGCCGTCACCTGGTCGTCGGTGACCGCAAGGCTGGGCGGGTTGGTCAGGATCTTGTGGCCAAGGTCGTTGACGTTTTCCACCGTCGGCGCGGGGTCCAGCGGGTGGGTCAGGGTGAGCACAAGCTGGTTCTGGGCCGTGATCGAGAAGGCGCACTGGGTGAAGCCCGCCGCCGTCACCTTGGGCCCGGCGTTGTTGAGCGTGGTGATCAGGCCGCCCAGGCCCAGGGCGTTGGTCGGCTGGTTGACCCCGTCGACGCCGCTCTCGACGCCGTCATAGGGCGTGCTGACCGCGCCGAAGGTGATGAAGTTGAAGAAGTTGGCGAAAGCGCCTTCCCACCAGGCCAGGGCGTTGTCGGCGCTCAGGCTGGCGTTCGACAGGGAGACGTTGGCCGCCGCCTGCAGGTTGAACGGCTGTTCGGGCACGGTGATGGTGAGCGCCAGCAGGGCGTCGAAGCTGACGTCCCACTCGGCCGTAACCGAGCCGGTGTCGAAACTGACATCGCATCCCGGCAGGGAAAAGTTGAAGATCAGCTGGGGCTGCACGAGCACGGCGCCGCCGGGGGCGATCTGGGCCGGCAGGACCTCGGCGGTCAGGGCGCCGTTCTGGGGCAGGGTGGCCACGACGCTGTTGACGCTGCGACCGGCCGCGGCGGCCTGCTTGTAGAACTGCGAGACGACGCTGGCGGTTTCGGTCTGATAGACGCTGCCCCACAGCTGGTCGAAGGTGATCGCCAGCGACTGTGTGAGATAAGGTGTCAGGGGCGCCAGGGTCGCGCTCAGGCCAGGCACGAACGGCTCGACCTGCTGGATCGAGCTGGTGGTGTGCGTTCCAGGGCCCAGACGGCTGTAGTAGACCAGGTTGACCGCGAGCGGCTGCTCGGAAATGTCCACGAAACTCATGCCTGCACTCCATCGATCCGGCGCCCGACGGGACGCTCGCCACTGACCTGTTCGCCGGTCGCGAGGTCGCGAGCGGCACGGATGCTATGCCAGACAATGGCGTGCGGCGCCTGAAGGGGGCGTGAGGGTTTGCGTAAGGTTTCCTGAATTTTAGCTGAAATGTTGGGCGGGGCGTGTGGACAAGAGCCCTCGCTTGGCCACCCAAGGACCCGCGGCCGCCGCGGCAAAGGGCCGGTCAGCCCAAAGCTTATGGACAGATGGGCTCGGGTTCGCCGCTCCAGGCCAGGCACTCCACCCTTACGCCCAGGGCGTCGGCGGCGTCGGCCAGTCGACGATCGAGCGTGACGAGGGTGTGATCGTTGCGATGACACATGGCGGCGTGCAGCGCATCGGGCGCACGCAGGCCGAGGTCGAACCTGCGTACGAACACGCTCGCCAGCCGGACGTCGGCCGGGCGCCAGTCAAGGTCAGACGTCCCCGCCGCTCGCCAGGCGTCGAACGCGTGCAGATGAGCCTGCGCCGCCTCAGGGGCGAGAAATCCCATTCGCGTCAGGCGAGAGAGCGCGGAGGCGACCTCGGCGGCGGCGAATTCGCTCACGACCGGCGCGCCGGCCTGGGCGAGAAGGAAGTCATCCACCGCGCCGCTGGCGGGTTCCTTGACCAGCGTCGGCACGATGACGCTGGCGTCGAGGTAGAGGCTCAAGCGTCGGGCTCATCGTAGATGAGGTTCAGGAGCTCGACCGAGGTCGGCGCGCCAGGGGGCGCGGGGCCGCGCCTGTCGAGCAGACGCCGCAAGGCGATCTGGGCGGCGCCGGGGCGCGGCTCGGAAACCGCGGCCTGCAGCGTCACCACCGGCTTGCCATGGCGTGTGATGATGACTTCCTCGCCGGCCAAGGCCTCGTTGATCAGCCGCGGTAGCCCGGCTTTTGCATCGGCGACACTGTAGCTGGTCATGTACGCCTCCAGATTATGGACATAGATATAGTCAGAATTTGGCGCGATGTCGATGGGGCCGGCGCCATGCCACGCCCGAGGCGGTCTCGTCGATCACCGGGGTCTTGCCGACGTCATAGCCGAATTTGCGGCGCAGGGCGGCGGGGATGAGCGGGGCTTTGGGTGTGGGAAACCGGGATACACACGTTTCTGGAGCAGGCGACGACGTGCGAACGCATAGTACGTGCGCGCGCCGCCTTCGCGGTCTAGGCTCGCGGCGACATACGCAGCCGTGGGGGGCGAGCATGGACGTGGCGGACATCGGCGCCGAGCGGATCGACGGCGCCCAGCCATGATCGTCGAGCGGATCTACGGCTTCGCCGCCACCCAGCCGGACAAGTCCGCGCTCATTCACAACGGCATCGACATCTCCTACGCCGTCTTCGCGCGCGGCATCGAGAGCGCGCGGGCGTACTTCGCGGGCAAGACGCCGCCGGTGGGACGCACGGCGATCATCCTCTGCGGCGACCTGGCCGACGCCTGGATCTACCTTCTGAGCCTGCGCGTGCTGGGGGTCGACACCGTCTGCGTCACCTCGCTGGATCAGGCGAGCGACCTGGCGCTGAAGGCGCCGGCGTGGATCGTGGCGCCGCAGCGGGCGCCGACAGTCTTGGGGTTCACGCCCGGCCCGTTCCTGGGGGCGGAGATGATCCTCGTTCCGGACAGCGTGTTCGCCAATGTGCGCGCGCCCGCGCCGCCGCCAACCGCGTCCGCGGGACCGCGGGGCGGGCACATTCTCTATTCGTCCGGCACGACCGGCCACTACAAGAAGGTCTATTGTCCCAGCGCGCATGAAGGCGAGCAGATTGCCCGCAACGCGCGCTACCGTGGGATCGACCAGACTTCCGTCTCCCACGCCCTGAACTACGCCCACTGGACGGGGGTCGGCTTCAAGCACCCCTCGGCGGTCTGGTGGCATGGCGGCACAGTGATCATCGATCAGCGCGAGGATCGTTTCGCGCGCTTCTTCGAGCGGGGGCCGAGCCGGGTGGTCTTGTCGCCGTCGGTGGCCAGGACCCTGGTCGAGGCGCACGAGGCGGCGCCGCGACCCGATCCGGCCCTGTCGGTCGACGTCGCCGGCGGCTTCCTGTCGTGGGAGCTCTGCCAGCGGCTGGGGCGGACGATTTCGCCGCGGATCAACGTGGCCTATGCGGCGACGGAAACCTCCAACATCGCCATGGCCGATGTCACGGGCCGGGACGACCTTTCCTGGATGACACCGGCGCCGGACCGCGAGGTGGAGATCATCGACGCGGCGGGTGCTCCCTGCGCGGTCGGCGAGAGCGGCGAAATCCGCATCCGGCTGCTGGCGTGCGATCCCACGATTATCTGGACGACCCGGCGGCCTCGGCCGCCTGCTTCCGCGGCGGCTGGTTCTACCCCGGCGATCTGGCGGTGCGCCGCGCCGATGGGCGGATCCGCATCCTGGGCCGGGCGGCGGACGTGCTGATGGCCCAGGGGAACAAGGTGGCGGTCGGTCCCTTGGAGGAAACGGCGCGCGCGATCCTGGGCGTGGAGGGGGTGTGCCTCTTCAACGGCGTCGACGCCGCCGGCCGCGACGAGGTGGTGGTGGCGATCGAAGCGGACCAGGCGCCGAGTCCGGAGCGCCTGGAGGCGATCGCCAATGCCTTGCCGGCCTTCGAGAGCGTGCGGGTGGCGGCGTTCACGGCCTTTCCGCGCACGATGGTCGGCGGCCTGGCCAAGGTCGACCGCCTGGCGCTGCGGCGCCTCGCCTGCCCGGAGGGGCCGGGGCGTTAGGTTAGGGGCCAAGAGCCGGGCGCGGCGATGATTGCGGGCGAGGGCGCCCGCGCTCCTGGGGTAAGGCCGCGTTGCGAACAGGGCCGCGCTTAGACCTTCGATGCGGAGCGCGGGCGCCCCCGCCCGCAACGGTTCCGTTCGCGAGCGAAGTGGTCGCGTAGCCGACGGGTGCGCGGCCGTGATCATTGCGGGCGAGGGCGCCCGCGCTCCTTAGGTTCAGCGCGCTGGGCGCAGGGCCGCGCTTAGACCTTCGATGCGGAGCGCGGGCGCCCCCGCCCGCAACCGCCAGTCTGAGGCGCGACTATTGCGCCGCCAGGCGATCCCGCCGGCGGGCGCGCAATCCGGCGCCGAGGACGCCCAGGCCCGCCAACATCGCGGCCCAGCCCGCCGGCTCGGGCGCGGCGAGGGCGATCTGCACCGTGCCCGAACCGTCGAAGAACCCCCACGCGCAAGGCGACTGATCGGTCAGGCCGCAATTGCCCGAGCGCGCCAGTGCGAAGTCGCCGGCGTTGGGTCCAAAGGTGAACGGCATGAGGTCGGTGATCAGCACCGGGGCGGCGGTGGGCGACTGGGAGTTGCGGATGTAATTGCCGTCGGCGCAGTTGCTGTCGCACACGGTCTCGATCACCTCGCTGTAGGTCGCGGAGGTAAAGGCCGTGCCGTTGCCCGGCGTGGCGAAGGAACGGGTGACGCCGCCGATGGTCAGGGTCGCGCTCAGGAACGGTGAGATCGGACCATAGTCGACCGCGGTGTAGGTCCCGCCGGCCACATAGTCCTGGGTGCTGTCGTTGTAGTGGTGGCCCAGGGCGGTGTTGAACACATAGCGCGCGGTGTAGGCGTCGCCCGCCAGGTCTTTGTTGGCGACGCCGAACAGGCCCGGCTGGTCGAAGCCCTGGCTGATGGTCCCGGTATAGGTCGCCTCCAGGATCACCGCGTGGGCGGCGGAGGACAGCAGGGCGACGAACGCCGCCGCGACGAGCGCGATGAATCGATGTTTCAAGACTAAGTCCCCCCGGACGCGGCAGGCGACAGGCCTCGGCCGCGTCGATCGAACGAAACCAGCCGGTGGGAGCGATGACAATACGCAACATCCGCAGCGCGGGTCGTTCGCGCGCGGCAGGTTATCCCCTCAGGACTTCAGCAACATCCTCACCTTGTCCGCGTCTTCCGGCGTCGCCGGGTTGTAGACCACCATGTTGAGGTCGGGCCGGCCATCGACGGCGAAGGCGGAGAACTCCATTGTGAGCGGACCGGCGGTGGGGTGGTGCATGACCTTCGTTCCGTCGCCGTGCGCGTGCACGTCGTTGTCGCGCCACATGGCCGCGAAGTCGGGGCTGGTGGCGCAGAGCTCGTCGACGAGGGACTGGACGTTTCGCGCGGCGCCGGCGCGGGCGACATCGGCGCGGAACGAGGCCACGACATATCGCGCGACGGTCTGCCAGTTGGCCTGCGTCGCACGCAGGCGCGGGTCCTGGAACATCATGCGCAGGACATTGCGCTGACCCTCCGGCAGCATGCCGTAGTCGGTGAGGACCACGGCGGCGGCCCGGTTCCAGGCGATCACGTCCCAGGTGGCCGTGCGGATGAAGGCAGGGCTGTGATCCAGGGTGTCGAGCAGGCGCTGCAGACGCGGGGTGATGCCGGTGGGTTCCTGATAGCGAACCTCGGGCGGGCGGCCGAGGCCGAGGAGAAACAGGTGCTCGCGCTCGGCGTCCGTCAGCAGCATGGCGCGGGAGATGCGGTCGAGGACATGGGCGGACGGCGCGCCGCCGCGGCCCTGCTCCAGCCAGGTGTACCAGGTGGCGCTGACGTTGGCGCGCTGGGCGACTTCCTCGCGGCGCAAGCCTGGCGTGCGGCGCCGCGTCAAGGGCAGGCCGAAGGCGGTCGGATCGAGCTTGGCGCGGCGGTCCTTGAGATAGCTGCCGAGACGGTTTTCATCCACGGAAGGCATGGTGATCCTGTTAGCTGTTATACCCGTGTACGATCACTACTTTACCATCATAGTCTGACGGTGGACATAGGGCGCCTCACGTTTGGAAAGGCGTTCGACTGTGAAACTGAATGACAAGCGCGTGCTGGTGATCGGCGGCGGGTCCGGGATCGGACTGGGCGTGGCTCGGGGGGCCGCGAGCGAGGGCGCGCGGGTGATGATCGCCTCGCGCGACGGCGGCAAGCTCGCCGAGGCCGCCAAGAGCATTGGCGCCACATCGGCGGCGATCGATGTGCGCGACGAGGACGACATCGCCCGGTTCTTCGCCGAGCACGGCGGATTCGATCACATCGCCTTCACCGCCGGCGACTGGGACGGCATGGCGCCCGGTCCACTCGCCGACCTCGACATCGCCAAGGCGGCGGAGCGGCTCAAGACGCGGTTCTGGGGCGCGGTGGCCGTGGCCAAGCATGGCGCGACCAGGCTGCCGGCCGGCGGCTCCTACACCATCACCAACGGCATGCTCGCGCACCTGCCGCGGAAGGGGATGCCGACCGTGACCGCCAGCGCCAGCGGGGCGGAGGGCCTGACGCGCGGCCTCGCTGTCGATCTGGCGCCGGTGCGCGTCAACTGCGTCTGCCCGGGCCTGATCGAGACCGAGATGTGGCAAAACTTTCCCGCGGGCTATCGCGACAGGCTGACGGAGATGACGCAGAGGCAGCTGGTGCGGCGCGCCGGAACCGCCGACGAGGCGGGGGAGGCTTATCTCACCTGCATGCGCAACACCTTCATGACCGGCCAGATCCTCAAGATCGAGGGCGGCCTCGCGATCGGCGGATAGCCATCCCGCTCACCATTGCCGGGCTTGCCTTAAAGGGATTGCGCCAATGACATCACTTCAGATCCGCTCATCCCCGCGAACGCGGGGACCCAGCGCTGTCCAGCTGGGCGAGGATGTCCGGGATAGAGTTTTGAAACGGGTCTTTACCTGGAAAACTCTGGTTCCCCGCGTTCGCGGGGATGAGCGGGTTTAGGGGCGGGCAAAGTTCGAACCTTCAAGCTGAGCCTGCGCCGGGATGAGCCGGCGGGGTCATAGCAAGCCGAAAATCATATCAATTTTCAACGTTATAGAGGAAGTCATCAATGCGTGTTTTCATCACCGGCGCGGCCGGTTTTATCGGCGCCGCCACCACCAAGGAGCTGATCGCTCATGGGCATCAGGTGACGGGCCTCGCCAGGTCCGACGCCAATGCCGAGGCGATCAAGGCCCTGGGCGCGGAGGTCCATCATGGATCGCTGCAGGATCTCGATAGTCTGGCGGCCGGCGCCAAGGCGGCTGACGGCGTGATCCATTGCGCGTTCCAGCACGACTTTTCGCAGTTCGCCGAGAACGGACGGGTCGACAAGCTGGCCATCGAGGCGATGGGCGATGCGATCGCGGGGACGAACAAGCCTTTCATCGTCACCTCGGGCACCGCGGCGATCGCGCCGGGCGCGGTGGTCACCGAACAGATGCGGCGCGACGCCGGCGAATTGAGCCCGCGCGTCTCCGAACAGGCGGGCCTGGCCTATGCGGCCAAGGGCGTGCGGGCGATGGCGATTCGCCTGCCGCAGGTGCATGGCGCGCCGGGCAAGGCGGGACTGATCTCGTTTCTGGTCATGGCCGCCCGCCAGCATGGCGCCGCGGCCTATTTCGGCGAGGCCAATGAGCGTTGGGCGGCGGCGCATGTGGACGATGTCGCCCGGCTCTACCGCCTGGCGCTGGAGAAAGGCGCGTCCGACGGCGTCTATCACGCCGTGGGCGAAGAGGGCGTGCGGATGCGCGAGATCATCGAGGCGATCGGCCGCGCGCTGAATGTGCCGGTGGTGCAGAAGAAGACCGAGGAGGTCGCCGAGTACTATGGCCCGCTGGCGATGTTCGCCGGTCTCGACATGCCCGCTTCCAGCGCCTTGACGCAGAAGTGGCTAGGCTGGACGCCGACCGGCGTCGGTCTGCTGGAGGATATGGCCAAGCCCGGTTACTTCGACGCTTAAGGCGGGGGAAGGGCGGCCGATGCCGGACTCGAACCGAACACCCGTGCTGATCCTCGGGGCGACGGGAAACGCCGGGGCGCATGTCGTGCGGCATGCGCTCGAGGCGGGCGACGACGTCCATGTCCTCGTCAGAAACCCCGACAAACTGCCCGACGAGGCGAGGGCGAAGGCCCATGTGATCGTTGGCGATCTCACCGACCCGGTCGCCGTCGCGGCGGCGGTGACCGGCTGCGCCGCCAAGGCCATCATCGTCTGTTCCGGCCATCCCCCCAAACATCCCGTCACGCCCCTGAACGCGATCGCCGTCGCCGCCATCGATCGGGCGCTGGGCGAGGCGGGGCGGCGGGAGGATTGCCGCCTGATCTATCTGTCGGGTCTGTTCAGCGATCCGCCGGGCGAACCCCTGCCATGGTTCGCCAGGATATTGCGCGCGATCATCGTGCCGCTTTCAGGGTATCAGGCGTCATTGCGCGATAATCTGGCAGTCACCCGTTATCTGACCATCGGAGAGGGCCAGAAGAACGGGTTGCGGTACACGATCGTTCGCATGGGACTGCCGATCGAGGCCGCGTCCAAAGGCGTGATCGTCCCGGTCGACGACTACCCGCTCGGCTCGGTCACCTTCGACGATATGGGGCTGTTTCTGACGCGGCTGGCGCACGGCCAGCATTGGCAGGACGTCCTGGGCAAGGCGATCAAACCGTTCTACGCCAAAGGCTAGACCCTGGCGCCCGATCGCCGTTCATCACCTGCTGAAACAAGGATTTAAGCCATGAAACTATGTCTCGCAGCCGCCGCCGCGCTGGCCCTGGCGGGCGGCGCCCAGGCCGCGACGGTGACGCCGCTCTTCGCGCACGACCTGCCGGACGTCGCGGGCAAGGAAGGGGCGATGCTGACGGTTCTGCTGGCGCCGGGCGAGGCTAGCCCCGTCCATCGCCACAACGCCGATGTGTTCGTCTATGTGCTGCAGGGCGCGGTGAAGATGCAGGTCAAGGGCGGGACCCTGGTCACGCTGCACGCCGGCCAGACCTTCTATGAAGCCCCGAGCGACATTCATGTGGTTGGGGACAACGCCAGCAAGACCCGGCCGGCCAAGTTCATCGCCTTCTTCGTCAAGACGAAAGGCGCGCCGCCGGTCACGCCGGTTCCCTGAGCGGCGTCGTCGCGGAGGCCAGGACAAACGTGGACACATTTGTCGTCGCCGTGGATCCCGCGATCCAGCAGGCCGTGATCGCGGCCTCGCGCGAGGTTACCGGCTTTTTGCGGCTTGGGATCGATTGGCGCCGCGATCGCGCGATGTCATTGGATGGGATGGCCCGGCCAAAGGGTCGTGCGTGACCTGCCGGCGCGCGAGGGCTCCGGAACGTCAATGAACCACCAGCAAGAGGACTATGAAGATGACCGTCTACGCGCTCGTCGAGCTTGAGGTTACCAACATGGACGGCATGGGGCCCTACCTCGCCTCGGTGTCGGACACGATCGCCGCGCATGGCGGCAAATATCTGGTCCGGGCCGGCGCCGCGGAGGTCGTCGAAGGCGGTCTTGGCGAATACCCGCTGAAGGTGATCCTGGAGTTCCCCTCCATGGCCGCCGCGAAGGGCTGGTACAATTCCGCCGAATATCAGGCAATCCTGCCGCACCGCACGAAGAACTCGAAGGGTAATCTGGTCTGGCTCGCAGGCGTCTGAGGCAGTCCGCCGCCGGGTCGCGCCGGGGGCCGGCGACGGCCTGCGCCCAGGATCAATGACATTGCCGGGCGTAGCTGGCTTCGCTCACCAGGGCGCAGATCATCAGACCGCCGTCATGGGCCCCGTAGCGGGTCACGAGGGCCGCCCGCAGCTGCGCCCACTTGTCGCGCGTGTCGTCGATGGCCGCCTCGACCGCCCGGGCGAAGTTGCCGTTGATCTTTCCCCGATCAGTGGTTCCCGCGCCGATCTGGGGGTCGATGTCGCCCTTGTCCTTGTTGAGGACGTAGTGGGTGACGCGGCCAGGACAGCCTGAAGTTCCGTCGGGCAATCCGCCAAGATAGCAGCCGGTCATCAACCCGCTCGGGAAGGCGCTGCTCCGCCTGAGGTCGAGCCATGGCGCGCGGCCGGTGTGGTTCAATCCCGCGGGATTGGTCAGGGATATCGGCTGGGAGGCGTCAGGCTGATCCACCCAATTGCTGTGTGAATAGAAATCCTGGGCGGCGTGGAGCACAACGCCGAATTCCTCCAACACGTTGCAGTAGGCGCGGCCAGGGGTGAAATTGAAGTTGCAGTTGAAGACAGTGGGAATTTCGGCGTCGACGAGCGAGCCGTTTCTCACCAGCGGGGCGGCGGCCGCCACCGCGGCGCTCATCGACGAAATCATGTAGTTGCGGCAGGCCTCCAGCGCGGCTTGGGCGGTGGCCTCACTCTGAGGATAGCCGCTCACCGCCACGTAGTCGCCGTCGTCGCAGTGGGATTTGGCGTCGTTGATCTTGCCGTTGGCCGGATGATCGGGGGCGCCGACCGCGCCGAACGTGCCGCCACGCCCGGCGACCTCGTCCAACGCGCCGGGCAGGAAGCAGGCGCCGGCGGCCGGCGCGCCGGCCTGTCCGCAGCCGAGCGCATGGCGGGTGATCCGTTCATGTTCGGCGTTCTGGCCGAGCAGGTGCACGGTGCCGAAGGCGAAGACGGGACTTGCGCAGACGAGCAGGCCTGCGGCCGCAAGACTGGATAGGATACGGTTCAACGCCAATCCTCCCTCAAGGATGATCCTGAAACTCAGTGTTCCCCGGAGTCACCGGACATAGAGGTCATGTCCGGAAATGTCCGTCAATACATGGTTACGTTCCCCCGCAGCGAAAACAAGCAATATTTACAACGTATTGCTTCGATCGTCTTGCCGTATATTGTTGTGTTGAAGCCCACTCGTTGATTTCGGTTCAGCCGACCGAACCGAGGTCTGGTCAGCGATCGCGAGGTCGGCTCCGGGCGCGGGCGCACGGGCTGTGAGCCCGCGGAGCGAGAGGCGCGCAAGTTTTCGTTGTCCGCGTGGGCGCGCCGTGCCTAGGTTCGCGACCAAGGCCGCGGGCGGGCGATCCGGCCTGGCGCGGCAGGCATCTATCCGGGTCGGTCGGAACGAGGGGAACGCGGATGCTGTTGCAAGGCCTGAAGGTCGTCGAGCTGGCTTCGATCATCGCCGGACCCAGCTGCGCCGGGATCCTGGCCGACTGGGGCGCCTCGGTCGTCAAGGTCGAGAGTCCAACCGGCGACCGCATCCGCGCTCTTTATCCGGACACGCGCGAAAGCCCCGGCAACCCCGTCTTCACGATGGAAAACCGCGGCAAGCGGGGGGTGGTGCTGGACACGGCCACCGGCGATGGCCGCAGCGCGCTCATCGCCCTGCTGGCCGACGCCGACATCTTCGTCACCAACGTCCGGCCAGGCGCCCTCAAGCGCGCCGGGCTGGACTATGAGACGCTGAAGCCGCAACTGCCGCGGCTGATATACGCCAGCATCACCGGCGCGGGACTGGTGGGGCCCGAAGCAGACCTGCCGGCCTTCGATACAACCGTCTTCTGGGCGAAATCGGGACTGGCGCGGACGATCATCCCGCCCGATCAGGACCCTTATGTTTTCCGGCCCGGCATCGGCGACCATTCGACCGCCCTGGCCACCGTCGCCGCCATACTGGCCGCCGTGCATGAGCGCCACGAAACCGGGCGCGGCCGCCTGATCGAATGCTCCCTGCTGCGCACCGCCGCCTTCGCCATCGGCATGGATCTCTCGGCCCATCTGCGGTTCGGTCAGACCCCCACCAACCTTGTCCGCGATGATCGCCCCGTCGCCATGCTGGATTTCTTCCGTACGCGCGACGAGGGCTGGATCTGCATTCAGCCTCTGGGGCCCGAGACCTTCTTCGCGATGGTGGACCTGATCGGTCGGCCGGACCTGCTTGTCGATCCCAACTTCGAGCTGCCGATCACCGACCTGGTCCGGGTGCGCGAGCTGCGCGGCCTGATCGACGCCTGGTTCGCGGGCCTGACCTTGGAGGAAGCCGGCGCGGCGCTGACGCAAGCCGATGTCGCCTGAGCGCCGCTCAACACCCTGGCGGACATGGCCGTCGCGCCGCAGTCCTGGGCCGCGGGCTGTTTCGTGGAGGTCGATGACGGCTGGGGCGGCAAGATGGTCTCCCCGGCGACGCCCGCCCGGTTTCCGGAGGGCGCGCCGGCGGTGACTGGCGCCGCGCCGAAGCTCGGCCAGCATACGCGTGAAGTCCTGCTGGAAATCGGGTTGAGCGAGGCGCAGGTCGCGGCGCTGGAGCGCGCCAACCTCGTGCCGGAGGGGTAGGGGCTTCGCCGGGATGAACGGGACCGTGGGGGCCGGTCTGGCCTTACCGATCATCCCTCGCGCGGCGTCAGGCCGCCTCTATGTCGGTGCGGGCGAAGTCGTCGCCCTTGTAGAGCAGGGGCGCGCCTTCGAGGCGGGCGCAGGCGTAGATGAAACAGTCGCCAAAGTTGAGGGCCGCCGGATGGCGGGATTTGCCGTAGCGATCATAGGCCTCGAGCGCGAGGCCGGCCGCTTCGGGGGGGCACGGGGCGGATGTCGACCTCCAGCAACGCCAGAAACCGCTCGACCGCTTCGCGCGCTTCGCCAACCGAAAGTCCCAGGATACGGGCGACGGCGATCGTGGACTCCCAGACGGACAGCGGCGAGGTCACGCGCCGGGGGTATTTCGCCAGGCGGGCGATGAGTTCGCGTGCATCGCTCTCGTCGGTCAGCATGGCGGTCAGGGCCGAGGCGTCGAGCACCATCACGGCTGCTCGTAGAGCGTATCGACGAAAGCCTTATCGGCCGGCTGTGCGCGCGCGGCGTCGCCCGATGCGCGAAGGTCGCGAACGAAGGCGACGCCGAGCTCGGCCAGGGACGGGCGGTTCTCCTCGCGCTCGAGTTCATGGGTCAGGGCGCGACGGACCAGTTCGGTCTTCGTCAGGTGGGTGATGGCCGTCAGGCGCCGCGTCAGGCGGTCGACCTCCGGGTCGCGGATGTAGAGGGGCATCGTATATCTCTATCTGTATATACAGCTCTCCGAGAGATATATCCTGCGGCCGGGGCTTTCAACCCGAAGCGAGCCGCCTAGAACGGCGCCGTGGCCCCCGCTGGCGTGCCCAGGCCCGTCGGTCCATCGTAACCCGCCCCCGCCTTGCAGAAATAGGCGACCGAACAGGTGCCGGTGTTTCCCGACGTCACATCATAGAGGCTGGAGGCGTTGGCGTAGAGGTTCTGGCCATAGCCGGTGTTCGAGACGATATGGACGCCCGCCTGACCATAGATGCCGGCCATGAGGGGGGCGGCCACGCTGGTGCCGCCGAACTCGTACCATCCGCCGCCATAGTAGACGAAGACGCCGGTGTTGGGGTCGGCGACCGCGGAGGTGTCGGCCACCATCCGCTTGGCGCAACCTCCGCTTACCGCCGGCAGTGCGACCCGCTGCCAGCTTTGCAGGGCATAGACGGTGCTGCAGCCGCTGCCCGCGTCGGCCCAGGCTGTCTGGGACCAGGCGCCGGCGCTCTGGGTCAGGCTCGTGCCACCCACGGCGATGACGAAGGGCGCGGAGGCGGGAAACTGCGTCCCGCCGGCATAGGCGCTATCGCCGGAACTGGCCGTGATGACCACGCCGTCGGTGATCTTCCCGGCGTAACCGTTCACCGTGCTGCCGACCGGACTATAGTAGCCGGCGAAAGGGCTGGTCCCCGACTCGCCGCCGCCATAGCTGTTGCTGATCGCGACGACCCCCTGCACCTTGCTCGCGGCGAGCTCGGCGTTGGCGAGGTTGTTGAAGCTGGCGGAATTCGCCTCGACCAGAACGATGCTGCATTTGGGGCACATGGCGCTGACCATATCGAGGTCAAGCGCGCTCTCCTCGGCCCAGCCGGCGTTTGGTGACGGATAGTTGCTGGCGAGGCCGTTCTGATTGAGCTTGGTGAACTTCACGCAGTTTGCCGTCACGGTCGTCGAGCACAGAGGCGGCAGGCCGAAGGTGCTGCGGTAGACGGCCAGATCCGTCGCGGCGCTGGCGTAGCCATAGGCGTCGACGATCGCGACCACGGCCGATCCCGTCGGCATGGCGGTCGAGCCATAGTAGGCCGACCATAGGGCGGCGGGATTGTAGGGCGCCGATGTGGCCGCCGTCGCCGACAGCCGCACGCTGGGCCGCGCGGCCATGGCCCTGCCATTGCGGTCGGTGACGATATGGGCATGGCAGCGGGCGGTTCCGGCGACGGCCGGACCGGCGCAGGTCGCCATATGAAAGCTGTGGCCCGATATTCGCACGCCGGGCGCGACCTGAGCGTCGGCGGTCGATCCGGATAGCACAAGGGATAGGGCGGACGCGATCGTGGCGACGAATATCGATCTCATGGTGGCCCCCGAGTAGATCCGCGATCGCAATAATCTGTTTACCAAGCGGAGCGGCAATCGCTTCCTCAGTTCAACTAGGTAATTGCCGCACCGCGGGTCTCTGACGCCCTAAGTCCTCTTCCCCGGCGAAGGAGGGATGCGCCGATCTGGCGCGGCCTTCTCTGGCCGCCTATGAATGAGGAAGGCGTCACGATCGCCCGTCGTGGGTAGAGCGAAAAGTTGGATGGGGTGGAAGCCATGACGAGGGTTCGGGGATCGTGGATAGCCGCGGGGGCGCTGGTCGCGCTCGTGGCCGGTCGGCCAGGGATTTCCTCGGCGCAACCGACCCCGGCTCCCGACACGTCCGGCGCCACCGCGGTGTCTCCGGTCACCGTGCGCGCGGCGCGGACTGCGGCCACGATCGAAGTTCCCTCCGATGACAGCGCCAAGGGGCATTGGGCGTCGGCTTGGCCAGTGGCGGCCTATCGTAACGGCGTCGGCGGGCATGCCGATCTGAGCTGCGATATCGACCGGCACGGCCTGGCCGAGCGGTGCCGGGTGATTTCCGAGACCCCGCCAGGCCAGGGATTCGGCGCGGCGGCCCTGGCGCTGCGGCCGACCTTCAAACTCAATCCCGCGATGGGCCCCGATGGACCAATCGACGCGGTCATGACCATCGCGGTGGATTTCAAGCCGCCCAGGGCCAATGCCGATTGGGCCGCCGGCACGGGCCCGGCGGCGGCGAGCAAGGGACCGCTTTCGAATGGCGGCGGCGCCGATGCGCCTCGCGTGGGTGGGCCCGAACCCGTGCGTCATCTGATCTCGATGCTCGACAACCCGGAGTGGGCGAACACGGTGGGCTATGACGAGGTCATCGCCGCCTATCCGGCCAGGGCGGCCGGCGCCGAAGGCTACGCGGTCGCCCATTGTGAGGTCCATCACGACGGCGCGCTGTCCCTGTGTCAAATCATCAAGGAAGATCCCGAAAATCGCGGTTTCGGTGAAGCGGCGCTGCGGCTGGCGGCGCGCTTCCGCGTTGCGCCGGAATGGTCCAGGGCGCCGCAGCACGCCGACCTGTGGGTGGACATTCCGATCCGGTTTCCCGCGCCGGGCGCCTCGGAGAAACGCATCGTCCGCGACCCCCATTGGCTGGCCGGGTTCGACCCGGGACAGGCCCTGAAGATCTTTCCCCGGGAGGCGGCCGACGCCGGCCTCACCACCGGGCTCGGTGTCGTCGATTGCCAGGTGGCGCGCGATGGCGCCCTGACCGCGTGCTCGCCGGCCCGGGCCGATCCCGAAGGTCTGGGGTTCGCCGAGGCCGCGGTCGTCCTGGCTTCAACCATGCGGATTAACCCATGGCTGCGTGACGGCGAGCCGGCGGACGGCGCGGTCATAAGGGTGCCGATCAGGCTGAATCTGAAGCCGCGCCCCTAGTCGAGGCGCCTTCCGCGGAGCTCGCGCCGCACCGAACTCTTGAGCCAGCCGGCTAAGGCGCGCAGGGTCACCCAAAGCCAAGGGCCAACCGAGGACGCCATGACCGACACCAAGCCGGAGCGCATTCTGACCACCCACGCCGGCAGCCTGCCGCGACCGCCAAGGCTGGGACAGCTGCACAGCCGGCGCTTCAAGGGAGAGGCCATCGACCCGGCGGAGCTGGCGCGCGAGGTCGACGCGGCGGTCACGGAGATGGTCGCGCGGCAGGCAGAGGCCGGTATCGACATCGGTAATGACGGCGAGGCCCCGCGGGAAAGCTTCTTCACCTATGTTCAGCACCGGATGAGCGGCTTTGGCGGACGCTCGGAGCGGGCGCCGATGGCGGACCTCGGCCGCTATCCCGGGTTTTTCGCAATGCTGGCCAAGCTCTATCCGCTGGACGGCGTCAGCCTGCTGGCCCCGCCACAGGCGGTCGGACCGGTCGCCAGCCTCGGCGGCGACGATGTGGCGCAGGAGTGCCGGCGCCTCAAGGCGGCGATCGCGAGAGCGGGTCGGCCCTTTGTCGAGGCGTTCATGACCGCGCCGTCGCCAGGGATCATCGCCGCGGCGATGGGGAACGCCTACTACCCCTCGCTTGAGGATTATGTGGACGCCGTCGCCGACGCTTTGGCGCGCGACTATCGGACCATTCTGGACGCGGGCCTGCTCCTGCAGATCGACGCCCCGGATCTGGCCATGGAGCGGCACACCCTCTTCGCCGACAAGCCGCTGGGCGACTTCCTCGATTTCGTGAAGGTGGTCGGACGGGCGATCAATCGCGCCTTGGCCGGCGCGCCGCTCGATCGGGTCCGCCTGCATGTGTGCTGGGGCAACTATGAAGGGCCGCACGATCTGGACGTGCCGCTGGCCGACATCTGGCCGGAAGTTTCGAAAATCAACGCTGGGGCCTATCTCATTTCGATGGCCAACCCGCGCCACGCGCACGAGGTCTGCTGCTTTGAGGCCGGCGCCTTGCCAGCCGGCGCCGCCCTGATCGCCGGGGTGATCGACACGACCACAAACTACATCGAGCATCCCGAGGTGGTGGCCATGCGCCTCGAGGCGGCGGCCAAGGCCGTTGGAGATCCAACGCGGGTGATGGCCGGCACCGATTGCGGCTTCGAGACATCGGCGGGTTTCCAGTCTGTGGCGGCCGATGTCTGCTGGGCGAAGCTGAAGGCGATGAGCGACGGCGCGGCGATAGCCTCCCGGCGGCTGTTTGGCGGATCCTGACGCGACGGCGGGAGTAGACAGGATCGACCGCGAGGGTATGGTTCTCTCCAAGAGGCTTGCGAAAGGTTCGGCGACGGACTTTCGGCGGGAACCCAGGATTTTGGAGGCGCGCGAAATGGGCGACGGATTGCAGGACGTGCGGGAAAGTCCGGACCGGACACCGTTCAACCTCTGGCGGCGCGAGACCCCTGGGGCGGCCGGCTGGACGCGAACGGCGCGGCCGGGCGATCCGGCGAAATACTTCATGTTCTCGGCCGACTGCCATGGCGTCGAACCGGCGAATTACCTTGAGGGGATCGAGCCCGAATACCGCGATCGCACCCCTCGCATGGAAGAGCGGCCCGACGGCTCGCAATGGCTGATCACCGAGGGCAATCGGCCGCAGCGGGTCAGGGGCGCCAAACCCGCGCCGGGCACGTCGAGCGAAGGCGCCCTCAAGCCGATGGGGGCGGCGACATCGCCGCTGGACGCCGAGGATGTGCTGCGCAATTCCAGCGGCCGCACCGTCGAGGCGCGGCTGGCCGATCACAAGGCCGATGGCGTCGACGCCGAACTGATGTTTCCCAACCGGGGCCTGCTCTGCTGGGCCACGCCCGACCCGGTATTCGCTCAGGCGATGTGCCGGCAGTGGAACCGCTGGGCGCACGGATTCTGCGGCCCGCACATGCAGGGCGACCGCCCCACCATCCTGCCGGCGGCTCTGATCGCCGCCGGAGACCTGGCCGGGGCCTTGGCCGAGATCCGCTGGGCGGCCGACAACGGCTTTCGCGCGGTATGCCTCAGCAACGAGGTGATCTACGGCCCCAAGCAGTTCGGTCAGCTGGAATACAACGATCCGGGCTTCGAGCCGATGTGGAGCCTGCTTGAAGAGACGGGCCTGGTGATCACCTTCCATGTCTCCACCGGCCGCGATCCCCGCGCCGTCGGCGGCAATGGCGGGGCGATCATCAACTACGCCTGCCACTCCATGGAAACCACGATCGAGCCCCTGGTGCAGATGATCGCCTCCGGGGTGTTCGAGCGGCATCCGCGCCTTTCCGCGGGCCTAGTGGAAAGCGGGATCGGCTTTGCCCCCTGGCTGATTGAGACCCTCGACCATGCCTACAAGGCCCACCATTTCTGGGTCCGGCCCAAGCTGAAGGAACTGCCCTCAACCTATTTCCGCAACAACTGTTTCGCCACCTTCCAGGACGATCCGGCGGGGCTGAAGTTCGCCGAGCCCTACGATCTGACGGCCAACTTCCTGTGGGCCAACGACTATCCTCATCACGAGGGCTCCTGGCCGCACTCGGCGCAAACCATCGAGCGCACCATGGGTCACCTGTCCGACGCAAGCCGGGCGGCGATTCTCGGCGGCAACGCGGCGCGGATCTTCAAGCTGGATCCCAAGGCCTACGCGGCGGGCTGAATTTCGGACAATCGGGGGACGAGGGATGGCGGATAGACTGGCCGGCAAGGTGGCGGTGATCACCGGCGCGGCGTCTGGAATGGGATTGGCGACGGCGCGGAGATTTCTCAAGGAAGGCGCGCACGTCGTCATCGCCGACCTGAACGTGGCGAACGGCGAGGGGGCCATGGCCGCGCTGAAGGACGAAGGCCTGGGCGCCCAGGCCCGGTTCATCCGCGTCGACGTCGCCGCCGAGGCCGACATCGAGGCGATGATCGCGCTGGCCGTAGCCGACTTCGGCCGGCTCGACATCCTCTTCAACAACGCCGGCGTCGGCGGCGCCTTCGGTGCCCTGACCGACATCCATGTCGACGACTGGGACTATACCTTCGACGTTCTGGTGCGCGGCGTGTTCCTCGGTCTGAAACACGGCGCGCGGCGGATGCTGGCCCAGGGCGATGGAGGATCGATCATCAACACCGCCTCGGTCGCCGCCTTTTCCGGCGGCGGCGGACCCTTGGCCTATTCCGCCGCCAAGGCCGCGGTGCTCAACCTCACCCGCGCGGCGGCCGCCGAACTGGCGCCGCACCGAATCCGCGTCAACGCCATTTGCCCCGGGCCCATTCTGACGCCCTTGATGCATGGCGGGCGCCCAGACC
>Ga0075030_100001614_pt1 | contig 20311 bp, 16 predicted proteins | sample LitLauG_LLR_2012_FD_71393 | JGI IMG/M metagenome (GOLD analysis project Ga0075030, IMG submission 71393) | Freshwater sediment microbial communities from Pennsylvania, USA - Little Laurel Run_MetaG_LLR_2012 | ecosystem: Environmental > Aquatic > Freshwater > Creek > Sediment | place: USA...
CGGCGAGAATTCGCGGGCGAACGAGTGCCTTGTCAGCAGACGCTGCGAAGCATAAGTCAGGGTTTCACCGAGGCCGTAAATTCCACCGTGATCGGGTGGGACCAGTCCGTATTTTTGCGCAAGGCTCGCGGCCACGCCGAGGCCCGATACTCCTGCCACTGCGCCGAGTCCGGTGGTGATCAGTTTTCGACGTGAGAGGTCAGTCATGTGCGCTCCGTACGTGTACCGATGGGTCCCGTGATCATCGCTCGCATGCGGTTTCTGAATCCGGGAAGACAAATCATGGCGACGTGGACAAGCAGGAAGAGCAGGAGAGCCAGAGAGACGAAGAAGTGAAGCGTGCGCGCGGATTGGCGGCCGCCCAAAAGAATGACCGTCGAGGGAAAAGCGGAAACAAAGGCCGGGGACATCGCCAGACCCGTCCAGATCACCAGGGGAAACAGAACGAATATCACGAACAGGTAGGTGAGCCGCTGGAGGACGTTGTACGACCAGGTCTCCGCCTCACTCGGCCGTTCGAAGCGCAAGTGGTTTGCGATTACGGTCGAAACGCTGCGCCATGACAGGGTGGCCTTGGCAGGGAGCAAGTCTTTCCGGAGATGGCCGGTAAACAGTCCGGAGATTACATACAGCAACCCGGTCAGCACCACAACCCATGCCGATTGAAAGTGGAGAGCGCGGCTCCAGCCGTTCTGATCGGGCAACACATATCCGTAGCCAGTGGGGACCAAAGCCCGCGAGGAAGGGATCGGCAACTTGAATAGTGGTGTAGTCAATACATTGCCGGTTTCACCCCAATAGAAGCGCGGGTGAGAGATCACAATCTCAGCTCCGCTGACGAGCAGGGCGAGAAAGCATAGGGTCGTGATCCAGTGAGTGATGCGGACCAGGGCGGAGTGCCGCGAGGTAACCGTCGTGGTTGGGACGGCCGATGCAGCACTTGGAATGCAAGCGGAGTCACCCACGCGGAGATGGTACCATGTGGCGCGTACATCCGGCATCCCACGAATCTGCGCGGCTGTGGTACCAGAATTAAGGAGAAATGCTTTGCAGCTGCCAAGCGCGTCACGTCTGCGTCACAACGCACACTGTGGTCTTGGAGAGTGATTGAAAGATCAAGGCAGCCGGACACCACCGAGCAGGAGGTTCGAAACCTCTTCCCGATGCACGCCTACAACCAGAAACAGTTAAGCAGCGTGGGTGTATGTATTGGCGAGTTGAAGCGCTTCGTCGAGCAGCCGATCAAGCACGTCCTCGATTAGGTCCGGTCGGATATACGCGACACCGAGGCGAAAATCAGGGCCGTTACGGCAACCCAATGTGGAACAAAGCGTCATGACTCTGCGGCTTAATGCAGTTCGCCCGAGGATAGCTGGCGAGATCAGGGTCCGCGCAGCCCCAGACGCGATGCGTTCACCGTACCTGCGGGCAGCCGCACTATAAAGTGCCGCGTCATTCGGACATAGCTACGTCGCACGCCAGTGAAGTTCAATCCACATAGTCCGGCTGGTGACATTAAGCGTTCTATGTGGTCAGCAACATAGGACGCTATGACAATTAAACCTCAGATCGGCGCGGCTCACTTCGCAGATGGGCGTTCGCATTGCAACGGAAGAACTGAAAGCTGATCGTCGTCAACGATCACAGCGATACCTTCAAGACTTTGTTTGGGAGAAAGACACCAAAGACCTGCGGACACCAGTGGCTCAAACGACCGATTCGCGGTGGCTACTGAACGGGGCCTTAAGGCCCCTAGGTCCTCACGCCCTGCGCTATCGCAAACACTCCCAAAACGCAGCACGATACGGAAGATAGAACGCGCAGAGTGTTCACCGGAAGACGGTTTCGAATCTGCAGTCCTAGAGTCAAGGCTGCTGCACCCTTGAACATAACCCCAAGGGTAGCACCTAGCCAGGTTGCCAACAGAAGGTGAGATTTCAGTACCAGAGCGGCAGCGGCGATTTGGCCGGAATCTCCCCATTCCGTGAGAAAGAACGAGCAAAAGCAGATGGCGGCGGCTTTGGGCCATGCCTCACGCTTGGCATTGACCTTCCCGATTTCATCGTGTTCGTCTACCCATATCAGCACAGCGGACACGAAGAACGCCACTGCGCTGACGATGTATGTCCATCGCGAATGAAAGTGTGTGATCGCGTGCGCCAGCATTGCAGCAACGGCCATCTTGGCTGCGTTTGCGACCGCGTACCCTAAGAACACGACGACCCATCGAAAGCGCAGCGCCAACGACGCCAAAGCGTAAATCGATCGATCACCGACGAGCTCGGCAATCAACACGGCCCAGAAGGCGAGAAAAACTGCCTCCGCGAAAGACACTTGCAACCCTGTCACTTGAGACTTCCTTCACAGCCATTCGATTTTCAGAACTGGATGAATCTCAATCACGTTGGGGGCCGCTCCAGTCGCGCCGTGCGCACGGTCGAAAAATCCGACGCCCGTAATCCGCGCCGCTGTGGGCTTAACAGCGGTCTGGAACGTCGGCATCAGTGCTTCCTCACCTTCCAGCGCAGTCCGGAACGATTCCGGCATTTGAAAAGATGCGATGGCAGGTAGAGGAAAATCTCCCGAAAGCGAATTCCGCGGCACCAACTTCTTGCCGCCTGGTGGTAAAACAAAGTCCTTTGGGGACAGGTTGTGGATAAGCTTGTCATCGACGGCCTGGCGGGCTTCCTGGATATTCTGCAGCCAGGGAGAATCACCGACGAAAGTCGCCGTTGGAGTGGGGACCTCAGCTACCAGCGTAACCCCGCTCGCGCCCTGAAAGACTAAGTGATAGTCGCCATCAGACTCCTGATTGAGGACAGTGATATTACCTTCCACGCTCCAGATTGTGGTTTCGGCCACGCCCGCCCGTTTGTTCTGGAATTCGGGAGGATCAACGCTCGCATTTTCCATGCCCACCGGTCGCGGCATGCTAATTAGTTCTTCGACCGTAGCCGGCACAACTCCAGCACCCAGGTCCTGGCCATTAACAACATTCTTCCCCACTGAGTCTCGGTCGGGATCCTGGCCCGTCTTCACCGGCCAACGTTCCGAACCTGGTTTTGTCACTAATTCCGGTTTGGGTGCCTGAGGCGGCGGAGCCGCCTGTGCTCCGGCGTGAACACCGCATGCTGCTTTGATTTGCGCGGCAACGGTCGTGCTAACTGTCGGAAGCTGATTCACATCCGTGATCGGACCGGGGCCCACGTTCCCGCCGCCACCTCCGGTCCCGCCGCCACCTCCGGTCCCACCACCGCCTCCGGTCCCACCACCGCCTCCGGTTCCGCCGTTACCCGAGCCTCCGCCCGCATCTCCGGCGCGCCCGAACGTTACGAAGCGTGGGGTTGCGTCCACATCGCCACCGTCCTGAGTGCCCAGGAAGGAATAACCGGTTGCGGCAAAGAGGTTGCCCGGCTGGCCCTGACTGAAGACGGGACGCACGGTCAAATAGTCGCCCCAGTCGAAGTGGCCCTGGGAATCTGCCACCGGGCTACGATCTCCCTTTCCAGCCACCACACTGTTGCGATCGCCCGACATGAATCCAACGACGTGCGACGGAAATACGGCGCCCCCGATTGCGTAGGAAACGCCAACCTCGTTTTTCGCGTTCGTAGACAACCCTGCGTAGCAAATCGCGGAGTCGGTATCGAACAAATTAACATCCTCGATCACACTCAAGTCGGCGACGTTGAGGCGCGCCATCTGCACGAAGGGTTGCGCCCGATGATTGGACCCCGCATCGACGCCCCAGGAAAACCAAAGCTCGTTTCCCGCCAGCGTAGCGCCGGTGATTCGCGGATCTGCACGATCCAGCCAGCGCCGTCCATCGGGAGTGCGCGAGACATACGCGTTAGTTCCCATCCAGCGGGCCACCGTTACGTCCTGCGAAGTCGGAGCAGCTTGGGCCTCTGGCCACGAGAAGACCGTTAACGTGCTGGTGTCCTTGTGCGCAGCGAAGTACGCGGTATCGGCACAGTTCTGCGCCACACGGAAGGCGAACAAATCCATGGAAACGAACTTCTCGATCGTAGGACTCCCCTGGTCAATGCTGCTGAAGGGAATCCTGACTACCGCTGAGCCGACGGTCTGGCCGTTGGGCCCGAAACAGTTTGTGGTCACATAGAGGAAATTCGCTCCAACCGCCAGGTCGGGAAAATCCATGAAGAAACCGGGGATTCCCAGCATCTGCGTGGTGATATCAAAAATGCGCCAGTGTCCCGCCTTCACATCATCAGTTTTGGCAAAGGCTAATCTTTGAATATTGTCGCCGGTCGACGGACCGTACTGCATTAACCACATAAATGTGTCGATCGATGGCATGTAGTTGACCACTTGATCGCAGCAAAACGTGACTCCGGGAGGATCATTGGGCTGGGCCATGGAGTTCGGATCGATGAACTTGAACGTGTTCCCGCCATCGGTCGATATCGAGGCGTACCAGTTGCCGGTGAGGAAAACGACATCGTTGTTGACCGAAACGCTAGGTTCGCCAACGTTGCTGGAGGTGCTGTTCTGGGCAGGCTGGGTCAGCGGCGTGTTCAGAACAATCTGGATATCCTGAGTGGCATCTTCCGGACGCGCAATCATGGCCCGCGTGTTGCAACTGTGGACATTTCTCTCTATCCCTTCCTTCACAAACGGCAATAAGCGGCGCGGGTGAATTCTCTTCGGCCTCTTAATCGTAGGTGGGGCATCGAGGTGTCGCACCTGAACTACACGCGTTGCGGCCCGCAAGGCTGGTCCATCGCCGGACTTGCGAGGCGCATTGGCTTTCTTTGGAGCGGATTTTCGTGCTTCTTCAGAACGGTCCTTCATGTGAGAGCTCCTTTCGACCTCGAGTCAGGACGGCTAGATACGCACCAACCGTTGCGATCTTTGAATTACAATAGATACAATCGGACAGGGAAAATGACGGACGATCCAAAAGAGCAGCAAAGCGAAAACAAAGAGCGCTCGTCAACTTCGCTCACATCCCCCAAGACGTGCCGCGAAGCGGTGGTTACCCACCTTGATTCACCGCCACCATCCGGAAAGAAAAGTATTCACCCCCGCAGACCCGCACCAATCGTGCCCACCCATGAGCGAAAGACCGAAGAGCAGAAGGACAAAAAGACCGAAAGCTCTGACTGATAAGAGGCCGTCTGGTCAATGGTCCCGGCGGCAACCTCCGCGCTTGTGATTGGCTTGCGCCCTCGACTTTCGATGACCTGCTCAGATACCGTACTTTGTTCAAGTTAGTTGATTTCCAGCCGCGTGGTGAGAAGCAAGTTCGCATGAGCACCGAGGCGCTGCCGTTATTGCGAAGCTCCGGAATTCACCTCGCTTCGAGCGGGCAGAAACTAGCCACGCGACACAAATACGCCACAGGTCTTCTGTCCGATGAATGAATTGGGGAAGAGTCACTAAGGTAAAGAGGGCCCCTGACTGTCATTCCTTGTGACTGCGCGGAAAACGTTAGATCAATCGGAGCCCTGTGTCAACGAGAATGTCGGGCTTGTGTCGGGCTTGTTACGGAAACCGGACTAGATTTGTCATCTTCCCCTTGACAGCCCTTTAGAAGTTGGTATTGTGTCGGAAGTAATTTTTCGCGAACGGCCGTTTGCTGCTCGGGTTGGTCAGTTTCGCGGCAATGCTTCTCCCTGTTTCGCGTGCGCCTTCGTTTCCCCATTGGGCCCCGAAGAATAGAACCGCCTAAGTGCAGGCTTGGTCTTTCTTCTCTTCGGCACTTATTTCTGCTTTGTGCTCCGCCTGGCAAAGGAAGAGTATCCCGGAGCAGTGGCAGCGCCATCGTCTGATCTAGTAGTTGGGCCAACCACAAACGATAGCTGAACGGAGTTTGCCATGCCGAAGCGCCCGCAAGAAGGATTTCAGGGAAAGCCCGCCAAGCCTCGTGTCGAAGGTGCAAGAAAGACAGGCGAAAAGATCGCCGCTTCAAGGCGGGTGTTCGACGACCCCTTTGGGCGAGCCCAATATTTTCGCCGCACGCGAGTGGGTGCCGACGGGAGAGTGTTGCGGGCTGCGATCGCGAAAGGATCGGCCTCCAAGCGCCGAGCCGAGCGGCGAATGGGCGTCCGTGCCATGCCTCCGACCCCTCCCGGGGGACCTGGAACGGTGAACTGGGTCGGCTTAGGGCCGACGAAGGTTGATGGCGGACAGGCAGGCGCAACGCATGCCGTCGTGAGTGGCCGCGTGACTTCCATTGCGGTCGGTCCTGGAGGCAGCCGAGCCTTTGTGGGCACAGCCAACGGCGGAGTGTGGCGAACGGAGGATGGCGGAACGACTTGGTCCGCTCTGGACGAGTTCGCCAATACGCCCCCCGGCGGCTCTGGCGGGATAGCCAACCAGCTTGAGACAGACTCGCTTGCAGTGGGAGCAGTGACGGTTACCTTCGGAGCCGCTCGCGCCAACGATGTTGTCTTCGTGGGTACCGGTGAGCCTGGCGCGGGGGTTGATGGATACTTCGGAATCGGCATCAAGTCTTCGACTGACGGCGGCACAACGTTCACGCTGGAAGCCACCAATCTAACCTCCACGGAAATCTATCGCATCGTCGTCGATCCGGATAACCCTGCTCTGGTATTCGCTGCCACCACGGGGGGGCTCTACCAGCGCCCGTCCGCTGCACCGTTTACCTCCTGGAACCAGATTACAGGCAGCTTCACGAATGCCAACGGGCCTGCATCGGATGTGATCATCGCGGGAAAAGGGGGCAGTAAGGCGTACTACGTCGCATTTGATAGTGACACCGTTTACAAGAGTACCGACTCGGGGGTGACCTGGAATGCGGTTCCCGGCTTTAGTGGCTCTGGGAGAATTGTGCTCGCCGCGGGAGAAAACGATGCGAGTGTTGTGTATGCACTCGTTGAAGACGGAACACTCAACCGGATGGATAGCGGCACCGGGGGCAATTTTCAGCAAGTGTCAGGTGTGCCGCGGGCGCTATTCGCGGGTCACCAGGGCTTCTACGACTTGGTAGTGGCAGCCGATCCGTCCGATGCCAACACCATTTATCTGGTCGGCGATCTCACGCTGGATACCGACTGGGCCCTTTCCATTTACAAAGGGAAGATCACGGGCGGTCCGGGTAGTTTCACGTTTCCGTTCAATTCGGCGAACGATCAAACCAACCCAACTGATGCCAGCACGACGAGCAATGTGCCTTCGGACCCAACGTGGATTGGCCGAGGTATTCATCCGGACGGGCACACGCTAGCCTTCGCCACCAATGCAAACGGAACGCATGATGGATCGATCGTGTGGGTGGGATCGGACGGAGGCGTTTTTGTGTCCGCGTCGAGCGGCACTTTGGGAAGCTTCTCCGCGAAAAATCAGGGAATCAACATCACGCAAATGACCTATATCGCGCAGCGGCCGGACACCGCAGACATCTTGTACGGCGGCTGCCAGGACAATGGAACGATCCGCTTTTCATTGGCGGGCACTAAGTCTTGGTTGGAAGTGGTCGAAGGTGATGGCGGGGGAGTGGCCATCGATCCGAACACTCCTCAGCAAGTGATTCGGCAGTACGTTCGCGCAGACCTGAGCGTTACTGGAGATGATGGCTCGACCTGGGCGTCCGCCGGCTTGCCGGTTGCCAGCGGCAGCGTCGAGGACTTCAGAAGCGGGTTTTATGGTCCCGTCAAGGCGCTGGCGGCGGGCTCCAAGACGGTGGTCGCCTTTGGGACCAATCGCCTGTGGTTTCGAACCGATTGGAACGATCCCTGGAAGTCTCTCCCAGACAACGCCAACACCGACGTACTGGACGATCCGAATCCCACGGTGATGCCCAGCAGTGCGCAGCCAACCAGGGTGCCAGTGACTGCGATCGCAATAGCCTCCGGCACTCGAGTTTACGCAGCGACAAGTCAAGTTCCTGCAGCGGCGGGCGGTCTGGGACAAGTCTGGCATTTCGAGTTTGCGAGTGGAGCGTGGACAAAGCAGGCGCTTCCTGCGATACCCGGAACAGCACCCTCTGTCCGCTTCTTCACTGCCTTGGCGGTTGAAGACCCGAACGCCGGGACCTTGTACGTGACACTCGGTAGCGGGGGTGGCGAGCATGTTTTCTACTTTGACGGGACGTCCTGGGTCAATGCGGCCTTCTCCGCGACCAACGTCGATGTACCCACACACGCCGTCACGGTAGATCCCGACAACCCCAATGACGTCTACGTAGGTACGGATGTAGGTGTATGGAAGGGAACCAGGTCCGGTACTTCGTGGACGTGGACGCCGTTCTCTCAGGGCCTTCCCGAGGCGGCCATCACAGATCTCACCGTGCACTCCGGAACTCGGAAATTGCGCGCCGCGACTCACGGTCGGGGCGTGTGGGAGATTGCTCTCCAGCCTGCCGGCAGCTCTAGTTCATCTGGTGCTTCTTCGTCCAGCAGCGGGGGGTCCAGCTCCTCTTCCGATTCCAGCAGCAGTGGCGGCTCCAGCAGCTCGTCGGATTCGAGTTCGTCGTCGGGAGGGTCCAGTTCATCCTCGAGCTCCAGCAGCAGCGGAGGTTCGAGCAGTTCATCGGATTCGACCTCGTCATCGGGCGATTCCAGTTCATCCTCGGACTCCAGCAGCAGCGGAGGTTCGAGCAGTTCATCGGATTCGACCTCGTCATCGGGCGATTCCAGTTCATCCTCGGACTCCAGCAGCAGCGGGGGTTCGAGCAGTTCATCGGATTCGACCTCGTCATCGGGCGATTCCAGTTCATCCTCGGACTCCAGCAGCAGCGGGAATTCGAGCAGTTCATCGGATTCGACCTCGTCATCGGGCGATTCCAGTTCATCCTCGGACTCCAGCAGCAGCGGGGGTTCGAGCAGTTCATCGGATTCGACCTCGTCATCGGATTCAAGCTCGGATTCCAGCGGCGACGCGAGTTCGTCCTCGGACTCGAGCAGTTCTTCGGACGGCGGGAGCCCGAGCACACCCGGAGGCAAGATTAAGAAGTCACCGCAGGCAGGTGGGGCCCGTGGCAAACAGAAGAGACGATAGTTCGCACGCCGTGAGCAGAGCGCTCAGATTCGGGGGCATTCCTTAGATGTCACACGAAGTATGGGTAGCCGGCTTTCCTTCCTTTTATGGAGGAGCAGACACTGAACTGGACCATCTGATTGATTTGTTTCGATGTTTTGATGTGGATGTGCACCTTGTGCCGATGTTCGGTGCTGACCCTCGGATGAAGGACAGTGTTGTCGCGAGAGGCTGCAACGTTCACGAGTATAGGGAGGATGTCTTTAAGAACAAGATCGTCGTCAGCATGTGCAACGGCAGTTTTCTGGAAAAATTACCTCTGATCATGCAACGAGGACGCCCCAGAACGATCATCTGGTTCAACTGCATGACCTGGCTGTTTGACCGCGAGCGTGAAGCCCACCGGAACGGCTGGATTGATTATTTTGGCTTTGAAAGCCAATATCAGAGGAGTCGATTGGTGCCGCTGCTCGAACAGATCAGGCCAATCCGCAGTTTCCCCTATCATCCTTTCTTTAATGCAGCGCGCATCGAGTGGCGCTACCGCTCGTGGGAAGGGTGCTACAAGATTGGGCGGATCTCCCGCGACGACGCGAACAAGTTCGCCCCTGATACATGGCGAATTTTCGACCGCGTGCTGGTTCCGCCGAACCTCAAGAAGAAGGTATACATCCTTGGCTATGGACCGCGCGCCAAAGAACGGACTGGACCGCCGCCGCCGAGCCTGGACTGGCAGACCTGGTCTCCGAATGCGATCCCAGCATCGCAGTTCTACAACACCATCGATACGATGATTCACAAAACCGGTGGCTCGCGGGAAAACTGCCCCCGGGTGCTTTTCGAAGCCTACGCCCACGGCGTGGTGCCGGTAGTGGAGCGCGATTTCGCATTCCCTGAACTCGTTGTCCATGGCGAAACCGGATTCCTGGGCAGAAGTTCCGATGAGATGAGTTATTACGCCAGCATGCTCGCGATGAACCCGCGCGAGCACCAGCGTGTTGCGGAAAATGGAAGGTCTTACTTGGAGGAGAAGTTCTTTAATCCGGAAGAATGCTGGTCGGGATGGCGGGGAGTACTGGAAGATGCGGTCGAGGCGTGCTCACTTCAACCGGTCGTGGACGGCGTGCATGCGCCGAACACGTCAGACCCGCGTTGAGTGCTGCTTGACTTGCAAAGTTCGGTGGAGTATAAACACGACCAATCTTTTCCCCTGACCTCCATCGTCCGACACTGAACAGCGCAGGCCAAACAATTGCATCTGGCCGAGTAAGACAACAGAGAGGGTGAGTCGAAACCTCTAGGAGCAGCCGATGGCAGCGGATCAACTTGACAACGCTCTCGAGTCCTTTTCCGCACCGATCGAAACCGTGATCTCTGCATTGGGGCAGGGCATCGCAGACGCCCAGCGCGCGATGGACCTGAATTCGATCCAGATGCAGGAAACGATCGACTCAGATCCGGTACTTTCGCAGTACGGACTCCAAGCTACCTGGTATCAGTTTCCCAAAGTCGACCTGCAGCTCACCATGTCCCTGACCGTTGCCGAAGATCAGACCACCACGCAGGGAACACCGTCACCACAAACTCGCGCTGCCGCAATTTCCTCCGGCGTGTCCCTGCTTGGAAGACCGGTTCGCGTGATCGCGCAACCGGTGAGCGCCTCGTTCCAGAGCCATTTCAACTACAGCGGACAAGCAGCAAGCCAGATCAACCTCTCGATTGTTCCAGTGCCGGCACCGCGGCCGGGCGACCAGGTAACACTGCCCGCCAAGATGCAGCCGGCGGATGTGCAAAAAGCAGCCTTGGCGAGCGCAGCAAAGTTTTTCACTGCCAAAGATGCCAACGGGAATACGATTCCCGCGCCCGCGGATTCGAAGAGTCCTCCCGATGTGTTGCGCTTCGATGTGAACTTCAATGCCGGCAGCCGTACCTGGTACGTGCTGCAGTACGCCCCCGCTAACAAAGCGGTTGCGCCCATTGTAGTCGCCGTGGATGATGCGTCGGGAGCCATTCGGGTCATCAGTACTCCGTAAGAGAATCGAGGAAACGAGTCAGTGCCGGATAAACCCAAACCGCCCGACGTACCTGTCACTGGCGTCAATGTCACGACCGTAGGCGGCGGCATCATCTTCGTTCCGGTTACGATCGATATCACCCAAGTCCTGAAGGTATTGGATAGTTCGACCAGTCTCCAGACTATCGACCAGTACAAACAACTGCAGCCGACACTGCAAAAAGCAATCCCGGATTTGAAAACCTATCTGACGCGGCAAGACGCGCAGATCAGTTCGTTACAGAACCAGTTCACCAGCGCGCAGACCCAGATCACGAGTCTGCAAAACACTAATACCGATTTAACCAACCAGGTTGCTGCGCTGAATGCGCAGATCGTGCAACTCAAAGCGCAGCTCGCAGCGCAGCCCCAGAAGGCTCTTCCACTGCATGTGGCGCAATCGTTCAAGAGCGCCATGGACCAGATTCAGAGTGATGCTCGTGCGGCAGGCGGTCCCCAGACCACCATCACGAATATGCAAATCGCGGTAAAGGCCCTCATGAGCGTTCAGGATGGCGCCGTTCCCAACACAAAGGACGCGGTGCTCATCTTTCCCGACCCAAGCACGCCGCCAGACCCAAACTTGCTTTCGACACTGACGGTCAATTTTGGCGCGATTCCTAACATCAAAGGAGCAGGGACAGCGCAAGGGTCCTCCTCGTCATCGTCCGGGGGAGCGGCTTCTTCATCCTCGTCGAGTGGATCCTCCACCAGTTCTACAACACACCCGGCGCCGCCCTCGCCGCCGAGGGTTCGCGAAGCTGCAACACACGCCTCGGCCGGAAGTGAAAAGAGTGCACCGGGCAAGAAGTCACGTGCTCCATCGAGCCGCCTCCGCGACAAACTGCGCGACCTCGGCAGTGCTGGGAAGAAGTGAGAGAAGTGGTCGAGTGTACGACGTTCTGTAATTGAGCTAAGAGCCATGCCACTTGTAACAGACGACATCGAGGAAGCCAGACTGGCCTACGGAAATGTAGAAGCGCGGGCGCAGAGCGCAGAATTGCGTGCAGCCGCACTTCAGAACACAGTCGACAAACTCAGGGCTCAAATCCCGATCTCGGCGCAACTGGCCGCGACCCTAAGCCAACAGACCACGGATCAGGCAGCCGTGAACGCGCAGCTCAAGACGGAACAGGTGAACCAGATCATTGCTGATATTCCCCTCGGCAGTTTCGTCGCGGCCATCGGCATGTCGGCAGCGCTTGGCGAAGCCACCATGCCCGATCGTACGATTCCTTCGATCACGACTAGCGTGACGGCTTTCCATACTCCAGACGGAGGACTTCGCTTCTATCAGCCTGAGTTGGGAGATCCCGGGAGCGCCGGCAAAACCACGTTCTCGCTGGTGAGGACGCCCGGTCAGGCCGGGTCGCCAGCCCCGCGCAACTTGTATATCGTTGTGGAATCGGCGCAAATCGTGTTCGATAACCCCTTCTGGGTGCAGTTCGCCACAGCCACAACACCGCCGTCGCAGCCCTCGCAGCAGATTGTCACAGAAACTGGAAAGATGTTGGCGAATGTGGGTGCGTGGAGTTTTCCATTCCTGGTTGGGGAGGCAGCAACAATCGCGTCCTTCGAGAACACCCTCTCTACCCTGCTGGCGGCGCGATCGGCGCTTCCACAAGTTGCGGCGTTCGTGGCTGCTGTCGAGAGCCTGGCAAAGCTCGCGCAAGCGTTTGATCCGTCAGTAAAGCCGAATCCAGTGGTGGGAGATCTTCTCGCCCTCACAGCAGCGTTTGATACGACTGTCCGAATCGCAGAAAACATTCGGACGACTCTGTCCTCGTGAAGGTGAGATTTTTGCTCGCAGCCACTTCGTAGCGTTGTTTGGGCCCCGAAGGAAACTTTGGTCAGGAGCTTTCGCACCATGCATGTGCTCTGGGTTTCGGATAGTCCCGACACCCCGTCGGGTTTCGGTAACGTAACCCGATACGTGTGCGAGGGCCTCGTCAAACGCGGGCATCAGGTCAGCATTCTCGGATGGCAGACGCGCGAACTCGGGCAGTGGAACGGGTGCAAGCTGTATCCCACCCAGAGCGATCGTCTCGGCGGTGACGCTCTGTTTCCCTTGCTGGTTCGAACGCGGCCGGAAATCGTAATTGCGTTGGCCGATGTGTGGTGGCTGCCTTATTTCGGCGCTCCGCATGTCCGTAGACAGATGGAGCTGACGGACACCCCATGGCTGCTCTATTTCCCGATCGACGGCGATAGCGGGAACGACCGGCTTCCGCCGAGCTGGCTTGAAATGCTCCATCAAGCCGACGTCCCTGTTTCGATGAGCCAGTACGGCCAGCGGGTCGCGAAGAACTGCGGCATTCAGTGTGAATACATCCCGCATGGTGTTGATCTTGACGTATTCCGGCCTCCGGCAGACCGGGAAGCCGCCAAGGCAAAACTCGGATATGCGGGAAAATTCGTCGTGCTCTCCGACAGCCGGAACCAGCCCCGCAAAATGCTACCCCGCTTGCTCGATGTCTTTGCCAAATTCGCGGCTGGCCGGCCCGACGCCTTGCTGCATTTGCACACGGACGTGAACGATGAATTCACGCACTCCATCGTGAATTCCTATGACGTGCTGGCCGATGTTCGTCATCTGGGGCTGGAAGAAAAAGTTCGCTTCACTCCGGGTTTTGTAATGAAAAAGGGACACGGACTACCGCTGAACGAATTGGCAAAGTATTACCAGGCCGCCGATGTGCATCTTCTGGCTTCGAGTGGGGAAGGTTTCGGACTGCCCACACTACAGGCCGCGGCCGCGGGTGCGGTCCCGATGGCGTGCGCCTATAGCGCGAGCAAGGAACTTACGGATGGCCATGGAGAACCATTGCCAGTTGCGGAGTGGACAGAAAATGAGTTCGGAATCCGGCGCGCGCTGATTGACATTGAACAAGCGGCGGCAATACTAGCCTTGTATTACGATGATCGCGGGCTGCTGCGAGATCGATCCATCCAGTCTCGGCACTTCGCGGAAGCCTATGGATGGGAGTCTGTTCTGAATCAATGGGACTCCCTGTTGCGCTCGGTCGCACACCGCCGTCGGCGCATCCGCTTAGTTCAAGAACGCACGCAATCGGTGGAGCAGTTCGCGCCCCGCCTTGCACCCAAAGGCTCTGGTATTTCAGTCACGATGAAGGTGGTAGACCGTGAGTTTGGGCGTCTGGAGGCTTCGATCATGGCGGACGCACGTGATCGCTTTTCCGACGTGAGAATTCCTGCCGCACCGCCACATTGCAAAGTAGCTTCGGTATGCGTACCGCGGCGCCCCGGGTACGTAGGACTCGCAGCGTCGGACTACTCCATCTTCGTGAAGATCCAGAAGATTTTCCCGATTTTGCGAAGCTGGATTTTTGGGGAGCCTATCGGGCCAGATACGCGAAAAGAGCAGGGTCTGGAACGCGACCCGATTCTTACGTCTGAGGATGCACGCTACGATCTCGCTCAATCGGTGCTTGTTTTGAATTGCCTGGGTCAGCTGCCGGAATCTCTTCTGGTTGATGCTGCGTTGTACGGCGTTCCGTGTGTGGGAGCGGCCAGTACCGCGCTGCAAACGCTGCTCTGGCCGCGATTGGCGGTAACAGGAGAAACAGAGGCTGTCCGGCTGATCCGAGAACTGCTGGGCAATCCTTCCCGCATGAAGGAGTGCGCGAGTAACGCCCGCGCGGTGTGCGCACGGGTTTACGCTCCGAACGAAGAGGAATCGGCACATGCTTTGCGGCGTCTGCACGCTGAGCAGACAACCGGTGCTGTCGTGACGCGGAGGTGACGAACATTATGGCCACACAAATGTACTTCATTGCATTTCGTAATCAGTTCAATCAGCAAACGTCGCACGAGATCCAACAACTGGTTCACGACCGCGGGGGCTTCATCCTGATGGTGACCCGGACGGGGCAAGTGGTTGTGCTGGACGATTCGCAGGTTCCTTTGATTACAAGACACCCGAGTGTGAAGTCGATGGGCGGAGTGACACTAAATCCCCATGGCATTGCCGCGGAACGGTTAAAACGTGTCTTTGCAGAAAATCTGAGTAAGCAAATCGACCTGAATACGCTGCGGCGTTAGGGCCGACTAACAAAAACGGAGGATATCATGAGCATTGGCGCCGACCTTTTAGCAGTCCCGTTTGGAGACATGATCCTGAGCATGGCCACCGCCATTGCGCAGAGTCAGAAGGAACTGGACAAGTCTTCTCTGGTCACTTTGAAGGAGCTGGCTGGAACACACTTCAACTTCATTGAAAACATTACTGAAGTTCTGATTCCCAAGCCGACGACTGTTTTCCTGGACCAGGACGACCACAGCAAGGGTTCGGTGACGGTCACGGGCGTCGACGTCCAGACCACGGTGGGGCCGAATGTTGACTTAACCTTGCTCCAGGCCGGGCTCACTCCTACCTTCTATCAATTCACGGAATCCAAGATCGAGGTCAAGATCGCTTTGCACATGTCGACCGAGGCATCATTTGGAATCAACGTCAGCCATGACTTCAGCATGGATCAGAATGTAGGTTTTGACGACGGTTCCGGATTCACCTATTCGCGCTCCACGACCTGGGCTTCCCACGTCGATGCCAGCTACTCCGCCAAATACTCGTACTCAGCCGACGGGTCGAGCCTGCTGAGTACAACTCTGAAGCCGGCGCCGCCGCCGCAGCGCGTGATGCCGCGTTTCATTTCGGTAAACGCATTTTTCAACCCGCCACAGGTCAATATCAGTCAGTGACGTGGGGTGGGTGTGGCTCGAGTTATACGGTTGTGAATCGGAGATCCGTCCGCAAGCAAGAAGATGAAAATCGTCTCGCAGGAGGAAGGTTATGGCAATTGGTCAAGATCTACTCAATGTACCGTTTCCCGATATGGTCTACAACCTGGCTCGGGCCATCGCGGACGGGCAAAAGAAGCTCGACAAGAACTCTTTGAACACCCTTAAGGAATTGGCAAGAACGAAGTTCGATTTTATTGAGAGCATCACCGAAGTGCTGTTGCCGGTTCCTCAATCCATCGACGTAAACGGCAACGAAATTATCGTGACCGGCATTGACGTGCAAACGACGATTGCCCCGCCTATCAAGCTCACGCTGCTGCAAGCCGGACTTACGCCGACTTTCTACCAGTTCACGGAGAGCCTGATTGAGGTCAAGATTCAGCTGAAATCAACCATGGACAACGAAGTAAAAGTGGATGCTGGATTTTCTTTCGACGAGACTCTCGGCGTAGAGGTGGGTTTTGGCGGCGGCTTGGGCTCGTTGTTCGGTGGACCGAGCGGGAAGATTACCTCGACCACGCATGTTGCGAGCCACACCAATATAGAGACGACCAGCAAGTACTCGGTGACGCAAGAGGGATCGAGCCTGCTGCGGACGACGCTGAAACCGGTGCCGCCACCGTCGCGCGTGATGCCACGATTCATTTCCGTCAACGCGTTGGTGAATCCGCCGGTGGTAACCATCGGACAATAACGAACACGAGGACCAGGAATCGCCATGCCGACTATCAGCCAAATCGGTAACGAACTCGCCGAGATCCCCTTCGGCGACATGATCGCCAGCGTGGCGAAGGGTATTGCGGAAGGTCAGCGGCAGCTCGACTTGGTGTCGATTCAGACCCTGATTGAGCTGTCGCAGACCATCGTTCCCGTAATACCTGAGGTCTCCGAAGTTATTACTCCTTCACCGTTCGAAGTGGCTGTTTCCGGTCAATCGCCGATCATGGTCACTGGCGCGCGGGTGACTGCCTCTGCTGCGGAACCGGTGGCGATGACGGCGTTGCAGGCGGGAATCGCCCCAACTTTCTATCAATTCACCGAAGCTACGATCGAGCTGAAACTCTCCCTTCAAGTCCGAGAAGTGGAAGAAGTCTCGACGGATGGAACGCGGACCTCGGGATTCCGTTTCTTCAGCTCTCACGTGAACTTCCGGACGCAGAACACGTTCTCGTATCAGGTGGATGGGGCTGCGAGTGTCACTGCCGTTTTGAAGCCGGTTCCAGCACCACAACGTCTGGTACCCACGACTGTCACGGTCAATGCCCTCGGGAAACAGCCGACGGTCACGGTGTCGCAGTAAGCAAGTATCCCGGAGCGACCAACGGTGAGCATTTCCTCAACTTTCCTCGAGCGCTGGCGTGCAGAGCGAGAGGAACTACGCCGGCGCGAGCATCTCGCCGCCCAGCAGATGGATCGCATTCGGCGGGAACGCGAACAGGAGCGGCAGCGCAGCGCCCGCGAAGAGGCCTTGCAGGCCCAAGTGCGTGACGAGCTATTAGCGCGCAAGCAACGCGAGCAAGAACAGAAATCTCGCACCGAGGAACAGCAGCGCGCCGTTCAGATGCAGAGCCTGCAGGCGCGCCGTGATGAGCAGCGTCAACACGCTGCTCGAGCGCGGAGGCACGAAGCACTAAGGGCTGCCGCAGCTCAGAAGGCACCAGAGCGAACGCCGCGGCCCCCGCTTCCACGAACTCCGGAGCGGGAGGAGAAGACAAAGCTTTTCCCCAAAGCCGCGCCGCACAACGAACGACCAAATCCGCAGCTGCCCACCCGGCAGCGCCAGGAAAAGCCGCCAGGACGCGACAAACAGAAGATTGAGCTCCGTCAGGGACCTGCGCTGAGTGCTCCGCGTCCGAAACAAGTCGAGCCGTCCCCGAAAGAGAACGGCGCGGTGATGAGGCGCCGCGCCGAGGAGTCTGCTCGCCTTCGAAAGAGCACGGCTCGCGCAAGAGAATTGCAGCGTCGTTCTGAGTTCCGGCTCCCACGGCCCGAGTTGCCCGTTCCCGCAGCTGCAGCGTTACCGTCGCGCCCGTCTTTGCCGCGCGCATCCGCTCCAATCACACGAGCCGGGCTCCAAACTGGAACAACCAGTGCGGCTCCCCGGGCTGCGCCAGGAGCGGAGGAAACGACGCTGAGTTGGCTCAGCACGCAAGGCAGCTTTGTGGTGGATGAGAACGGCGCTGCAGTCTACTTGCGTGGTGTGACTGTCGACGGGATTGACAAGGCATCGCCTGCTCCCCAACAAACGCTCGCCCAGGGGTTAGCCCTCGATGACAGCAGCTTGTCGATCCTCTCGGATGGATGGGGTGTGAATCTTATTCGTCTTCCGTTCACTGCGAACTCCATTCTGTCGGGAACAGCAACGTTAGGGGCCAATGATCTGCTCAACGGGCTCGATGATTTGATCGCACAATCTGAAGCGGCTGGGTGCTATGTCCTGCTTGCTTTGGAACCGGCTCGCGAAGCCGCCGGCATCTTGCCTGCCGATGATGACTACGTCTGCATGCAACGTTTGGCGATTCGATATCGCGATGAGCCTGCGGTGCTTTACGAACCCTTCGCATCTAAGTCCGTCCTGGCGACAAACTGGCCGGGGATCGCTCTGGCTGTGATCGCAACGATACGCCGTGAGCACACCGGGTCACTGCTGTTTCTCGGAAACGGCACAGGTACGGCGGACGTGCGTCGATTGCCATTAGCCTATGGAACCGGCGATCCCATCAACAACCTGGCGTATACGATCCGCCTAACGCCACAGCTCCTGAATACAGTGGATCGCGCGTCCCTAAAGGCGCTCTCGCAGGGCTATCCGGTGTTTGTCTCACAATGGTCGGACAGCGGACCCGATTTTGGACGCTCGTCAGCATTAGCCGCCGACCTGATGGAACGCTTCGCCGCGGGATGGGCAGCTGCGAATTGGAATGCCGATCCTCGACTGGTCGTTAACGCGTTGGCGCATCAGTATTCCGCGACCCGATGGGGATCGCAAGTGCAGCGCACATTGGCGCAGCCTGTGAAGCCGTTACTCATGCCCTTCGACGAGAAGAGGGAGGCATTCTAAGGGTGAGTGCTGTATCGGACTGAGCGATCGGTCCTTCCTGATGCACATTACCGCCTACATGCTGTCGTGCCCGGCTCGGGAAGGGATGCGAATACAGACTCTCGCCAATCTGGCGGTTACCGATTGGGGCGAGCCCGCCATCGTGGAGATTGACCAGACGACACACCCGCGGTTGCAGGACCGCCAGACCGAGACTGCTTTCCGCCTGCTACAACACGCCTTAGCAGATGGTCCCGATTTCTTCCTTTTTCTGGAGGATGATCTGGACTTCAACCGTGCATTGCGCCACAACCTCGAACGCTGGTGTCCCCTGATGCAAGCGGCTCCAGGCGGGCACTTCTTTGCCTCGCTCTATAATCCAAACGTCCGGGCGCTTGACCAGGACGATGGAAATGCCTTTTTCGTCGCCGACCCCAATTCCGTTTACGGCAGCCAAGCCTTTGTGGTCTCTGCAGCGACGGCGCGCCACTTGGTGGACAAGTGGGAAGACCACATTGGCATGCAGGACATCAAGATGTCGCGTCTTGCGGCGCAAGTCACATCGATCTATTATCACCGGCCCTCCCTCGTGCAGCATACCGGCGTGGAAAGTGCATGGGGCGGCCGTTATCACCAGGCAGTTGATTTCCAGAAGGACTGGCGGAATGATGGCGGGCCTACTCGGGTTTCCTATCCCATCATCCTCAACGAAATGAGGAAGATTGAGGGATGGTTAGATGATGCGGAGGCAAAGCTGTTAGTCGATACCGTGGATGCACTGCCGGCAGCGCACGGGGAGTGCTCGATCGTCGAAATTGGCAGCTATTGTGGCAAGTCGACAGTAGTCTTCGGATTGGCGCTTCGCCAGTCCGGCAGATGTGCAGCACGAATCTATGCGATTGATCGGCACGACGGCAAAATCAGTACGATTGACGGCGGGATTGCCGCGACCGCTCCCACTCTGGACAAATTCCACCGTAACATTCGGAACGCCGGGATTGCGCCCTTTGTGGAGCCGGTCGTTGCTGAACCCACCGAGGTTTCATGGAACCGTGCAATTGATCTCCTTTTTGTAGACGGTTTTCATGACTATGATCATGTGAAGCAGGACTACCACCATTTCTCAACGTGGGTTAGACCATCCGGATATGTCGCCTTTCACGATTGCGCACCCCACTTTCCCGGGGTGAAGAGATTTGTCGAAGAGTTAGCGTGCAATGGTGAGTATCGGATTGCCGCCACGGCAAAAAGCCTGGCCGTGCTGCAGAAGGCTTGCGGTCCAAGCGAAAAAGGAGTCAAGGGGCGTGAGATTTCACCCTAGGAGGCTGCGGAAAAAGTCCGTTGGCAGGCCACAGACGACCACAGGGGCTTTAAAGCCCGCATTAATTCTACGTGCTTTACGCAGCCCTGAAGGGCCGCTCTTCCACGGAAACGTGGGCATTCCGAGTTTTCCCGCAGCCTGCTAGCATGCTGGCGGGAACTAACCTGGG
>Ga0075030_100001615_pt1 | contig 20310 bp, 15 predicted proteins | sample LitLauG_LLR_2012_FD_71393 | JGI IMG/M metagenome (GOLD analysis project Ga0075030, IMG submission 71393) | Freshwater sediment microbial communities from Pennsylvania, USA - Little Laurel Run_MetaG_LLR_2012 | ecosystem: Environmental > Aquatic > Freshwater > Creek > Sediment | place: USA...
GGGAGTCGGAACCCGCCCCTCTAAATTCTTTAGATGCAGTGGCTTAGATTAAGATTCCAACCAAGCCTAAGTGAATTCTAGGGAGCACTGGCGAGGGTGTCAAGGAATGGAGTAAATGATCGAACCCGTCTGGGGCGATGGCACGGGTGCCCCATCCTTCGCGTTTTTTTTGCGAAGGGTGGGCGCCGACGCAACTGGAAAGCGGGTGACACAACCGTACCCCGGCTGGCACAACCGTACCGCGGGTGCCACATCCTTCGCGTACTTTGCGAAGGGTGGGCGCTGACACCCCCCGGCCACAACTCAGAAGTTTTCCAGCAGCATCACGTCATCCACGTACACCCTCTTGGTGAACGCCAGGCGTCTTCCATCCGGGGAGGGCGCAATGGAGACGATTTGTGCGCCACGTATTTCCTGCAAGACTCTCGAGTTGCCATTCGCATCGACGGAAAGAAGCGCATTCGGGGAGTAATCGGAATATGCTTGCGTAAACCAGCTTTTCCCGTCCGCAGCCCAACTGATTTGCCATAACGCATCCCATTTCCAGTCCCGAACCGGCACCACTGTAACCTTTCGGTCCGCCAGATTCAGAATCTGAATCTCGCCCTTGTAGGCCTTGACGCTCACTGCCGCGACCCTGGTTCCATCGGGAGACAGATCCCAGTAGGGTTGGGGATTTTGATATCCGGCAATGCGAGCCATTTCCGCGCCTTTGCCTTTCACCGGATCAAGATGAAAAAACACAAGTTGGTGGTCCTCGAGCTCCGATACAACACAAGAGGACCCCGGCGACGAGCCACAAGCGTAGTCGTATCTTCCCATCAAGAGAGTGGATCGTGCGCCACCCTGTTCAGGCGTGCTCATCAGACGAATCGTAGAATCCGCAGGATCAAAACGGTCCGGTGACGATGTTGCCGTGTATAGAAGTGTTCCCTGGGCGCTCAGTTTAGGCACGAAGTAGTTCTCCGAGCCCGCAATCAAAGTCTCCCGTGTTTTGGCTTCAATGTTTTGCCGGAGGATCACCCACCTGCCGTTTCGTTTGGAGTGGATGAGAATGTTCTTGTTGTCTTTGGTCCAATCGGTAACGAGATTGTACCAATCGTCTGCCGAGAACCGGCGCGCAGTAAACGCCTTGTTTCCGGATCTGAGATCGCCGATGTAGATCCCGTGCTCGTCGTGTCGCCTCAATGCAATCAGTCGCTTCCCGTCGGCACTCGCCTGAGGATCTAGCGCCATGAAATTCTTCCAGCCGGCCAGGCGTGTCGCATCGCCGCTTGGCTTGCCGGTGCTTGGATCCGCAATCCGCGCCCAGAGATTCGACTCGGTGGTCCCGGAATAAATCGAGTAGACGATGCGTCCGTCTGCCAACCAGGCAACGCCAGACATTCCTCCAGCCAGACCCAAGAGGTGCGGGTCGGATAACACCAGGGTTCGTGCGTCGCCAGCCAGATCGCAGGTCTCGATGGTGACCTCGGGCTTCGCAATCGCGCCCCGGAACCGGACATAGGCGAGACGATGCCCGGTTGGCGACCAGGCAAGGCTAGATAGCCCATCACCATCGCTGGCGAGGATCTGGTGCGGCTCTTCGCCGTCCCCTCCCATCAGCCATAACTCATACTGGTCCTTCACGAAAGCAATGTGCGACCCGTCGGGCGACACCGCCACGTCTCCCACTCGACCGCCCCACAGCTTTCGCAGGCTGAAGTCCCACGTTGACAGCTTCCATAGATCGTCGCCGTCTCCGCTTGTCAGCAGATGGTTCCCATCCGGGAACCAGCCGTACGGATGGTTGTGGACGGTTATCGGCGCCTCGCGAATTTCCCCACTATCGATCGCCATCAGATACAGTTTGTTCGAAACGTCACTGTAAGCGAGGTATTTGCCATCGCGCGAAATTGCCTCGGTGACTAAGCCGTTCTCGGCAGGGTTGGCGGTCAGTTGCCTCTCCACCAGTGCACGTTCTTGTTCAGGACGCCGTGGGCCACGAAAGCGAACGACGAGCGCAACCACCACCACCAACGCAGCCAACAGAGCGGCAACCGCCCAAAGCTTCCATATCTTCGGGGATTGCTGATTCGAAAACGCTGCCGCGCTGCTGGAGGCTTCAGATAGCGCATCCAGGGCAAACGCTAGGTCGGAGGCCGACTGGAAGCGCTGCTCCGGGTTCTTTTCCAGACAACGATGCACCACCCGCTGCATGGATGGCGGAACATCTGTAGTGACCTGCGAAATTCCCTGCGGGTCTTCGTTCAGAATCGCGCTCATCGTGTCGGCCGAGGTCGGCTTCTGGAACGCCCGCTTGCCAGCCAGCATTTCGTACAGAATCGCACCGAAAGAAAAGATGTCGGTCCGATGGTCGGCCGTTTGTCCACGCACCTGCTCCGGCGACATGTACCCTACCGTCCCCATCACCACGCCCGCTTCGGTACTCTCCGTGAGCGTCGGTGCGCTGTGCTCCGAACTGGACTGCGGTTGCGTCAGCTTCGCTAAACCGAAATCCAGAATCTTCACTCGCCCGTCTTTGGTGACAAACAAATTCTCCGGCTTCAGATCGCGATGGACAATGCCTTTCTCATGGGCTGCGGCGAGTCCGCGGACGATCTGTACCCCGTAATCAATCGCCTTGCGCACTGACAGACGGCCACGCTTGATCTGCTCCCGCAGCGTTTCTCCTTCCAGCAGTTCCGAGACGAGATACGGTGCACCCTCATGGGTGCCCATCTGGTGCACCGCAAGAATGTTGGGATGATTCAGTGCAGCCGCCGCTCGCGCCTCCTGCTCAAAGCGCCGCAGCCGACCCGAATCCGCAGAGAGCAAAGACGGCAGGACCTTGATCGCCACATCGCGCCCCAGTCGCGAGTCGTGGGCGCGATACACCTCGCCCATGCCGCCCGAACCCAGCAGCGACTTCACCTCATACTCGCCCAGTTTCGTCCCCGGCGTGAGAGTAACGCGCAGCGCGGGCGAAGATTCCAAGAAGCTCGAACGCACCCCGTCGCTGGAGTCGAGCAGGGTCTCGACTTCCTGCCGCAGGGATTGATCGGACGAACACGCCTGATTCAGATAGGCGGAGCGCTCGCCAGGAGCCAACTCCAGCGCCTTCTCCAGCACATCGCGAATCTGTTGCCAACGTTCCGGCGTCATGCTTCTGCTGCCTTGCCCATCTGGTGATGCAGCCAAAGCCGAGCCGTGGCCCAGTGTCTTTTGACCGTCGTTGGCGAGAGATTCAGCGCCCGCGCCGTTTCTTCGATGGAAAGGCCGCCGAAAAATCTCAGCTCGACAATGCGACTCTGCTGCTGATCAAGTTTCGCCAGTTCCTTCAGAGCGTCGTCGAGAGCGATCATGTCCACGCTCCTGGTCTTGAAGGCGAACGAATCATCCAGCGTGAGCCTGAATCCCCCATCTCGCTTGGCAGCGTTGCGTCTGCGCGCGTACTCGACCAGAATCTGGCGCATCAATTGGGCGCAGATGGCTAAGAAATGCTCGCGGTTCTTGAACTCAGCGGCACTTTGCTTCTCTAGGCGCAGATAGACCTCGTGCACCAGGGCTGTACTTTGCAGGGTGTGACCGGGACGTTCCTTCTGCAGGTAATGATGCGCGACCCGTCGGAGTTCCTCATAAACCAGAGGAACCGCCGCGCGCAACGCCTCGTCGTCACCGGCGTGCCAGTTCGCCAGTAACTCACTCACGGTCTTGGGTGGAAGTGGCGACAACTAAGCCCCCTTACGCGGAGCCCCAGAATCGTGACCAAAGGTAGCCTCAACCGATAACCTATGTCAACTAATTGAAAACGCTTGCACTTCGTAGGGCAACCGAGGGCTCCTCATGGGCTGGAGTCGTGGAATATCCGGAAATTTTCGTCTTTCTTGGGCCAATTCTCCGGGAAATTTCGCTTTAGCAGATGACAGGCCTTAACTGCTTGTGCGTAACGCCTTCCCCCCGGAGGTTGAGGACAGGTCAAAAAAAACGAAAAGGAGAACTCACCATGAAATATCGAATCAGAATTCTAAGCGCGCTGGCACCAAAGGGAGGCGAACCAAATAGGAAGGAATGCAAACCAGTGGTGCGGGTAACCACACGAAACCTAATCGTGGCCGTAGCGGCCACGCTGCTGCTGGCCGTATCTGCGCTGGCGCAACCGGACTCGGAGAAAGTGCTCTACACCTTTCCCGGCGGCAGACACGGTGCGGTTGGAGCCAATCAAGTTATCTTCGACTCCGCGGGCAATCTCTACGGTACCACCCTCGCAGGCGGCAACCATTCAACTATTTGCGAAAGTTTTTCGGGCGTGCCCGGATGCGGCATCGTCTTTAAGCTGACCCCGCGTGCGCACGGCGCCTGGGCGGAGACGGTGCTCTACACCTTCACCGGGGGCAGCGACGGAGCAGGGCCGCTCAACGGCGTAGTTCTCGATTCCGCCGGCAATCTCTACGGTACGACCCTCGCAGGCGGCGACAATTCCAGTTGTGGCTTTTTTGGCGTCCCCGGATGCGGCGTGGTCTTTAAGCTGACTCCAACCGCGCACGGGTCCTGGCAAGAGACGGTGCTGTACACCTTCACCGGAGGCAGCGACGGAGGAGGTCCATTTGCTGGCGTGATCCTCGACCCCCGCGGTAATGTCTACGGCTCTACCTATTTCGGGGGCGATACGACCAATTGTTTTGTCCCATCGGGGTGCGGGGTGGTCTTCAAATTGGCGCCCACTGCCAGTGGCCCGTGGAATGAATCGGTGCTTTACACCTTTGGCGTTTCGACCGGAAGCTTTCCAACCGGAGGGATGACTTTCGATCGCCGGGGAAATCTTTACGGCGCAACGTCCTTCGGAGGCGACCCGTCGGTCAGTTGCCTTGGAGATCCCGGCTGCGGTGCAGTCTTCAAACTGTCGCCTACCAGCAGCGGCCCGTGGAATGAAACGATACTGCACGCTTTTACCGGCGGTGCCGACGGTGGCTATCTCTACGCTGGCGTGACCCTTGACTCCCGCGGTAATGTCTACGGCCAGGCTTTTTACGGGGGCGATTTGACAGCGAGCAATTGCTCCGGAGTCGGTTGCGGCGTGGTGTATAAGCTGACTCCAGCCTCGGATGGGCAGTGGTTGGACACCGTGCTCCACACTTTTACCGCCAGCACCGATGGGGCATTTGGCAACGGCTCTGTGATTCTTGACTCGTCCGGGAATCTCTACGGCACCGCCGACGTTGGAGGCGACCTATCGGCCCCTTGCAACTTCTTCGGTGAAACCAATGTTGGCTGCGGCGTCATCTTCAAGCTGACGCCCGCCGGCGAAGGCCCGTGGACCGAGAGCGTCCTTTATGCCTTTACGGGAGGCCCTGACGGGAGTATCCCGCAAAGTAATCTGCTTCTTGATTCAGCCGGGAATATCTTCGGCATCACTGAAGCCGGCGGCAACACATCGGAGTGCACCGGAAACGGAAACGGTGAGGCTGGGTGCGGTGTTGTCTTCAAGCTGTCGGCACGGTGAATGCCATCAATCTAGTGCCGAGTGCCCCATCCTAACGTCGTGCTTTTCGACGTTAGGGTGGGCTCCACTGGCCACGACGCAAGAAAAGGCCCCCTCTCTTGGCCTCGCCTTTGTCAAGCTTGACTTTTTGATCGGGACGAAATGGGGGTCCAGCGTCGGAAGAAAGCAAAAGTACCCATCCCGGAGCCCAAGCCGCCGACGGAACGTCCCTAAGTGAAAGAAGAATAAAGACTTTACCTCTAAGTCCTTATTCCTCAAAGACCTGGCGGGTAGAACCCAGCTAAAGGCACTAATTAACTTGACATACCCACGCCAATTTGCTATATTCTTGGCATGGACACCCCACAAACATTACAGCAAGCGATTCAACACTTTAGCGACGAACAGGTCTGCATTGACGCTGTAGCCGCTATGCGCTGGCCTGATGGCCCGCGTTGCCCCTACTGTCTCGGCGAAGACGCCAAGAATCCCTACTACCTCAAGAGCGCCAAGCGCTGGAAGTGCCGTTCCTGCCGGAATCAGTTCTCCGTCAAGAAGTTCACCATTTTCGAGGATTCGCCCATCCCCTTGCAGAAGTGGTTGCCTGCCCTTTGGATGCTGGTCAACTGCAAAAATGGCATTTCGTCTTACGAGATTCACCGCGACCTCGGAGTCTCGCAGAAGTCTGCTTGGTTCATGCTGCATCGGCTGCGACTGGTTGTTAAAACAGGAACAATGGGAACCAAACTCGGCGGCAAGGACAGCGGCGGGTGTGAAGTGGATGAAACCTTCGTCGGCGGCAAACTCCGCAACATGCACCGGGATCGCAGGGAGCGATTCGCAGCCCAAAGCGGTCACACTGGCGGCGCTACTGGCAAGGCTATTGTGCATGGCATCCTTGACCGCGATCTGCGTCAGGTTCGGGCAACGGTCGTACCAGATGTGAAGCGCGAAACTTTACAGACCGAAGTCTTACAGAACGTGAAATACGGTTCCAAGGTCTACACCGACGATGCCGTACCGTATGACAAGCTGCACTGGCGCTACGTTCACGAAGTTGTGAACCACGCGGAGGAGTACGTTCGCGGGCAGGTTCACACGAACGGGTTGGAAAACTTCTGGTCGCTGTTGAAACGGAATCTGAAAGGGACTTACGTTGCTGTAGAGCCATTCCACCTTGAGCGGTACGTTGATGAGCAGGTTTTCAGGTACAACAATCGCGCCACGAAAGACAATCCACTGACCGACTCCGACCGCTTTCTTCTGGCGCTATCACAGGTCGCTGGCAAGCGTCTTACCTTTGCCGAACTCACAGGCAAAAACGGCGAAATACCGTTCTAGGGTTCGCTATCGGAAGCGCGGCCCGAAGGCGAAGGCTTAGGGCCAGGTTTCCCTTTTGTCTGACGGCGTATCTTCTCTGCGGCGGCAACCCTATGGTTTAGCTCATCCTTGGATACGTGAAGCACGTCACGCAACGCATGTTGAAAGCGTTCCATTTTTTGCTCTGGTGTCGTGTTTGGATCGGGAATAAACTTCATGTGTTAATCATAACTCAACATCGGATGAGGCTTCTATGACTACTCTCGCTAACAGGGATGCAATCCTGAAAATCATTGGCATAGACCACCCGGTTCGCGTGAAATTGCATTTAATCAATGCTGACGGCGTTTTGGTGATCGATAAGAGTCTCGCTTTGCAACTGAAGGCTCTCGCGAAGGCTGAAGGATTAGAGGATTTTCTCGGGAACGCACCTTTGATTTTCTTCCCTCATTGTCGCGTCGAGTGGATAATGACGATGCACGTATAGTGCGAATCAGCGCTAGCGCACTCTCGCGATCAAGTCCATATTCTGCGATCCGAGGATATTTCTTGGCGAAGTCTGTAGACATAAATAATGCTCCTGCTGCCAGCACTTTAGGTGGGCAATAATTAGCTTGTCTAACCCATTCCCACTGATGCAACGCGATAATTGTGTTCTGTATGACAACCTTCAAATCAGCAAGACTCAAGATCGAACGGGCCGATGAACATATCGCGGACGTAGACCGACAAATCGCTGATCTCCGTTCTCCAGAACGACAGCGCATTACGCGTGAAATCAATCCGTACACTGGCGATCAATTTCTTCATTACGATTTCAAGAGTCCCCTCCCGCTCGACGATCTTGCGCTTGTAATCGGGGATGCTATACACAATCTCAAGACCGCCATCGACCACGGATGGCATACACTGCTTTCCGCCTTCGCTCCGGCAGTCGCCCAAAGCAGAAGTTCTAAATTCCCCGTCTACGATGGGGACAGTCACCAGTTGGAAAGCGGACTCAGGGGCGTGAAGATAGACACCCTCTGTCCACCTCTTTTCCGTTTCGTCGTGGACGATCTCCGACCATACAGCGAAGGAGGGAACAGTGTTCTCTGCATAATTCACGATTTGGATATCAGGGACAAGCACAAACTCTTGGTTCCCCTGACTCGCATAACGGCTGTAGTTGATGCCGTGTTGGAAGATGAGGCGGGTCATACTACGAAAGGGGCAACGTGGGGTACTCTCAACGAAGCCCTGCCCATCACGATTCCGATTTCCGCCGGGAGTAAGATGAAAGTCAAGGAGTATGGACACTTGGCCTTCGATGTAATACTCAATCAAGGGTCTGGTATACACACGCTCTCTGTCTCTGACACGCTGCACCATTTCAGAGAAGTCACGCTGGGCACGATTGAGGCGATGGAGGGATTCTTCTCTAGAACTCGCTGAGAAGTAGTCTGTGGGTAGAGCAAGGGCAGAAGATGCCATGCTCAACTAGTTAACACATTTGCTATGCCTGTCTGGGTAAGCTAACTATATTATTGCCCAGCTAAAGTATTGATCCCAAAAGACCGGCCATGGGAGGGGGGGTACCCCCAGGGTACCAACCAGTAAACACCAAACTCAGAAAAAGACGCCTTCCAAGCAACCACCAAGAAAATTTATTTTCGGGCGAACAGACGGAGAACACAGAGCTGGCGGGTGGACGGGTTCCAGGTCTCGCGCTTTTCGAGACCTGGGATGTTACGCACACTTTATAGGCAGCCGGAAATGCGGTAGCTTATCACCGTGGCTGGGAACCGTTTCGGGCGTGTTCAAGTATTTGCCTTTGACCGGACAACAGTGTTGACCATGGATGATTGGCTTGAAGCTGATCTCCCGAGAGGGACACTCGTTGCCTGACGCAACTGCCAATTTGTCCGCGGGAGATGTCGTCGGCAATTACAAGATCCTCGGCCTGGCTGGAGCTGGCGGCATGGGCGTGGTGTATCGCGCGCTCGATATTAAGCTGGAGCGCACAGTTGCGCTCAAGTTCCTTCCCGAGCACCTGACTTCAAGCACCGAAGATAAGGAGCGCTTCCTGCGCGAAGCGCGCACCGCGTCCTCGCTCGACCATCCCAACATTGGCGCGATCTACGGCATGGAGGAGGCGGGCCACCGCTCCTTCATCGTCATGGCTTTTTACGTGGGGGAAACGCTGTCGGCAAAGATTCGCGGCGGGCCTCTCCCGCTGGCCGAAGCTGTGGACATCGGCATCCAGATGGCCGAGGGCTTGGCAGCCGCGCATGCGGGCACGGTGGTCCATCGCGACATCAAGCCTTCGAATGTAATCCTCACCCAGAGTGGCATAGCGAAGATCGTGGACTTCGGGCTGGCGCGCCTGACCTCGACGACGGGCAGCACCCAGAGCGTAGGCACGGCGGGAACGATCGCCTACATGTCGCCGGAACAGGCGATGGGAAAGTTTGTGGATCAGCGAACGGATATATGGTCGCTGGGAATTGTGTTGGCGGAGATGCTGACCGGCAAGAATCCGTTTCAGCGGGAGACTGCGGCAGCTACGGTCTTTGCGATTCTGAACGAGCCGCCGTGGCCCGCAGACAAAATGCCGGACAAGATGTCGGAGAAAATGCCGGACAACCTTCCGCTCGATCTGCTGCGCGTGATCTATCGCGCGCTCTCCAAAGACCCGGCGACTCGCTATCAGAGTTGCCGCGAGATGGTGGCCGAACTGAAGGACTTCCGCAGCCAGCTCGACTCCGCGTCGACGCCCGCGCCCACCGGCAGCAAGCCATCCTCCCGGCCGTCCAGTCTGACCGCAGCGGAACTAAGGAAACAGATTGAGCAGGCTTCCCGTCCCGTGTGGGGCACCACGAAGCAGCCCGCGCACAAGTCGATCCGCTGGCTGGTCGGTGCAGCGTTGGCCGTGATGGCGCTGGCCGTGCTCTCCTTTCTGCCGCCCGTGCGCGACCGCTTGACCACTTGGTTTGCCCGCCCCGAAGACCATATCGCAGTCCTGCCCTTTGAGAATGTCGGCAACGATCCCGCAAACGAAGCCCTTTCCGCCGGACTCATGGACAGCCTGGCCAGCCGCCTCACCAACCTCGAAGTTGGCAAGCAGTCTCTGTGGGTCGTGCCCGCCAGCGAGATTCGCGCCCGCAAGATCGGCGACGCGTCCTCGGCCCTGCGCGAACTGGGAGCGACCGTCGCCATCGAAGGCAGCCTGCAGCGCGACGGCCAGACCATCCACCTGACCGTCAATCTGGTCAACACAAAAACCCTCCGCCAGATCGGCTCCATGGCGCTCGAAGACCGCGCCGGCGACTTCCCCACCCTCGAAGACGAAGCCGTGTCGCGCGTGGCCAAGCTGATGCGCATCGACGTGACCCCCGAGATGCTGCGCGCGACCGGTGGCGTGGGCGGGGTTAATGCCGGAGCCTATGAATCCTACCTGAAGGCGCTCGGCTACACCCAGCGCTACGACAAGCCCGGCAATCTCGACCTGGCGATTGCGGCGCTCGACAACGCGGTAAAGGCCGACCCTCGCTTCGCCCTGGGATTCGCCCAACTCGGCGAAGCCTACCGCCTGAAATATCAGCTCGACAAAAACACCAGGTGGATTGACGAAGCGCTGGCGAATTGCCAGAAAGCCCAGCAGTTGGACGACCGCTTGCCGGCAGTCTACGTGACACTGGGCCACATCCACCGCAACACGGGGAAATACGACCTCGCCCTGCAGGAGTACCAGCGCGCCCTGCAACTCGACTCGCGCAATGCCGATGCGGTCATCGGGCTGGCTGAGTCCTATGACAGCGCCGGACGCACAACCGATGCCGAGGCTGCCTACCGGAAGGCCATCGCGCTTCGTCCGGATTCATGGGACAGCTACAACTACCTTGGTAATTTCATGTATGACCACCAGCGCTATGAGGAAGCCATTGCGCAGTTTCGTCATGCCATCGCGCTCACTCCCGATAACGCGCCGGTCTATCTCAATTTAGGCTCGGTCTACATCGACATGGGAGACCCTAAGCGCTACCCCGAGGCTGAGCAGGCGCTGCGGAAATCAATCGCCCTTGGCCCCAGCTATCAGGCCTATACCAATCTTGGATATCTCTACATCCTGCAACGGAATTACGGCGCCGCCGCAGACACGCTGGAAAAGGCCGTGCAACTGAACGACAAGGATTACATGACCTGGGGCAATCTGGCGCTGGCTAACGAGAACGCCAAAGACAAAGACAAAGCAGAAAAGGCGCGCGACCGTGAAATGACGCTGCTCGAACAGGCGGTCCAGGACACTCCGCGCAACGCCACTTTGCAGGCGAACCTGGGGCAGGTCTATGCCCAGAAAAAGTTGCGCGAAAGAGCCATTTCCCGCATACAATCGGCGCTCGTGCTTGCGCCCAACGATCCCAACGTTCTGGAAGCGGTCGGGGAGGCGTACGAAGACCTGGGTGAACGAACCGAGGCGTTGCAGTATATCGAGAAGAGCCTGGAGAAAGGTTATGCTCTTACGGCTCTGAAAAATATTCCAGACCTGCAGGGTTTGCTGTCAGATCCCAATTTTCGGCCGGGTGGAAAATAGCAAAACTCAGTCCAGAAGGAGCTATCCATGCCGCAGCAATACACGGTTACCATCAGCTCTAGCTACGACGCCTCGCCAGAGGCCTTCGCCGTCACCAGTCAATTGGACACCATCCTGTTCGTCAATACTTCCACCTTTGTGGTGAGCATCAATCCCGTACCCCCTGCGGGTAACGGTTCCGTTCCACCTGGCGTTATCGTGCCAGCCGCCACTCCAGGTGGTGCTAACGGTCAGGCGGTCATGCATCTTTTGCCTTACTCCACCTTTAACTATTACATAGTACCTGTGGGAACCTCGAACAACTACGGGCCCTATGGCGTAGAGATATCGGGCAACCCTATCGCCATCAGCATCTCCGGCGGCGTCGCCACGCCGAGCGTAGTGGCGATTCCTCCTAATGGCCACTTGACCTTCTTGGCCCAAGACAACACGTACACGATCAACTGGAACATCACTCCAAACCCGTTTAGCCCAGCGATCACGACCATTAACACCTTCAGCGGTCACAATTCCCAGGCCATCGCTACTGGGAATCTTGATTTCACGATATCTCCGAGCACCAAGAGAAGCGGCGGAACGGTGAGGGTCAAGGGCTCACGGTAAAGGTGAAGAGGGGCTGGCCCACCCTTTCATTCATCTCAACTCTCGTGATGGCAACCGAACGGGCGATTGAGAACTCTCCTCGAATCATATTTTCGATTGCTCTCATCCAAGAATTGAATTGGCCGCCACCAGTACATCTCTGGTGGAGTATGGTTCTGGACTTGCTCGTGACGTGGATGGGACAGAACTGGCGGACAAAGTTCCTGACCGCAGCTTCGGCCCCGAGGCGGCTTCGATCCGTTAGTTGTTTGCCCTTGTGCCGTTTTCGATTCAAAGGGATACCGAATGTCACTGGATGAAAAACACTACCGGGCCCGCATCACAAAGCGCACGGATTTCGCCCCCGGCCTGTGGATGATCCGTCTCGATCCCGGTGCAGAATTTGCATTTGCGCCAGGTCAATATGCCACGCTGGGTATAGAGAGTGACAAGCGCCGTCTGGAGCGGCCTTATTCCATCGTCTCATCGCCGTACGAAAACGAGATCGAGTTCTTCTTCGAACTGGTGCCGGACGGCGAGACGACTCCGCCACTGTACGAAATGCAAGCGGGCGACGAAGTTCTGATCCGCAAGGCGCCCAAGGGGCGTTTCACCCTCGACACTTCGCAGCCAGCCCGCAAGAACCACCTGCTGCTGAGCACCGTCACCGGCGTGGCCCCGTTCGTCAGTTACGTCCGGACGCTATTTGCCGATTGGAAGAACGGCAAGTTCGCGGGCGATCACCACCTGCTTCTGTTGAACGGCGCAAGCCGTCCCTGGGAGTTCGGCTACCGCGAAGAACTGGCCCGATTCTCGGAGCAGGCGCCGTGGTTCAGGTATATGCCAACCATCAGCCGCCCTTGGGAGGATGAGACTTGGAAGGGTGAAGTGGGACGGGTCGACGACCTGATCCGCAAATATGCCGACCAGTGGGGATGCACAGGCGCCAACAGCATCGCCTATCTGTGCGGGCATCCCGAGATGATCGAACACGCTAAGGGTATCCTGAAGCGGATTGGCTTCGAGAAACAGAACATCAAAGAGGAGATCTACTGGGTCCCGGCGAAGGCGGCCAGCATGGGACACGGGTAGCAGCCCGTGGTGTAATTCCGATTTGTATCAGGGTATGCCTTCAAGCATACCGTAAGTGCCGTGTTATGAATGCGCCTTTAGGCGCCGGTTTTGGGTGCTGGACTTTCACCGGGGCACCTAGCCAGTGTCCCGATTCTGAGTTCTCAGCCAGTGTCTTGCGGCCAGCGGTGGAGAAAGCCGCATGTCCCCACAGGCATTTTCGAGATTTCAGGGTCGCGAAGCCGCCAGACCTTTCTTTGTCCCGATGGCATCGAGTACGGCTGCGTTGATAGCGTAGGCCGTGCCGTCGCTGCCAATCACTGTCGGCGTGTAGGCTTCGCCGACGCCGGTGGATAGCGTAATCACTTGCGTCAGCTTGTTGGAGGTCAGGTCCCAGCGGTAGAGTTTGCCATCCTCACTATTGGCGAGAATCGACTTCGTGAACGGATCGACCGCAGCTGTATTGATGCACCATTCCCTGACCGCTCCCGGATACTGCGGAAATTCCGGATCGGGAGTGACCCCAAGAATGGTGATGACTTCCTGCATGACCAGCGTGCTGGGAATGATCGGGTCGTTCTCGGTGGCATTGGGGTCGAGAACGGCAATGCGATTGTGCCCGTCGCCCGAGCCGACGCCCGCATAGTTGTTGTACTTCGTCATGAGCAGATAGCTCGAATGTCCGGTATAACTCGGGACCAGCGCGGCGGGAACAATGGAGGCCGTGTCGTCCCAGCCAAAGCTGCCGGGAATCTTGGCCTGCGACAGATTGCTGTTGAAGTGGAGCAGCCAGCCGCGGTCATTATGATTAGGAAAAGGATTTTCCAGCACCCCGAAATAAACATCGCCATCGGGTCCGACGGTGGGCGTGGCGGAGCTGCCGTCGTAGAGCAACGCATCCAGTCCCGAAGACGGATCAGTCAGGCGCACGCGGTTTACCAGCGCCAGCGTTGTGCTGTTTAGAGCGAGCAGGTAGCCGTAGTTTCCATTGTCCACCGCGACATACAAAAGGCTGCCGTCCGGCGAGAGCGCGGGCGCGCAACTGATGGCGACTTGCGTGATTTGAGGGTCGCCGCTGGCGGCGGCGGCTGAAACCCACGTCCCCGTGCCGTTAGGGGTAATGCGCGCCAAGCCGCTTTGCAGGTTGATCGGGGTCGAACCAAGCACCAGGAATCCGAAGTAGAGATTGCCGCTGGCGTCGGTCGAGACCGGAGTGTCGATCTGCACGTTCTGGTTGTAGGCCGCCGGGTTCTTCCGGTAATTCTTTGCGCCGTAGAAATAGAGGCGAGTCACAGCGCCTATGGCTTGATCGGGATTCTGCCGCACCAGCACCCTGCCGGCAATGTCGGGAATAAAGACCTGTTTGCCCGAAATGGTAGGTCCTAGTCCGGGGATGAAGCTTGCCGCCGGCGCCTGCCAACCCGTCGTCTGCGTCCAGAGCTTCTTACCGGTGGCGCTGCTATGGGCCTCGACGCGAAAACTGTTGGTGCCCGTCTTCACCGGCACGATCACCGTGTTCGCCGCCGTCACCAATGGCGAGCCGTAGTGAATGTAAATCGTGCCCTGCGGAGGATTCAGGTCGACGGGAGTATGCCAGTGGGTCGTATCGAGCGATTGTGATTGGACGGTAGAAAGCGCGGTGTGCTGCTGATCATGCGAGTGCGTCAGCCAGGCGCCGCCTTGAGCGGCTGCGTTCGGCGCCAGCATCGCGGCACAGGCGGCCATCGCCAGTACAGAAATAAATCCAGACGGTGCGGTCTTGATCAAGTGATTCATGGTTACTAAACCTCGCTTTGCGGCCACGGGCGCGGGAACTCACCGCCCGGAACCTAAGCGGCAGAGTAGCAGTCTAGCGTAACTGAGTTGTCAATAATAAGTAAAAAATGACGACCGATTAGCCGGACACGCGCAATGCCCGTGGCTCCATTTGCATTTCGACTTTGTTTCACTCTTGTTCGGCGGGGGCGAAAAAAACCAGGACCTCGAGCTCTTCCTGGATATCGTAGAAGCGATGCTCTATTTCGGCCTCCACGAATACAACTGAACCGGGCCGAAGGTCAGCATGCTCGGAGCCGATTTGCATCTGAGCGCGGCCGCGCACGACGTAGTACATCTCGTCTTCGCGGTGCGGCTTCTGAAGATCGGCGCCTGCCTTCGGTAATACATAGAAGCCGGCGCTCATGGCCGGGACGCGGAGAAATTCGAAATAGAGTTTGTTTATCTCCGCGCGCTGGCGACTCAGATCGTCGATGTGGAAGACGTGGCCCATAGAAGATAGTTCTCAGGTCCCGGTTCTCAGTGAAGAGCCGCAGATTGTCCTAAAACTGGGAACTGGGAACTAGCTGACTGCTCCCCGGAAAAAAATATCCGTGTACTGCTGCACCAGCGCGTCTCCGGTCAGAGGGCCATCGGGCTTGTACCACTGATAAATCCAGTTGATCATGCCGACCAGCGCAAATGCGGCGGCGCGCGGCGTGACCGCTGACGGAGAATTACGCTTGCGCTGGACCTCGGCAATCAGGTTCTCGACGAAGACCAGGTAGTCTTTCTTGCGCGCGTTAATCTTGCGCCGCAGCGTGGGCGGCAGCGGATGGTTCTCATGCAGCATGACCGTAATCTCGCGGTCTTCAGGACTGAGCACAACTTGAATATGGAGCCGGATCAGGGTCCGCAGCCGTTCTTCGACTCCCTCGATGCGGCGCGCCACTTTGACCACCCGTTCCTCGGTGATCTCCATGGCGTGCGACATGATGTGGAACAGGATTTCGTCCTTCGACTGAAAGTGGTGATAGAGGCCGCCCTTGGAGAGCTTGAGTGCGGCGGCGACGTCGTTCATGGACGTGGCATCGTATCCCCGCTGTTGAAAGAGCCGGGCGGCGGTGCGCAAAATTTCCTGGCGAGGTTCCTGCCGGAGTTCGTGGCGGCGTTCGATGGCAGCTTCGCGGAGCATCACCAGAGATGGTATCGCGGAACACGCTTTCCGCTCTACTGCCGCGCACCATGGACATCAGCTCGGGAACCGCTTACCACCAAAGGGCGCGACGGCCGAAGAAACCCCCTCCCGCGCTATCATCCTCCAAATGCCCGACGTCGAATGGATCCGCAAACTCTGCCTCTCTTTACCCGATACGACCGAGAACATCCAGTGGGGTGAAGACCTCTGCTTCAAAGTCCGAGGCAAGCTCTTCACCATCGTTGACCTCTCGCATGGCAATCTCGCGCCCATTTGCTTCAAATGCTCGCCCGGAAAGTTTGACGAGCTTCTTGAAGTCGAAGGCATCGCGCCCGCGCCCTATGTCGGCCGCTACAAGTGGGTCCTTTTGGCGCACTCCAACGTTCTGCCCGCCAGTGACCTCGCAGGCCTTGTCCGCCAATCCTATGATCTGGTTGTAGCCAAAGCGCCCAGGAAGAGAGCGGCCTCCAAGAAAGCCCAGAGCAACCGAAGCGTAAAATCAGCGAAAATCTTGGGGCGCGGAGGGCGCGCGGTTTGACTCCCCGCAACCCGCTGGGCTAGCCTCTTAGTCTTGCAAACTCAATCCATGCGCGCGCAACGCAGTCTTCCGATCTTCTTTGGACTGTGTTCGCTCACCGTCACCGTCGCGGCCGCGCCGCTGCGCCCGGCGCACGCTCCGCACGCCATGGTCGCCAGCGTCCACGAGCTGGCCTCTCGCGCCGGCGTCGAGATGCTGCGCTCCGGGGGCAACGCCGTCGATGCGGCGGTTGCCACTGGGTTCGCGCTCGCCGTCGTTTATCCCCAAGCCGGAAATCTCGGCGGCGGCGGCTTCATGCTTCTCCGCAACGCCGACGGGAAAGCCCACTTCCTCGACTTTCGAGAAAAAGCGCCGGCTGCCGCTACCGAGAATATGTATCTCGATGCCCAGGGCAACGTTCTCCCGGACTCCAGCAAAAACTCCAGCGTGGTTGGATACAGGGCGATCGGCGTCCCCGGCACCGTGGCCGGCCTGGTTCACGCGGAAAAACAATACGGCAAGCTGTCGATCGAAAAGGTGATGGCTCCCGCGATCAAGCTGGCCCGCGATGGCTTCCTTCTTGCCTACGAAGACGCGCGGGATCTGAAAGAAGATAAGTATCTAGCAAGCTTTCCGGAATCCAAGAGAATTTTCCTGCGCGGCGGAAACTACTATCAGGCCGGCGAACTATTCAAGCAACCCGAGCTGGCCCGGACTCTCGAACGCCTCGCCAAGGACCCCGACACGTTCTATCACGGCGCTATGGCCCGCGAACTGGCCGCGGCCCTGCACAAGGGCGGAGGCCTGATCACCACCGCCGATCTCGCCGCCTACGAAGTGAAAGAACGGGAGCCCATTCGCGGCACCTATCGCGGCTACGAGATCATCGGCGCTCCGCCCCCATCTTCCGGCGGAGTAGCACTCGTCGAAATCCTCAATATTCTTGAAGGATTCGATCTGGCGCAGTTTGGCAACCGCTCCGCCGATGCCATCCACCTCGAAGCCGAGGCCTTCCGCCGTGCCTTCTACGACCGCACCGACTTTATGGGCGACCCCGACTTCGCCAAAGTCCCGGTCGCCCAACTCATCGACAAGAGATACGCGGCGGCATGGCGAGATTCCATAGATCTCACCCGCGCCAGCGTGAGCAAGGACCTGAAGCGCCCGTCCATCTTCAACGAACTGGAGCGCGTAGCTCAGTCGCGGGCCACTGTTCGTGAACCTGAAAACACGACTCACTATTCCGTGGTCGATGCCGAGGGCAACGCCGTGGCCGTCACCACTACGCTCAACGACAACTTCGGCTCCCGCGTCACCGCCGAGGGCCTGGGCTTTCTGCTCAACGACGAAATGGACGATTTCGCCGCCAAACAAGGCGTCCCCAACATTTATGGACTGGTGCAGGGACCAGCCAACGCCATCGGCCCGGGCAAGCGCCCGCTCTCGGCCATGACTCCAACCATCGTGCTCAAAGACGGCAAGCTATTTCTGGTTCTCGGCTCGCCCGGCGGCCCCAGAATCATCACCATTGTTGCCAATATTCTGATTGGCGTTGTCGATTTCTCCCTCAATATTCAGGAAGCCGTCAACGCGCCCAGGTTTCATCATCAGTTTCTCCCCGACGAGATAATCGTCGAAGACCGCCTATCTCCCGATACAATGAAGGTTCTAAACTCCAAAGGGCACAAGCTGAAAGTCGATCTCTCCTGGGGAGACTGGGGAGACGGCGAGTGCATCATGGTTGATCCGAAAACGGGCGAGCGCCTGGGCGCCAGCGACGGACGCAACAACGGGAAGGCGGTAGGTTACTAATGCTGAGGGCGGTCTCGACATACGTCTATGTAAAGGAACGGCTCCATCCGGGCCTGCTGGACGAACTCGTCAAGGCGGGAGCCCAGGCGATCGAGATTTTTGCCGCCCGCCAGCACTTCGACTACGCCAATCGTAAACAACACATCCGCGAAATTGCCGACTGGTTCCACTCCAGCGGTGTTCCGCTCAATTCCATGCATGCGCCTTTGTACTCAGATTACGATTGGGGACAGAGTGGTGCACCGCCCGTCGACATCGCCTCCACTGATCGCGCCAGGCGCATCGACGCCATGGACGAGATCAAACGCGCACTCGAAATCGCCGAGCAGATCCCGTTCCGTTTTCTGGTCCAGCACATCGGCATGCCCAACGACCCCTTCGACGAAAAGAAATTCGAAGCAGCCATGACCTGCGTCGAGCACCTGCGCGCCTTCGCCAAGCCACTCGGCGTTCGATTGCTTCTTGAAAATATACCCAATGAACTTTCCACGCCCGAGCACCTGGTCGAGTTCATCAAGACTATGCATTTTGACGACATTGGCGTTTGCTTCGATTGCGGGCACGCGCACATGATGGGCGGCATCCCCGAAAGCTTCGCGACCTTGAAAAATCATATCTGCTCAACCCACGTGCACGACAACAACAAGGACAAAGACTCGCACCTCTGGCCGGGCAAGGGATCGATCGACTGGAAACAGACCATGGAATTGCTGCGCACCGCACCGCTCAAGCCGCCCCTGTTGCTGGAAATCGACAGCGAAGACAAGAAAAACCAAGGCGAAGAAGTGAGCGCAACTTTCCAAAAGCTGGAAGGCTCGTAAGAAATCAATCGCACAGTAATGCGGAGCCACGCGGATTAGTTTTGCAATAGTTTCCCCTGTGAGCCTCTGTGCCCCCCGTGGTTCAAGGTTTTGACTTATGTCCACACCCATCAGCACCATTGCAGAAATCGGCAAGCACGAAGGCCAATCCGTCACCATTCGCGGATGGCTCTACAACCTCCGCGAAAGCGGCAAGCTCCTTTTTCCCCAATTTCGCGACGGCTCCGGCGTCATCCAGGGCGTAGTGCCGAAAAACGCCGTCCCGCCCGAAGTTTTCGAGGCCATCAAAGGCCTCACCCAGGAATCGAGTGTCATAGTGGAAGGCAAGGTCCGCGCCGATAAACGCGCCCCCGGCGGCTACGAACTCGACGTGGCCAACGTTCAGGTCCTGCAGCGCGTCCCCGAATCCGATCCCTACCCCATCACGCCCAAAGATCACGGCACCGACTTCCTCATGGAGCACCGCCATCTCTGGGTTCGCTCCCAGCGCCAGGCGGCCATTCTGCGCGTCCGCGCCGAAATCATCAAAGCCGCCCGCGACTACTTCGACTCCAACGGCTTCACTCTCACCGACCCGCCCATCATCACACCCGCCGCCTGCGAAGGCACCACCACTCTCTTCCCCGTCGACTATTTCGACGAGCAGGCCTACCTCACGCAATCCGGCCAGCTCTACATCGAAGCGACAGCGATGGCGCTAGGCAAGGTCTATTCCTTCGGCCCCACCTTCCGTGCCGAAAAATCGAAAACTCGCCGCCACCTCACCGAGTTCTGGATGGTCGAGCCCGAAATGGCCTACGCCACGCTCGACGACCTCATGCAGCTCGCCGAAGGATTCCTCACCGCGATCGTCAAGCGCGTTCTCGAACGCCGCCCCACCGACCTCCAAACCATCGGCCGCGATGTAACGAAGCTAGAAAAAATCGAGCCCCCGTTCCCGCGCATCAGTTACGACGAAGCCGTCCAGAAACTCCAGGAAGGCCACGCCCAAGGCAAACTCGAGCACAAATTCGAATACGGAGGCGACCTAGGCTCACCCGACGAAACTTACTTGTCTTCTCTCTACGACAAGCCCGTCATGGTCCATCGCTATCCCGCCGCCGTCAAAGCCTTCTACATGGAACCCGACCCCGCCAACCCCAACCTGGCCCTCTGCGTAGACGTCCTAGCCCCCGAAGGCTACGGCGAGATCATCGGAGG
>Ga0075030_100001617_pt1 | contig 20303 bp, 17 predicted proteins | sample LitLauG_LLR_2012_FD_71393 | JGI IMG/M metagenome (GOLD analysis project Ga0075030, IMG submission 71393) | Freshwater sediment microbial communities from Pennsylvania, USA - Little Laurel Run_MetaG_LLR_2012 | ecosystem: Environmental > Aquatic > Freshwater > Creek > Sediment | place: USA...
ATCAGTAGAAGTCGGAGCAGCTTAGGTAGAAGCCGCATTGGGGGCATTTCAGTTTGCAGCGGCTTTCGCGGAGCTTGGTGGAGCAGTTGGGGCAGTATTGGCCGGGATCGGCGGCGGGTTGAGGGGCGCGGGGCTGCTCTGACGGTCTGAGTGTAGGTTGAGGATTATTCATCAGGGGCGAACTTTAGCGCAGGCGATCTGAGTGCGCAAGTCTCATCTCAAGTCCCATTTCCGGAGATTCGAGGCGTTTTATCGCACTTGGTCCGAGAATCCCACCTCTCGAAAATGCTCAAGACCCTTCCACTGCGCTCAGGGCGAGCGTGGGACACTTACGGCTAGAGATGGGTAAGCCCGCAAACTCAAAAAATCTTACGCGGCGCGATCGGTTGCGAGTTGCGTGGTCCAGGTCCAGGAGTCGGCGATGACGAGCCAGGCTCCGAGGCGGCGCCAGACTTTGACGTACTTGCCGCGCTCAGGAATCAGAGTGCCGTTTTCGGCGCGCAGGGTGACAGAGAAGCGTCCGAGCTCCATGGCCATATCGCCGGAGTGGTCGATGCGCATGGTCTCGAGGCGAAGATCGCTGTAACCGGATTCGCCGAGCTGGCGCAGGAGGCGCTCGACGGGCTTTTGTCCGTAAGCGGGTTCACGCAGGGGCGCCATGAGGACGCCATCGTGAGCGAAGAGAGCGGCAGCTTGATCGTAGTTGCCGGTGTTGAAGGCGGTGGAGAAATCCTGGGTGAGTTCGCGGAGCTGAGATTCCACATCCCGGAACGGACGCGAATCCGCCAGAGAACCTGAATACGGCCGGTACATCTACAACCTCCTGGGGGAAGGCATCGGAGAACCCCGACTGGGCCTGACGGCCATTCTCCGACAAAGCTTGGACATTCTAGCGCAAAAACGGCGTTGAAATGTGAAAAGTTTTTCTAATGGAAAAGATCGAAAAATCCTAAACCTCGAGCTGCCAATTATCTTTCGAACAGAGCGGAGCGGCTGGGCAATCTGGAAGAGGCCGCGTCGTTGTTGATGGCGATGACCGGGCGCTTGGGCGAGGCTGCTGCGTTATCGCGCTCGGCAATCTGACGCTTGACGCGATCGATGAGGAGGGCCAACTTACGCGCCTCCTGGTCACGCTCAGCCTGTTTGCACATTTTTTGAAAATCCTGCGGAGGCGGTGTCACACGGTTCGTCATAGGGGAGTGTGGTCCTCTGGATGCCGCGGTTATAAGCCGACGGTTATGAAAGAAGGGATAGCCTACTCTATCGCCGCCGAGTTGCCAAGCCCCGAGCAAAAACGATTTTTGGGAGTTTATGTGGGTATTCGATGACGGGAGTTGGGCAGAGGTTTGTCAGGATTTTGGAGAGTTTGCAGAGCACGATGGGTCAGGGAGATGCGGTGTACTTGAGTGCTTAGCAGGGGGTGGCGGGGCGTCCTTAGACTGAGGGGAGGACGATCGAGGGGTGACGATGGCGACGAATGCAGCGCGGACGCAGGGAGGGGGAAAGAACGGCACTGTCGCTGCAGCATTGTCGCAGCAGACGGGGCGTGTGGCGGGGGAAGAGACGAACGCCAAGCCGGCGGGATACGGGCTGCCGTGTTCGAAGTGCCGGCTGTATTATCCGGCGAATTTGGAGGCGTGTCCGAATTGCCATCATAAGGAGCGCGAGGGAGCGGTGGCGCCGAAGATTCCGCCGCGGACGGCGCAGGCGGCTAGCGGTGCGGCGGTGGATAGTGCTTCGGTGGAGAAGGAGCGCGAGGAATTTTTGCGGCAGTTCAAGTCGCAGTTGCTGGATGCGCATGCGAAAGTTGCCGGTGGGGCGGAATTGGAATGCACGGTTGAGGGGCATCGCGCGGGAGAGGCCGGGGCTGCGGAAGTTTGCAAGGCCTGCTACGAGCGGGTGCAGGAGCGGATGGATGTATTCGAGGCGGCGCTGCATATGGATCTGAAAGAAGCGGCGCAGATTATTTATGACGCGGTGTGGGCGGATCCTTCGGATCCGAACAAGACTTATCAGAATGCGGCGAACGCGCTGCTTACAGAGTTGCGGAAGCGCGCGGGCGTGAATTCGGTGAGGGGGCCGTTTCAGCCGCTGTCGGACTAGTTCCTGGAGGGGTTAATGCCCAGTCCTCCTCAGGCGCGAGAACGCGGCGCTAAAGCGCCGCTCTTCCACAAAACGCGTGGCGGCGCTTTAAGGCTCTCCCTTGCAGAGCAACTTCGAAAAAACTATCAATCAACCGAAATCTATTCCGGTTTGATGGAAATCCATTTTCTTCCGGCGTAGAGTTTGTAGCCTTCGCCGTCTTGTGCCAATTTGAGCGGGACGGGGCGCTGGAGGGCGGCGTCGGTCTGGAAGTCTGTGCTGAGGACGTCGTTGTTGGAGATGTCCATGACAGTAAATTTTCCTTCGGAGCTGAAACCGAAGCCGTACTGGCCGGGAGTTAGCGTCGAGGAGCCGATGTGGAGCTTGGATTCGGTGATGAGCATGCCCTGATATTTCTGCTGGATCGCAGTGGAGTAGCCGGAGGCATCGACGAGGGCGGCGAGAGTCATTTTGCCGTCGGCGAGCTGGAAACCAACCGCGTTGCGGAGTTGCACGGGAGCCTTCATCCCGCGATAAAAGAACTCGGAGGGCACGACCTTGTTCAGTTCTTCAACGCCTAGAACATGCTTCGAGGGCTGTTGGGCCGGTGCCGTGGCGAGCATGACGGCAAGGACGCAAAGCAGTGCGAGACAAAGGCTTTTCATGGGCAGGCTCCTGATGCGACCAAAATCTTCGAGGGAACTCTAATCGTTCGCAAGCTTTGGCGCAAATCCCAGGAATTTTGTTTTGGCCGCAAGAAACGGATAGTGCTCCAAACGGGGTCGGGATAGGCTTTGGTTACTATGACAACGAATGCCATACTCGCAATGGAAGACGTGACGAAGATGCCAGCGAATCAGACGATAACGGGGAAATCGGCCGAACTGGATGACGCGCGGTGGGGCGCGGTGCTTGAGCGCGACGGCAAGCGCGATGGCGAATTTGTGTTTGCCGTTTCGACGACGGGAGTGTATTGCCGGCCATCGTGTGCGGCGCGGCGTCCGCGGCGGGAGAACGTTTGGTTCTTTGAAACGCCGGAGCAGGCCGAACGCGGGGGATATCGCGCATGCCTGCGGTGCAAACCGAAAGCATTCAGCGGAAATTCGCAGGCGGATGGAGTGAAGGCGATCTGCCGGTTTATTGAGCAGCATCTGGACGAACCGGTGACGCTGGACCGGCTGGGCAAGGAATTTCACCAGAGCCCGTTTCATCTGCAGCGGCGCTTCAAGGCGGCGCTGGGGATCACTCCACGGGAGTATGCAGATTCGGTTCGCTTGCGTCTACTCAAACGAAATCTGCAGGCTGGGGATTCGGTGACGCGGGCGATGTACGACGCGGGATACGGATCGAGCAGCCGGCTCTATGAACGTACGGCGTCGCAACTGGGGATGACGCCGGACAAGTATCGGCGCGGGGCGATTGCAGCGGCGATTCGATATACAGTGTCGGATTCTCCTTTGGGCCGGATGTTAATTGCGGCGACGGATCGCGGGATATGCGCCATTCAGTTCGGCCGGAAAGACAGTGAATTGATTGAGGGCTTGCGGCGGGAGTTTCCGTTTGCCACGCGGAAGCAGGATCGGGGCGGGCTTCAGGAGTGGGTGGAGACGTTGCTGCGCCAGATGGATGGCAGGGAACTGGATTCGTTGTTGCCACTGGATATTCGGGCGACGGCGTTTCAGCGTCGCGTATGGACGTATCTGCAGTCGATTCCGTTTGGCAAAACGAAATCCTACAGCGAAGTTGCGAAGGGGATTGGTCAGCCGAGCGCGGCGCGGGCGGTGGCACGGGCGTGTGCTACGAATCCGGTGGCGGTGGCGATTCCTTGCCATCGCGTGGTGCGGGAGAATGGCAGCATGGGAGGATACCGGTGGGGGATTGAACGGAAGAAGGCGCTGCTGGAGATGGAGCAGAGAGCTTAGGGCATCAAGATCCGTGTAATGCCCGATGAAAGCTTTTGGGCTGCTTATTTGATAGTTTCGGAGGACGCAAGGTCCCTCGACTGCGTGCGCCGGTTCGCTGCGCTCACCGACGCACTTCGCTCGGGATGACAATGCTTTGAAGAGTTTCGAGTTGGTTTTCAGACGGGCGGACGAATGCGTCCGCCCCCACGTATTTCTGTGGGGCGCTTGCAGAAAGCAGAATGCATAGATCCTTTTCGACATTCGTCTCAGGGCAGGCTCTTCGTTCCGCACGGCATACGCCGTGGGCTGCAATCTTTCGCCGCTTCGCGGCATTCGCGGAGACTGCTGTCTTTCGCCCTTTTGCGGTGGGTCTTACGACTGACGTCGTGAGATTCGTGCCATTCGGGGCCGCTCGGCTTCGCCTTCGCAGGACGGCCGAGGCGGCCGTCGCCACATGTTTCTGGGTGAGTTAGAATCGCTGCGGTTGCGATCTGACTCCAGAGGTGGCGCATGTTGAAGATCGTGTTGTTGGTGGTTGTCGTTGTTGTGGTGCTGATCATCCTGGTGCCGCGATTGCTATCGCGCGGGACGACGCCGCCGGAGGGCAGCAACGCTCCGGACTTTACCCTTCCTTCGCAGGAAGGGGCATCCGTCAGTTTGAAGGATTATCGGGGTAAGTGGGTCGTTCTATATTTCTATCCCAAAGATCAGACGCCGGGATGTTCGCGGGAAGCGCATAACTTTCAGGTGGATCAGCCGAAATATGCCGAGCGGAATGCTGTCGTGTTGGGAGTCAGTTTAGACAGCGTGGATTCACACAAGAAGTTCTGCGCGAAGGAAGGGCTGCAGTTCAAGTTGCTGGCGGATACGGATCACAAGGTGACGCAGTCGTATGGGTCGTTGACGAATCTTGGGGTAGCTAAGTTTGCGGCGCGGCATACGTTTCTAATTGATCCGACTGGAAAAGTGGCGAAGGTGTATGCCAGTGTCGACCCATTGAGGCACAGCGCGGAGGTGCTGGCGGAGTTGGAAACGTTGCAGAAGAAGCAGTAAGATCGTGGTGATTCGAGAGGGATTGTGATGCGATTCGTAACAGGACTCTTCTTCTTGGGTTTTTGCGTTTCGCCCGTCACGATGGCCCAAGTTTTGCCCACATCCAATGGATCGTGCACTGTATCCCCATCCGGCGTGATGGGTTGCAATTGGATTTCTGCAGTGCCTCTGAGGAATGGGGATGAAGGCGCGAAGAAGCGGAGCAATCCCCAGGGACACCCTGACCGGATTGTGACCCGGTTCAATCTTTCAGCAGGTGCCCCGTTAACCAAGGCGGTTGAAGAACAGGACATGCTGATTATCGGAATGGGCGAAGGCGAACTGGCAAACGAAGCCAAGGCCCCACCGTTCCATATCGCCGTGCGCCTGGGTTCGGTATTGCTCTTGCCGAAAGAAGAGTCGTACTTGCTGCGGAATATTGGAAAGCAAGAGCTCGACATCCTGGTTATCCAGAGCAACCGATGATTCGGCTCCAGTGTTGTACCTTCACGGTCTTTTGGCGTTGCATTTGACTTAGCAAGAATTGCGGTACGTGCAGCGCTGCTCGCCTATCCTGGCGTCAGTTTCCTGAAAATGAAGACGAGCGATCGCGACACACGAGTAGCCGGAACTCGTACACTAGGGGAATGGCGACTGCTGTTCGGAATCAGCCGGGAAAGGCGGGACCGGCTGGATACCGCTTCCCGCCGGGGTTTGAGAGGAATCTGATCTGGTTTGCGTGGAGGAGATTTCGTCCGGCGAATCCTATCACGCTGTTTCAGCACCTCACCGACACCTACGGCGACATCGCGCACTACAAGATCGGGTGGAACCATATCGTGTTCCTGAACCATCCCGAGTACATTCGCGAAGTGCTGGTGGTGCAGAACGATAACTTCATCAAAGAGCGAACGGTGCAGCGCAGCAAGATGCTGCTGGGCGAAGGGATGATCACGGCGGAGGGGGCGGAGCACCGTGGGCAGAGGCAGGTGGCGCAGCCAGCGTTTCATCGGCAGAGGATTCCGGACTATGCGAAGACGATGGTAGACGAGGCGGCGCGCATGCGAGAGGGTTGGCGCGCGGGCGAGCAGCGCGACATCGCGATCGACATGATGCATCTCACGCTGAATGTGGTGGCGAAGACTTTGTTCGCGACCGATCTGGGCGAGGAGGTGAAGGAACTGGCGAGCGCGATCAACCGCATTATGGGCTTGTACAACTTCCTGGTGTTGCTGCCGGCGGCAGAGTGGCTGGTGCATGTCAGGCCTCCGGGGCTGGCAGCATTTGTGCGAGCGCGGAAACGGATTGACGCGGTCGTGTACCGGATGATCGAGGCGCATCGCAAGCGGCATGCGGATAGCGGGAGCTTGCTGGACATGATGCTGGCGGCGTCGCCGGATCGGAGCGCGGAGTCGGAGCAGTCGCTGCGCGATCAGGTGATCACAATTTTTCTGGCGGGGTACGAGACCGTGGCGAATGCGCTGGCTTGGACTTGGTATTTGCTTTCGCAGAATCCGGAATGCGAGAGGAAGTTTCATCGGGAGATTGATGGGGAGTTGCAGGGGCGATTGCCTACGTATGAAGACATTCCGCGATTGCGGTATGTGGAGATGGTGATGGCGGAGTCGATGCGGTTGTATCCGCCGGCGTGGGCGATGGGGCGGTATGCGCTGCGTGATTTTGCGTTGGGCGAATATTTATTGCCGGCGAAGACGACGGTGTTGATGAGCCAGTTTGTGATGCATCGGGATGCGAGATTTTTTCCGGATCCGCTGCGGTTCGATCCCCTGCGGTTCACGGCGGAGGCGAAGGCGGGGCGGACTCGGTTCTCCTATTTTCCCTTTGGGGCGGGGTTCCGGCAGTGCATAGGGGAGTCGTTTGCGTGGATGGAGGGCGTGCTGCTGCTGGCGACGATTGGGCAGCGGTGGAAGTTGTCGCTGGTGCCGGGACATCGGGTGGAACCGGAGCCGTTGATTACGCTGCGTCCGAAATATGGGATGAGGATGGTGGTGGAGGGGCGGGGACGCGGGTAGTGCGGGGGAAGAGCTTCTCACCACAGGGGGACACGGGGATTCACAGAGGAACAGCGGACGCTCTCGTCCCTCGCGCGTTGGTCGTTTGCCCAGGTATTCGGCGAGTCCCCGGGCGAGGCGTCCGGGGCTCCAGTTCTTACTTCTCTTTCAAGTACATTTCGGCTACGTGTTCTGTGATTTCACCGGGCTTGCCGCTGTCGAGATTTGAGAGTGCTACCACTGTCAGTTCGTCGTCTACGTAGCGATCGATTGCGGTTTGGAATCCTTGCCAGGCGCCGTCGTGATGGATGCAGCGGTGGCCGTTGCGTTGGTCGATGAACCATCCGAAGCCGTAGTTGCCTTTGTTGGGTTTACCATTCTTGAGTTTTGCCGCGGTCCACATCAGGTCTAGGCTGGAGCGCTTCAGAAGCTTGTCGGTGTAGAGAGCGGCGTCCCACTTGGCAAGATCGAGGGTCGAGAAGTAGAGGCTACCGTCGGCCGTGGTGTTCAGCAATGGGGCGACCCATTCCTGATTTTTCAATTCTCCTTTTACTAAACGGTATCCGGCGGCGCGGTTGGGGACGATGTCGGCTTCGCTGATGATGCTGGTGGTGCGCATATCGAGGGGCTTGAAGATGCGCTGCTGGAGGAAGTCTCCGTAGAACTCTCCGGTCACGTGGTGGAGGAGAATGCCGAGAGTAACGTAGCCGAAGTTGGAGTACTCCCAGTTTGTGCCGGGAGGATAAGCGAGAGGGATGCTTTCGATGAGTCTGAGTTCTTCGTCTTCGGTCCAGTCTTTGCGGTAGTCGAAGTCTTTTGGGTAGTCGCCGAATCCGGCGGTGTGGCTGAGCAGGTTGCGGACGGTGACGTCTTTCCAGGTTGCTGGCGCGTCGGGAAAAAACTTCGTGAGGGGATCGTCGAGGGAGAGTCTGCCTTCTTCGACGAGCATCATGACGGCGGTGGCGGTGAATTGTTTGCCGACCGATCCAGATTGGAAGATGGTTTCCGGCTTTACCGGGACTTGCAGTTCCACGTTGGCGAGGCCGAAGCCTTCGGCTTTGACGATCTTTCCGTGATGCACGACGAGTAACGAGAGTCCGGGGATGTGCTGGCGGTCCATCTCGGCCTTGACGTAGGCGTCGACGGCCGCGCTGGTGGCGTCAGACTGTGCCAGTGCGGTGAGCCTTAGAAGTAGAAAGAGCGCCAAACCTGCGAGAACATGGTTTCGGATTCTCATCGGAATGTTGGGACTGTCGTCTCCTTAGTCGACCTTAGCGTAGGAATGGTGCCGCCAGCGGCGAAGAACGTAATACTCGGTGATGGGGCGATCGTCCGTGAGAGCGGGAGTGTCGGGAGAGGCGGCCGCGAGTTCTGCGGGCTTCAGTTCCTGGCTCAGCAGGTTTTTGAAAACGTAGCGGGCGCTGGCGACGGGATCGTTGGGCATCTCCCATTCCGCGAAGTCTTTTAAGGCGGCAGGAGGCATGCGGTGAACGAGTTCTTCGGTGGTGCGGACCGGGATGGGATGGTCGCTGCAAAGGTAGTGAATGCCAAATTTGTCTTCGAAGGCGCGAATGTAGGGGAACTCGGCTTGGAGAGAACGCGTGACCGAGGTGACGTCGACGGGTTCGGAGTCGGGCGTGGTAGGAAGCCATTGCTGGAGAATGCCTCCGGGACGAAGGCGGCGGCGGGCGACCTCGTAAAACTCCTTGGAATAAAGGAGGCTGGAACCGGCGGCGGGGAGCGGCGGGGGAGGGTCGATGGTGATGAGATCGAACTGGTCGGAGGTGCGTTCGAGAAAGCGGCGGCCGTCGTCGATTTCGATGTGCGAGAGCGGGGAGGCGGCGACTTGGTCTCCGTCGTCGTGGTAGTAGCCGATGAGTTTGGGCACGCTGGGGACGAGTTCCGCGGCGGTGACAGGGATTCCCCAAGAACGAAGGGCGCGGAAGGTGGTGCCCATGCCGAAGCAGATGACGAGAGCATTTTGCGGGGGCCGCTCCAGCGAGGCGAGAGGAAGATGGGCCATCACTTTCGTGATGGTGGTGAGCGAGGTCATGCCGTAGCCGTTGACCAGGAGTTCCTTGTTCATGCCCGTGCCGGTGGCGATGACAGTGGCTGTGGAGTCGCGCAGGATGCGGCGGCCGGCGCTGTTCTCGTCGTAGCCTTTGCCGAGGACGACGAGGATTGCAGCGAGGGCGAGAGAAGCGAAGACCGCGGCGCGGACGCCTTTGGCGGGGCGAGCGCTGGGACGAAGAGGCTCGATTCCGACGAGAAGCCAGGGGATGGTGAGGACGACAAGGGCGACGCGTTCGCTCATGAAGGGGAGCAGGCCGAATCCGGCGAGGAGGGGGCCGACGATGCATCCACCGATGTTTACGGCATAGGCGCGTCCGGCTTTGGCGGAATCTCCGCGGGAGAAACGGTCAACCAGCATGGGAGTGATGAAGCCCAGAAGGGCGGTGAAGGGGCCGATGCCGAGGAGGAGGCGCATGAACTTGGAGAGGTGAATGAGCGGGCCTCCGGCGATGAGGGGGAGCAAGGCGCAGGCGGCGAGGATGATCCAGATGGCAGGGTGCTCTTCGGCGGTGTGGGAACTCCAGCGACGGTAGACATAGGAGCCCATGAAGGTGGAGAAGAGGTAGACCGCGAGGATGGAGGCGAAGGCGTAGACGACGGTGCCGACGTAGGGGGTATAGCGGCGCACCCAGATGACTTCCATGGCCATGCTGCTGAGTCCGCTAAGGAAGAGGAGGCTAAGAATACGGGAGCTGCCGGATCCGCCGACGAAGGGAGGGGACGTGGCCTCGGAGTGGGAAGTTGCTGCGGGCTGGGTGGGTTGCTTCGAGCGAAGGAACGCGGTGACAGCAATAAAGAGGTTGCAGACGGCGCCGATGCGGAGGGTGCCGCGAAATCCGAAGAGTTCGATCAGGAAGAGTGGGATGGCGGTGCCGGCAAGAGCTCCGCAGACGTTAGCCATGTAGAGATAACTGAAGGAGCGGTTCGACTCAGACGGCAGAAGCTGGCGGATGGCGCGCATGCCGACGGGGACCGTGGCGCCCATCAGGGTGCACCAGGGAATCAGCATGACGGCGACCCAGAGACCGGCAGCCAGGTAATAGCTGAAAGAAGAGGTGAGGGTGATGTGCTCGATGGCGTGGCGTCCCCAGACCAGGCCGTAAGGGACGACGATGCCTGAAACACCGATGATGAGTTCGATCAGGGCGTAAAGGCGGAGGGCGGAGTCGGACTCACGATCGGGGCGGCGAAGCCAGCGTCCGCTGGCCCAGGAGCCAAGTCCGAGTCCGGCCATGAAGACCGAGAGGACGATGGAGACCATGGCGGTGGTGACGCCGAACTGGGCCATGGAAAGGCGGAGCCAGACCAGTTCATAGAGAACGCTGCAGAATCCAGAGATAAAGAAGAAGATAAAAAACCAGTTCACCGATGTCCCCTTGGAGCAAGAGTGTACGCAGATGCCTAGCTGAACGAGAAGAACGAGTTTAGAGAGATTGAAGGAAGCAGGCAAGTGGAGGTGGATTCAGGCAGAGGAAAAGGCATTCACCACAGGGGTCACAGAGGGTCACAGAGAAACCCCACAGCTCAGGTTTTCTTACGGAGTGATGGCAACCGCGGCGAGTCTTCCGTCGAGAAGGGAAGGGTCGCCGACTTGGGCTGATCTTCGGGCGGCGCGGACCGGGGACTTGGTGATTTTGTAGTTCTGGTATTCGATGGAGAGAGTGGCGGTGCCGCCGAGGCGGATCTGGCTCTCGGTGTGGTTTTCGGCAGGAAGCCAGAAGCCGTCGACTTTGGTATAGCGATGGGCGATCGAGGTCTTCTTGATCCACATGGAAGGATTTTTGCCGGGTTCGCCTTCGATGCGGGTAACGGCGAAATCCTTGGCGTCGACCCAGATTTTTCCGCGGTACAAGAATTTGTTTTTTGTTTTCGGGAGCAGGTTGAGGACGTACGTACCGCCCTCAGGGGAGGTTTCGTAGCCGGCGAGTTCGAAGTTGTAATTGGCGCTGGTGAGGGCGGTTTGCTGGCGGTTGTCGCCTCGGGCGGCTTCTTGTTCTCCTTCGATCAGCTTTTTGAAGACATGATCGATGATGAAGTGGGAACCGGATTCGGAGATGACTTTGAATTCTTTCTGGTTGGGAGCGTGAAATCTGACTTTCACCAGCATTTCCGCATCGCGGTTGCTGGGGAATCCGCGATACTCCATGCGGTAGATGCGGTCTCCTTCGAACTCGGCGAGGGAAGTGGTGCGCTGGGCATTTTGCGCCTCGAGATTGGCCACGACCTGCTGCAAGGGAAGGGGAGGCGGCGCGGACGGAACGGCGGAGATGGCTTGTATTTGCGCGCTGAGGTTCGCCGGAACGATCAAGTGGGCCGCCATCAGCAGCGTGGCAGCGAACGCCGAGATAGTTAAAGTTCGCATGACAGTTTCGATGCCAATCGTAGTGGTGGGGCTGTCCTGATGTCGCTACGGACAATACGGTAGGTTCGCATACAGATTTTTTACCGGCGGCGTATAGTTTCTCCGGTTGCTGTCGCGATCGGCATCGAGTCACTTCTGCAAGCGCATGATTCCGCGCCGGTAGTCGCGCCCTGTCGCCAGATTGCCAGCTTGCCGGGAGCAAAGGCCGACTCAACTCCTGCACGTCGCGTGCCACGGCGGCCTTCGCAGATGGCGACGAGCAATGCAGCGAGAAGGGTACCAAGGCGTGATTCCGATCTGGGCGCGCGTTCCGTTCGCGCCTGAGCGGTATTAGTACTTCAGGCTCCAGTGGAGCATGTGCCAGGTGAACACGAAGCAGACTGCGCCGAGACAGGCTAAAGCGATCAGGGTGTCGCCGATTTTGCTCCAGAGCCAGCGGGCTGAGTCCTGCCAGGAGCGAAGAGCGTTGTAGAGCGCGATCAAAGTGCCGATGACGCCGAGCCATCCGAACAACTGAATCAGGCGGAGCCACGGATTGCCCTTTGGGCTGAGCAGACCGATGTCCTTGAGGGCGGCGGCGAAGAACCCCAGGTACGCGCCGAAGAAGACGACGAACGCCACGCAGGCCAGTCGCACCAGGACGCGAAGGCGGCGCTGTTGCGGTGTGAGGGTCAGCGGTTTGCCGTAGTGTTTCCGAAGAATAGCCGCCACGGGCCACAACACTAGAGTCAGAACGAGGATCACGAGCGCGCTGATGATTATGGGAAGCTGCATGCTGCTGCTTTTCCATGCTGAAGCGCGTTGTAGAAGTAGGAAGGGGAAATCGACCACGCCGACCAGATTCCCTTCATTGTCGCGCTTGAAGCCGATGCGGTCTTGATCGTTGACGTCGCGGAACATCATAGGGCCGATCTCTCGGAACTTCCTTGGCTCCCCGTTCATGTCTTTGAATTCGGCGACGCTGATCGTGTTGTCCGGATTGCGATAGACTTTCGCCTCTTCGGCCACCTTCAGAACAGCGAGGATCGTGGTGTCGGATCGGCGGCTGGAAAGATAGCGGCCGGAGACGGTTTGCGCATCTTGTGTTGCGGTAGAGACGGCGGGATCGTCTTTGAGTTGAATAGGAAAATAACGATCCAGGAATGCATGCCAGACTGCTTCACGGGGGCTAATTTCGCCTTTCCCGGCGCTGTTGTAAGAGATGAAGAATCCGACCTGGGCGTCGGGGATCAGGTGAAGGTCGCTGTGGAAGTATTGCGTGTCTCCACCGTGGCCGATGATGCGGTGGCCATTGCGGGTTTCTTCGTAGAATCCGAGACACATGCCGTTCATGTCGGGGAGATTTTCGAATTGTCGGGAGTGCATGAGGCGAGCGGTCTCGGGCTTGAGAATCTGTGCAGATTCGTAGTGGCCATCCTGCAGGTGAGCGAGCATGAAGTGGGTCATGTCGACCGCCGAGACCGAGGAACTGCCTGCGGGCGCGGCCTCAACGAATTCGAAATCTTTGGCCGGCTGCAGCATTTCTGGGGCGGTTCTACAAGTGAAAGGCGCGGCGCGTGCTGGGAGGCTGTCTGATCTAGGAAGGTTGATCGAATTACCCTGCGCGAAATCCGCATGCGCTTGCGAGCGCCGTTCGAAACCAGTTTTGGCGTAACCCAGGAGCGGCGCATTCTGCTGGTGGAAGCGAACAGCGACGGTGTGACCGGCTGGGGAGAAATCACTGCGCTCGAAAGCCCCTCGTTCAATTCGGAAACAACCGAAACGGCGTGGCACGTGGTTTCCGACTTCATCGCTCCGATCGTGGTCGGCCGCGAAATCAGCCGTGCCGTCGATGTGGTGGCATTGCTTGGGGGAATTCGCGGTCACTCGATGGCCAATGCCGGCGTAGAAAATGCATTGTGGGATGTCGAGGCGCAACAAAAGAAGATTCCACTCTGGCGGTTGGCTGGCGGCACGCGAGGGGAGATCGCGTGCGGAGTTTCTTTGGGTATTCGTCCTGACCCCAGTTCGCTTGTGGATCAGGTTGAGCAGGAGATCGGCGCTGGCTACCAGCGCATCAAGCTCAAAATCAAACCGGGCAAGGATCTCGAGTTTGTTGCCGCGGTGCGGAAGCGGTTTCCAAAGATCCTGTTGTCGGTCGATGCCAATTCGGCATACTCGCTGTATGACCTTGATCATCTGCGCCAACTGGATCCATTCGATCTGCTCATGATGGAGCAGCCGCTCGCGTGGGACGACATCTACTCGCATGCCCGGCTGCAGAGTGGAATCCGGACCGCGATCTGTCTGGATGAGTGCATCAATAACGGGCGTGATGCCGAGACGGCGATCGAACTCGGCGCATGCAAAATTATCAACATCAAGTTAGGGCGGGTTGGTGGACACGCGGGCGCTCGGAGAGTACATGACGTGTGCCTGGAGCGCGGAGTGCCAGTCTGGTGCGGGGGGATGCTCGAGTCGGGCATTGGCCGCGCTCACAATATTGCGATGTCCACGCTGGCCGGGTTCATTCTTCCCGGCGATGTTTCCGCGAGCAGTCGATATTGGAGCGAAGACATTATTGAACCTGAAGTCCAGGTGAGTCCGAACGGGACGATTTCGGCGCCTCAAGGTTCGGGACTCGGATTTGCGGTGAAACGGGATTTGATCGAGCGCCTCACTGTGCGAGGTAGAAGTTGGTCGAGCAACGTTACAGTCAACATTTGAGTGTCCGACGCGCCGCCCGAGTCCGGCGAGTTTTACAAACACGAGGTTCAGGAGTGAAGAAACAGGATCGATGGTTGGCGGTTGGCTGCTGCTGCGTTTTGTTTTCGTCCTATGCGTGGTGCCACCAGAAGAGCAGCACTCTGGAGGAGCACGTTCATTCGGTTATGGCTCGGCCGGAGTTTGCGCACTCCTGGTTTGGAATTGAGTTTTACTCGCTCGGCAGCGGCGGAGCAACGGGCATTCTCGTGTCGGGGATTGTGAATCCGGATCTGAAGCAGTACGACGGCAAGACGCTGGCGCAGATTGCAACGGCACAGAAGAAAGCTCCGCTGGATGCGCTCTTCGATTTGGTTTTGGCCGATAAAGCCCAGACCGGGGCGCTCTACTTCATCGCGAACGAGGACGATCTGCGGTATGGATTGAAGCAGCCTTGGACGAGCATCGGACTGGATGCCAGTGAACTCTCGCTCGACGGTCCTTTGTATGAGGCGCATTCTCATCCGCGCGCGTTCGGCAGCATGCCGCGATTTCTGGGGCACCATGTCCGCGACGAGCATTTGCTTCCGCTCGAGCAGGGGATCCGCAAGATTACGTCGTTGCCGGCGCAGCGCGAGCGATTGCGAGACAGGGGACTGCTGAAGGAAGGCTACTTCGCCGACATCACGATCTTCGATCCCGAGACTATTAAGGACAAAGCGACTTACGAGAATTCGACGGCGCTTTCCCAAGGAGTGAAGTATGTCTTCGTGAACGGACAGCTCAAATATGAAGATGGAAAGCTGACGGGAACGAAAGCTGGCAGCGTTTTACATGGTGCTGGATGGACCGGGCACCTTCACGCTAACGCGCAGGTAGAGAAAAAGTGAAGACTTCGCTGTCAGCGGCGATTGCGACGTACTGGACGCCATCGACTGCATAGGTCATCGGAGAGGCGTGGAATCCCTGGCCGGTGTTGAAGTGCCAAAGAGGGCGTCCGGTGGTGGCGTCGACAGCTTCGAAAGAATCCGCATCGTCGCAGAAGAAAACTAATCCACCTGCCGTGGTGAGCGTTCCGCCCCAGGAGTCGCCCTGACCCACTTGGGGATAACGCCATGCGGCCTTGCCGTCTGCGACGGAGAGGGCGAGCAGAAACTTCTGGGAGTGGTCGCCCGGCCGAAGTTTAGTGCCGGTGGCGTAATAGGTTTCACCTTTCACAAATTTCTGCGGTTTTGCGAAGAAGAGTTGACAGTTCTCGAGAGCCATCACATAGAAGAGCCCTGTCTCGGGATTGTAGGAGGGCGAAAACCAGTTCGTCGCTCCGCTGATGCCCGGACAGATATAGGAACCGCCCGCTGTCGGAATTTGGCCGGTGCGCACGGGGCGACCGGAGGAGTCGATGCTCTTGGCCCAATTCAATCTTTCGACAAAGGGTGAGGCGCGGAGAAACTTGCCGTCGGTGCGGTCGAGCACGTAGAAGAATCCATTTCGGTTTGCCTGTACGAGGAGGTGGCGGGGCTTGCCATTCTCGTCGGCGTCGACCAGTACTGGCGTTTCGTTGGCGTCGAGGTCGTAGAGATCGTGGGGCGTGAACTGGAAATACCATTTCAACTTTCCGGTGTCGGGATCGAGCGCCAGGACGCAGTCGGTATAGAGGTCATCACCGGGGCGCGTGTCGCCGACAAAATCGGGAGCTGGGTTGCTGGTGGTCCAGTAGATTGTGTTGAGTTCAGGATCGTACGTGCCCGGCATCCATGTGGTGGCGCCGCCGTGCAGATAGGAATCGCCGGGCCAGCTGTCGGAGCCGAATTCTCCTGGCGCAGGGATGGTCCAGAAGCGCCACTTTTCTTTTCCGGTTGCCGCATCGAAGGCAGCGAGAAATCCGCGCACACCGGAGTCGCCCCCCGACGTACCGACGATGACTTCGTCTTTGACCACCAGCGGAGCGCTGGTTGCGCCGTAATGCTTCTCCTTGTCGGCGAATTGGATATCCCATCGCAGACTTCCCGAGCGGGCGTCGAGGCAGAGTAAGTGAGCATCGTCGGTTTCGGTGTAGACGAAGTGCTGCCAGACGGCGACGCCGCGGTTTTTATGGGCGGCGGCATCGTCGAGCAAGCCGTCGCTGACGGAGCGTTGATAGTGCCACACGACTCGGCCGGTGCGCGCGTCGAGGGCAAAAACATCATTGGCGGACGTCAGATACATAACCCCGCGAACAATAATGGGGGTGGCTTCGAGGCGTCGGGAGTTGGGCGGATGGAAGACCCAGGCAGCGCGGAGTTGCGCGATATTCTGGACATTGATCTCGCCCAGACTGCTGTAGCGGCGGCCGGTGTAATCGCCGTTATAGGAAGTCCAATTCGCGGCAACCGGGCGCGTGAGCAGGTCTTCGGCATTGACCTCTGCGGGCGCAGCTTCTTGAGGATGACCCGGCTGTTGTGCGCGCCTCGTCCGCGCAGTGCTGGCGACAGCTAGCGCTAGCAGAACGAACACTAGACAGCGGACTCTCATCTCAGCGATTGTCCTGGGTGCGGATCGGCACTTCCTGCAAGGCGCCGCGATCCACGCCGTTTTCGTCTTCCAGGTGAAGAGAGAGGCGCGCAGGTCTTTCCGGGAGAGCGATTTCCGTTTCGAGCGAGACCGCTTCCGTTGGATCTACGTTTGCCAAAGGCATGGTTCCAAGCAGGGAGCCATGTTCGCTGTAGAGGCGAGCGATGAGACGTCCAGAGAAAAGAACGCCGAACGAACCGGAGAGTTTGATCTTGCCACCTTCCATGCGAGACGCCTGCAAGGGACGAATCACGATGCCCGCGTCGGAGACTCCGTGAAATTCATTTCCCGATCGCGTGGGAAACCATTCCGTCTGGAAGCTACAACTCTCGCCGGGCCGCAACCGGCACATGGGGCTGTTGAGTTCGGCTTCCAGATAATAAGGTCCGGCGTCCGAGTCGGCGCTCATCGAGGGAATTCCTTCGTCGCTGAGCCTTACTTCCGGGCCGTTTGTCCAGAAGATGACCGAGGCTTTGCCGGGGTACGGATTGCTTTCCTCGTACTGAAATCGTTCCACCATCGCATAGCGGCTTTTGCCATCGACAACGGCGAGCCAGCCATCGGTCGAATCCAGCCACAACTCCGCCGCCATGTGAACGTAGTGCACGGTGAAGAATCCATCGTCGCGAACGGACACTGCGGGATTCTCCGCTGGCCCGAAGCGAACGTGGTAGCGATTTAGGTAGCTGCTCGATTTGTTGGCAGGCGTGAAGGTCCAAAAATCATGATTGAAACGAGACGTGGCATCCGCGCCCGATGGGCTATCGGAGTTCGTGCCGGAGGTGTCATATTGCGAGACGGACTGCATGGACCACTCCACCGTATGACCACTCACATTTTTCATGGTGGCGTGAAAGTGGATGCAGGGAGAATCGGCGTCGAGGCGGATCGTTCGCGAGAATTGGATCCCGGTCTGCGGATCGGCAGGACCGGTTAGTTCGATTTCACATTGTGCTCCTTCCGAAAGCTTACGAAAGGAGAAGGGGCCGTCATCGATCACGTCGGAGTTGCCGACCCAGTGGTGCTCGTCGTTGTTGCCTTCGGGCAGGAGCCAGAGTTTGTCGCCGCCGTAGTTGAACCACTGATTCGGGGACGGAGGCAGGTATTTGCCGGCATATTTTGGATTCACGAATAAATAAGGATGGCCGGCGAGACTGACCTGCATCACGCGTCCGCCGTTCTGCGGCACTACGATCAATTGCACCCAGCGATTGGAGACTTGCTGTGCCTGCCAGCCTTTGTAATCCACAGGTGCCACGCGACACTGTGCACTCGCCGGTGGGGTGGGCTGAGGCGCGGACTGAGCCGCGACGCTGAGCGAGCAGACCAGGACAGCCGCGATGCAGTGCAATATTCGATTCGCCGGCAGGGAAGCGTGACTGACCGTTAAGTCTTGTCGAGAGTCCATTCGCAGTGAGGCTAGCATGTGCGCGAAACGTTCACGGAGACAGTTTTCTCAGCCAGTGAAAAACGCAATGAAAACCAATGAAACGAAAGAATTCGATTTGCGTCAAGAGAATTCTGTGCTATACCAGCTTTCACGAAAGACGCGAGTCCTGCCGCGACGTGAAACGCCGAAACACAGTGCGACACCTGACATTATTATTGCTGCTCTCGTCCACCCTGCTGGCGCAAGACCGCAAGGTCGATCCCACGTGGTTGCACCGCTATCTTCCGCGCGTGAGCGAAACGACGAGCCATTTCACCTCCGCAACCTGCCACTACAAGCCGATGTTTGGTGAGGGCGATACCGACAGCAAGATCCTGAGGAGCGTGACGCGATTTGCAGAAATTTCCATCGATGCCCACGGTGCGTGCCAATCTGCACTCTATGACCGTGAGGAGGAAATTTATTTCGTGCTCGAAGGCAAATCCGTCCTTGCGTATGGCGGCCAGAAACTTCCCATGCGTGCGAATGACTTCACCTACATCCCGCCCGGCACGACTCACGGGATGTCGAATGCTTCGGACCAGAAGTCGCGAATCCTGCTAATGAGTTTCCGAGTGCCGCAGAAAGTCTCGATCAGCGCGCCGGTGGCGACTCCCAAGATCGTCAATCTGGATGACCTGAAAGAGGAGACTGTGGACGGCCATCCCAACTCAGTTTTGTACAAGCTGCTGATTGGCCCGCGTACGGCAAAGCGCGATGCGATCGACGACGCGTATGTGGTGACCAGTTTATTCTGGATGGATTTTGCGCCCGGAGGCACGAACTTTCCCCATCATCACGAAACCGCGGAGGAAATTTATCTGGTGCTCGACGGGCAAGGCGACATGGTAGCGGGGAGTGGAACGGACGGCATGGAAGGGCGTTATCCGGCCAAAGCAGGAGACGCATACTACTTCCGACCGAATTGTACGGTGGGCTTCTACAACGCGGACAAGCCTGGCGCCAAGGCACATATCCTGGCGGTTCGATCGCGAATCCCGCTGCCGGAAGACGATGATTAGGATTTTGATGGTGTGACGAATCTCGCGGCTCGAAGATGGAGTCGAACTCATAATCTCTCTAGGGAGTTTCGAATGGGAATGACGAATCACAACAGGCGATCGTTCGTGAAGTTGGTGGCAGCGGCACCGCTGCTGGGACAGATTGCGGCACGGGAACTCTATGCGCAGGCTGCCGCGGCCGTCGGCAAGGATGTCCGGGAGAATGTTTACTCGCGTCTCGGTGTGAAGACCGTCATCAATTGCCGCGGTACTTGGACCTATCTGAGCGGATCGCTCGAATTTCCAGAAGTACGACAGGCGCAGGTGGAAGCAGCGCAGCATTTCGTCAACATGCTGGAATTACAGCGCGGCGTGGGACGTCGGCTGGCGGAACTGACAGGCGCCGAGTCGGGCATGGTCACGTCGGGAGCCGCTGGCGCGATGGCGGCGGCGACTGCCGGATGTATGGCAGGCACCGACGACCACTTGATCTGGCAACTCCCCGATACGACCGGCCTGAAGCACGAAGTCGTGATGGTCGGAGGCCGCAGCGCTTTCGACAGCGCCATCCGGTTGACGGGCGCGAAACTGGTCCTCGTTTATTCAGCCGAGGAACTCGCGAATGCCATCAACGAGAACACGGCCATGATCTACACGACCGACCTGGGGGATAAACTCCAGCGTGAACTGGCGGTCGCCAAAGACAAGAAAGTGCCCATGCTGCTGGATGACGCCGCCGGCATCCCTCCGGTCGACAATGCCAAGCTGTACGCGAAGATGGGAATCGATCTTTACTGCTTCTCGGGCGGGAAGGGTTTGTGCGGGCCGCAGTGCAGCGGTTTACTCCTGGGCCGCAAAGATCTGATCGAAGCGGCACTTCTCAACTGCGCTCCCAGAGAAGGGGCTGTGTGTCGCCCGATGAAAGTTGGAAAAGAGGAGATCATCGGTTGTCTCACGGCACTCGAGACGTGGCTGAAGATCGATGAAAAGAAGATCTACAGCGATTGGAACGCGCGTGTGGATCGCATTCGTAAGCTGGTCGATACGGTGCCCGGAGTGAAAACTGATGTCTACGTTCCCGACGACGGGAACCGTTATCCAACGTTGCGGGTTTCATGGGATCAAGCGGCGTGGCGATTCAGTGTGGTCGATTGCGTGACTGCATTGCGCGCAGGT
>Ga0075030_100001619_pt1 | contig 20281 bp, 10 predicted proteins | sample LitLauG_LLR_2012_FD_71393 | JGI IMG/M metagenome (GOLD analysis project Ga0075030, IMG submission 71393) | Freshwater sediment microbial communities from Pennsylvania, USA - Little Laurel Run_MetaG_LLR_2012 | ecosystem: Environmental > Aquatic > Freshwater > Creek > Sediment | place: USA...
GTGCTGAAGAGTGATTCAAAGAAGAGATTTGCAGATCTTTGTAGGTCGCATCCGAACAGTAGGTGACCAAAAATTTGAAGTTGAGATTCTTCGGGCATCCTCACCGGATGCCCTCAGAATGACAAGTTTGGCTTTTTCGCAACCTCCCAAGAGCGGCGCGAAAAGAATCCAGTTAGAGGAGGAAATCGAGAAAGACGAGAAGGAGGCCGAGAAAGAGAAGAATGGGACCGCCATTGATGGGGCTGCGCGGGAGGCGGCGAACAGAGCGGATCACGGAAGTGGGGATGGCTTTGAAGCGAGAATCTTCGCGGGGGATGTAGAAGGGGCCAATGACGGTATAGCGGGAGAAGTTGCGGCGGAAAATGGAGAGTTCATCCTGAAAATAAACAAAGAAATCGTTGCGATGGCGCCAGACGAGAGCGGCACCCACGGTGCAGATGAGATAGCCGAAAAATGTAAGGGGCCCGAGCGACGGGCCTGCTCCCCAATTCATAAATCCTCACAGGCGCCCCACACGAGTCAGGTGGTGGGACGGCTGAAACGGCCGAAAGGTTACTCGTCGTCGTGGATGGTGATGAGACGGACGACTTCAAATTCTTTTTTGCCCGCGGGAGTGGCGACTTCGATTTCGTCGCCGACTTTACGGTTGAGGAGCGCTCTGCCGATGGGAGAGGTGGTGGAGATGAGACCCTTCTCGACGTCGGCTTCCTCGCTGCTGACCAGTTTGTATTCAATTTTGGTGTCGCGCTGCACGTCCAGAACGATGAGGCGCGAACCGTAGCCGGAGCGGTCCTTGGGGATGTTGGTGAGATTCAACATGCTGAGGTCGCCCATGCGCCTTTTGAGATGAGTGATCTTGAGGTTGACGTAACCCTGGCGCTCCTTGGCGTATTTGTACTCGGCGTTTTCGGAGAGGTCGCCGTGGGCGCGGGCGACGGCGATTTCCTTGGGAAGTTCGACGTTCAGCTCGTGGGACAGATGGTCGATTTCGTCCTGGAGCTTTTTCTTAATCTTGGCTAGTGGGTCGGACATGGTTGTCGGTCGCGCGTTCGCTAAAAAAGTCTGCGGAGTCCGTGACCAACGGATGGCCACCCGGACCCCGCGGAAGGGAACATTATAGATGCGGAGGAATTGAAGTCACAAGAGGAAGAGCGGGTTCCGGAGGAATTATCACTTTCACGGGTCCCACGTCGGATTTGAGAAAGTGGCGGCGGAGACGATGTTTGTTCTGGGGAGCGAGTTGGGGGACGTTAGCGAACCCTCACTTCGAGAGTTTGTGTTTTGGTGTTACCGGCGTCGTCGGCGATGGTCAGAGTGTAAACTGTTGTTTTTGTTGGAGTTACATCTACGCAGCGAGCGTAGGAAGGCCAGACGGGGTTGGACTGGGGCTCGAACGTGACGGTTTTGGCATTGGCCACGCCGTAGCAGAGCTGAACGGTTTGGCCGCGACGGATCTCCCCGGGGGTAGCGTAGAAGTTCTGGATGGCGAGCTCTTTTCCACCCATCATTTCGAGGGTGGTGCGATCCTGCTCGAGCTGCTTTTGGGTTTTTTCTGCTTTTGCGCGATTTTCGATGGTGCGGTTCTCTTCCCAGCGGGAGAAGAGGATCCAGGCCACGACGAGAATGGCGATGACGAGCAGCGAGTAGGAGTAGAGAGCGGGATTTTTGAAGATGGATTTGGCGGGTGGTTTCGATTGACCCAGCATCTATGTGTTTCCCCGGACAAAAGAACTTCCATAGAAAAATAGCGCAGAACAGGCTTCGAGGGAAGCATGCTTCGCACCATCTATAAGCTTTTATTCCGGAAGTGTCGCGCCGGAGGTGATCGTGAATTTTGCCTGCAGGCCCTTCGATGGTGACTGGCCTGGGCCGGCGACAGGTTGGCCACCGCCGACCCAAACATCGAGAGTGGCGGGGACGATGCGGCGAACTCCGGCCTCATCGACAATGCTCAAATCGCGGTCGCGCAGGGTGAAATTGACCGTCTGGGAAGCAGCGGCATCGAGATGGATGCGTTGGAATCCTGCGAGCGAACGGACGGGGGCTCCTTCGATGCCTGGGTGGGAGAGATAAAGCTGAACCACTTCATCGCCCGGAGCAGAACTGGTGTTCGTCACGCGGACGGAAACGGTGACCGTGGCGTCTGCAGCGATCTGTTCCTGGCTGAGTCGCAGATCGGAATAATTGAAGGAGGAGAAACTCAGACCGTAGCCGAAAGCATATAGGGGCTGCTCGGTGAAGTAGCGGTAGGTCCTGCCGGTCATGCTGTAGTTGCCAAACGGCGGCAGCTGAGCGACGGACTTATAGAAAGTTACCGGCAACCTGCCGGCGGGATTGTAATCGCCGGAAAGGACATCGGCGACGGCGGTGCCACCTTCTTCGCCGGGGTACCAGGTTTCGAGAATCGCGGCGGCATGATCCTGAGCCCAATTTACGGCCAGCGCGCTGCCGTTTGTGAGGATGACGATCAGGGGCTTTCCGGTGGCGGCCACAGACTCCAGAAGTTCCTGCTGGGGCCGCGGTAGATTAATGTCCAGGCGATCACCGCCGAAAAATCCCGGATCACTGGAATCGCTCTCTTCACCTTCGAGCTGCGGAGTAAGACCGACAACAGCGATTACCACATCGGCCTTCCGTGTGGCCGCGACGGCGTCTTGTGAAAGATTCGGGGGCAACCAGAGGAGGCGGGCGGTGGATTCCCACCAGGTATGGAAGTACTCCATGCGAATCGGGTACGCGCGGCCAGCCTGCAGGTGAACGAGGTTGGTCATAGTGCGGGTTCCATGGGGTTGCGAATCGTCCATGAATTTTTTTCCATCGAGGTTAAGGCGATAACCACCGTCGGTGCTGCCGCCCAGGCGGTAGTCGCCATCCACGGGAGGAACGAGCTCGCCCGTCCAGCGAATGGAATAGTTTCCCGCGGGCAGTCCCGGCGCGGGGGAAACGTTGTTTCCTTGGAAATCCACGTTGGCATCGACACGCTTTAAGACCGGAGGGCCGGAGAAAGTGGTGTTGGCGAAATACTCCGCGTTCAAGCCAGCCTGCGAATTCGGGCCGCCGGTGCGAAGAACCGCGGAGGGAACGACGACCGCGCTTGTTTCCGTGACCGGAGCGCCTACGGCAGTGATGATCTTTGCATTGTGGAAACGCTTTCGAATGCCTTCGAGAATAGTCGTGTAGCTGGAGGGCGTGCCATTGTAGTTTCCCAAGAGGACTTCCAAAGAATCGGCATTGGGACCGATGACGGCGATGGTCTTCACCGAAGATTTCAGAGGCAGGGTGTTTCGGTCATTCTTCAAGAGGACGATTGATTTGCGCGCGGCTTCGAGAGCCAGCTGGCGATGCGCAGGAGTGTTGTTGTCGGCGAGGGATAGCTTTGACCAGGGCACGCGGTCCGGCGGGTCAAACAAGCCGAGCCTAAACCTAGCTTCGAAAAGGCGCTTCACGGCGCGATCAATGTCATCGGAGGAAAGCATGCGGTTGTGAACCGCGGAGGGGAGCGCACTGAATTCCGGGCCGCAGCTCAAATCCGTTCCAGCCTTGACTGACAGCGCGGCGGCCTGTTCGAGAGTGAGAACGAAACCGTGAGCCTGGTGGAGATCGCTGATGGCCCAGCAGTCCGAAACGACATAGCCTTTGAAGCCCCATTTGTTGCGGAGGGTGTCGAAGAGAAGATGATTTGCACAAGCGGGCTCGCCGAGGACGGAGTTGTAGGCGCACATGACGGAATCGGCCTTGCCTTCCATGATAGTGGCGCGAAAGGCGGGAGTGTAGGTATCGGCGAGATCATGGAGGGACACCGGCACGTCAAAGCGATGCCGCAGCACTTCCGGACCGCTGTGAACGGCAAAGTGCTTGGAAGTGGAAACAGTTTTCAGATAGTTCGGGTCGTCGCCCTGCAGGCCGGTAACGAAGGCGACGCCGATCCGGCTGGTAAGAAAAGGATCTTCGCCATAGGTTTCCTGGCCACGTCCCCAGCGCGGGTCGCGAAAGATATTGATGTTGGGAGACCAGAAGGTCAGGCCGTAATAGCGGCCAGTGTTTCCGTGCTGAATGGCATCGTTGTATTTGGCGCGAGCTTCGGTGGAGATTACATCAGCGACGCGGTGGACCAAATCGGTGTCCCAGGTCGCGGCGAGCCCGATGGCTTGTGGGAAGACAGTGGCGATCCCGGAGCGGGCGACGCCGTGCAGACCTTCGTTCCACCAGTTGTATGCCGGGATGCCGAGGTGGGGAATGGCGGGGGCGACGTCCTGCATCTGGGAGACTTTTTCCTCCAGGGTCATGCGCGAGACAAGGTCGTTGACCCGTTGTTCGAGAGGGAGGCCGGTGTTCTCGAATGTCGGGCGGGCGGATGCTTTTGCCGCAGACGCGTCCGAGGCGGTTTGCGCCGATAGGTGAGGAGTTGCGAGCGCGGTGAGAAACAAGATTGCAGATAGCTTATATAGTCGGTTGAACATGGCGGAGATTTTCTCTCAACCCGGCAAGGGAGTCCATCTCCAGCTTGATTGGCCTCGTGGTGTGGCGGAGCAAACACAATGTGTAATGAAGTACACGAGTTGCACGGAAGCGGCGGCGAGAGAAATTCAATCCATTTCAATAAAAAAGATTGGTACTTCATCTGCTTGTTATTCGCACGGGCTTAATCAGGTTATAGTTCGTTTTGCTTGAAGGAAATTATGGGCCTGACACGGAAAGCTACAGTACGGCTGGTGGCGGCGTGTAGCGTGGCGGTTATGGCGCTCGCGGCTGCAGCGGTTGGCTGGAGAGCTTCCCGTGCGTTGCGGCTCTCGACGGAAGAAGTCCGGTCCGAACGGCAAATCCGCTTCTTGGTGCGGCCGTTTGAACTCCCCAAAGATGTGAATTTTGAAGCGGTCAAGGCGCCCGCGGTATTCCTCCAGGCGGCGCGTTTTCAGGAACATTTGTATATCGTCAGTCCCGCGGGTCTCTTCGAGTACGATGCGAACGGCAGTCCCCTGCGGCAATTTGCGGTGGGGCGCGAGCTACCTTCCTCTCCACTGGTTGCGGCGGCCTCGGCGGTGCTGGCCGATTCACGTGAGGCGATCCTCGTGATCGCAACCGCCCAAGATGGGCTACTGGAGTTCAACGGCCGGAGTTTCCGGCAGATTTACCCGGAGGATGCCGAGGCACGAGCCATTACTGCAATCCTTCCGGTCGCCGCGGGCCATCTCCTGATTGGAACGAAGAAACGCGGTGTGCTGCTTTATGACGGAAAGCAGATTACGGCCTTGCACCCGACGTTGAGTGGGCTGTATGTGCAAGCGCTGGCGGGGAACGAATCGGATTTGTGGGTTGGCACGCTGGATCGGGGCGTCTTGCACTGGCATGCGGGCGCGACGGAGACGTTTGGCGAAGAGCAAGGGCTGCCGGATCGGCAGGTGCAGGCCATTACCACATCCGAGGACAAGACGTACGTGGGGACCGTCCTCGGTGTGGCGGAGTTCGACCGGGGAAGATTCTCGCGCACACTTGCCCCAGGTGTTTTGGTTACTTCACTTCTTCTAGGCCGGGACAACCTCATCGTTGGGACGGAAGACCAAGGTGTCGTCTCCATGCCGCTCGCGGGGCGGCGACCGAATGCGACTTCGGGAGGCTCTTCCGAACTGTCGGAGGTTCAGCAGTTGTTCGAGTCCGGAGACGCGGTCTACGTCTTGACCCGCAAGGCACTGTTTAAGATGACCGCGCGGGGGTTCAGCTGGCAGGAGGTGCTGCAGCCGGGCCCGGCCGTGCTCAGTGACCGGAATGTTTCGGCGTTGGCCGCCGACAGCAGCGGGCGCATCTGGGTTGGATACTTCGACCGAGGGCTTGACCTTCTGGAGCCGGAGACCGGCCGGACCACGCACGTCGAAAACGAACATGTATTTTGCGTGAACCGGATCTGGCCGGACACGAAGACAGGAACCGTGGCCGTGGCGACCGCCAACGGCTTGGTACGCTTCGGAGCCTCCGGCAATCAGGAGCAGGTACTAACGCGGAGCGACGGGCTGATCGCCGACCACGTGACGGACGTGGTGGCCTATCGCGATGGGCTGGCGCTGGCGACTCCCGCGGGGCTGACATTTCTCGATGGTTCGGGCGCGCACAGCATGTATGCGTTTCATGGGCTGGTGAACAACCACGTCTACGCGTTGGGAGTTTCCGGCGACGAGTTGATGGCCGGCACTCTCGGCGGGCTGTCGGTCATCGGCGGCGGCAATGTTCGAGTGAATTACACGGCCGGCGCTTCGGGCCTGAAACACAACTGGATTACAGCGGTTGTTCCCGTGGGAGACGAATGGATGATCGGGACCTATGGGGCGGGGATACTCCTGCTGGACGGCGCAGGACGCTTCCGCAGTTTTGAGAAAGCGACCGCAGAGATGGTTGTGAATCCGAACGCGATGCTGGTCACGCCAAAGCACGTTTTTGCCGGCACGCTCGGAAATGGTTTGTATGTCTTTGACAGGGAGACATTGCGCTGGACTTCGGTCAACGAGGGGTTGCCGTCGTTGAATGTGACGGCTCTGGCGCAGGACAAGGCCTACATCTACGTGGGAACGGACAACGGGCTGGTTCGAATTCAGGAACAGAAGCTGCATCCATGAACAAGGCACTCCGCGCTTTTCTATTGTTCTTCACTTTGCCTTCGATGGTATTTGCCGATGGCGGAGTGCTGATCCCGCGCGACAAGGCGCAACCGGATCCAGCGATCCTGTCTCTCGAAGAAATGGAAATCACCATCCGCATTGACAATGGGGACGCGCGCGTTTACGTCCGGCAGGTTTTTGCGAATCATACGCCGCACATCGAAGAGGGAAATTACGTTTTCGCGCTGCCTACGCGCGCGACGGTGTCTGATTTTGCCGTGTGGGACGGACCGACGCGTATCCCGGCGGTTATTCTGGAGCGCAAACGGGCCGAAGAGATTTACAACCAGTTGAAACAGCAGTCGATTGATCCCGGGTTGTTGCAGATGGGCGAGCGGGGCGCGGAAGAGGCCAAGCGCAGCGCGGTTTTCAGCGCACGGATTGTGCCCATTCCTGCTTACGGAACCAAACGGCTGGAATTCGAATACCACGAGGCCATCCCGGTCGAGAATCTCAAATCGTACTTCGCGATCCCACTTCGGCCGGATGCGTATCAAGCGCAGGCGGCGCGGCATTTGTGGATCAATTTTGAGCTGCGGTCGGCACACGCGATTGCAAATTTTCAAGCGTCCGCCAAAACGTTTCCTTTGACGCTGGATGAAAATACGCCCCAGGTGGTGAGGGGGCACTTCGAGGGACAGAACGTCAACCTCACCGAAGATTTTGTGACCACATACGAAATGAACCGGGCTGCAAGCGACACGCTGCAAGTGCTGACGCACCGGAATCCCATCAGTGGCCAGCCTTCGCCAACGGAAACGGCTCCGATTCGGAGTACCAATGAGCCGGGTTTCTTCGCGGCGGAAGCTTTACTGGGAACGGGGAAGAGTACGAGCGCGATGCCGGGCAATGCGAGGTCGAATGCCGGGCCTCCGAAGTCGTTAATCATCCTGTTCGACACATCGTTGTCCATGCAATGGGAAAAACTGGAACGCAGCTATCAGGCGCTGGAAACTCTGTTGCGCACGTTGCAGCCGGCGGACAGCTTCAACCTTATTTTATTTAATAGCCAAACGCAGGCCTTGCAGGCTGCTCCGGGTATGGCCGATAGTGGCGGGATTCAGCGCGCATTGGATTTTGTGCGGGGCAGCCGGCTGCGCGGCGGGACGGACTTGCAACGAGCGCTGGACGCCGGGTTGCAACAGTGTACCGGAGCGATGACAGGGAATCCGTATCTGGTGCTGCTCAGCGACGGCGGAGCCACGCGCGGAACGATCCAGAACGGCAAGCTGGCCGCGTGGTACGAGGCGGCTTGGAAGCGCTTGCCGGAAGCGCAGCGCCCGAAGACGTACATTTTTGGAGTGGGCGATGACGCCAACCTGCCACTGCTGCGCATGCTGGCGCGGGAGGATGGCTTGCTCGAGCAAGTTCTCTCGACGGAACCGATGGAGTTCAAGTTGAACTCGTTCCTTTCCAAGATTGGACGAAGCCCCGTGGGGCAGTTGCGGCTGGAAGTTTCGCCGGGGAGCGCTGTCGATACGGTTTATCCGTTGCAGGATTCGGCGTTCGCGGGATCACTGTCGGCGTGGGTCGGGCGTTATCAAAAACCGCAGCAGGAAGTAGCCTTCACGGTTCGGGGAGTGCGGGATGGAACACCGCTCGAAATGACCAGCAAGGCTGGGCTGCCGAAAGAATCTGCGGAGCATCCGCAATTGCCGAGGCTTTGGGCGCGGGCGCGCGTGGATGCGCTGCTCGAAAAGATTCAACGTGAAGGGGAAGACCAAGCGAGCATCGATGAGATTATCCGGCTGGCGCGGAAGTACAAATTTGTCACGCCGTACACATCGTTCCTGGCGGTGCCGCGGGCGCTGTTGCGGCCAAGAGTCATTCGCCCGGGCGATCCAGTGCTGCGGGTGAAGACGGACGATTCGATTGTTTCGGTTGTGGCGCTTTTTCCGTTCGGACTGGTGCAAAAACTCCGCTACCTTTCGGTTGAAGATACCTGGCAGACGCGATTCTTTGCACCCAGCGACATGCAGGACGGCACATACACGGTGCGGCTCGTCTTGCGTGACCGGCAGGGGCACACGTATCGCGAAGCGAAATCTTTCGTGATTGCCAGCAAGCCTCCCGTGGTGCAAATCAAGCTGGAGCGGAAACGGTACCGGCGGGGACAGATTATGGAGCTGAAAGTGTCTGCTTCACAGAGCACGCGAACCTTAGTGGCCCGGTTGGAAGGCGCGGCGCCTGTGGGGCTCAAGTGGGATGCTCGAGCGGGGGCGAACACCGGTCAACTTTTAATTCCTGAACAGGCGATTCCGGGGACGTATAAACTTACGGTTACGGCCGAAGACATTGCCCACAACATGGGATCGCAGGGGGTGGACATTGAAATCGTTCCGTAAATCTGCGCCCCAGTGGTTGTGCGCGGTCGGTGTAGTTGCCTTTTCCGTTTTTGCCGCAGGCTGGATGGTGACGGCCAGCGGAGCGCTGCCTTCATGGATTCGAAATACGGAGGCGCGCAGCGAAATCGAAGCGGCGTTCTTCCGGCTGATGTCGTTTCCCGGCGGGGAGGTGCTATTCCGTCGGCCGCCGCGCGAAACGCGTCCGGCGCTTGGTGAGTTGATCAAGAAACAGCCCAAGGACGCGGAACTCTACTCCTTGCGGGCGCTCGAAGATGAGCAGCAGCTGGATTTCGTTGCGGCGGAGGCGGATTGGAAACTTTATGCCGAGAATTCTACGAACAAAGGAACGGCGCAAATGGCGCTGGCGGATTTTTATCACCGGCGACTGAAACCGACAGACGAAATCAAGACGCTTTCCATCGTTGCCACGGCACCTGCCGATGCTTCCGAAAAGTTCACACCGGTTGTGGAGCAGCGCTCCTGGCGGGCTTTCGAACGCATCTTTGGGATTATCCGGGCGCAGGCGCTGCCGAAAGATGTTTCCATCGCGGAGTATCGAGCGTGGCTGGGGCGTTACCCGCTGGAAGGCGGACTCTACGCGCGATTCCTGGAGTACCTGATTTCGCAAAAAGAGCATGAAGCGGCGAACCAGCTCATTGCGGATTACCACAAACAGTTTCCGGGCGATGAAATTTTCCAGGTAAAAGCGAAAGCGCTGCTCGAGTACCACCAGGGATCCCTGCAGCAAGGGCTGGCGGTTTATGAAAAAAGCTTCCAGCCGTTGTGGGCTCCGGAACTGGTAAAAAGTTATTTTGATTTACTGGCGCAGACGCACAGTCTGCGCAAATTCCTGGATGAGGCGCGAGCGGCACTCAACGCGAATCCGGAAGATCTGAGTGCCACCGCGCGCATTTTTTACTATTACCAGCAGCAAGGAAAACTGGACGCGGCGCAGCAAGCCATTACTACGCTCCGGCTGCACAAGGATGCGGCCAAGTCCGCGTGGAGCGCGCAAGAACTGTACGTTTGCGCGCGGTTGCTGGAAGAGATCCACGCTTATCCGGAATCCGCGCGCTACTATTTCGCGCTCTACAACAGCAAAGGCATGAATGACGCGCAGGAACGCGCCATCAGCGGGCTCGCGGACCTGTTGCTGACTGCGCCGGAGACGCCCATCCGGATCGGAAGCGGCGAACTTTCCATGTACAAAGACATTGCAACGATGGATCAGGGGCCAGGGTACCTGAACGGAATCCTTTCGCTCATTTTGAATACGACGGGCCCGGCTTATGAGTACCCGCAGGAAGAACAGCGAGCCGTATCTTATTTTCACCGCTCGCGCGCGGCGGAGCTATTGGCCCTGCTCGATGCGAAATTTGCGGACTCCCCTCATCGCGCGGAACTGCACGCCAAACTGCTGGATTTTTACGCCAGCAGCGGGGAAAGCGAGGCGGTGTTGAAGGGCGGGAAAGAATTCCTTGCGGCTTTTCCGAATGTGCCGCAGCGAATCACGGTGGCGCTGTTGATGGCAGACGCCGACGCGCGGACCCTCAGGACGCAAGATGAGTTTGCCATTTACGATTCCATCCTTCAGGAACTTGCCGCGCAGGCGGAGAAAATGCCGCTCGGCGCGCGGGTCTCCGGTACGGAGGTAGGTTGGTCGGATGTTGACGAACGGAGAGCTGAAGAGAATGCGGATAACTCCGAGGAAGGGGCGGCGAGGGGGGCGCGAGGGCAACAACCCGAAGTGAACGCGGCATTCCAGGTGAATGCGGCTGCGGCTACTTCCGAACAGGCCGGCGCACGTTCGCCCGAGTATGCGCGGGTGCTGGAACGCTACCTAGCGCGACTGGTGGAATTGAAACAAATCCCGGCGGCTCTCGGAGTTTTGCGACGCGAAATCGAACACAATCCGAACGACCCGGGGCTCTATGAACGGCTCGCGGTTTTCCTGGATCAGAACCAACTCGGTACCGAACTGGAAGAAGTGTACCGGCGGGCGATGGCGAAGTTTCCTGATCGCTCGTGGTATCACAAACTCGCGCGTTATTACTTGCGCCGCCGCCGGGAGGGTGATTTCGAAAGACTCACGCAGGATGCGGTTAAGGAGTTTAAGGGCACGGAGCTTGAAGGTTATTTCCAGTCGGTTGTCTACGGCTCGCCACAGCTCTATTTGCGGTTAAATCAATATGCGAACGCGCGGTTTCCACACAATCCCGTTTTCGTGCACAACCTGCTGAGGGCCTATCGCGGCCCTGTAACTTATGACATGGCCGCGTGGGAGGCGCTGCTGCGTAAACATTGGTTTGAGGAGGCCGACCTGCGCAATCAGTTTTTCGAGTTTCTCACCAGCTCAGGGAAGCTTGGATATGAACTGGGCGCGGTAGAGCAAAATGCGCCGGCGGGAGGGAAAGGCTCGTGGGAAGAATTTGTCCGCAACAATCCGGCCACGGGGAATTTTCTGGCGCAAGCGGATCTCTGGCGCTCTCATTTTGAAGAAAGCGCGCTTGTGTTGAAGGCGCTGGCGGAGGAATATCCGGCGGAAGTGGAACTCGACCGCACGGCGTCTTCGGTTTACCGGTCGCTAGCTTATTTTGATGCGACGAAGACGGACGTAGCGGTGAAAATTGAATCCAACCTCCTGGCCGCGAATCCCGGGAGCACAGAGATTCTTGCGCGTATTGGAGACATTTATTCTGATCGGGAACTGTTTGCGCAGGCGGCGCCTTACTGGGAGCGCATTCCCAAGGTCGCGCCAGGGGAATCGGGCGGTTACCTGGAAGCGGCGACGATTTATTGGGATTACTTTGATTTTGAGAATGCGCAACGGCTGCTTGAGGGAGGCCGAAAGAAACTCGGAGACGATACGCTTTATGGCTATGAAGCCGGAGCTATTTTCGAGAACAAGAGGGAATATGCGCGGGCCATCCATGAGTACGCGCGAGTGGCGGTGGCAGGGGGCGGTGAATCTCCGGCCGTAAACCGTCTTTTGGTTCTGGCGGGAAGACCCAGATACAGGGATCTAGTGGACCGCGAGACGGAAAAGCTGGCAACCGCTTCGGGCTTCGCGAGCCCCGCGCTCAACCTGCGCGTTCGCGTGCTCGAGACACAAAACCGCAAACCGGAGTTGGTGAGTTTCCTGGATGCCGCCGTCAAGGCCGCGACGACGATTGAGCAGGCGGCCGAGATCGAGAACCTCGCGCAACAGAAGTCTCTCGAAACCGTGCGGCAGCAAGCGCTCGAAAAACAGGCCGCGTTGGCCACCGATCCGGTGACACGTCTGCAACTGCGGTATGCGCTGGTCCGTCTTTACGAGAGCCGGAAGGATTTGGCGTCGGCGCAAAGAAACATCGAAACGCTGTACCGGGAGAATCCGAAGATTCTCGGCGTGGTTCGCTCGACGGTGGATTTTTATTGGCGGGTGAAGCTTTATCCGCAAGCGGTTGCGGTGCTATTGCAGGCCGCGAAAGACGCGTATCCCGACCTGGGCAAACAGTTCACGTTTGAAGCTGCCCGGAAGAGTACCGAAGCGCGCCAATTTCAGCAAGCGCGCGACTTGCTGGCACAGCTTCTGAAAGACTCTCTTTACGACAGCCAGTATCTCGCGGCGATGGCGGATACCTACGGACAGGCCGGGGACCAGCAGGGCTTGAAGCAGTTCTATTTGGAGAAAATTGCGCTCTTCCGGAACGCGCCGCTCTCGACGGACGACAAGAAAGCGAGAATCGCGACGCTGCGGCGCGGTTTGATTCCGGCGCTGACGCGTTTGAACGATTATCCCGGGGCGGTGGACCAATACATCGAGCTCGTCAACGTTTATCCCGAAGACGAAAACCTGGTGAACGAAGCCGCACTGTATGCGCTGCGTTACAAGCGGCAGGCGCAGCTCGTGGATTTCTACAGCAAGACGGTGCAGCAATCGCCGCGGGATTACCGCTGGTCGATGGTGCTGGCTCGCATGCAAACCAGTCTCGAAGATTTTCCGGCGGCGATTGATACGTACGGAAAATCCATCACCATCCGGCCGGATCGCACAGACCTGCGCATCGCGAGAGCTAGCTTGGCGGAACGATTGATGCGCTTTGATGATGCGGTCGGAGATTACGACAAGCTATACCAGCTGGCGTACAAGGACCCGAAGTGGATGGAGAAAATCGCTGAAGTGCGAGCACGTCAGGGCAGGACCGAAGATGCGGTGGCTGCTTTGAAAACCGGGCTGATCGATCCTGGGCCTGAACGAGCGAGTAATTATTTCGAAGTAGCGCGCCGGCTGGAGAGCTGGGGGATGCTTGCGCCGGCTCGTGATTTTGCCGAGAGGGGAGTGAACACCGCAGGAGGTGAACTGCTGGCTTCGATGGAGAATCATGAAGGGGCAAAACTCTATGTGCGGATCATGACGCGCCTGCGGCAGCAGGATAAGGCTTACGTCACGCTGCAGGCTGGGCTGTCGGCCGCTGCCTCACCGCTGCCGGTGATCAAGGAACAGGTGGCCAAACAAGGGATCGCGGCGGTGACGGATCAGGAGTGGCGCCAGCGCACGCAACAAACGCGCATCGAGAATGCTCGCAACGGCATGCGGGATACTCTGGCGGAAATGGGAACCACGGTGGCGCACTACTACACGCCGGAGGAGAAAATCTCATTCACGAAATTTGCACGAACCGTGCGCGCGCCGATGAACTTTACGGATACCAATTTGTTTGCGCTTACGCTGGTACAGAGCGCGGGACTCGCGGAAGTGGAAGCCAACTGGCGCTATGACCTGATGATGAACACCGGGGAAGCACCGGCCGTACTACTCAGCCAGATGTCGGGGTTTGTTGACCTGCAGCGCCGCCGCTTGAAATTCTCGGAACTCGGACCGCAACTGGAACGATTTGCTCCGCGAGTTGGGGCTTCGCTGCAACCGTCCGTTTTGATCTCCGCCGCCGAAGCCTATCGCGCTTCGGGAGACACGGTGAACGAGCTGCGGCTGCTTTCCAGAGTCCCAGTGACATACCTTGGTGGAAATTTGTTTAACCGGTATCTCGACTTGCTGCTGGTCCAGAATCCACAACAACTCGTACAAATGGCGTCCAACTGGACGCCAATGGGCCAGCAAGTTTCCGATTTTGTGGTGGCCAACGGGGAACCTTCCCTGGCCCATGCGGTGGTGACGGCGCGGGCGCGATTCCGCCCCGCGGTCTGGTTGAAATCGTATAGTGCGCTGACGGGGCTGTACCTTTCTGAGGCAACACCGGAAATCAAGGGTGCTTTTCTCGGGGCTCTTGGGGATCAGACCATCGGGGAGCGCCTAGGAAAGCAGGTAAACCGCAACGAACAATTGGCCGGTGACATCTGGTACTACTACGGATCGCGCTACGGCGAATACCTGGACGCCACCAAACAAGATGATGCGGAAGGTTTTCTCCCGGCAGCTCTGGAGCAGAGTCCTGCGTCCGTTTCCGGTTATCTCGCACTAGCGGATTACTACGCGGAGAACGGCGACACGCATGCCGCAATCGCGGATTACAACCACACACTGGAACTGGCGCCGGGCCGCGCGGATATCCACGACCGGCTGGCAATGGCCTTGTACAAACAAGGCGCGCGGGGCGAAGCCGTCGCGCAGTGGAAACTTTTCTTCTCCGCGCTTTTGCGTCAACTGAACAGCGGGCATGTCCCGGAGAGTTTTTGGACGGATTTTTCAAGCGTCTGCGACCATGTTCGTACACGGCGTGTTTTTACCGAAGTGAAGCCGGACGTGGATGCGCTGCTTCGCGCGTATTTACGCCTCAACGGAAACTATCGTTCCAATGCGCCGCTGCGCAGCGCTTTCCTGGCCGCCGGCGATCAGGGCGTGGCAACTGCCTGGCTGATCGATCTGTCCTCCGCGGCTGCAGATCCGATTCCCGTTTTATCAGACGTCATTGATGCGCCCTGGATTCCGTTGGGGCAGCGCGCACCCATTTACCGGCGCATTTTGGAAACCAAGCAAAACAGCATTGGCAAATCCGAGGGACTCGAGAAAGAAGGAGCTCAACAGGAATTGCTTTCCTGGCAAGTGCGCTGGGCCAAATATTTGGTGGAGACAAAGCAATTTGATCTGGCCGGGAATTATATTTCTTCTCTTCCACAGGAAACGCAGAAAACCGAGGAACGGACTCTGGTGCCACTGGAACTTCGAGTCGCGGCGCGACTCGGGACACTGGACAAGAAGATTGTGGAGTACCGGGCTGACCCCCAGAGTGTGCCGCCGGCAGAAATCCTGCGGACTTCGGCGCGGCAACTTTTCGAAGCGGGTGACAAACAATCCGCACGAAAAATACTAGAGTTCGTGTTCGCAGGAGAAATCGAAGAACACCGGCTGGTGGCGGCTAATTTTCTTGGACTTTCGGAGATTCGCATCGCCGCCGGCGACACGCCGGGAGCGATGGAGCTCCTGCGGCGGCTGGTTCTCGCCGTGGGAAGTCCGTACGAGAATTTGGACTCCGCCGCGGCGTTACTGGAAAAGACCGGTCACAACAAGGAAGCCGTGGAGTTCCTGGATCAACTGGTCAAAGCCACGCCTTGGGATTTTTCGTACCGGCTGCGCCTTGCAAAAACCAGGATTGCCGCGGCTCAGGATGCCGCCTCTGCCCAGGAAATCCTTGCGAAGATCGCAGCGAGCTCGCAAGCGCCCTACAATTTGCGTGTCGAGGCAGCTTTGGCCCTCGCGGCGGCTCAAGGGCAATATGATTTTGGAAGTGGGGAGCTGAAGCTGCTTGCCAGTGATTCCCGCAGCCTTAGTCCGGCTGCGGCTAACCAGCCGTATTTCTATGATGCCCGCCTGCGGGCCGCACAGAGCGCTTCCGATCCCCATGTGAAACTCCAGTTGCTGGGAGCCGCCCTGGCGGACATTGCGGCGCGGGATGATGCCCGTCTTCCCGTGTTTCACGCTGCAGCTGGTTTGCATTTGGATGAGTTCGCGCTTGCCTCCATCGAACATCTTCTGCGCGAGCAATCTTTCCTTCGAGTGGCACCGAGCGAAGGCAACGAGGAGGAAGAAATCGTCAGCTCCGACGAGGCTGAAGCAGACGTTCAACAAGAAACACCGCCCGTCTTTACGCCTGCGAAGATTTCGCCTGCTCAGCAGTTGCAGCTAGCGCGTTCCGTCGGTGAAGCAATGATCAGGCTTGAACGGCTGAATGAGGCACTGCCATATCTGCAGCTTGCGGCGAAACTGGAAAAGATGCCAACTCGCCGTAAGGAGATCAACGTGGAGATTGCCAACGCAAAAAGCCGTTTACGGCGCCAGCAGCAGAATGCCGGGCGGCAGCCGATCCTGCATGCGGAACTTGAGCAAGACCGTCTGGTGCGGCCGCGGCTGGTTCCGCGGGCTACACCTCCCGGCCAGACAAATGCGAAATCAGGTGAAAGGCCATGAAACGCGCCATTGTTTTTTTGTTCCTCTGTGTTGTTTGCTTCGGCGTGAGCTGGGCGGCTTTTCAAAGCGTGGCAGTCGAAGAACCCGCGTATTCCCGCTTTTTTCCGTCGGGAGCATTGCTCTATCTTCAGGCGAAAGACTTCTCGGCCTTGGTCTCGGATTGGAACCGGTCACCGCAAAAAACCCGGTGGCTGCAGAGCGCGAATTACGAAGTCTTTTCGCGGTCGCGCCTGCTCCTGCGTTTGAAGGGTGCAAGCGATCAATTTGCAGCTGCGGCGGGGCTGCCGGCGGAGATGAACTTTCTCGGCCAGATTGCCGGTGGGCAGAGCTCGCTGGGGCTCTACGACATCGGGAAGCTTCAATTCCTGTACATCACGCGGCTGTCGTCGGCTAACTCCATGCAATCGGGGCTGTGGCAGACGCGCGAGAAATTTGAAACACGCAACGCGGGCGGCGTCACGTTCTATTATCGACGCGACCCGGAATCGGAAGCGGGAGTGGCATTTGCAACCGCAGGGGACCATTTCGTCCTGGCCACGCGCGAGGACCTCATGGCGGGTGCTCTTCAACTCATGGCGGGGAGCAAGGACCGCACGATCGAGGCGGAACAATGGTGGTCACAATCAGTGGGCGCGGCTGGTCCGGCGGGCGATCTGCGGCTGGTTCTGAATCTTAAAAAAATCGTGCCTAGCCCCTACTTTCGCTCGTACTGGGTGCAGCGGAACATCACGGAGATGAAACAGTACAGCGCCGCTGTTTCTGACTTGTTCCGTTCTCGCAAGGAATATCGCGAGGAGCGGGTGCTAGTGAAAAAATACCCGTCCACTGCGGAAGCATCGGCAGACACCGGTGCTGCCGCGGTAGCGGATCTCGTTCGCCTGGTCCCTACGCAGGCGAGCGTTTACGAGGCAACAGCGAATCCTTCGGCCGCGGATTGCTTCGGCCTTCTCGAAACCAAGATTCTGGCGCCGCATCTCGGCCCGGCCGCCGCGGAAAAACTTGCCCCTCAGGTGCAGCTCACGAATGGTGAAACTGGCAATGGTTCGGACCTGGAGACACGCATCGATCAAGCGCCCGTGCAACAGACGGTCTCCGGGGATCTTTCCGCTCCCTTGAAAGATCTCTTCGTGAAGAATCGCGTCCTGGCGGTTCTGCAGGTTCAATCGACCGAGCGTGATAAAGGCGGAGTTTTTGTTCGCCTGCACTCTACGGTGGCTTTGCTTGGTGACGCTGATTGGAATGAGGCTGCCGTGCGCGCCGCGCTCACCGAGTTTGTCCGTCCGGGCCTGACGGCGGGGCAGTTGGGAGTCGATTGGCAAAGCCATGCGGGCTCGCAGGAGCTGAACGGCCTTTGGTCCCTTGTTACAGCGGTTCGCGGAAAGTACCTATTTATTTCAGATATTCCCGCGCTGCTGGACGGGATGATCGCGAACATGAAAGAGAAAACCGTTGTAAAGCCGGCACTCTTCGCCGCCGGTTTCGAGCACACACGCGAACGCGACAATTTTGTTCGCTTAACATCGTTGCTGGACCGGTCTGGGGGTGAGGCCGGGACTTCTTCAGGGGCAGGACACATTCCGGAATTCTTTTCGGAAAATATCGCGAGCTTGAGCGCGACGCTGGCGGGAGTGACCTCGGAAAAAATCGTAAATCGCGATAGCGGTGATAAGGTGCTGCAGACGGTTGTCTACGAATGGTCCCACTGAGAAAGCTCGCGGCCCCTCTTATTCTCGGGATGTTACTTTTTCCTTGTTTGCTCGGCCGGGCCCAGGTGCGTTCGGCTCCGGACCAGAATTCGGCTCCCCAAGTGAAGTCACTATTCGCGCAGTCCGCTGTGCAGGTTCTCGAACATGATTTCAAGGAAAGCGGCGTTTCTTACCTTTTGTTCGATGCGCGGACGGAGGACTTGCTTTCCTCGCGCTGGGAGGATGCGGCGCGGCCGATCCCTTTTGGGTCACTCGTCAAACCATTCACTGCGCTGGCCTATGCCGAAGCGAATGAGTTTCAGTACCCGACGCATGTGTGCAAAGGAGAAGCCAGTGGTTGCTGGCAACAGCACCCGCACGGAGAATTGGGCATCGTTTCGGCGATCGCGGTTTCGTGCAATTCTTATTTCCGGGCCATGGCAGAAAAGTTGAGCGGTGAAAAATTGCTGCCCACGACAAGGCGATTTGGATTGGAAGCTCCGGATTCTGGAATGACTGGGCCAGGACTGATGGGGCTGGGCGATCAGTGGCGCATTTCACCGCTGCACATGGCGCACGCTTATCTGGAACTCTACCGCCGACGCGATCAGCCCGGTGTTCGCGAACTTCTCGCGGGCATGGCGCGGTCGGCGCATCAGGGCACCGGCGCGGGCGTCGGCCGAGCCCTGAAACACACGGACGCGCTGGTCAAGACCGGTACGGCTCCCTGCACTCATTTACATCCCGCTCCCGCGGACGGGTTCGTCGTCGCGATGGTTCCCGCCGAGCAGCCGGAGATCCTGCTGATGATTCGGGTTCATGGAGTTGCGGGCGCAAAGGCTTCCGTTACGGCTGGCCACATGTTGAGCCGCATGGAGGAATAGCGGCGTGGCCGGCAGAACGCTCGCGTTTGTTTTCCTGCTTTTTTTGGTAAACCCTGCTGCCGTTGCGCAAAATGTTCGAATTGGCGTGCTTGGGTTGTTCCATCCTCGTCAGATCACACTCAGCGTGGCAAAAGGAGAAGCGATTGTAATCCATGCGGATGACGGCGAGTTTGTCCTGGAAGAGGGGCCCCGCATAAACGCCGCCCGCATTGAGATCGCGGGCGATACATTGCTTCTGGATTTTGGCGGACACAAAGTTCACTGCTCGGAAATCCGTGCCGCGGGACGCAACGGACGAACTGCCGAATTTGTCCTCGCGGTTTCTGGAAGAATCAGCCGGCACTATCGTGGCACGCTCACCGTGAAAGCGGTGGGCAGTGAGGTCGTTCCCATTGTCACCATGGATTTGGAGACAGCGGTTGTTTCGGTTGTCCAGGCGGAGTCTGCAACGGACGCGCCTCTGGAAGCACTGAAGGCGCAAGCAGTGGTGACCCGGTCCTACTTTATAGCGGGAAAAGGGCGCCATCATGATTTTGATTTCTGCGATCTCACTCATTGTCAATTCCTTCGCGAGCCGCCTAATCCGGAAAGCGCAGCGGCAATCGCTACTGCCGCAACGCGCGGACTGGTGATTTTGTTTGAGGAAAAGCCAATCGCCGCGATGTTTACCAGGAGTTGCGGCGGCCGTACGCTGACTCCCGCCGAACTCGGTATCCCGAGCAATGCCTATCCGTATTTTTCGGTTCTTTGCGATTACTGCTACAAAAATCCTTCGCGCTGGACGCGCCGAATTTCAGAACAGGATGCCGAGCGGCTGCTGGGCAAGGGCGAAGCCGGACGGCTGGCGGTGGACCGGCGTCTTGGCTGGAATGCAATCCCCAGCAACAATTTCACGGCACGAAAGGAAGCCGGGGCCGTGATCCTGAAGGGCGCGGGCCAGGGGCACGGAGTCGGGCTCTGCCAGCGCGGCGCGAAAGCCATGGCGGAAGGCGGCGCCAGCTTTCGGGAAATCCTCAGTCATTACTTTCCCAACACCGCTTTGGGCAGCCTGCCTGTTTCGAAGGAGATTTCTAGCGCGTCAAAACAGAAATCTCCGCTAGGGGACAGAAATAACGGCAAATTGTTCTCCGGGAAATTGTCAATTGCCCAGGCAAACCTCGCGCGTTATATAATTCGTGCCTTCGAACGGAATCTCTATTTCATAGCCGGAATCTGTCTTGTGGACAGGAAATCCGCTGGCGCGCAATTGCGGGAGAGAAGTCACGATCGCTAGGGAGTAGCGCTTGCCGCCTAGTCCCGCCAGATTGAGCCGGAC
>Ga0075030_100001621_pt1 | contig 20266 bp, 16 predicted proteins | sample LitLauG_LLR_2012_FD_71393 | JGI IMG/M metagenome (GOLD analysis project Ga0075030, IMG submission 71393) | Freshwater sediment microbial communities from Pennsylvania, USA - Little Laurel Run_MetaG_LLR_2012 | ecosystem: Environmental > Aquatic > Freshwater > Creek > Sediment | place: USA...
GGGCGTTGCAGGGGGTCTTGGGCGGCAGCAAAGCCGGGACCGGGAAAACTGGCGACGCTATTAACAACGCACTGGGCGGACTGCTGGGGAAGAAGAAGCAGTAAACAGCACGAGGTTCTGAAGACTTCAAACGGCACCTGCGGGTGCCGTTTTGGCTTCAAGTGGAGGAGGGAGAGTCGATCTAACCTTGACTCCGCCGTGCCGCACGGCTAGCGGCGCGTGGGCCCGAGGCTCAGCCACGGGGTGACTGTGACCCTGCCCTGGGGCCGGCCGCAACGCGCCACCATGCTTGCTCGAAGCAGCCTCTTGAAGGCGCTGCGAAAAAGGCGCCGCGTCGCCACAAAAACTAACCTCAGGCGCTAAAGCGCAACGTATATTCAGTCGTAGCGGCACGAGTGAACTCGTGCCCTTCCCCGTTCTGCTTCGAGCGCGGTCGTTTCCGCGAAGCTGTGTGGGGTGCTCTGTCCACAGGGGATTTACGACTACCTGTCAGTGAGAGGAATTCGTTCGATGTTCGATCGCTCGTCGTGGGTGTCGCTGGTGCCGTTCCTGATTGTTTGCCTGGCTGTGGGCGGCATCGGTTCCCTCCTCACCCGCGGGTCGGTCGACACCTGGTATCCACAGCTGAGAAAGCCGGAGTGGAATCCGCCGAACTGGGTCTTCGGTCCGGTGTGGACCGTGCTGTACGTGATGATGGCGATCAGCGGGTGGCTGGTGTGGCGTGTGGGGACGGGGGCTACGGGGGCGCTGGTGCTGTTCGCGGTTCAGTTGCTGCTTAGCACGGTGTGGTCGCTGATTTTCTTCCGGCTGCACGCGATCGGGTTGGCCTTCGGAGAGATTCTTCTGTTGTGGATGATGATCGTCGCGACGGCGGTGGCGTTCTTGCCGGTTTCGTTTCTCGCCGCATGGCTCTTACTTCCCTACATTGCCTGGGTGGGGTTTGCTTCTTATTTGAACTTTCGGATTTGGCAGATGAATTGAAGAGAGGCATGTGGCCGAAGAGCCTTTCCCGGGCCGGTAGTATCGCAAACAGGCACGGGGTCCCTCGACTGCGTTCGGCTGGCGCCTCACTTCGCTCGGGATGACAGTCCTATTTTGTCCTCCCACAATTTGCATATTCGCGGGGCAAATCAGCGGAAGTAGATCCATAGGCCAATCACGGTGGCTAGCAACAGAGCACTGAATGCGACGTTGATGCGATGCTCGGTGGCCGTCTCGTGGGCGGGTTTGCGCTGCGGCGTGCTGACGGCTGTGACTTCCATCTTGTCACCGACGGTGGCGAACGTGAGTCCGGCAAGGCGCTTGCGGTCGGGAGCCTCGGTCATGAGGCTCACCCCGACTAACACCAGTGAGCAGACAACGAACATGAAGATGGCGTAGTGCAGGAAATTCATCTTCACCAGCCACTCCATGAGTCCGCGGAACTCTGTTCCGCGGGCGGCTATCAACTCGGTTACGAAGCGGACCGCGCCCAACACGAATCCGGTGAGCAGCGAGGAGATAGCACCGGTTCCGTTCAAGCGCGGCCAAAGGATTCCCAGGACGAAACAGGCCGAGATGGGCGGGCTGATGTAGGCCTGCACGCTTTGGAGGTAGATGTAGAGCTGGCTGCTGATCAGGTGGATGAACGGGACCCAGAGCAATCCGAGAAGCACCATGAACCCGGTGGCGATGCGGCCGAAGTTCACCAGCTGGCTCTCGGAGGCCTCGGGGCGGATCTTCTTGTAGAAGTCCAGGGTCACCAGCGTGGAGGCGGAATTGAAGACGGAACTCATGGCGCCCATGACGGCGGCGAGTAAGGCCGCCATGACCAGTCCGACGAGGCCAGTGGGCAGCAGATTCAGGACGAGCGTTGGGTAGGCGAAGTCGGGCTTCTTTACCTGGTCGGGGAATAAGGCGAAGGCGATGATGCCGGGCAGAACGAGCATGAAGACGGGCAGGATTTTTAGGAAGCCGGCGAAAATGGTGCCGGCTTTGGCGTGACCTTCGTCGCGCGCGGAGAGCACGCGCTGGACAATGACCTGATCGGTGCACCAGTACCAGATACCGAGGATCGGCGCTCCGAAAAAGATGCCGGTCCAGGGGAAGTTGGGGTCCGAGGCGGGCTTGATCATGTGGAAATAGCCTTCGGGCACCATGGTGCGCAGGTGCGCGAGGCCGCCGACTTTCATCAGGCCAATGATGGTGAGGGCCACGGCGCCCGTAATCAGAATCAGGGTTTGAACCGTGTCGGTGTAGATGACGGCAGCGAGCCCGCCGGCAATAGTGTAGATGCCGGTGGCGATGACCAGGACGACGGCGGTCTTCCATAAACTCCAGCCAGCCACGCGTTCCAGCACCACGCTCGCGGCGTAGAGTTGCACGGAGATCTTGGTGAAGATGTAGGCGATGATGGAGATGGCCGCAAGGTAAACGGCGCACTGGCGGTTGAAGCGGCGCTCGAGAAACTCGGGCATCGTGAAAACGTTGGTGCGCAGGTAGAACGGGACGAAGACCCAGCCCAGGATGAGCAGGATGAGGCAGGCGAGCCACTCGAAGTGGCCGACGGCGAGGCCGGAGGAGGCTCCGGTGCCCGACAGGCCGATGAAATGCTCGGTGGAGATGTTGGAGACAAACAGGGACGCGCCGATGAAGAACCATCCGATGTCGCGGCTGGCGAGGAAGTAGTCGGTCGAGGTGCGTTCCTTACGGGCAAAGTACAAGCCGATAGAAAAGACCACCAGGAAGTAGACGCCGATGATGGCCAGGTCGAGGGGCGCGAGTGTGCGGTGGGTAAGCGCTGCGGTCGCGTTCATAGTCGGTCGGCAAGCCTCCGTTCACGAATCCAGCACGACTTCGCGAGAACGATTTTCTTAGCTGGCTCCGGGCGTCAGACACGACACAGTATGGGGAGGAATGACGACTGTCAACTTCGTATTTGCGAGAATCGCGGGAGGATCGGTGCGGGTGGGCAAGGTGCGCGGGCTTGAGGCGTGCAGTCAACGTTTGTCCGCCCGGCTTGCTGCTGCCGCGCGACGGTTCCGAAATGAACCTGGCGATGGAAGATCGATATTCTCCGGTCTTCCTAGTCCCGGCTTTCAGGTATGATTCTGCGGCGCAACCCGGACAATCCGATGAGACCAGCTAGTAAGGCTTGGTGGTGGGTACTTTTTGTGGCGTGTGCGTCTTTGGCGCACGCGCAGTGGCATGCGCTGGGCGACGTGAGTGCAGTGCAGAACCTGACCAACGGAGTCGAACTGACGGCCGGGGCGACGCGAGTGCAGGTGCTGGCCATGTCGCCCAGCGTGGTGAGGTTGCGGTATGCGCCGCTGGGCACGTTTCCGCCGGACGCATCGTTCGCGGTGCTGCCCAACGCGTTTCCCGCTGCGCCGAAGGTGCAAATCAAGGACACGAGTGACGCGGCGGTAGTCGACACTTGGAGCTTGCGGGTACGCGTGCTGAAGTCTCCGCTGCGGGTGGTCTTTGAGGATGAGCAGGGCCAGGTGATTTCGCAGGATCAGGCGAACGAGCCGGTATCGTTCAACGGCTCGGCGTTCCGGGTGTGGAAGGCGATGCCGATCGACGAGCACTACTTCGGGTTGGGCGACAAGACCGGGCCGCTCGATCATCGCGAACTGGCCTTCACGCTGTGGAATACGGATGCATTCGGGTGGCAGGAATCGACCGACCCGCTGTATAAGGCCATCCCGTTCTTCATGGGCGTGCGTAACGGAGCAGCCTACGGGATTTTTCTGGACAACACGTACCGCAGCACGTTCGATTTCGGCAAGGAGTTCCGGGACGCGTATTCGTTTGGCGCGGATGCGGGGGAACTGAACTATTACTTTTTCTACGGACCGGATCCCAAGCGGGTGGTCAGCGATTTTACTGCGCTGACGGGCCGCACTCCACTGCCGCCGCTGTTTTCGCTGGGATACCAGCAGTGCCGGTACAGCTACTATCCGGAAGCACGAGTGCGGGAGATTGCGGACCAGTTTCGCAAGCGCAAGATTCCGGCGGACGTGATTTATCTGGACATCGACTACCAGGAAAAGAACCGGCCCTTCAGCGTGGACCGGGAGCGGTTTCCGCACTTCGAGGAGATGATCCAGGACCTGCGCCAGCAGGGGTTCAAGCTGATTACGATCACCGACCTGCACATTGCAAAACTGCCGGGATCGAAGCCGTACGACGAAGGCATGGCGCACGATTATTTCGTGAAGAATCCGGATGGCTCGGTGTATATGGGTCCAGTGTGGCCGGGGGACAGCGTGTTTCCTGACTTCACCCGCGCGGTGGTGCGGGAGTGGTGGGGAACGCTGTATGCGGATTTTGTGAAGAAGGGGATTCGCGGGTTCTGGAACGACATGAACGAGCCGGCAGTGTTCGTGTATCCGTCGAAGACCATGCCGCTCGATACGGTGCATTCGGTGGAAGGGCGGAAGACGGACCATCGCGAGATTCACAACGTGATGGGCATGGAGAATGCGCGCGGGACTTACGAAGGGCTGCTGAAACTTCAGCCCGATCTGCGTCCGTTTGTGCTGACGCGCGCCGCCTACGCGGGGGCTCAGCGGTACGCTGCCACGTGGACGGGCGACAACACGGCTTCGTGGAATCACCTGCGGCTTTCGATTCCGCAACTGACGAATCTGGGGCTGTCGGGATATGCGTTTGTGGGTGACGACATAGGCGGGTTCAACGGAAGTCCGACGCCGGAGTTGCTGACGCGGTGGATGGAACTGGGAACGTTCAATCCCATTTACCGCAACCACGCGGCCAAGGGCACGCGGGATCGCGAGCCGTGGGTGGATGGTCCGGAGCACGAAGCCATTCGCAAGAAATACATCGAGACGCGTTACCGCCTGCTGCCCTACATCTATACCGGGATGGAGGAGGCCTCGCGGACGGGCGTTCCGCTGATGCGGCCGATGTTCATGGAGTTCCCGGCAGAGGCGGGGCTGGCCACGAACGGCGAGGAGTACATGTTCGGCGCGGGACTACTCGTAGCGCCCAAGGTGTGGCCATTCGTGGGACCCTACGAAGTGATCCTGCCCAAGGGGGACTGGTTCAACTACTGGACGGGCGAAAAGGTGGGCGGGGGGCGGACGATTCAGGTCGAGCCTCCGCTGGATACGTTGCCGGTGTACGTGCGCGCGGGGACGATCGTGCCGCAGCAACCGGTGGTGCAGAACGTGGAGGAGACGCCGCAGGGTGGACTAGAGTTGCGGGTTTATCCGGGGCCGGATTGCAGCGGGGACCTGTACATGGACGAGGGCAACACGCTGGCGTACCAGAGGGGTGAGTTTCTGCGGGCGCACTTTACGTGCGAGGCTGGAGCGGATCGCGTCAACGTGCACATTGCGAAGGCCGAGGGACCGTACCGTCCATGGTTCAAGGATGTGCAACTCACGGTGTACGGCGCGGGCAAGGTGCGCGAAGTCTCTGTGGACGGGAAGCCTCCAGGAAACTGGGAGGCGGAAGGTGGGACGGTGAAGGTGGAGAATATCCCCTGGACCGGCACACCGCACGACGTTCGGATCGAGTACAGCTCGCAATAAATGGCTGCGCCCTCGCCAGGCCGATTCCTGACTGAACTGGAGAGCCGCCGCTATCAGTTCGGGCGCGCCGCCGCCGCGAGCGCGGCAAAGATTCTGGCGCGAGCGGGACGAGTACGGTTCCCTGATGTTCCTTCCCTGATTCGATTCCACGAAACCTTGCTGGTGTTGCGAGCCTTCCCGCCAAGCCCGCGTGTGCTTCGGCAATGCGAGGGTCTGCTGCGGTCCTTCTGGAAACGGGTGGAAGAGCTGCGCCGGGCCGGGGCGGACATGGACGAGTTCGATCCGCTGGAGGTCTCTGGAATCGCAGGAACGACGATGCAGGACACGCTGGGGCTCGACCTCGTGCGCTGGCTGGTGAAGCGGCTCCCCGGCAAGGTGGAGATCGCCTGGGACGACTACGACGATGAGCGCGCGATGGGCGCGGTGTGGCCGCGGGTTCTGCCGTTGCTCGAGGAAGACGCGTTGGTGGAAGCCAACATTCCCTGGCGGAAGTGGCTGGAGGCGGCGCAGGGGACCAAGAGCACGAGTGCGGCGTGGCTGGCGGAACGGTTTAGCGAATTGCCGCTGGCGGACGTGGAGAAGTCGCGGCTCTACGATTCTCTGCGCATGCCGGTGCGTTGGCGGCTGGAGAATTCGACGGTTTCGCGGACCCGGAACTGGCGGCCGGTGCGGCAGGTTTTCTATCACCAGGAGCCGCTGATCACGCGGCGGGATGTGTCGCTGGCGGAGGAATTGGCGAGGCGGCCTCCGGCGTTCTTGCGATTGTCACGACGGCAAGGCGAGTCCGTCATGGATCTGATCCGCGAGGTGATGCTGGTGCGGTACCGCGAACTGTACGGCACCACGCTGGGTGATCCGCGAACGGTGGTGCGGGCTGATGTGGGGCGGGGCGTATCCATTTTCCTGTGGAACCTCCCGCCGGAGCGGCGGCTTCCCTTGCGCGCCTATGTGGCCGGGCTCACTTTGAAGAATGGCGTACCCATCAACTACATCGAAGCCATCGGGCTGTTCGAGTGGATGGAAGTTGGGTTCAACACGTTCTACACGTTCCGCGGCGGCGAAGTGGCGTGGATCTTCGCGCAGGTGCTGCGCTGCCTGTGCTCGTGGATGGGGACGACTTGTATCTCGATGTATCCCTACCAGCTCGGGTACAACAACGACGAGGCCATCGAGTCGGGGGCATTCTGGTTTTACCGCAAGCTGGGATTTCGTCCCGGGCGGAACGATCTAGTGCGGCTGGTGGAACGCGAGGAGGAGCGGATCGCGCGCGATCCGAAATACAGAACGCCGGCGAGAACGCTGCGGCGGCTGGCGGAGGGACATGCGTTTTACGAACTGCCCGGCGACCTGGGAGCGTGGGATGGATTCTCGACGCGCAATATCGGCTTGCGGGTGGTGCGGCGGATGGGAAAGGAATTTGGGGGAGACGGGCGGCATTTTCGCGAGGCGGCCGTGAGATCGCTAGCGCGAGCGCTTCAAACGCGAGTTTCTGAAGGCAGACGCGCACATGCGGCACTTGAAGATTTCGCGCTGGTGGCGGCGCTGATTCCGGAACTGGAGTCGTGGAGTCGTTCGGAAAAGCACGGACTTATCGAGATCATCGCCGCGAAGTCGGGTCCGGATGAGATACGCTACCTGCATCTACTGCAGAGGCATGAGAGGTTGCGGCGGGAGTTTTTGAGGCTGGGCAAGGCGCGAGGGAAATAGTTGCGTCAGTTGCGGGTGAGAAATTGGTGAGCGCGGCAGGATTCGAACCTGCGACCCATGCCTTAAAAGGGCATTGCTCTACCACCTGAGCTACGCGCCCGCTACGTTCGATCTAACCAATCTAACACAGTCAAAAGCACTTAGTCTGCGTTGGGCGGGTTGGTAGCGGCACCTTCGGTGGATTCGCGCGGCGGTTGGCGTCGCAGGGTGAGAATCTCCTTACGAGCCGTGAGACTACAACGGCAATCGAGGCCGAGATTCCGACCCTGCGACTCCAACCGGACCGAAACTTGCCGGCCAGTGTTGAGTGCGGTAGGGACAGCACTGCTTGTGCGTGCGCTCCGACCGTCTCGGGATTTTCTCTTGTGTTTTCTTGCATCTGGGTCTGAGGGTGTACGACCTGCTGACCTTCGGGCGGCGCACTGGCTTCTTTCGCAGCGGCGGTTCCGCCCGAACTTGGAACGAGGAACTTTCGGACACGGCCAGTGGTATCTAAAGTGCAATCGATCATTCGTTGACAACCCCACTGGCAAAGCGAATACTCCGATTCAGCTCAGCTTTTTCAAATGCAAGGGTCTGATTCGGCGCGTCAAAGGGGATTTCTGCCTCGATCTCGAGGTTGAATCTCCGTTTCTATTCTGATTTCTGAATTCCATCTGGTGTCGACCGGTGTATTGGAGGAGGAACATGTTGTTTAAAGAAGGATCTCGTTTCGGCAGCAAGGCGGGCTGGACGGCGGTGGTCGGGGCCGGGTTGGTGGGCACAGGATTGTTTCTCGCGGCGATGAGGCAGTCGCGCGCGCCGTCGATTGCCCCTGAGCCTCCCACGGGGAAGCGGGCGACCGCGCACGAGCGGGCGCAGGTAGCGGCCAGCTACGGCAACCTGCAGCTGTCGTTCGAGCCGAACCAGGGCCAGACCGATCCGGAAGTGAAGTTCCTCTCCCGCAGTTCACGTTACGACCTGTTCCTCACGGCGAACGAAGCCGTGTTCACCCTGCCGGTGCAGGCATCTGAGAAGACGACGTCAGCGAGCCCATTGGCAAGACCGCGGAAACTGCACCCGCATGCCGAGGCGGTTCTGCGCATGGAGATGTTGGGCGCCAACCGGACACCGCAGGTGGAAGGCGACAGCCAACTGGCGGGCCATACGAATTACCTGATCGGGCGCGACGCGACGAAGTGGACACGCAACGTGCCGCAGTTCGCGCACGTCAATTACCGGGGGATCTATCCCGGAGTGGACCTGACCTTCTACGGGCAACAGCGGGAACTGGAGTTTGACTTTATCGTGAAGCCGGGCGCGAGTCCGGCGACGATTGCGCTGGGCATCGAGGGCGCGAAGAAGATCGCCACCGACGAAGCCGGCGACCTGGTGCTGACCTCGGCCGCTGGCGACGTGCGCCTGCGCAAGCCGGTGGCTTATCAGAAGCAGGGTGAGCAGCGGCAACCGGTGGATGCCCGCTTTGTCGTGAAGGGCAAGGAAGTCGCGCTGGCCGTGGGGGAATACGACCGCAAGCGGGAGCTGGTGATTGATCCGAGCGTGGTGTACTCCACGTACCTTGGGGGAAATTCTGAGGACGACGGCTTCGCAATTGCCGTGGACACCGCGGGGTCGGCTTACATTACGGGGCAGACTTTTTCCAACGGGACGTTCCCCAAAAAGGGCGGACTTCCGGTGGGGTTCCAGGGTAACTCGGACGCGTTTGTGACCAAGTTGACCGCGGACGGGACTGCTTTGGTCTATTCCACGTATCTCGGCGGCACGGGCGACGATAGCGGAAACGCGATTGCGCTCGATGCGAGCAAGCAGGCGTACATCGTGGGCTCGACAACGTCGACGGACTTTCCTGTGGGAACAGGGAATGGGGCAGCCCAAGGGACCAACGGCGGCGGCCAGGATGCCTTCGTTGCAGAGATGAGCGCCGACGGAGCCAGCGTGGTGTACTCCTCTTACATCGGTGGATTGCAGGATGAAGTGGGCTATGGAGTGGCCCTGGATGGTTCGAATAACATCGTGGTCGTGGGCTCGACGAAATCGGCGACCGTCGGTGATTTCCCGATCTTCGGCACTGCCCGGCAGACGGTGTATGGCGGCGGCAACAGCGACGGCTTTGTCACCAAGATCAGCGCCACGACGGGCGCATTTCTTTATTCCAGTTTCCTGGGTGGATCTCTGGCCGATGTGGCGACCGGAGTGGCAGTAGACCCGACCACGGGCAACATTTATGTCACCGGTGTAACGCTCTCGACTAATTTCCCCACTTTTGGCACTCCTTTCCAGGCGGGTTGCGGCACGGACGGAAATTGCAATGCCGGGCAGGACGACTCCTTCGTAACGGCGATTGCGGGGAACCTGGGAGCCTATGTCTACTCCAGCTACCTCGGCGGTAGCGGCGGTGATGACGCCAATGAGATCGAAGTTGACAGCACGTTGAATGCGTATGTAGTTGGCATTACAAATTCCACGGACATACGGGCGAATACGCATACCAGTTCGGCTGCATTCCAAACCAGCTTGGGCACCGGGGCCACAGCCAACGCTTATGTTGCGAAGGTAAATCCGACGGGGAGCGCTCTGGTCTATTTGACCTACTTGGGGGGCGGCGGCTCGGATGACGGGCTGGCCATCGCGCTCGACAGCAGCAACAACGCCTACGTGACCGGATACACGACGTCGAGCAACTTTCCAACAACGGCCAACGTACCCCAGGCGGCTCTGGCTGGGGGAGCCGACGCGTTCGTGTCGGAGTTGAACCCCGCCGGCACCGCGCTTGTTCTCTCGACCTACCTGGGCGGATCAAAAGACGAGGACCAGGCCAAGATCGCCGATATCGCGCTGGATACGGCGAGTCCGCCGAATATTTACGTCACTGGGCAGACGATCTCCAAGGATTTTCCGACGATTCCCGGGGACTTTCAGGCCACACTTCCTGCGAAGACAACCAGTTCGACGTTTCCGAGCCCCAGGACCGCGTTTGTGGTGAAGTACACGCCACAGACGCTGACGGCGCACTTTACGGTCGCGGTGGGAGCGGTATCGCCCAGCGCGATCAGTAAGGGAAGCAACGGAACATCCACGGTGACGGTGACCTCAACCGGTTTCGTGGGCAGCGTGAATCTCGGCTGCAACATTACTCCGGTGACGGCAAAACCGCCCACGTGTTCGGTTTCGACTCCGGTGGCCCTGGCGAATGCGACTGACTCGAAGACCGCGACGTTGACCATCACGACGTCGAACACCGGATCGACGAGCATAACGCCCGCAGCGCTGTGGCTGCCGATTCCGGGATTGTTGCTGGTGGGAACGGGCTTGTTTGCGAATAAGAAACGGAAGTGGTTGAGCGCCGTGCTGGGATGCCTGGCGTTCACGGGACTGCTGATGATGATGGCGTGCGGCAGCGGAAACGGCGGCGGAGGCGGAGGCGGGGGCGGAGGTGGAGGCGGCGGAGGCGGAACCACGACCGGGTCCTATACCGTCACTGTGACCGGCGCGGCCAACGGCACGAATACGAACAACAGCGCGAACTTCACCGTGCAATAAATGCGGTTGAGCATCGATTTGTGCAGGCCGGCCGCTCGACGCGGCCGGTCTTTTTTGTTTGTCATCGGTGAATGAGGGTGCAGAGAAAGTGATTTCGTTGTTGCAAGCGAACCTCGGCGGCTGAAGCCGGTTCTGATTTCAAGGGCCAAACGGCCCGGCTAGAAGCCGGGCCCCTTCACAACGAGGTGAGTTTCAGGGTCTTTTTCCGCAGCCTCGAATCTCGTGTGCTGGCCTGCAGGTTGTGCACTTGAGTATCTTGAGAGAAGTGCTTTTTACCTGGAACATGTTTCGCCTTTCCATTCCGGCTGCGTTGCCCGCAACCGCCCTCGCCATCATGATGCCGGCGGTGTTTCCTCTTCGCGCCCAAGCTTCTCCGGGAAAGGACAAAACGCCGCCGGCCATCTTGCGTTGGGCGGAGGGGCAACCTGGCTGCACGTTTTCGCGCGACGATGACGGCAAGTACCGCTATGCCCTGTGGGCCGCGGAATACGGCGTGATCCTGGCGGTCGATTCGCAGGAACTGGAGAAAGTGCACCGGCGGGTGGAGCCGTTCTTCAGCCTACAACTCACGGTGCGTTACCGAGGAAAGGGCACGCTGGCCGTCAGTCCGGGGCTGGCGACGCTGGAGTTCGTCAAACACTTCAAGGTCACGCAGACCTCGCTCGATCCGGAAGGGTTTGCGCAGAAGGCGCAGAACGACGCCGACGAACTTGAGCAGCAGACGCAACGCGAGATCGAGAAGCATCCGGAGAGAAAAGAAGAACGCGAGCAGTATGTGGAGGCGTACCAGAAAGACATGATCGGATTTCTGGACTTTCTGACCAAGCACACTTTGCGGGGGGTGGAGCTGGATGCGGGCAACCCGGAGGCGAGCGGCTGGGTGCTGTTCAGCACCAAGAGCAAGTGGATCGGGGAATGGAAGAAGCCGGAAGAATTTGTGTTGCGTATTCCGCTGGGGGATCGGGTGCTGGAGTTTCCGTTTGCGGTACCGGCGCAGCAGGGGGATTTGATTTTGCGGAAAAGGAACTAGTGGCGAGGGCGGGGACCCCGGAACGCGAGGGGGCTGAAAATCGTTTAGGCCGGAGGTACCGGAGGCAGACGTGGGGTCCTTCGACTGCGTTCGGCTGGCGCCTCACTTCGCTCAGGATGACAGTTAGTGGAAAGTAGCGCTTGTCACACGGAGCCGTCGCTACGCCACGGACTGCTGCTTGGCGCTGGTTTTGAGCAGGAGGTCGCGCAGTGAAACCAGGCCTTTCAGCTCCTTGCCGCTGACGATGGGAAGGTGGCGGAAGCCGAACTCCTTCATCAGGAACAAACACTCTTCGACGGATTCTTCCACGTCAACGCCGCGCGGGTTCGCGGTCATCACTTCGGAGACCTTGGTGGTGCCGGGCATGCGTCCGGCGGCGACCACGCGGTTCATCACGTCACGCTCGGAGAAGATCCCTACCAACTCGCCGTTGCGCAGCACAGGCAAGGCGCCGATGCCGTGTTCCATCATGAAGCGGGCGGCTTCGAGCACGGTCTTGTCGGCGTCGATGGAATACACGCGCCGGTCTTTCACGAGATCGTAGACGGTCGCCATGGGATCCTCCTGGTGCAGGGTCGGAACGAGTGGCGGATCGCTGCCCGGGTAGAGGCGTGGGCAGCAGGTTGGATTGGTACTTTACCACACGGGGGAGCACTTCAAACGGTGTTCGTTGTGCCTGTTTCCGTCCACGCGCGGCAGATCAAAAACAAAACGGCGCGGACCTGGCCGTCCGCGCCGCGATTCGGAACTACTTCATTCACTTACTGGAGATGGTTTATTTTCATGGCAGTCTGTACGGTGCTGTCGGAACTTCCGCGGGGCTCGATCGAGACCACCAGGTACTCGCGTTCTTTCTTGCCGTCGGTGCTGGTGCGGAGGAAGAATCGGTCTTCGTCAATGCGGTAGCCGACTTCTTTGCCGACCGGGAGCAGCACGGGATGCTTCGTATCTTTGGCGCGCAGGTGAAACAGAACATCGTCGCCCTGCACGACGTATTCCTGGCAAATGGTGGCGTCGGCCGCGTTCGCGGCGGAGCTCGGGTTCTCAAACACGGTGCACTGCAACGATTCCATCTGGAGCAGTTGGCCGGTGCGGTACTTCTTCGGATCCTGGGCCTGAGCCAGAGACGCGAACAGCAGAACTGCGAATGCCAGTCTAGATTTCATGAAGCTTTCCTCGTCCCTGGTTTTATGAGTGACGCAATCGGAACGAGTTCCATTGTTGGACAGAAGCGGTTGCTTCGGAAGATAACGCCAGTAACCGCGGCGGGTAACTACCGGAAGAGGGCGCTGAAACTAGCGCTGGACGAGGCTTTCCAGGGTTTCGAAAAAAGACGGGAAAGAGATAACAGCGGCGTCGGCGCCGTTGATCTGGGTTTCGCCCTCGGCGCGCAGGGCCGCGATCGCAAAGGCCATGGCGATGCGGTGATCGCCGAAGGAGTCGATCTCGGCCCCGTGCAGTTTCTGGCCGCCGGGAACGGTGACACCATCCTCGTGTTCTTCGACCTGGGCTCCCATGGCGCGCAGGTTGGTGGTGATGGCTTTGATGCGGTCGCATTCCTTGACGCGAAGTTCCTTTGCGTCACGGATGCGGATGCCCTGCTCGGTGAAAGGCGCGATGGCGGCGAGGACAGGGAGTTCGTCGATGAGGGCGGCGGAGTCAGCGCCGGCGATTTCGGCCGTTTTCAGGTTTTGGCCTTCGACGCGGACGGTACCCACCAGCTCGCCGTGCTGCTCTTCGAGCTGCGTGATCGAGATGCGGACGCCCAGGCCGATGAGGATGTCGAGCAGGCGGGCGCGAGTGGGATTCATCAGGAGCGTGTCGATTATCAATTGCGAGCGTGGGAACAACGCGGCGGCACAGAAGAAGAAGGCGGCGCTGGAAAGGTCGCCGGGGACGCGGGCTTCGATAGCGCGCAATTTCTGTCCGCCGGCGATGCGGGTGGAGTTTCCGTTGCGGCCGAGTTCGGCGCCGAAGGCGCGCAGGGCCACCTCCCCGTGATCGCGGGTGCGGAGGGGCTCCTCCACGCAGGTTTCGCCCTTCGCGAAGAGGCCGGCAAACAGCACGCAGGATTTCACCTGCGCACTCGCAACAGGTAGCTTGTACTGGATCGAGTTGAGGTGACCGCCAGTGATGTGCAGAGGCGGACGGTCGTCGGCGGTGGCGGTGATTTTCGCGCCCATGGCCGAGAGCGGCTTCATGATCCGCGCCATGGGGCGGCGGGTAAGCGACTCGTCCCCGAACATCTCGCTGGTGAAGTCTTGTCCCGCGAGGATGCCGCTTAGCATGCGCATGGTGGAACCGGAGTTGCCGCAGTCGAGCCGAGTGGTGGGCGGGGTGAGCCCAGGTCCGCGGCCTTCGATTTCGATGACGTTGCCGGCGGCGTCTGTCCGCTCCCAATGAACGCCGAGCGAGCGCAGGCAACCCAGGGTGCTGGCGCAATCGGCGCCGGTGGAGTAATTTTCGAGGCGCGACTTCCCTTCCGCGATCCCCGCGAGCATGGCGTAGCGATGGGAGATGGATTTGTCGCCGGGCAGACGCAGGCTGCCTTCGACATGCTTCGCCGGACGAATGGTGACGCGGGGGCCGGATTTCATTGCTATTTACTATAGCGGATCAGGCGGGAGGAGAGGCGTGGTTCGGAGGGATGCGAGCGATCTCGCGCGCCGGTGACCGTGTCGTCCCTCATTTGGTTTTCACCCTTCTTCGTATTACAACCCATGCATGCTTCGCGAGTCCGGATAAAGAGATCGCAGAAGCGGCCGTGGAGTTGTTGCGGGAGCGCATCGTGAAGCTTCCGAGTCTGACGGCAAGCACCGGGTCGGCACGCTTCGCGCTCGTGTTCGAGGCTTCCAACCAGCCCCGCCGCGCGGAGTATCTGGACGGCGAATGCGGCACGGCAGGTAGTGGGCGACAAACTGCGGAGTCAGACCTTCCCGGTGAAATTTCCGGATGTGTCCTCGGTGAAGATCATTCGCCGGGCCAAGGTGACGTGCGATGGGGCGGGGTGTTCGGCGGTGCTGTTGCCGGTGGAGAGCTTGCAGCCGGTGGGGGGAGAGCGCCGCACGCTTGTCAGCACAGGGCACAGAACCGGGGAACATTGGTCACGAGTCACTACAGAGCGTTATCCCGGTAAAAGTACTTGATCCTAGACCGCTCCCATCTTGGGAGATCATCGAAATCTTGAGCGCGCCGCATACTCTCGAGATAATCTGCTATTTCCCTATAATCATTGTCCTTCAGGTACGTGAGCGTAGCATCAACGCCCGCCCCTACCATGAACTGGCCGTCAAATCCACACCCGGTATCCATGTTGGTGTGCTTCGCCTCCCACATCAAAGGCACGTCTACTGGGTCGCCGATCAGATACAACAATAGGCCACACCAGTAGAGATGTTCGTAATAGTCGATCTCGTCATCACGGCAAGGTGGCCCGCCTTCGACCGTCTCCCAGATCTCTCGTCTGAATTTCATCTCTCGCTTGAAGAGGTCGAGCAGTTCGGCGTGATACTTTGCTGCCGTTTCTCGGTCTGGCGGCACACTCTTGAGCACCGCCTGCCTCCCACTTGGGGTGTCAAGGTCATACGCTGCAAAGTTGATCTCGGTCATTGAGAGTTCCTCGCCGCTCCTGACCCCAAGCCTCAGGAGCTAAGGCCGAATGAAGGACCACAGGACATGCGAGGTATGAGCACTGCAAAACTTAAAATCGCCGCTACGCCATCGTCTTCGCTTCCGCCCTCGCCTCCCGCAGCACTTCGGGCGGCACTTCCTTCAGCGTGACGTGGAATTCGAACATCGGGGTCTCGGTGCCGCGGCCCCAGCGACTGGCCTCCCAGTGGGCGCGCACGGATTTCACACTGGCGTGCTTGGTCAGGTCGAGCAGCAGGGGTTGCTGGCCGCGGTAGAACTTCTGCGGGAAGGACATGATCGGCTTCGGTTCCCAGGTGGCTCCATCGGCCGAGCCGTAGATGCTCACGTCGAGGGATTCCTGCTCGATGATGTTGGTGATGTGGAGAGTAAGCAGGAATACGCGGTTGGCGGCGGCGCTCACGTCGACGGAGGGGCCGTCGCCTTTGGCGGAGACCGTGGTCTTCTCGGGAACGAGGACGGTGTCAATCATGGCGGGAGAATTGTAGCAAAGGGGGTGCCGCGGCACGCTGAAGTCGGGGCCCTTCCGGTGGAGAATCACCGGGGAACTTGTGTTTAGCAGTGAACAGCAGATTCCTCCTGTCTCGCTGCGTTCGTGCGTCGGAATGACAATTGGTGGGCGGCATCGGGATTTGAGGGACGGCTCAGTGCAGCGCGTCGGCGAATTGGCGCAGCAGCTTTCCAACTTCTCCGGGCTGCTCCCAGGGGGCGTAGTGTCCGGCTTTGGGGATGAGCTTGAACTGGCTGCCGGAGATGTTCTGGCGCATGAGTTCTCCGTCGGCTGCCGTCGACAGGCCATCTTCTTCGCCGATCAGGATCAGGGTGGGGACGTCGATGGTCTTGAGCGTGGGCACGGAGTCGGGGCGCTCGGCCATGCCGCGCTGCACCTGGGCAATATCGGACGGGGACATCTTCTGCATCATGCGGCGGGCCTGGTCGACGAGGTCGGGACGTGCGGCGAGCGTCGTCTTGCCGAGGAGCTTGGGAATCATGGTTTCGATGAAGGGCTCGGTGCCGCGCTCGAGCACGTCTTCGGCGGATTTCAGGCGGGTGGTACGGCCTTCCGGAGTGTCGGGTTGAGGGCGCGTGTCGCACAACACGAAGCCTGCGACTCGGCCGCGAAACCTTCGCCAGAATTCAAACAGGATGTAGCCGCCGATCGAGACGCCGCAGAAGAGCGCGCGGCCTACATCGGCGTCGTCGAGCACACGGGCGAGGTCGAGGGCGTGTTTCTCCATGGTGGCCGGGCCTTCGCCGGCGTCGGAGTCGCCGTGGGCGCGAAGATCAGGCAGGATGACGCGGTGGCGCGAGGTAAGGGCTTGCGCCGCGGGGAGCCAGAATTCGTGGTGCGCTGGGAAGGGATGGAGAAGAACCAGCGGTGGGCCGTCGCCCACCGCGGCGTAGGCGATTTCGGCGTCACCGCTGCGGATGCGGTTCATGCCGGGAATTCTAAATCCCGGAACGGCGGCCGGAAAGAAACGTGGCTCCTCGCCTCTGCCAATTCGCTATGGGGCCGAGACGTGTTGGCCCTGCGGAACGCTGAGTTGGAGCGGTTCCTCGGGCATGACGATCCAGCCGATGACGTAGCCGATCAATCCGGCGCCTCCGGCGAAGAGGATGACCAGCCAGATCACGCGAATCAGGGTCACGTCGATGTCGAAGTATTCCGCGAGGCCGGCGCAAACGCCTGCGATTTTACGTCCCTGCCGGGGACGCACCAGGCGCTGGCGGGCGACTACGCCGCCGACACGTTTCCCACAGTAGGCACAAAGGTTGGCATCGTCCTGAATGACCTTGCCACAGTAATTGCAGTACATATTCAGCCTCCACCCACAATAGGATACGCCGGAAGGGGGTGGAAAGTTCCAGGGTTGGGGGGTGGGGTTCCCTCGGAGGCTGAAGGCGAACGACGTTCAAGGAAGTGCTGCACGCCGGGACGAATCGCTGTTTGTCCGCAAACAGCAAAAACGCCAGGTGGCAGAGAAATCGTGCAGGCCAAGGATACCGCAAGCCGACACGGGGTCTTTCGACTTCGTTCGGCTGACGCCTCACTGCGCTCAAGATGACAGTTCTATAGAGGGCGACAACACGACGTGACAGCCGCCTTCTAATCGGCGCGGTAGGGTTCTTTCAGGTGGCGGCGGGCGGCGTCGGCGGGAGGGGTGGTTGCGTTCATGGCAATCACGGCTTCGTATTTCTTCGTCGCAAGGTCGCGCTTCTGTTGCAGGTCGTACATCTCGCCGGCGGCGAGACTGGCTTTCTGCAGGCTTTCGGGGTCGGGCTGCGGGGCCTGCGCGACCAGTTCGTAGGCCGAGGCCGCACCCGCGTAGTCTTTCTGCGAGCGCAGCAAGTCGCCGAGGGCCTGCGCCGCGAGTTCATAGTGCAGGCCGGGATACTTGCCATCGCGACCGGCTTGCCAGATTTTGCGGTAAACGGCGGCCGCCTCCTGGTTCTGGTTCAGCGAGCGCAGCAGGTTCCCTTCCTCCAGCGCAAACAGGACATTCTGCGGAAACTGCGGGATGAGGCCGCGCAACAGACTGAGTGCTTCGGCGTAGCGATGCTCGCGGCGCAGGAAAACCAGCAGTGCAATTCTGGCGTCCACGCTGTTCTCGCCGTTGCTTCGGCCGACTTCGTAGAGGTCTTCGATACCTTTCTCTTTGCTGCCGCTTAAACCGACAAGGGCCACGGCCACCTTCACTCCCCAGGGGAGGCTGCCCATCACGTAGTTGTGTGCGCCGACCACAAGTTTTGCGTCGATGTACTGGGGCGAGAGTTCCAGCACGCGTTCATGATCGTGGCGGGCGCCCACGGCGTTGCGCAGGGCCGAGAACCAGGCGCGCTCGATAAGCGCCGTGTAGGTCGAGAACTGGGCGCGGGTGATGCCGCGGGCGTACAGCGCGTCGACGTCATTGGGGTTGGCTTTCAGTTTCTCTTCTTCCAGTTTTTCGGCGCGTTCGGTGAGGCTCTTGATCTGGGCCTTCACTTTGGGGTCGGCAGGGTGATGCGCCGTTCCGATGAAACTGTCGTTCGAGTACTCGGCGGTGTTCATGGCGCCAATCCGATAAAGCTCGCGGTACAGCAGGGCGGTCAGCAGGTGGTTGACGGCGAACACGTCGTCGGGGTGGCGGTCGAGCACGCGCTGAAAGTCAGTGACTGCGCGGTCGTGGTCGAGGTTGTAGAAGCGGTCGAAGGCGGTGGCGTTCAGGAGGTCGGCCGGACGGTAGAAAATCGTCTTGGGATCTCCCGCGGCCGCAGGCTGCTGACCGAGAAGCAGGCCGCAGGTCATTCCCAAGACCACCAAGCATCCCAAGGCGCAAGATGATTCCAGCTTGCGATCGGGGACCGACGACGTTGGTTTCGCGGGAGGGGACACCGGTCCCCCCAGTTTAACCGATCGGGGCGAACCAAATCGGTCACCTTGCCCTTTCGACCAAATTGCCGGAATTCCCCCTATAATCTTCGGCAAGCCGTGCATCTTTCCCCCAGATAACGGTAAATCTTGCTCGTCACAAATGACTTGCAGTGATTGTGGGTTCCCGCTAACTCTAATGTTGTCATCAGTTTAAGGGTGGCCAGCATTTGGTCTCTGGCTTGCCTTGTGATCACATCAGGAGGTTTGCTCCATGTCGGAAGTTGCACATAACGCCGAACGGGATTTCTGGCGGCCCCCGGTTGTGGCGCCGCCGGTCGCGTTGGAGTCAAACACCAAGTCAGAAATGGTTGAGGTCTGTGACGGCTGCGAGACGGAGTTCATCGCGGGGTCACGCTTCTGTCACGTGTGCGGTGCGACGCGATCCGAACTAGGCGCGTCTCACGTGCTGAAGAACTGGGTGCGGGCGGGCCTGAACTGGGTCCGGCATCTGGAGTTACAGAACATCGAGCGCTGGATTGTGGGCACGCGGCAGCGGCTGGGTCTGCCCACGGCGCCGCTGGTCGCGTTCCTGCTTGGCTTGGTATGCGTTGTCGGTGCCATCGGGGTGGGCGTGGTCTTTACCGTCCAGACCACCCTGGATTGGCAGGCAGTGCAGATTTGGCGGATCGAGTGGTTGCTGGGCGCAAGCGCGGCTTTCCTGGCAGGCATTCTTCTAAAGAAGTCGGCGAACTAGACTCGCCCGGGCCCCTGTGCTGAGCTGAAGATCCTCCCCCCGATTTTCTCTCTGCCCTCCCCCCTCAAAAGAACTTTCGAATCTCTTCCTGGGATATCTGTCCCTCGTTTGTTCGACAAGAAGATTTTCAACCCAAGGTCGCATCGGTGCGCGATGACGCGAGGAAGCTTGGGTAGAGACGCGGCTCGCCGCGTCTGAGGCGGGGCAAGCCCCGCCTCTACCTACCTGAACCTTAATGCACTGGCTCCGGCTCGGTAACGGCGCCGGTTCTTCTCTGCTGTTGCATGCGGTAGAGATGATGCACCGGGCCGATCCCGCGCCCCAGTGGATGTCCCTTGGAAATTGCGGCGGAGACATACGCTTTGGCGAGCAGGACGGCCTCGGGCAAGCCGCGGTCGAGAGCGAGGTTACACGCCATCGCGGTGGCGAAGGCGCAGCCGGTGCCGTGGGTGGAGTTGGAGCGCTGGCGTTCCGACTTAAAGACTTCCTGTTCAACTCCACGCCTGGTCTGGAAACTGAGGAGATCGATGGCCTTCTCCAGATTTCCCCCGGTAACCACTACAGATTCGGCGCCCATCTCGTGGAGCTTGATCGCCGCCGCCCGCATCTGGTCGATATTCGAAACCGGGAACCCGGCGAGAGCGGCGGCCTCGTCGACATTGGGGGTCACTACAGTTGCCAGCGGGAGCAACTGC
>Ga0075030_100001623_pt1 | contig 20254 bp, 19 predicted proteins | sample LitLauG_LLR_2012_FD_71393 | JGI IMG/M metagenome (GOLD analysis project Ga0075030, IMG submission 71393) | Freshwater sediment microbial communities from Pennsylvania, USA - Little Laurel Run_MetaG_LLR_2012 | ecosystem: Environmental > Aquatic > Freshwater > Creek > Sediment | place: USA...
CGAGATAAGCGGGCGGCTCAACCGGTTCGAGCGACCGCAGCCACTGCCGCCCCGCCTCCACCTCGGCGAACATTGGACCGCAAACCGCGCAGCTCCGGCGGTGCGCCTCGAAACTCTCCTTTCGAGCGCCGCTCAGTTCCCCTTCCAGGGCATCCATCAGTAGGGCTTCAAACTCTGTACAGCTTGCCCCGTGTTTTGTTTCTCCTGGCATCAGATCACCTGCCTGTATGTACGTTGTAGGAGGCGTGCAAGTTCCGCCCGCCCCCGGTTAATTCTTGACTTGACGGTCCCTTCCGGAACCTTCAGAGCCGTGGCTATTTCCCGGTAGTCCATATCCTGCAAATCCCGCAAAATGACCGCCTCCCGGAGCTCTGGAGACAGCTTCTGGAGGGCCTGGTGCACCATTTCCCGCGTTTCCCGGGTCTGGACCGAGGCATCAGGCGGCAGGCCGCGGTCGGCGATCTGATCGCTCAGGGGCTGCGCGTCCTCGTGCTCGGAGGTCACCGTATCGAGGGAATCGGTCAGCCGGTCGCCCTTGGTCTTGCGGAAGTGGTCGACCAGCAGATTGCGCGTGATGGTGGTTACCCAGGTCATAAACGCACCCTTACCAGAGTCATAGGTGTTCAGGGTGCGGTACATCTTGATGAAGACCTCCTGGGTGAGGTCCTGGGCGTTCTCGGAGTCGCCCGCGAAGCGGTAGCAGACGTTGTAGATGCGCCGGTGGTAGCGCTGGACGATCTCTTCCCAGGCCGCGGCGTCGCCACCAATGCAGCGACGGACCAGCAATCCGACAACCTGGGCTTCTTCCATTTAGCTCGTGTGGGGACGGGCGTCCTCGCCCGTCCAAGCCGAGCAAAGCTCGGCTCCGCCGTTACCGCCGACATGTCTCATAATCAGCGTATCCCATTGGTAGATGGCGGAAAAACTTGGTCTTGCCTTTCAACAGCACAGCAGAAATACGTTTCTGTCGAACAGGAAGTTCCGTTGAATCAGGGAGCTAGCGATTGTAGCAGGATCAAACACCCGAGACGGGAGAAGGAACGAGTGGCAGTTTGATCGAAAGCGGCACCGGCGTGGTGCCCCAGGTTGGCGCCCGGGTTTTGGGCGCTAACCTGGGCTTTACGAAGCGCTGAAGAAGTGCTGAACAGTTCGCGGAAAGACTCGCTTCGTGTCAGGGTCGGTTTGTATCAGAGTTGGTTTTCGTATCAGGGCACCGCTTTAGCGATGCCGCAAGTCCTTCGAAAACAATCGCCCCTTTAGGCGCAGAGGTCAGCACCTCGATTTTCAGCAACCCCTTACTCGTGCCGCCGAGTCGCTGAAAATAGGTGCGCGCTTCAGCGCCTGAGGGCTACTCTATGCGGAGCCTCACGACGTTTCCCGCAGCCTGCGACCCTCATTTGGGTACTTAACAGTCCCTACTTCGATCTTCTCAACAGCGCTTTCCTGTCGTCAGGATTCTTCGTGCAGACGGTTCGTTGTCCGGCGGTTCCATACCCGCAGGCAAAGCAGGCACACTCTTTTTGCATGCCGAGGTACTTGACCGGATCGGCGCAATTTGCGATTGAGTCCGAACAGGAGTTCGAGGCCGAGGCTGCGAATTTGGCTCCCCCAAAGCCAATGACGATGTCATCATTTCCGAGCGTGATCGGAGGCGCTGCTTCCTGCCCATTCGCCACCGTACTTTGGAACCCAATCGGGCCGCGCTCCCGCGTCTCGCTGCAGGCAAACGCAAGCAGAGCGAATAATCCCACGAAGACAACGCTGGCAAAAACTTTGCGAATCATTGTGAGCTCCCCGTCTTCACTTTCGATTTCTTCGCCTTGCCCGCAGCACGGTCGGCGGGCTGCGCTTCCTTTTTTGCAACCATCCAGTCGTCGAGTTCCGCCTTCATGGTAGCCTCCATATTTCTAATGCATTGCGTGAGCTGCGTACCGTCTCCCTGCGCTCCCGCCTGCCATGCGTCCGCCGTCAGATCTTCGATCTTGGAACTCATGTGCAGCCTGCTCAAGTCGAGCATCTGATTGAATTGGATGACCTGATCGAGGTTGGCCTTGCTCCACTGTACGGGGTCGGCTCCGGCAGTGGTTGTTAGCCGCGCATTCAGTTGCACCAGCTGGGCGTAGAGTTTTTCGTAGGTATCAAACCTGCGTTTGTAGAGCTCCTCGGATAGCTGCAACTGTTGCGAGAACATCTGGCTCTGTTTGTCGATGTCCTGTTTGATACCGTCTTGCTTTTGCGATATCCAAAAGGTAAGGCCAGTGGTGAGAAGAATCGGCACGAGCAGCGTCGCAAACTGCCACAGTTTTGAGTTCGTCTCGTCTTTGGCTAGGTGGGGCGGGTGTTTTTCGACAACTGCCTCGGGACCCGATTCGGATTTTTGCGTTACTGGGGCCGTACTCATGGCGGTGCCCTCCTCGTCGATCGAGGTCTCCCCACTCTCCGTTAAGCGAAGAGAGCGGGTTCAGAACCTCGTGCTGAATTAAGATAGCGATCGGGGAAGCGCACTTGCGAAAACAACATTCTTCAGAACGCTGAATCCCCACGGAGGCCGCAGCACTACCGTGAGGAACTGGGAAAGATCCCACAGAACACGGGTGCGATCTTGTCATTGGAAGGATGGAAAGTCAAGCTGTCGGCGCACCGAATCCAATGCCGGTTTTCGATGCCCATCAGCGAAATGGATTCGCGACCGTGACCCCGAAGTATTTCTGGCCTTCATTGAAATCTTCCGACCAGATCCGGGGGCAGCCCGCGCGCTCGGCCGCTGCGATGATCATGCCGTCGTAGAAGTGGACACCGTAGGAAGACCGGGCCTCAACGGCGCGCCGAACCAGTTCAGCATCCGGGATGGTCAAGCGGATCGAGGCCAATGCGTCCAGTGCTTCTATAACTGCGTCCGCGGTCGCCGGCGGAGAAACCTTGTGCAGCATAATGGCGGCAAACTCAGCCAGCACCGGCGTTGAAATCACGACTCTTCCGGCAATGCCGCCCTGGAGTAGTTGCCGTGCGCGGTGCTGTTTTTGCGGATCTCGCTCGTCGTAGGCATACACGAGCACATTCGTGTCGAGGAAATCAGCCTCGCTCATACAAGTCTTCGCGTTTCCAGGTCCGCTTTTCAATGTTGACCTTTAGCGTTTCAAAACTGCGCTTGAGAGCTTCCAGTTCTCTCCGTTTGCGGCCCGATTTCGCATGTTCGTCAGCCAGTTCCTGGAGGTAGCAACGCACGAGACCGGTGAGCGTAGTATCGCGTTCAACCGCAATTTTGCGGACTTCTCTGACGAGATCGTCGTCCAATGAAAGGGTGACGTTCATGGACCCATAATACGGGAAACCCTTAATAAGGGCAAGCAGGTATGTAGAGCGGACACTCCTGTCCGCTGCCTTTGACGTTGATTTTGATTCTGACTCCGATCTTGATTTTGATTCTGACTCCGATCTTGATCTTGATTCTGACTCTGATCTTGATCTTGACTCTAACTCTGATCTTGACTTTGACTTCTTCAAACCGAACCCGTATCCGAGGGTGCCCCATCCTAACGTCGCGCCTTTTGCGACCATTCCCACTTCCGCAATCCCGCCGCCCGCCTTTTTCATCACAAATTCCCCGTGCCCCCATCACAGACATCCAACCGGCCGCGCGCGACAATGACGACTGACCTGTGGCAAGGAAGCAGTGCGCCCGTCTCCAGAGACGGGCATCGGGACCCGCAAAAAAGGGGTCCAAAAGCGCTCTTTGACAACGAAACGGTGTCCCGAAAAGCCTGCGAAATGGCCGGAAACGAGCAAAGCCCGGCGCTAAGTCATTATTATTGAATACTTTGGAGTTAAGTACCTTGCCTTTCAATACTTTGCGAGAAAATAGGGGGGAGGGGGGGCACCCCCCCAAATCTAGCCAGAAGGCAAAAAAAAGAAAGCAAGGTGGACCCGAAAGGTCGGGTCTAACCGAGAACTGAGAACTGAGAACTGGGAACTGAGAACTGGCAACTGCCCTACGAGAATCGCACCATCACATCCGGCCCTTTATCCAGGTGGATGCTGTCGACAAATCGCACCCGTCCGGTCTTCAGAGTCAGAATCACCGACGAAGTCCGCGTCCCCTCGCCGAAGAAGCGCACGCCTTTCATGAGCGCGCCGTCGGTTACGCCCGTGGCCGCAAAGATCAGTTGCTTGCCGGGCGCCAGGTCTTCCGCCTCATAGATCCTGTTCTTGTCTTTGATCCCCATCTTCGCGATGCGCTCTTCGAGTTCCGGCTTGTCGATCACCAGGCGTCCTTGCATGTATCCGTTCAGGCACCGGATCGCGGCCGCTGTAATCACACCCTCAGGCGCGCCTCCCGAACCCATCACCGCATGGACTCCGGTTCCAATGATCGCTGCCGCGATGCCGGCCGAGAGGTCGCCATCTCCAATCAGCTTGATGCGGGCTCCGGCCTTGCGAATGTCGCTGATCAGCTTTTCGTGGCGCGGACGGTCGAGCACCATCACCACCAGGTCTTCCACTCCGCGATGCAGGCGGCGCGCAATGTTCTTCAGGTTGACCGAGACCGGCGCGTCCAGTTCGACCGCGTTCTTGCAGGAGGGACCGACTACGATCTTTTCCATGTAACAGTCGGGAGCGTGCAGCAGGCCGCCCTTTTCCGAGGCTGCCAGAACCGTGATCGCTCCCGGCGAGCCGGTGGCGCACAAATTCGTTCCTTCCAGCGGATCGACCGCGATATCGACGTGCGGCACTTGTTGCCCATCGGAAAACGTGCCGCCCACCTGCTCGCCGATGTAGAGCATCGGGGCTTCGTCGCGCTCGCCCTCGCCGATGACAATCGTGCCGTGCATGGGAACCGTGTCCATGGTCTTGCGCATGGCCTCGGTCGCCACCTCATCACTGAGCCTGCGATCGCCTTGGCCCATGGTGCGCGCCGATTCGATGGCGGCGTTTTCCACCACGCGGAGAAATTCGAGCGCCAGATCGCTCTCGATGTTTTGTCCGAAACACTTCGTGTGCGGTTCGGGGCGGGTTTTGTTGGCATGCTCTTCGGTGGGACGAACCTGGGTCGTCATGAGTGCCTCCTCGGGTATAAGCGCGGCTTGGAATCCAGCTTAAGACGCGATTTGGCAATATATCCCCTTCGGCGCGCAGATGGAAGTGCATACGACACATTCGTGTGGCGTTCTCGATCCGGCGATTCTGCTAACCTTTTTGCCATGAATCCGGAACGCCGAGAGCCTGTTTACCTTCTGACCGAAAAGCAAGTCGCCGACAAGAGCGAGATGGCGCGCCACTTTCTAGATACGCGCACCCGTTTGAACGCCAACGTCGACCAGGCCGACAATTTCCTCGTCAAGCGCTTTTACAACCTCGACCACAATGCCTATCTGGAAGGCCCACTGCCGGCAAAATACAAGGAGTTGATGGGACTGGTCGCCTCGACATGCCTGCGCTGCGATGACTGCATTCACTACCACATCATTCAGTCCTGCCGTTTGGGCGTGACGCGCGCCGAGCAGGAAGACGCGCTCAATGTGGCGCTGATCGTCGGAGGCAGCATTGTGGTGCCGCACCTGCGACGCGCCTACGAGCTGCTCACCGAATTGTACGGATAGGCCATGCCGATTCCGAACCCCTGGCATCGGAGTCCAAATATCTGGACAGGATTGAACGACTCTCTCTCAATTCGCACCGCTCGTTTTTCCACCCAACCTCGCGTTGGCGCGCTTGCTGCGAAAGCAAGCGTTGGACCGATTGCAGGCCGAATTTACGTGATGCTCTGCAAACCGGACGTGGAAGGCGCCTACTTAGTACTGTGGTCTACGGTCGGCTGCCTGATATAACTCGGCCAAACCACGAGGTCGTAAGCATCGAATCTCCAGCGCTGCCGCATCTCATTGTCATCGTCGTGCCGGGTGTCTCGTAGTCATCGCGTTGCCTTATACTAGTTTCAAACACCTGGTGAGGTGGCACGAAAACCTTTGCCTTTGCAACTCGTCTACTTTTGCGCGTGACAAGGCATTCGCGTCCGATAGTGGGCATTTAAGTCAATGATCGCGCCGAGCCGCTTTGGGCAGACGCAACAAGATCAACCGCTCTTGAAGGAGAAGCTGATGGCAGTTCCCCGAATTCTGTCGACCGTGCTGATTGCTTTTGCGTGCACCGCTGCCATGCTGGCTCAGGAAAATGCTCCTGCCATGTCCCAGGAGGCCCCGCCCATGCCGCACCTTTCGCCCGGCACCGCGCGTAAACCACCGGCCACGACTCCCGAAGTGGCTGCGCCTCCGCAGGTCGTTCCCCTCACCGTGCCCAAGCAGACATCGCTGCAGGTTGCTCTCGATAGGGAAGTGCGCGTGAAAAAAGTCGGACAGAGTCTTTCGGCGCGCCTGGTGGATCCCATATACGCCTTTGACAAACTCGTCGTGCCCGCCGGATCTCAGATCCGCGGCCAGGTGACGAGGATCGAGCCGCCCTCTGGCGCGCAGCGTACGCTTGCCGGATTGGACGGCAATTTTAGTCCAACCCGCAATGTGGAAGTTACTTTTACGGACCTCGTGCTGCCCGACGGAAAACATCTTGCGCTGCACACGAACGTCACCCCCGGCTCCGGACAGGTAATGCAGTTTGTCGCAGCACCGGAGAAAGATCCCAAGAAGACGGTTAAGGATGTGGCTTCGCAAAAGACGCAAGAAGCGAAGCAGCAGGCTCGCGACGAGTGGAACAACGCGATGAAGCAGCTCAAGACGCCGGGCCGCGTCCACCGGCTCAAGCGTTACGCGGAATCGCAGTTACCCGTGCACGCACAATACATCCCGGCCGGCACTGTGTATTTTGCCGAGTTGGAAGATCCTCTGAATTTCGGAAGCGAAACTCTCCCTGCCGAGAAAGCCACCTCCATTGGAGGCGAATTGCCGGAGGGCAGCGTCGTGCACGCCCGGCTGCTCACGGGGTTGTCGTCCGCGAACGCGCACAAGGGCGAGGAGGTCGAAGCCGTGCTGGCGCGCCCACTGTTTGATGGCGACCGGTTGCTTTATCCGCAGGGCAGCCGCTTGTTGGGCTCCGTGACGCAGGTGCAGCCCGCGCGGCACTTGAAAAAGAATGGACAGTTGCGTATCGCGTTCCATCAGGTCGTTTTGCCTGATGGGATTGAACAGAAAGTGCAAGCCGCCCTGGTTGGTGTGCAGGCCGCGCAGGAAGGCAACGTGAAGCTCGATTCAGAAGGTGGCGCGGAAGCTTCCAATCCGAAGTCCCGCTACATGACGACGTCCGTGTCGCTGCTCCTGGCGGCAGCAGCGGGCAGAGGCGACCCGGATGCGCATGGAGCGAACGCCGCTGGGAATCCGGGCGGCCGTGCAGCGGGTGGCCTGGGCGGATTCAAACTGGTCGGCATGGCGCTGGGTGCACTCGTCCAGTCACGGGGATTCGGCTACGCGATGGGTGCGTACGGAGCAGGCCGCTCGGTCTATCAGAACTTCCTCAGCCGCGGGCGCGAAGTTGTGTTTCCGAAAAATACAGCGATGGACGTTGCGATTGGGACGCGTGTCGCCACCAATACGCCCGCGATCGCGCCGCCGGAAGTTTCGGCGAAATTCGGAGTGTTGGACAACGAGTAGGCGGCGCTGCTTTGCGTCAATGGGTAGTCGGTTATGAACGAGCGCAATCACTGCGTGCTCGTCTCTCTCCCCGTCAGATGAAAATTTCCGCGGAGACGTGAAACCGGCGACTAAGACGCCGGATGTGTTCGGTGGTGAGCTGACGCTTGCCATGCAAAACCTCTGAGACGATGCTGGGCGTGCTGAAAACGTCGAGCAGATCTTTCTGCTTCAGGCCGTTGGCGGCCATCAGTTCCTCGATCACGGTGACCGGGTCGGCAGGCTTAAGCGCGTAGTGCTTTTCTTCAAAGTCCTCGATCAAAAGGGTCAGCAAGTCCGCCAGTCGTCGTTCGGCTGCGCTTAGACGGCTGCCCTTGCTGTCCAGTTCTTCCAGTGCCCGGATGCAGCGCTCATTTTCGGCTTCGCTGCGAATGACGGCAGGCAGTGTGCTGGCGAGAAGCGTGGCATATTCACTTCGAACGGCAGTTGCGTTCATTGCTTCCAACCTCCCCGATCATATTCAGCGTGCGTGAGAACATGGCGGACATAAATTCGTCCAGAGGTGTAGTTAATCTCCGTGATTAGACGGTACTGATTTCCTTTGATGTTGAAGACCGTCCATTTGCCCACGCCATCAGCGTTTGAAAGACTTCTGCGCACCTCAGCCAGACTCTGCCACGTGGCCTTCTTCGCTATGCGAAACCATGCGTCAAGTGGGCCTTCAAGAGCACCGCGCCGGGCAGCAGCTTCCTTCAGCTTCTTGCGGCTGATGACATGCATGCGGCGCCTCGCGAGTTCGCATTATGCGAATATTGTACTTCGCAAAATGCGAAGATGTCAACCTAGAACGCGTCAATCCCAGTCACGCTCGAGCCAATAATCAGCGTGTGGATATCGTGCGTGCCCTCGTAGGTCTTCACCGATTCCAGGTTCATCAGGTGGCGCATGATCGGGTAGTCGTCGGCCACACCGTTTGCGCCGAGGATGTCGCGGGACATGCGCGCGCACTCCAGCGCCATCCAGACGTTGTTTCGCTTCGCCATCGAGATGTGCTGGTGCTGGACCTTGCCCGCATCTTTCAGTCGCCCGACTTGCAGGACCAGCAGCTGCCCTTTGGTGATCTCGCTGATCATCCACGCCAGCTTTTCCTGCACGAGTTGGTGCGAGGCAATGGGCTGGTCGCGGAATTGTTTGCGTAGCAGCGCATACTGCAGCGCGCAGTCGTAACACGACATGGCCGCGCCTACTGCTCCCCATGCGATGCCATAGCGCGCCTGATTCAGACACATCAGGGGAGACTTCAATCCACCCGTACCCGGCAACAGGTTCGACTCGGGGATATGCACGTCCTGCAGCGACAATCCCGAGGTCACCGAGGCGCGCAGTGACCACTTGCCGTGAATGTCATCCGCTTTGAATCCCGGACGATCGGTCTCCACCAGGAAGCCGCGGACCTTATTGTCTTCCTCTTCGACCTTGGCCCAGATCACGGCGACGTCAGCAATCGTGCCCGAGGTGATCCACATCTTCTCGCCATTGAGTACGTATTCCTTTCCAACTTTGCGAGCGCGCGTGCGCATGCCGCCGGGGTTCGATCCGAAGCCGGGCTCGGTCAGTCCGAAGCAACCTAGCTTTTCGCCTTTTTGCATGGCGGGCAGCCAGGTATTTTTCTGGTCATCGGTCCCGAAGGTGTAGATCGGATACATCACCAGCGCCGACTGCACGCTGACAAACGAGCGCACGCCCGAGTCGCCGCGCTCGAGTTCTTGCGTGACCAGTCCGTACTCGACATTCGACATGCCTGCGCAGCCGTACCCCTGCAATGACGCGCCGAAAAATCCCAGGTCGGCCATGGGCTTGACGAGTTCGCGCGGAAAGCGCCCGGCGCGATTGCACTCTTCGATGATCGGGACGAGGTTGTCCTCGATAAACTTGCGCGCCGTATCGCGCACCAGGCGCTCGTCGTCGTTTAGCAACGTATCGAAATCGATAAAGTCCACACCACGGAATTTGATGGCCGGCATTTGCGTTCACCCCACGGGGTCAAGCGACAGGAATAGAAAACTCTTCAAGTTAGCAGAAGAGGGCTCTGGGCGCTAGGCGGTGGGCTTTGGGCGCTTGAATTTGCGGAGTGCCTGATTCGACTTCGATTTTGATTTGCAGGGACAAAACCGAATCTCACCAGAGACCGCTCCTCAGAACATTTTTCGCTCCATCATTGTTCGCTGGAGAGCGGAGAGAGTCAATTCCAGTTGTCCTCTGTGGTCAGGGCCCACTCATCGCAAAGTGCGCGATGAGTGGCGTCCGGCATTAAGGGCGGCTTCGAAATGCTCCTCGCGGCGGCTCTGGGCACCGCTGGATAGCCGAGGGGCGGCTGTCCCTCCGTGCGTCGGCTTTTCGGTTTCTGCTTCCTGCGGTGGCAGCGGGGCGCTATGCTTGTAAGTGATCCGGAAAGAGTTGTATGCCCGATATTAGCCGTCTGTTTCAAGCCTTCCTCGCTCCGGCTATCTTGGTTTCCGCTACTTCGCTGCTGATTCTCTCGATCAACGTCCGGCTCATGGGAATCGTGAGCCGGTTGCGCCAGTTCGTCCACGCTAGACATGACGCCACGTGCGGCGAGCGCCTGCAGGAAGCAGAAGCCTATACCGCTCAGATCTCCTTGATCGAAAAACGCGCAGAGATCATCCGCCGTAGCTTTCTGTTGGCTCTGATTTCCCTGGCTGCAACGATTGCGTCCTGTCTGCTGCTTGGGCTGGGCCTCTACATCAAGGAGGCGGCGCTCGTCGCGGTCATCGTGTTCGTGTTGGCCCTGATCTGCCTGCTTGCCTGCACTTTCTATTACATCCGCGAAGTCGTGGTTGCCCTCAGTTCCGTACGCGAGGAGGCGCGCGACTTGCGCTTCATGGATCTCGGAACACATGCCGAGACCCATCACCGCAACTCCATGTAACGGAATGCATACCGGGCCCGGGAGACAGTCCAGGAACAGTCAGTTGCCACAGACAACCCCGATAATTTTTTTGTTAAGCGACTGTGAAAAACAATTCAGCATGGCTGAAAAGCCCTTTCCCGCGCGGATTCTTCGTGCTTTTTTCTGAAATCCGAGGTATAAAACTACACGCGGTAGTAGCCTCCTTTTTTCGTCGATCCCCAATCGACGTTTTGCCGGCGGCCTTACCACCTAGAAACTACGGGCATGTGAGCCGGCTCGGACGACTCGTGTGCTCAAAGCGAATAAGAGACGGTCGAATTCCAATGATGTGCGAAGAGGACCGATCAGCGCATGTCTGAGTTGAACGGGGTCCGGCCTGCCTACCCAACAACCCTTTCTGCTTTTCTTACTGATCATGTTTTCTATCTCTATCACTCTTCACGCAAAAACCAATTCACGAGAAACGTGGATCTCGAAGGTAATTAGGAACCGGCTGAAACGGCCGGGGAAGGCTGTTAAAGCGAATTTGGATCGACCAAACGCGGTCTGAAAATTTCACGAGGACAAAAACTATGGTTCGTGTAGGGACGGTGGTTCGCACTCTCATCCTATGTGGCCTGGCATTCACGGCGCTGGCCTCTGCCAAAACTGACAAGAACAAAACCATTGTGATTCCCACGTCGGGCTTTGCGGTGTCCGAACGATTGGCGGATCTTCCGATCGATTTCTCGATGTTCCCCATCCGCGAGATGCCTGAGCCGAGGCCCAATCCGAATCAAGAAGTTGGCCCCTGGATGCAGGAAGACCCAGCGCTGCAAAAGGAGGCTCTGCCTCAGGTTGGAGCGACCCTCGGAGCCGACTTCGATGGCATCCCGGCATCGTGCTGTTTACCTTCGGATAACAATATCGCCATCGGTCCCAATCACATTGTGGAGACGGTTAACGTACAGCTCGCGGTGTACAACAAGAGCGGCACCTTGCTTTCGGGCCCGACCAACTTCTCGACTTTCTTCACTGCGCTCGGCGGCAATTGCGCTTCCGGCTCCAGCGACCCGATTGTGCTGTATGACCGCGCGGCCGACCGTTGGGTCATCAGCGACATTGGCTACACGGGTGCTGCCCCATTCCTCGAGTGCATTGGCGTATCCAAGACCAACGACCCGACCGGGGCCTATTTTCTCTACAGTTATTCCTTCGGCTCGGCTCTCAACGACTACCCGAAATTGGGTACTTGGGCCACCGCCAGCAACAGCGCCTACCTTGCCACCTATGACATTTTTAACCCTGGCTTCACTGGCTCCGACCTCTGCGGTATCGATCGCACCAAGTTGCTGGCTGGCGACAATACGGCGAAACAACTGTGCCAGATGACGCCCGGCACCGAGTTCAGCTATCTCCCTTCCGATATGGACGGCCCAACACCGCCGGCGGACGGGACGCCCGGACTCTTCATCCACCATCACAGCGGCAATCCCGGCACGCTGTTCCTCCGCAAACTCACGCTGAACTTTGCGTCGGGAACGGCCACTCTCTCCTCGCCGACGAGTATCAGCGTCGCCAACTACACCAACGCATGTCACGGTAGTTGCGTGCCGCAGGCAGGAACCTCTCAATTGCTCGACGCCCTCGGCGATCTCCAGATGTATCGCTTTGCGGTCCGTCACTTTCCCGATCATGATCGTGCGGTGCTGAACAACTCTGTGCTTAACGGCAGCCAGGTGGCTGTTCGCTGGTATGAGCTTTATGACCCGGCAGGCGCCGTCACTGTGAATCAGCAGGGCACGTTTGCTCCTGACACAACCTATCGCTGGATGGCGAGCCTCGCCGAAGACAAGAACGGGGATATCGGACTCGGATTCAGCGCATCCAGCAGTTCCCTCCATCCCGCTGTCCGCTTCACCGGCCGCGTTCCCACCGATCCCTTGGGGACGATGGAGTCGGAAGCCAGCATCATCGAACCAGCGGGATCGGAAACTGGTGCGTCTCGTTGGGGCGATTACAGCTCGATGCAGGTTGATCCCAGTGACGATTGCACGTTCTGGTACGTGCAGCAGTACGAGCCAAGCAATGGCAATTTCTGGCACACCAGAATCGCCTCGTTCGTCTTCAACGGTTGCTCCGGCTCGCCAGACTTCAGCTTGAGCGCCAACCCCACCTCGCTAACCATCGCGCAAGGCAACCAGGGCACCAGCACGATCACCGTGAACGATCTGAACGGCTTCACCGGCAGTGTCACTCTGAACGCTACCGGCCTGCCCAACGGAGTGACGGCCGGGTTTAACCCCAATCCCACAACTACAACTAGCACACTGACGCTGACGGTGGCGGCGAACGCTACCCCCGGAACGTCGACGATCACAATTACCGGCGTTTCGGGAACTCTGTCTCATCAAACAACGGTGCAGCTAACGGTCACGGCGACGGGCCCGGTGGTCACCCTGACCCCCACCTCGTTGACGTGGACGGGAAAGCATCTTGTTGGGACGAGGGTGTGCTGCAAGGCTGTTACTCTTAAGAACACAGGCGTCTCCACTCTGAACATCTCGAACATCGCCATCAGTGGCGACTTCGCGCTGAACCCGGTCGCGAAGCAGTGCGGCAGCACGTTGGCCGCAGGCGCGAGTTGCAAAGAGAAGGTGAGCTTCACTCCCACACAAACAGGACTGCGTACCGGTTCGCTGTCGTTTACCGACAACGCTCCGGGCAGTCCGCAGAGCGTTCCGTTGCAAGGAACAGGCAAGTAATATAGGACGATCCAGGAACGGCTGGAATGGCGGGGGCCGCGTGAGCGGCCCCCGCGCAACTAAGGACTGCATAAGCCAGAGTCAAAGCAGGAAGATGCCGGCGACACCGGAATTAGGTAAAGGTCAAGGGCAAAGCTTGCGGCGTCGAATTGGTCTGAAGGACGTAATCACAAAGTTAAGAAGACCCAAAAGTATAGTTTCGTGTGCAGTCGGTTACCGAGCCGCCTTGATGCTGAACTCTTGACCGAAAATGGGCGCCAGAAATGGGATGACGTAGCCCTTGACTTCGATTTTGCCCGCTTTCTTGGCCTCAACGATGAGGTCGTATTTGAACTCGCCGCGTCGGAAGGCCTCGTCGCTCAAATGGAAGACCAGCACTTCGTTCCTGGAACTGCGCAACGAAATCTGCTCCGGCGTAATGTTCTGGACGACGAGGAGAATCTCTCCCTCTTGTTCCTTCTCTTGAGCCTTGCGATCCTCTTTGGACTGTTGCCCTTCGTGGCCTTCGAGTTTTTCGCGCGTCTGATGATCCCCTTGCGAGAGCTGAAATCCGGGTATGAACTGTTGAGCACGCTGAAGATTTGCGGCAGGGAAGTTGCCGACCTGCCACGCTCGATCAGGTATGTCTCCGGGACCATCCAAGGTCGGGAAGGTGATCAGGGTCTCCCCGGCTTGCAACTCGCGTCCGTTATTCTTAATAAAAAACTTGCCCACCGCCACCGGAAGTGCGACGACCTTCATTCCTTCTGAGATGAACAATGGCCGTGACCCTGGCCCGGTGAGTTCCGGAATGCCGAGGTAGGCAGCGTCGGAAGTCTCGGCCACGATCTTCGCCGGACGATCTTCGAAGGCAGCGAAGGTCTTACCGCTGTCACCACCGAACGGGCCGCTCACCACGCAGAGGTCGCCCTTCATGCAAAGCGCTGGCGCCTGAAACGAGTTCCGGGGGAGTGACTGCTTTTCCGAGAGCTGGGGAAAATTCAGCGTTTGAGAAACGGAATGGGAAGGAATGCCGGCTTCGCGAAACGTAATGTTCAATCCAGATTCGCGGCGTGGAACAATGAATGTAATTGGTCCGTCGGCACGCTGCGGTTCTTCCCCCGCCGTCTCGAACAACCAGCCTGACAACCGCGACCCTTCTCCGTTGGACTCAAATGGCACGACTACGCGCGTGACTGTGACCTCCGGCATTTCGCGATATTGATCCGGATTCTCAACCACGGTCCCGGATACCCGCTCACCAGGACGGAGTTGCGCCGGTAAAACGAGTCCGACCTCTTTCTGGGCCGTCGTAGTAGGTGGATGAACCGGCGTCTCGGGCTGCATGCGCCCGATCTTCTGTTCCCGCCGGGCAGTTTCCCGCGCCGCCTCGAGATTCTTCATCACCTCGTCATAGGTGAACGTTTTCAGCTCCTCTGCTCCACCGCGCTCTTCCTCGCCGAAGGGGCAGTCAATGGCCCGGTAGTCCTGCCCGGCAACGTTCCATTCGGAGCAGCGATACACTCCCGTCCATGGATCGTGTGTCAGTTTGTGGCCGCCAATCTGTTTGCCGGACTCGTCGAACACCTGAATGAATTCACCGGTGAAGTTTGCGCTCTCGTCATAGGTATTGCGTGCCACTCTGCGGAGCTGGCCGTTGGGCCAATAGGTGGTGTTGGTCTGCTGCGCGACGTAATATCCAGGGAGATACTCGTAGTCGACCTTCTGCTGGAGTTTGCCATCCGCGCCGATGGTTCGCATTTGCGTCGTTTTGCCGGCGCTGTTGTAGTCGGTTTCAATTTTTCCGCTCACGCCGTTTTCTTCCACCACGGTGTGCTGCGCCATTCCGGTGCCTGCGCTGCACACCAGCAGCGCCGACAGCGCCAGTACCTGCGAAAGAATCGAAACCAAAGCGTGCTGATTTTTTGGCACGTGCCATCCCCTTGCAGCGAACTTGCGAAACTCCGGCGTCTAAATATCGTGGGAAGCCTCCGATCCAGATCGGCTTCGCGCCCGGCTCGTTTGGTGGAGAAGGCCGATTGTAGTCGCCCTCAGACTCCCCCGGTAATAAAACTCGGAGTGTATCACCCAGCCCCTGGGGCTTTGTTCAAAGGCGCTTCCGACGCTGGTTTTGCTCTTGGTCTGCAAGTTTGACGAACACCTGCTCTTGTTGCGAATTGCGCAGTCGGTGCACTTAAGATGCAAATCGATTCACACTAGGCGAGCAGGCAAAAAAGACGTATAGTCAATCGGGCCTCAACTACGGAAGCTAGTACTTGTATCCCGACAAGCAGTGCGATTCACTTTACCGCGCAACCGAACCCCGCGAATGAAGAGAGGAACAAAAAAATTATGCCTCAAGAACGAAGCCTCGTCACATCCTGTTTAGTCTTGGGTGCGCTATTGTTACTTAGCCTGCCACTAGCCGCGCAGGATCCAGTTAACCATGCGGTTAGATTTGCCGTGTCGGCGCCTCTGGGGGAGTTAGCTAACCTCCCGCAGACGCCGCAGTATGGTTTTCACGAAGCGAATCCGGTTCGCCGGGTTCCCAAGCCTGCCTACGGACAAGGACAAGTAGTGGACCCGGCGGAACAGAGTTCGATCGCCGGCCCGCAAGCCAATTACGGCGTCGTAGCGAACTTCCTGGGAGTCGGCAATGGCTTCCCCAACTACAGCGTTCCCGACGCTCCTCCCGACACCAACATGGCGGTCGGCGACACGCAGATCGTGCAGTGGGTGAACACCTCCTATACGGTTTGTTCGAAGACATCTCCCTATGCGTGTGGCCCAGCCATTGAGGGCAACACGCTTTGGAGCAAGCTTGGCGGAATATGCTCGGCGAACAATGACGGCGACATCATCGCGCAGTGGGACGTGCAAGCGCATCGCTGGCTGCTGGCCCAGAACGTGTTCACCGGCAACTACGGTGTTTGTGTCGCGATTTCCACCACCCCCGACGCCACCGGTACTTACTATCTCTATCAGTTCCCGGTTGTGAGCAACGGCTTCCCTGACTACCCGAAGTGGGGAGTCTGGGTCAACAACTACGGCCAAACCTGGAACGACTTCGGTCCGGGCGGGAGCGGCTTCCTGGGTCCGGTGCTTTGCGCTTACAACAGAACAAAGATGCTGGTAGGGGACAAGACTGCGGAGCAGATTTGCCACCTCTATCCTAGTTCCCCGACGATTCCCGAAGACAGTCTGTTGCCGGCCGACCTTGATTCTCCGACCCTGCCTCCGACTGGCGAGGACCAGTTCGCCATTGGCAGTCTCGGAGACATCGACAATTCCCACCTCTCGCTCTACTCGGTACACATTAACAACCCGTCCGACTGGACGAAGGGCGCCACCTTTACCGGCGACAACAACAACCAGCCACTTAGCATTGCCACGTTCTCTCCGGCCTGCGGCAACTTCGGTGGTGCTTGCGTTCCGCAAAAAGGAATCACCGACAAAGCTGACTCCCTGGGCGATCGGCTGATGTATCGCTTTGCCTACTGGAACGACGGTAGCGGGGGCGTACAGCACTGGCTAGTGAACTTTGACGTTGCTGCTTCGGGAGGCCAGAATGGCGTTCGCTGGGAGGAGATCACGGCGCCTGAGTCGAATGTCCCACCGACCTCGCTCAGCGTTTTCCAGCAGGGCACCTATGCTCCCAATGGCAACTGGCGTTGGATGGGCTCGATAGCTCGCGACAAGATGGGAGACATCCTCGTCGGCTACAGCGAGTCCTGCGGAGACACCTGTCCCGGTGGGACCGCGATGTACCCGTCGATCTTCGTGGCCGGCCGTTTGGCCAGCGATGCCCCGGGCACTCTTGAGCCCGAGCTGCAGTTGGTTGCGGGCGCGGGTTCGCAGCCTGACACCTCGAACCGCTGGGGCGACTATAGCTCGATGCGTATCGACCAGGACGGCTGCACGTTCTGGTACACCACGGAGTACTACAAGGTTACACAGGTCTTCGATTGGAGCACCCAGGTCGGATCGTTCACCTTCGCTGGTTGCGGTGGCGGTGGCGGCCCAGCCGTCAGTTTCACGCCTGCATCCCTGAAGTTCCCGAAGATTCTGGTCGGCAAAACCAGCGCGCCGAAGAAAGTTACCGTGAAGAATACGGGAACTGCCACGCTGAACATCACCAGTATCGCCACCTCCGGCGACTTTGCCCGCAAGCCTGGCCTCAAGACCGACTGCGGTACCACGTTAGCGGCAGGAGCCACCTGCACGGTGCGTGTGACCTTCACACCGACGAAGACTGGCGTACGTACAGGCAACCTGACGTTCACGGACAATGCACCCAGCAGTCCGCAGAATGTCCCGTTGACGGGAACGGGCAAGTAGCCGAACCTGTAAGCGTTTGTTTCTCTCGCGGGGCTGCGCAAGCGGCCCCGTTTTTCTTGTTCCCTTCGATCTTCCGCGGTCACCCGCTGATCGTCCCTATCGTGTAAAATTCCCTTGGCGAGTACACCGCACCGATTTCGCGTGTGTTGATCCTGCCGGGCTGCTGGTACCTGGGCTTGGCGTTCCTCGATACTCCCAATTACCAGGTAGAACCGCAGCCGCAGGGCTGGCGGCACATTCCTGTCAGGAGAACCTGAATGGTGAAGATTGCAAAGACGGCCGACCGCAAGAAGGTCATGGATACGACAAAATCAACCGCTTGTCCGAAGTGCGGCAAAGAGACGCGTATCGTCAAGCGCATGAAGGACCGCGAGCGCGGTGTGCCGGGCGGCATCTACATTTCGTGCTCCGCCTGCGAATTTTTCGAGAAGCTGTAAGAGGTTGAGGCATGAGGGATTCAATTCCACACGGTTGAAGAATCCGGGGCTCAGGCGACCAGCTGTCCCAGAATTGCACGCGCTTCCGCCCCAGGATCGCTGGCTTCCGTGATTGGTCGCCCCACCACAATGTGCGAAGCACCAGCCGCAATCGCTTCCGCCGGAGTCACCACGCGCGCCTGGTCATCGGCCCCGCTGCCGGCAGGACGCACACCCGGCGTCACAATCGTGAAGTCGCGTCCAAACTCCTGCCGCAGGGCGGTGCACTCGTGGGCGGAAGAGACTACTCCCTGGCATCCGTTTGCCAGCGCCAACGCCGCCATCCTTAGGACCTGATCGACCACTCCGCCTCGGATTCCGAGGGTTCCGAGATCCGCATCGTCCAGGCTCGTCAGCACCGTCACAGCCAGGACGAGCACCTCCGGATTGACCTTCCGCGCCGCCTCCGCGGCCGCACGCAGCATCTTGCTGCCGCCAGAGGCGTGAACCGTCAGCATGCTCACGCCGAGCTTCGCCGCCTCGCGTACTGTTGCGCTTACAGTATTGGGAATATCGTGATATTTGAGGTCAAGGAAGACGCGGCGCCCCGATGCCACCAACTCGCGGACGATTCCAGGGCCTTCCGACGTATAAAGCTGCATGCCCACCTTGAATGCGCAGACGGAGTCGCCGACGGCCGCCACAATCTTCCGGGCGGCCACCGCTGTCGACACATCCAATGCAACGATCAGACGCTGGCGCGGGTCCATGTTGGACTACCGTTGCCGAGTCTATCGGGTTTGGTTCGGATTGGCTACAGGTTCCAGCCGGGCCAGAGTGGTGGGCCGGTAGACGTCCAGACGGACCCTCTGGATACCGCGCTCTTTGAAACCAAGGGCGCGGGCGGCATTGTAGGAAACGTCGATGATCCGGCCATCCACCACGGGACCCCGGTCATTGATTCGTACCACTACGGCGTGGCCATTTCTCAGGTTCGTAACCTTTACGAACGTTCCCAATGGCAGGGTTGGGTGAGCAGCCGTAAAATCCTGCATGTCGAAAGGCTCGCCGCTGGCTGTCTGCTTTCCCTGGAATTGTTCTCCATACCAGGACGCAGTCCCTACTTGGTAGGGGGCGGACTTAACAGATTTCTTGGTTAGATGACCGCTGGTCTGGATGACCTGCGGCTGGGTTTTTGCGGCTTCCAGGCTGCTTGGCCCGGATGCGGCTCCCGCTCCCAGACTGGCGACCGATAAAACAACCGCCAGACCTTCGGCTAAACGTCGTCGCATTCAGTTACCTCCCACTTGGAAAGTCGTTTTTTCTATTCGTCTGCTCCTTTCGTCAAACGATTGTGTGATGCTACGGGGGTCCCCAGCCTATGTCAATCAGAAAAATCCCTGATGGAATGTACTAAATAGTAATTAATCAATAGTTTAGCCCAATGAAAAGATGACTTTTACCTCCTATGTCGTTGAAAGCAGTCACAGTCACGTGTTTACCTTTTAGTAATATAGCCCAGATGGGCACCCTCCGAAATTCGTGTAGCCGCCTTAGAATCTTGGACTTATCATGGACGCAACATAACTATATTGTAATCATATCGTTACGAAAAGATTCGATTACTCGTTGGTAAATAGCGATCGCACCAAACCGGGCTGAAACCGGATTGGACCGACCTTTCCTGAGCCCACTGCCAAGTGAGCCAAACGTGGAATTCCCCCGGAGAGATCTTTGGTTTAGAGTGACCGCATGCCCGTCCCGCCCCCTGTCGTGCTGACCATCGCCGGCTTCGACCCCTCTTGCGGGGCCGGTGTTACCGCCGACATCAAGGCCATCGCCGCCCATGAATGTTACGGAGTGGCCTGCATTACAGCCTTGACGGTACAGTCGACCCGAGGCGTTCGCCGGGTACAGGCTGTCGACCCTGGGATCATCGCGGCCACCCTGGAGGACCTTGCCTCGGACTTCACCATCGCCGCCGTCCACATCGGTATGTTGGGGAACGAACAGGTTGTCGGGACCGTTGCCGATTTCCTGGAACAAGCCCGCCTGCCGCACGTGGTGCTCGATCCTATCCTGAAGTCGACTTCTGGAGCCGATCTTCTCAATCCCGCGGGCACCCGCCAGATCGTGGAACGACTTTTTCCCCTTGCGGAGCTTGTGACGCCCAATCTAGACGAGGCTGCCGCCCTGGCTGGCATGCCATTGGTGAACACCGCGGTTGCATCTGCTGCGACTGCCTCGGCCACACCGGGCGCCGCGTCCCTG
>Ga0075030_100001624_pt1 | contig 20253 bp, 23 predicted proteins | sample LitLauG_LLR_2012_FD_71393 | JGI IMG/M metagenome (GOLD analysis project Ga0075030, IMG submission 71393) | Freshwater sediment microbial communities from Pennsylvania, USA - Little Laurel Run_MetaG_LLR_2012 | ecosystem: Environmental > Aquatic > Freshwater > Creek > Sediment | place: USA...
CCCGACCCGTGCAGCGCGACAACCACGGCGCCGCCCGCAGGGAGCGGGTGGCTCTGCAAGAAGCTGATCGCGAAGGGCTTGAGTCCCTGGGACGCTGGCCGCGCGACCGCGCCGCGCTCGAACTCGGAGAGCTGGGTCCCCAGCGAGTTCGCCGCGGCGGACTCGTAGCTCGCCGAGAAGCTCCGAACCAGGGCCAGCACGACCACTCCCAGCACGACGGCCAGGACCGCCGCGTGCAGCGACGCGAGCCGGCCCGCCGAGCCGACGCGCCGACTGCGACGCTGCTCGCCGGGCGTGTCCTCACCTTCCGGCTCGGCGCGAGCCGGCGACGCCGAGCCGCTCATCGCCTCAGCTGTCGCCCTTGACCTTGGGCACCGTGGTCGTCGTGGTGGGTCCCGCGCTCGTCGTGGGCGTCGTCGCCGGGCGGCCGATCTCCTGGTTGTCGGGCGGCTCCTGCTCGACGCTCACCTTCGGCACCGTCGTCACCCGGGTGGTCGCCTCGGAGGTCGAGGTGGCGCCCGGTGAGGTCGTGACCGGCACCACGACGGTGGTCGGCGGCGCCGTCGGCTGCGTCGTCGCGCCGCCCGACGTCGGCACCCGGGTCGCCGAGATGAAGGACTGGAGCCGCGCCGTCGGTCCCGTCCCCGCCGCGGCCAGCGCGATGACGGAGGCCACGACGACGCCACCGAGGATCGCCGAGACCCCACCCACGCGGCGGCCGCGGGCACGCCGCATCGCTCGTCGGTCCAGCTCAGCCCTCACGCCACTCCTCTCGCACGCTCATATTGTCCCTCGTCGCCGACCCACTCGGCGCTCACGTCGCTCGTCGGACCCCGAGGGTGCCCACCGGAGCGCTCTGCACGAGGCGCAGGGCCCCCTCCGGGCACGCGTCGACCACTCGTCGGGCGCGGCGCAAGGTGGCGCGATCGCGGATCGGCTCGCGCTGCACCTCGGCGAAGCCCCACTCGTCGAGCGCGATCCTCTCGGGGAACCGCAGCAGGCAGATCCCGTGGCCGTCGCATCGCGCCGCGTCGAGCTCGAGCACCCACTGACGTCCCTCGTCGTGGCCCTCGTCGCGGCCGGTCACGTCGTTGCCCCTGCATCGCCCGGGAGCTCGAAGCGGGCTGCCGGGTACGGGCACTCGCGACCCCTGGCGTGGCGGTCGAGATCGCTCGCGAACGTGTCGAGTGCGCTGTCGACAAGTCCCACGACGCCGGTCGGGTGACCGCACGCGCCGCGGCCCGCGATCGAGGCGGTCAGCGCGCGCAGGCGGCGCACGTCACGGCGACCGGCCCTCGCCTCGGCGAGGTCGTCGAGCAGCGCGGCGACCTCGGGGAGGCCGAAGACGCACGGTCCGCACTGGCCGGCGGACTCACCAGCGAGCCAGTCCACGAGACGCGCGGTGGTGCGAAGGCCGCAGCACGTCGGGGACATCACCGCGAGCAGCCCGCAGCCGAGCGGGGTGCCGCAGGCGGCCAGGGCGCTGCGACCGAGCGGCGCGTCCATGGCGACCGACCCGTCGATCCAGGTGCCCTCGTAGCCGCCGACGAGCACTGCACGAGGTACCTCGGCGATCCCCCCGTACAAGGCGAGCGCCTCGCCGATCGTCGCGGGCCCGCTCACCTCGACGACCCGGCCCGGGCGCACGACCGCACCCGAGAGCGTCACGAGGGTCGAGCCCGGCGAGACCGCGTCGCCAGCCTCTCGGAACCACGCGGCGCCACGACGAGCGAGCAGGCCCAGGTGTGCGGCGGTCTCGGCGTTGCTCACGACGGTGGGCTGGCCGTGCACGCCGTGCGCGGCGACGGGCACGGCGCGTCGTCGCGGCAGCGCGCCATTGCCCTCGAGATACCCGACCACGGCGCTCGACTCGCCGGCGACGTAGCGCGGCGGCGCGTCGACGACGGTGATCGCCGCCGCGTCGCCGTCGCGCTGTGCGATCGCCTCGACCATCGCCGCCGTCGAGCGCCGGCGGGCGCGGTGCAGGTAGACGACGATCTCGCGCGCGCCGACCGCGCGGGCCGCGGTCATCGCGCCGTCGATGACCAGGTGGGGCCGGTGCGCGAGCAGCGTCCGGTCCTTCCTGCTCGCGGGCTCGCCCTCCGAGGCGTTGACCACGACAAGTGGGGTGCCCCCGCTCGCCGCGGCGAGGTCGAGCTTCGCCGCGAGGGGGAACTGCCCCCCGCCCCGGCCCTCGAGCCCGCTGGCGCGGACCAGCTGGCGGAGCGACTCGGGCGTCGCGGACTCGAGGTCGAGCCCACCGAGCCGCCCGAGGTGCGCGGCACGGGACTCTGCGCCCTCCTCGCGCGCCGGCCCCCCGAGGAGCCGGGTGCCCGGATCCCCGAGCGTCCCCATCGGTCCTTCGAGGCTCGCCGCGTGCCGGGCCTCGAGCTCGAGGTTCCTCGTCGCGCTCATGGTCGCACCTCGCGAAGCGCGGCGGGATCCTGGGCGGACGCGCGCGGCTCGCGCGCGCCGCCCGCGGCGGCGATCCTCGAGAGTGCGAGCGCCGCGACCCCGGCGCCCGTGAGCACGTACACGGGCCGAAGTGCGGCCGTGTCGGCGCCGCTCAGCACGCCGTGCAGCCACGCCACGAGCAGGGTCGGCAGCGCGAGTCGGTGCACCGCGCGCCAGTTGCGCGCGCCCGGCGCCCCCGCGAACCTCGCGGTCGCGCCGATCGCGAGGAGAAGGTACAGCGACAGCACGCCGAGCGAGACCCCCGTTCGGCGGTAATGCGACAGCCACGGCACGAGCGCGCCGCCCCATCCGACGCCCGCGTAGTGGTCGGTGGCGAGGAACACGAGGTGCGCGATCACGAGCCCGACCGTCGCCGCGCCGAGCGCGGCGTGCGTGCGCAGGTAGGACTCGGCGTGCCCGACCCGGAGCTTGAGCCGCCACGGATGGCGCATCCACAGCCCGAGCGCGACGAGGCCCGTGAGGGAGAGGTAGGCCGCGATACCGAGCGCGCGCGAGGTGATCCACGGGAAGTTCTTGCTGTGCAGCGTGGCGGCGAGGACCGACGCGAGCAGCGCGCCCGCCGCGAGCGGGAGCACCAGGGCCAGCACCGCGACGAGCGTGGAGTTCGCGGCGGTCCCGACGCGCTCGGCCTTCGACTGGCTCATGACTTCTCCCAGGCGAGGTAGGGGCGCATCGCGTCGCTCATCGCGACCGAGCCGTCATCACGGACCCACAGTGCGGGGATCGAGCGACGTGCGGCGATCGCGGCGAGGTGCGCGCGGCCCGCGACGAACAGGGCCTTGCTCCACACCTCGGCGCGCGCGGGGTCGCGTCCGACGACGGTCACCGAGGTGAGCCCCTCGCCCCCCGGGAGCCCGGTGGACGGGTCGATCAGGTGATGCGCGGGGCGCCCCGACGCGCTCCAGCGCCGAAGGCGGATCGAGGAGGTCGCGACGCCGCGGTCGCGCACCGCGAGGATGGCCACGTGCGCGCCGGCGCTCCCGGGGTCCTCCACGCCAAGTCGCCAGGGCTCGCCGTCAGGTCCGCTCCCCGCGCAGTAGAAGTCGCCGCCCGCCTCGACGAGGTGCGAGGGTGCCGCGCCCGCGAGGGCGGCGCTCGCCCAGCGGACCGCGAGGCCCTTGCCGATCCCGCCGAGGTCCACGGGGTCCGCGCCGAGTCGCACCGCTCGCTCCGCCGCGCGGAACCGGGGGCGCCAGGGCGCCGGGGGCGCGCTTCGCCGCGCGGGCCAACGCGCGTCGGTGCGGACCTGGTGCGAGGAGAACGCCAGCGTCCGGTCGTAGCCGAGCTCGACGAGCGAGCGCAGCACGCGGGGATCGAACCTCCCCGCGGTTGCGTCGTGCGCCGACTTGGCCTCGCGGAGCGCCGCGAGGAGCGTCGCGGGGACCACGTGCCAGCGCCGAGGGTCGCGGTTGGCGCGCATGAGCGGGCTCTCGGCGTCAAAGCGCGTGCAGGTCCGGTCGACCTCGTGGCACACGGCGAAGGCAGCGTCGATCGCCGCGGTCAGCCGGGCCTCGGCCTCCTCGCCCGCGAGGGGCTCAGGCACCGTGACGGTCACGCGGGTTGCCATGGCGCGGTCCCGTGCCGTTCGGCACGGGACCGCCTGGGGGTGCTCGGTGAGCTCAAGGCACGACAACGGAGGCTCCCGTCGTGCCGCTCACCGTCGGGGTGATCGCGGGGACCGCGATGTTGGGCACTGCGGCGAGGCCCGGGAGCGACGAGAGCTGGGCGCCACCGCCCGTGGCCGCGCCTCCCCCGTCGCCGCCCGCGCTCGCAGCGAGCCGCGCCTGTGCGCGGGCCAGCGCCACGATCGCCTGCTGGTCGGCCGCGAGCGTCTTGGTCACCTGCGACAGCGTCAGTGCCGTCGCCGACGTCCCCGCGCCGACGGTGCCGGCCGACGCCGTCGGCGTCGTGCTGGCCACCGCCCCTTGGACGAACCGGTCCGCCGCACCCAAGGTGGCGACCACTGCGGTCACCGCCACGATCTGGGGGAGGAAGCGCCGGCGCGCCCGTCCCCTCCCGAGCGCCCGCGCGGCGCGTGCCCTGTGGTGCGCGATGCGGTCGCGGGATGCGAGGAGCTCCTCTGGGGCAACCGGGGACATCCCCGGTGCCGCACCTGTGTGGTCACGGTCAGTTGTCATGCTGGCCACCTCCTGTCGTCGAGCCTCCGCCGGACCCCTTGGTCCGGTTGATCGATGCCGCCTCCTGCTGGAGCTGGGCGCCCTCGGCGCTGAGCGCGGCCGCCTTGGCGTTGATCTGGGCGACCTCCGCGCTGATCGCTGCCTGCTCGCCGGCGAGCGCGGCGCGCTCCGCGGCCACGGCCGCCTGGTCTCGGGCGAGCGTGGCGTAGGACTTCGCGAGCACCGACGTCGTCTCCATTCGCGCGTGGCGGATGGCGTTCGACAGCCGGACCGCGGCGTTGGCCACCTCCCTGGTGGCCCGCTCCTCGCTCGTGACGGCCGCGGCGCGGGGCTTGGCCGGCCCGCTCGCCGCGGTGGCCGCGGGGACCGTCGCGTACAGCACCGCCGCCGCGCCCGCCGCGCAGGTCGCGATAGCGAGCCCGCTCATCAGTTTGTCAACTCTCGCCATGGTGGCTCCTCGTGCACTCGTCGCGGTTGTGCTTCACGCATTGAGTGTGGCGATGCCACTCGAGGGGGTGGCTAAGGCCTAGATGAGTAAGCCCTCAGGATCAGGCGCGCGGCGTGCAGCGGCGGCTCAGCCGATCGCCTTGGCCACGGCGGCACCGAGGACGCCAGAGAGGTACTCGGCGTAGGTCGCGGTGACGTGGAAGTGGTCCGAGTACACCGAGAAGTGCCCGATGACCAGGGAGCAGATCGTCGTGCAGAGCCACTTCGTCGGGTCGACGTACGTCGCTCCCAGCGCCTTGGCGGCCGCCTTCTCTGCCGCCTCGTGGGCGTGGCTCGGCTTGTTGGGGTTCTTGCCCTGGCAGTTCTGCAGTCCGTTGGGATACGTCGCGAGGCAGTTGGGAGGGTCGACGTTGATGTACGGGATGTCACCGAGGACGACCAGCTTGGTGGTGCCGACCTTGAGCGCGCGCAGCGTGGTCTGCAGGCCCTTGGACCACTGGACGTCGGAGAAGTACGACGTCGGGGAGGACATCGCGAGCGCGGTGCGGTCCGCGAGCAGCACCGCGACGGGGTGCAGCAGCGGGATTGCCCGGAGCGCCTGGGCCCGGAACTTGTCGCAGGCCGTGTAGTAGGTGCGCGACACCGAGTCCCAGACCGGCACGGAGGTGTCCGGGCAGCCCAGCTCGAAGAGCAAGAAGAGCCGGTCACCGAGGTGCTTGGCCTCCGCGGCCAGCGCGGGGAGCCACATCTGGGCGTGCGAGTCGCCGAACAGCACGATGGTCCGTGACGACGACGTGGCGCCGAAGACGCACTTGGAGGTCTGGACGGACAGGTCGACGCACCCGTAGGCCGTCTGGGGGTACCACGCACCTGGGGTGTCCGACGCGCTGGCGGCGACACTGGGAGCGAGGTTCTTCGGTAGCGAGCTGACGCGATGCGATGCGGTCACGAGTGAGGCGACCTGCGCGGCGGTTCCCGGCGTCGGCGGGGACGGTGCGGCGCCGGCGCCGCCGACTGCAACGGCGAGCAGCGACACCGCGATCGCGACCATCGCTGCGGCACGGCCAGTTCGTAGCTGCATCCCGGGGCCTCCGTGGTCTCGCCCCGCGCGCCCATCGCGCGGCGTCCGAGCTGAGCGTCCGACACCGTAGTTGCCCGTGCCGCCGAGGTCCTGTCGCCGGGCGCGGGCGAACGCAGGGCACCTCGGGCGCCTTCGATGGTTCCTAGACTGACCCGATGGCAAACGAAGTGATCTCCGGCGTCATCGAGCGCTGGCACGACTATCTCCGCGGCACGCTCGAGGGCGGCCTCGAGACGCTGCTCGACGAGGAGGTCGTGTTCTACTCGCCCATCTTGTACAAGCCCCAGGAGGGCCGCGCCCTCGCCGCGATGTACCTGACGGCGGCACGCCAGACGTTCCCAGGGGACGACGAGTCCGCCGAGGAGGGCGAGCGCGAGTTCGCCGAGAGGTCCTTCCGCTACACGAAGCACGTGCTCGACGGCGACACGGCGGTCCTGGAGTTCGAGACCACGATGGACGGGATCCACGTCAACGGCGTCGACATCATCCGCTGCAACGACGCGGGCCGGATCGTGGAGTTCCGGGTCATGGTCCGACCGCTCAAGGGCGTCGAGACGGTCCAGCGAAAGATGCTCGAGACCCTCCAGTCCTTCGCGCCCCCCGCCACGTGAGCAACATGCCTTTGGACGAGGCCCTCGGCGCTCTGTAGTTTCGATCCGACGAGCCGGACCGAGAGCCCATCGGGCGGCCCGGCCGCTCGGGCCCGATCGCAGCGTGGCGAGGGAGGATGAGCGAGATGAGTTCGTTCGAGCAGCCATCTGGGCGCGCCTCCGCGGGCGCCTCCCCGACCGGTCCACCGAGGCTCGCAGAGCGCGGCACGAGCCGCATCGCCACGAGGATCGGCCGACTCGGCACCGAGACCGCGTTCGCGGTCGCCGCGGAGACCACGGCGCTCGCGGCCGAGGGACACGAGGTCTTCGCCTTCCACATCGGCGACCTGAACCTCGGCACGCCCGCGAACATCGTGGAGGCGACCTTCCGCGCCGCGCGCGACGGCAGGACCGGGTACTGCCCACCCTTCGGCATCCCCGAGCTCCGCGAGGCCATCGCCGACGACGTGTCCGCGTCGCACGGGATCGCCTATCGGCACGGCAACGTGGCGGTCCAGCCCGGCGGCAAGCCCGTGATCGGCAAGTTCCTCCTCGCCCTCATGGAGCCAGGCGACGAGGTGCTCTACCCGAACCCCGGCTACCCGATCTACGAGTCCCAGATCGAGTTCCACGGCGGCCGGGCGGTCCCCTACGGCTACCTCGAGTCCCCCGATGGGTTCTCAATAGACCTCGAGGGGATCGAGGCCGCACTCTCGCCGAGGACGAGGCTGCTGATACTCAACGACCTGCAGAACCCCCTCGGTGCGGAGTGCAGCAGAGAAGAGCTCGCCCGGCTCGCCGAGCTCGTCGAGCGACACGACCTGCTGGTCCTGTGCGACGAGGCCTACTTCGACATCCGCTACGAGGGGTCCTCGAGGTCCTTCGCGGCGCTGCCCGGGATGGCGGAGCGCTGTGTGCTGCTGTTCACCTTCTCCAAGCGCTACGCCATGACGGGCTGGCGCCTCGGTGCGGCGATCGGTCCCGAGGAGGTGATCGACGTCATCGGGCGGCTCAACGTCAACGACGAGTCGTGCACCAACCAGTTCGTCCAGGTCGGCGGCGTCGAGGGGCTCCGCGGGGACCAGTCGGGCGCGAACCGGATCGTCGAGGTCCTCCGCGAGCGCCGCGACGTCGCCGTGGCCGGGCTCGACAAGGCGCCGGGGATCCGCTGCCACGCCCCGCGCGGCACCTTCTACCTCTTCCCGAACGTCACCGAGGCAATGGCGCGGATCGGAGAGCGCGACGTCGAGTCGTTCCGGCGCCGCCTGCTGCGCGACACAGGCGTGTCGACCTGCTCGCGGGTGCACTTCGGACGACCGAGCGAATCCGAGACCGAGCACTACCTGCGGCTCGCCTACGCCGGGATCGACGCGACCCGGATCGACGAGGGACTCCGTCGCCTCTGCGCGTACCTCGAGCAGGCACAAGATGCCTAGGCGCGCCGTGGCCCTCGGCGACCCAGGGGACACCGCGGCGCTCGACGCCGCCGAGATCGGGGCCTTCGAGACGCTCGACCGCGTGTACCGCGCGATGTGCGCGATCCTGTACAACTACGTGCCGACCTCCGGGCACCCGGGGGGATCGATCTCCTCGGGACGCATCGTCGGCGGCCTTCTCTTCGACGCGATGTCCTACGACCTGTCGCGCCCCGACCGCCAGGACGCCGACGTCGTGTCGTACGCGGCGGGACACAAAGCGATGGGCCTCTACGCGATGTTCGCGATCCGAGACGAGCTCGCGCGCCAGGGCGCACCCGCACTGCTCGCGGGCACGGACCGCGGCCGGCTGCGCCTCGAGGACCTCCTCGGGTTCAGGACCAACCCCACCGCACGCCGGCCGCTCGCCGTCGCGCACCGCGCGAAGTACCTCGACGGGCACCCGACCCCCGCGACGCCGTTCGTGCGGACCGCGACAGGGGCGTCGGGCGTCGGGCTCGCCGGGGCGGTGGGACTCGCGCTCGCGGCGCGCGACCACTTCGGCGCGGACGCGCCGGTGGTCCAGGTCCTCGAGGGCGAGGGCGGCCTGACACCGGGCCGCGTCGGCGAGGCCCTCGCTGCGGCGGGGACCGCGTCGCTCGGCAACCTGGTCGTGCACGTCGACTTCAACCAGGCATCGATCGACAGCGACAAGGTGTGCAGGGACGAGGACGGCCCCGGCGACTACGTCCAGTGGACGCCGGCCGAGCTGTTCGCGCTGCACGACTGGAACGTCCTCGAGGTCGCCGACGGCCATGACGTCGCCGCGGTGCTCGGCGCCCAGCGCCGGGCCGGGGCGCTGCGCACCGGACAGCCGACCGCGGTGGTCTACCGGACCCGGAAGGGGTGGCGCTACGGGATCGAGGGGCGCGCGTCACACGGCGCGGGCCACTCGCTGTGCTCGGCAGGCTTCTACGACGCATTGAGCGCGCTCGGGGACCCCGACGAGCTCGGCGCGTCCTTCCCCACCTGCGACCCGATCGACCGCGCGTGCGCCGGCCCGCTCGGCGCCGACGTGCGCGAGGCATGCCTGTACGACTCGCTGCTCGCGGTTCGCCGCTACCTCGAGCGTCACGAGGGCGACGTGGCGGTCCTCGCGGGTCGGCTCAGCGAGGCGCGCGAGCGCCTCGAGCGCGCCGGGAGGTCCCCGCGGCGCGGCGCGCCCCGCGTCGAGGCGGCCTACGAGTTCGCGGAGCGTCACCGCGGCGAGGCACCCGAGGCGCTGCGCGTCCAGCCCGGCACCGTGGTCTCCCTGCGCGAGACGCTCGGTCGCTCGCTCGGCGCGCTCAACGTCGCCTCCGAGGGAGGGATCCTCACGGCCTCGGCCGACCTCATGGGATCGACGAGCGCCTCGCTCGTCGCCGAGGGCTTCGACCCCGGTTTCTTCAACGCCGGCTCGAACCCGATGTCGCGCCAGCTGTCGGTGGGGGGCATCTGCGAGGACGCGATCGCCGGGGTGCTGGCCGGCGTCGCGGCGTTCGGGACGGCGATCGGCGTCGGCTCTTCCTACGGCGCGTTCATGGCGCCGCTCGGCCACGTCGCCGCGCGACTGCACGCGATCGGCGCGCAGTCGCGCGAGGAGGTCGACGGCGTGGCCTTCGCGACGCTGGTCTTGGTCTGCGGGCACGCGGGGCTCGCGACGGGCGAGGACGGCCCGACGCACGCCGACCCCCAGGCCCTCCAGCTGCTCGCCGACAACTTCCCCGCCGGCGCCGCGGTGACCCTCACGCCCTGGGAGCCCCAGGAGCTCTGGCCGCTCCTCGCGACGGCGCTCGCCCAGCGCCCCGCGGTGCTCGCCCCCTTCGTCCCGAGGCCCGGCTGGGCCGTCCCGGACCGCGCCGCGCTCGGCCTCGCGCCCGCCACCGCGGCGGTCGACGGGGTCTACCTGCTGCGCGCACCCGCTGCGGAGCCCGACGTCGTCGTCATCCTCCAGGAGGCTGCGGTGACCAACGTCTTCGTCACCGACGTGCTCCCGCGGCTCGCGCTCGAGGGCATCGACGCCGCCGTGTACTACGTCGCGAGCCCCGAGCTGTTCGACGGCCTGTCACCTGAGCGGCGCCGCGACGTGCTCCCCGAGGCGCACGCGCGTCGCGCGATGGGGATCACCGGGTTCACCATGGCGACGATGTACCGCTGGATCCTCTCGGAGGCGGGCCGCGACGCGACACTGCACCCGTTCCGCGATCGCGGCTACGCGGGCAGCGGCGCGGGCCCCTCGGTGCTCGACCAGGCCGGGCTCGGCCCCGACGACCAGTTCCTCGCGATCCGCAAGTACCTGGAGGCCGCTTCGTGAAGGCGCTCGAGAAGTCCCGGGCCGAGCCCGGGCTCTGGCTGGTCGACGTCCCCGAGCCGGTCGTCGGTCCTGACGACGTGCTCGTCAGGGTGCTGCGCACCGGGATCTGCGGGACCGACCTGCACATCTACCGCTGGGACACCTGGGCGGCGGCGAACGTGACCACGCCGCTCGTGATCGGCCACGAGTTCGTGGGCGAGGTCGTCGCGCTGGGCGAGCGGGTCACGGACCTGCTCGACCTCGGCGACATCGTCAGCGGCGAGGGCCACGTCGTGTGCGGGACGTGCCGGAACTGCAAGGCCGGACGGCGCGTGCAGTGCGCGAACACCGACTCGGTCGGCGTCACGCGACCCGGCGCGTTCGCCGAACTCATCGCGCTCCCGGCGACCAACGTCTGGCGGCACCGCCCCGACATCGACCTCGACGTCGCCGCGATCTTCGACCCCTTCGGCAACGCGGTGCACACCGCGACGACGTTCCCCGTCGTCGGCGAGGACGTCCTCGTCACGGGCGCGGGTCCGATAGGGATCATGGCGGCCATGGTCGCGCGGCACGCCGGCGCGCGCTTCGTCGTGGTCACGGACCGCTCCGCGTACCGCCTTGGGCTCGCCGGCGCGGTGGGGGTCACTCTCGTCGAGGACGCCGACTCGTTCTCCGCGCCGAGCGTGATGGCCCGCCTCGGCATGACCGAGGGCTTCGACGTGGGCTTCGAGATGTCGGGCAGCCCCGTGGCGTTCCGCACGATGCTCGAGTCGATGTGCCACGGTGGCCGCATCGCGCTGCTGGGGCTTCCCGCCGAGCAGTTCGGCATCGACTGGGCACGCCTCGTGACCAACATGCTCACGGTCAAGGGCATCTACGGGCGCCAGATGTTCGAGACCTGGTACCTGATGTCGGCACTGGTCGCCTCGGGGCTCGACATCTCGCCGGTGATCACGCACCGCTACGCCGCCGAGGAGTTCGACGCCGCCTTCGCGGTCGTCGCCTCCGGGGAGTGCGGCAAGATCGTCCTTTCATGGGACTGACGACGCCGACGGGGGGTCCGGATGCTGCCGACGACTAGGGCGTCGCTCGCAGGCGAGCTCGACGCGATCAGAGGCGATGGCCTCTACAAGCACGAGCGCGTCCTGGACTCGCCCCAGGAGGCCCACGTCCGCGTGGGCGGCGCCGAGGTGGTCAACTTCTGCGCGAACAACTACCTCGGCCTCGCCGACGACCCCGCGGTGCTCGCCGCGGCGAAGACCGCCCTCGACGAGTGGGGCTTCGGGCTCGCGAGCGTGCGCTTCATCTGCGGGACCCAGGCCATCCACAAGCAGCTCGAGCAACGGCTCGCCGCATTCCTCGGCGCGGAGGACGCGATCTTGTACTCCTCGTGCTTCGACGCCAACGGCGGGCTGTTCGAGACCATCCTCGGGCCCGAGGACGTCGTGATCAGCGACGAGCTGAACCACGCCTCGATCATCGACGGCATCCGGCTGTGCAAGGCGGCCCGCCTGCGCTACCGCAACGCCGACATGGACGACCTGCGCGCGCAGCTCGCGTCCGCCAGCGGCGCGCGGCGCCGACTCATCGCGACCGACGGCGTGTTCTCCATGGACGGCTACGTCGCGCCGCTCGCGGCGATCTGCGAGCTGGCCGACGAGTACGACGCGATGGTGATGGTCGACGACTCGCACGCCGTCGGCGTGGTGGGCGCGACGGGACGCGGGACGCCCGAGCTGCACGGCGTGGCGGATCGCGTCGACATCGTCACCGGCACGCTCGGCAAGGCCCTGGGCGGCGCGAGCGGCGGCTACACCGCGGCGCGACGCGAGATCGTCGAGCTGCTGCGCCAGCGCTCGCGCCCCTACCTGTTCTCGAACTCGGTGGCACCCGCGATCGTCGGGGCGTCGCTCGCGGTGCTCGACCTGCTCGAGTCCGGCGCGCAGCGCAGGGAGCGGCTCGCCGACAATGCCGCGCTCTTCCGGCGCAGGATGTCCGCGGCGGGCTTCGAGCTGCTGCCCGGCGAGCACCCGATCGTGCCCGTCATGATCGGTGACCCTCTTCGCGCGACGAGGTTGGCCGAGGCCCTGCTCGCAAGGGGGATCTACGTGATCGCCTTCAGCTACCCGGTCGTCCCGCTCGGCAAGGAGCGCATCCGGGTCCAGCTGTCGGCCGCGCACAGCGCCGCGGACATAGAGCACGCGGTCGCGGCGTTCGTCGAGGCGCGCGCCGAGCTCGACGCCTGACGGCCTTGGCGACCGCGCGCGGCGCGGCGCTCAGCGCGTGGGAACCTCGTCGGCGATGACGTCGAGGTCGGCGAACTCCGGGGGTGCGGCGAGCAGCTCGCCCATGATCTCGCGCACGACGGCGAGGCCCTCCTGGCGTCGGGGGTCCTGCTCGCGGGCGCGGGCGAGCTCCTCGCTCGCGAAGACCACGAGCACGTAGGCGCGGGACGGGTCGTCACGCCGCTGGCCCACCACGGTGCGCACGAGCCCGGAGTCCGCCGGCTCGATCGACGCCAACTGGGCGAGGAGCCGCGGCAGCTCGTGCTCCCTGCCGGGCTTGAGTTGCATCGTGATGAGCTGTCCCCACATGGGATCCCTCCTTCGCTCGCGGTGGGCGAACCGTAGTTGGCGCCGCGCCAGGGCGCTGGCGTCAGTGCCCGTCGATGAGCTGCGCCTCCGATGCGCGCCACACCGCGGCCCGTCCGCAAGAATGCCCCGATGACGAACGTCTCGATGTGGGGCATCTACGGCGAGCGGCCCGAGCCGAACCACGACCTCGACGAGGTGTTCGGCGCAATGCGCGTCGAGGGCCACCGATCGATCGCGTGCAGCGCCGAGGCCGCCTGGGCGTTGGTCTCGGACATCTCGAGGATCGGCGAGTTCAGCCCCGAGTGCGTGGACGCGTGGTGGGTGGACGAGGCGTGCGCGCGAACCGTCGGCGCGCGCTTCGAGGGCCGCAACCGGGTGCGCACCGAGCAGGGCGACATCGAGTGGGTCCGCCCGTGCGACGTCGTCGAGTGGGTGCCGCTCGAAACCTTCAGCTGGACGGTCGGCGACCGCTTCGACGGAACCCCCGCGACGCGCTGGCGCTACCGCATCGAGCCGGGCGACGGGGGCATCGTCCTGCGCGAGACCTTCGCGCACGTCGCCGACGGGCTCAGCGGCATCCGCGGGGCAGCCGAGGCCAACCCCGACCACGCGGCTGTCATCGTGCGCTCGCGCAGCGAGGACCTCGAGGTCGGCATCGACCGGACGCTCGCCGCGATGGCAAGGATCCTCGAGGGCTAGGACCCCGGGGCGCGCCTAGGACGCTGGGGGCACGACGAGGACCTGGAACGAGGTGCGCGCGGTCGAGCCCTCGAAGTCGCGGTCGCCGGCGTAGCGGGCCGTCACGAGGTGGACGCCCACCGCGAGCGCGGCGGTCGAGGTGCACGAGCCGCCGCCGGAGGCGACGGACGCCACGCACAGCCTGACGGCGCCCGCGTCGAAGACGATCTTGCCCGTCGCGTGCCCCGGCAGGTGCCACGCGCGGAAGGTCACCGCGGACCCCTGGTCGACCTGGCCCGGCGCCACCGAGGCGCGCAGCGTCGTCGTGGCGCGGGCCACGACGATCGACGTGTCCTGGGCGTTCCCCGACAGCGTGGCGTCGCCGGTGAACGACGCGAGCAGCACGTGCGGCGCGGCGGCGTCGAGTCGAAGCGAGCACGCCGCGGCGCCGCGGACGATCCTCGCGCTCTGGCACCCTCGCAGCGCGCGCCCGTCCTCGAAGAACAAGACGGTCCCCCCCTTGGCTGCGGAGCCGACAAGTGCGCGGACCACCAGGCGCTGGCCCACCTCGAAGCGCGTCGCGCTGAGGACCAGGCGCACCTGTGACGTGCCCTGGGGGCGGACCTGGTTCGACGGGGCCGACGCGGCGCCCGGGCCAACCTTGTTGGTCGCCCGGACGCGGAAGACGTAGGCGGTCCCGTTGGCCAACCCCGCCACGGTGCAGCTCCAGATCCCGCTCGCGCGGACCATGGCGTCGCAACCGCGCCCGCCGGGTGCCGCCGTCACGGTGTAGTCCTCCACGGGCGCGCCGCCGTCCTTGGACGGTGCGAGCCAGGTCACCGTGGCGCCGTGGTCCCCCGGGACGGCCGCGACGTTGACGGGCGCGCCGGGCAGCCGGGGCGCGCGACGGGCACCGACGGTCGGGTGCGTGCCTGCGTCGGGCGGCTTGAGGGTCGTGGGCACGAAGCGCATCGCGTCGGCTGCCACGTACGTCGCCCCGCTCCTTCCGGTGACGGGGGCCGCCAGCTGCACCTTGAGCCGCGACCCCGCGGCGGAGGTGTAGATCCCGAGCGACGCCCACGCGTTGGCGAAGGGCTCTTGGTGCACGGTGACGTGGTGCGCTCCCCTCGCGTCGACGACCACGTAGCTCACCGTGGCGTCCGAGAAGCTCGCCGGTATGAACGCCGCGACGGCGTAGTTGCCCGCGGCGAGCGCCGCCTGCCAGGTCGCAGAGCTTCGCGCGCCGCCGGCGCCCGAGTACGCCCAGAGCTCCTGGCGGTCCAGCCCGCCCGGCGAGCCGGTGTGCCAGCCCGCCCCGGTGGCGCTGAACCCCGACCCGCAGGGCCCGATCACGCCCTTGGGGTAGTCGATCGGGCATGCCGTGGGGCTCTGCCAGGGCGCCGACGGCGCGCTCACCGCAGGCACCGGCGTCGTCGACCAGTCCGCCCCCCAGCCGTAGTGCCCCGAGGCCCACTGCGACCGCCAGATCGCGCGTGCCGTCGCGCTCGGGTCCACCGAGCCCTCGAGGTCCCGGACGATCAGCGGGTAGCCGTAGGCGGGGTTCTCGAGGTTCCGCGCGACGTAGTAGGCGGCGGTGACGAGCGAGCGGTACGAGCCGAGGCCGCTGCCGCCACCCGAGCCGAGGCCGTTGTTGAGCGGATTCGCCCGGTTCCACCAGTCGTAGGTCGGCTCCTCGGCGCGCAGCCACTGGGTGAGCACCGTGACGTTGCTGGCGCTCTGCGGCCAGCCGCCGTCGGCGAGCACGAGCCGTGCGAAGTCGAAGTTGGTCGACAGCCCCGCACCGGCGTGCAGGGTCGTTGCCGTCCTCGCCGACGCCGCGGGCAGTGCCGGCATCGCGGCGAGCAGCGAAGCGCCGAGCGCGACACAGAGCACGCGGGACGCGCGGGATCCTCGCAAAAGTCCACCTCCGAGATCGAAACGCTAGCAAGCAGCCCCCAACGGTCCGTTGCACTGGCGATTGGCGCCGCCCGGCGACCCTCCACGGCCGCGCTCGACCGGCGCGCCGGCGGTGTCCTCGCCCCGGGGGGCTTGCGGGCGGCGCCCGCGCCGTGGAGACTCCGCGCCACGTGCCCAGCGGGCAGACAGGAGGCGATGACATGTCGACGGAGCCCGAGGTCCTCGAGGTCCGCGTGGCGGACCGGGTCGCCACCATGACGATGAACCGCCCGGAGCGTCGCAACGCCCTCAACGCGTCGCTTCGCCGGCGGCTGCGTGAGGCCATCGCCGAGATCGAGTCCGACGACGAGGTCGACGTGGCGATCCTCACCGGGGCGGACCCGGCGTTCTGCGCCGGTCTCGACCTCACCGAGTTCACGTCGCCGGACTCGGGGCTGCGCGACGCGTCGCTGCTCCCCGAGGGACGCGACCGCGGACCCCTCGGCAGGCGCACCAAGCCCCTCATCGGGGCGGTGAACGGCGTCGCGGTCACCGGCGGCCTCGAGCTCGCGCTCGGCTGTGACTTTCTCATCGCGAGCGAGCGCGCGCGCTTCGCCGACACCCACACGCGGGTGGGCGTCCTGCCGGGGTGGGGCCTCACGGTGCTCTTGCCCGAGGCCGTCGGGGTGCGACGGGCGAGGGAGATGAGCTCGACGGGCAACTACGTCGACGCCGACCTCGCACTCACGTGGGGACTCGTCAACCGCGTCGTCGCCCACGGCGAGCTGCTCGCGACGTGCCACGACCTCGCGGCCTCGATCGTCTCGAACGACCAGGGCGCGGTGCGGACCCTGCTCTCGACCTACGAGCGCACGACCTCTACGACCGCCGAGGAGGCCTGGCGCATCGAGGCCGAGGTGCACCGCGAGTGGACCGCGGCGAACCTCGAGAGGTCCAGCTCCGCTGACCGGCTCCAAGCCGTGATCGACCGGGGCCGCTCTCAGGTCGCGGACGGCTAGGTGCCCGGGCAGCCAGCGACCCGCGGTGCGTCTAGGCGCCGCCGGCGACCGAGGGCACGTTCAGCTGCCAGGACACGCCGTAGCGGTCGTCCACCCAGGCGAACCGCTCGCTGAACCCGTAGTCCCCCGGGGCCATGCGGACCAGCCCGCCGTCGCAAAGTGCGCCGAGGGCGACCTCGAAGCCCGCGGCGTCATCGAAGTCGACCCAGATCGACACCGAGGGGGTGAACGAGAACTCGTGCGGGCCGACGCCGTCCAGTGCGATGAAGCGGGCGTCGCCGATGGCGAACTCCACGCGGATCGCGTCGCGATCGCCGGTGCCGTCGAGCTCCCCGATGCGGACGGGCTCGCCGGCGGTGACACCTGGCAGGGCCCCGGCGTACAGGTCGACGGCCTCGGCCGCCCGACCGCACTGCTCGCCGACGAACATGAGCGCCGTCGCCACCTTGGTCGCCATCTCTCTCGCCTCCTCTCTCGAGCGGCCTCGCCGGCCGCCCGATGCACCGGTCAGCCTCAGTCCGACGCGACGTCGCGCTCCTCGATGAACGCGAGGGGGTTCCCCAGCGGATCGAGGACCCGACCGATGATCAGCCTGCCACCCTGGGACTCGTAGGGCGCCCGCAGCGGGGCCGCACCGGCGCCGAGTGCTGCCGCGTAGGCAGCCACCGCGTCGTCGCACCACAGCGCGATCTCCACCGCGGCACCCTCCGCTGACACCTCGACGCCGTGCTCTTCTAGCGCGGCTCGCACCGAGGAGATCCCGACGGTGAGACCACCGCCGAACAGCTCGACGTGCAGCGGCGCACCGTGCGCCGGGCTTCGGTAGCGCTCCTCGAACCCCAGCGCGCCGTAAAACGCGACCGCGGGCTCGACGTCGTCAGCGAAGAGGTTGACCTGCGAGCCGATGAGCACCGGGTCCCTCCTCACTCGCCTTCGAGGTGCCGTGCGATTCGCCCCAGCTGCATCGAGTGCTCGTCCGCGCGCTCGACGAGGTAGGCGAGCGCGGCGAGCACCGCCGCGGACACCGCCGTCGCGAAGACGATCTCAGCGACGGCCGCGGCGACGTCGCGATGGACATGGACGAGGACCACGACCACTGCGACGATGCCCGCGACGGCGACGACGGCCGAGCCGATCCACAGGACCGTGCTGATCGTTGCGGCGAGCGGGTCGCCCTGCATGGGTCCGAAGCTCATCGACCGGTCGACCGTCGGTGCGACGCGCCCCCTGGCGACGGACTGGTGGTCGTCCAGCGGATCGGCCACGTCGCCGATCACGGTCACCGATCGCTCGTCGAAGCGCTTTCGCAGGCCGCAGCGCGGGCACTCCTGGCGCCCGATGCCCACGGCCAGGTAGGGCTCGGCGCAGCGTGCGCACGCAGTCGCGTGGAACCACGCCCCGCAGTCCGGGCACGCTTGCGACTGGTCCGCGTCATCGGCCTCCACCTGCGCGCCGCACTCGCGGCAGTGAAAGCTGCGCTGGGCCATCTCGACGTTGTACTACTCCTCGCGCGCCGGCACACGGGTGCGAGAAGGACCGGCGTCGCGCGGCAGAGCCCGGGGGTTCCTGGCAGAATCGAGGGCGGGACGCAGGGACGCGCACGAAGGATGAACCAGACGATGCCTGAGGCGGACACGGTCGAGGTGCTGGTCGTGGACCTGCTCGAGTGGCTCGACGCAGGACCCCGCCGCTATGACGAGGTGCTCGAGTCGTGGCGCACGTCGTGTCCGCGACTCCCCGTATGGGAGACCGCCGTGCAGCGCGGCTACGTCGTCCGCCACCAGGTCCCCGGGGAGGGCCAGGTCATCTCGCTGTCCCCCGGCGGGGCCGCGCACCTCGACGCGCAGCGCCAGCCCTCCAGGGCCCCGTGACCAGGAGGCCTGCTACCGGCTGATCGTCGAGACGACCGCGCCCCCGAGGGCGACGACGCCGGACCTCGAGATGAAGAAGCCGTCGCCGGGACCGATCGTGCAGCGCATCCCTGACACCTCTGAGGCGCACCCCAGGTCGCCCGATCCCGTCGCCGTGCCGTAGGCCAGCGTGGGCGTGCCGATCGCGGCGTTGCCGAGGCAGTTGTTGCCGTCGCAGACCGTGAGGGACCCGTCGGCCTTGAGCGTCGCGGACCTCGGCGGACGCGACGTCTGGCAGTAGATCGAGGGCACCGGCGGGACGTTGTCGATCTCGCAGCTGATGTTGCCGCTCGGCGAGTAGAACTCACCGCGCGTCGGGGTCTGCAGCGGCACCGTCGTGGTCGTGGTCTGTGCGGTCGTCGGGGTCGTGGTCGACGCCCCGGTCGTCGTCGTGGCGCCCGTCGAGCCAGAGGACCCGCAGGCGCTCAGGACCATGCCGGCGGCCAGTGCGAGCACCGCGAGTCCGACGTCCACCCTCGTCGTGGTCCCCTGTGTGCGCACCACCGCTGAAAGGTCTGACACCGCGGACCCAAGCAAGGTCCACGACGCACGACTGGTCTCGCGGCCGCGTCGGCTCACTTCGCGTCGGGCGGCCCGGCCGCGTCCTTCCCATGACCGCAACGTCGCCGGGCGGCGGTGAGGCGGACGATGCCGTAGGCGACGATCGCCATGCCCGCGAACGTCACCACGGGGGCGTGCAGCAGTCCGCCGAGTGCGGCCAGCGCGAAGCCGCCCCAGTTGGCGACGAGGAAGCTGCGACGCACGCGCGCCTCGTGCTCCCTGCCCTCCTCTCGTGCCCAACGAATCGGCAGCAGCCCGACGCCGATCGCCCTCGCGGCCATGATCACGACGATCAGTGCGATCGCCACGTAGGCAACGAACATCACGAGAGTCTCTCAGCTCGACGCAGCGACGCTCCCACGCACGTCGCCACGAGTTCATCCGGCGCCTCGTCGACACTTGGCGAAACGGTCTGCGCCGATCCGATCGCAACGCTAGGTTGGCGGCGCGTGGACGTCGGTGGCCCAGCTGACACGGGCGTGCCGCGCATCTCTTCGGGCCCGAGGTTCGACGCCGTGCTCGACGCACTTCGTGCTGCCGAGGCGGCGGTGGGAGGGTCGAGCATGGTCTTCGAGCAGCGAGGCGCTGCGGCCGCGTCGCCGTGCTTGTCGTACCTCGCCGTCGTCCGCGATCTGCAGGCGCGCCTCCTCGCACACCCTGCGGACCGGCGCGCGCTGGAGGACTTCGGGCGAGTAGAGCTCCCCGGCGAGGACGTCGACGACGCGACGATGGCGCTGGTGGTGGACCTCGACCTGCGGATCGCCGACCTCGAGGCCGCAGAGGCCACGCTCCTCGCCGTGGAGGTGCAGCTCGCCGAGCTCGAAGACGTGCTGCGGACCGACGAGCGCGCGCTCCCACTGGTCGACGACACCGAGCGACTGTTCGACGCAGCCGATCCGATCGTCGCCTGCCTCGCATCCGGGCGGTACCTCAGCCCGGCCGAGATCTCGGCCTGGGACGAGGCGGTTCGCCGCGTCGGCCCGCACCTCCTCGGCGGCGGCTTGCGCGGGCGAATGAGGATCTCGCACCGATGGCTGTCGGAGTTCAGCGTGCTGCAGCTGGCGATCGACGCAGTGGCGCGACGAGATGCCGGCGCCCGGGTCGAAGGGGCACC
>Ga0075030_100001625_pt1 | contig 20250 bp, 21 predicted proteins | sample LitLauG_LLR_2012_FD_71393 | JGI IMG/M metagenome (GOLD analysis project Ga0075030, IMG submission 71393) | Freshwater sediment microbial communities from Pennsylvania, USA - Little Laurel Run_MetaG_LLR_2012 | ecosystem: Environmental > Aquatic > Freshwater > Creek > Sediment | place: USA...
CTAAATGACCGAACCGTTCAGTCATTTCAAGATCGCGAAACAAAACGGCGTAAACTCAATGGCTTGTGGATTCTAGGGCCGTGAGAAGGCAACCGCGCCACGATGAGGGGTAGTAAGCATGGCTGACACCGCCGCCGCACCCAGCAAGGATGGCCAAGCCCACGATAGCGTTCGCAAAGGCAATCGCCGACGGGGAGGACTGTTGGCCTTGCTGGCGCTGGCAGCGGCGCTGGGCGCGATTGGTTACGCGATCTATTGGGCAAGCGAGGCGCAGCGTTTTGTATCAACCGACAACGCCTATGTGAACGCCGATACCGCCGAAATCACCCCCCTTGCCGGCGGGCCGGTTGCGCGCGTTTACGTGGAAAACACCCAGACGGTGCGCGCCGGCGATGTTTTGGTTGAGCTTGATCCCTCTGACGCCCAGCTTGCCCTGGCGCAGGCCAACGCCGATCTGGCGCGAGCCGAAGCCGATTATGCGCGCGCCCAATCCGACCTTGCCCGGCGTCGGGGACTAGCGGCCACTGGAGCGGTCTCGCCTGAAGAGCTGAGCGCTATGCAAAACAGCTATGCCGCGTCCGGCGCTGCGCGCGAGGCAGCGCGCGCGCGGCTCGAGGCAGCGCAGTTGACGCTTTCGCGCATGACCATTCGCACACCCATAGCAGGCGTTGTCTCAGACAAGAGCGTTGATGTCGGACAACGCGTCGATGCCGGCGCTCATTTGATGGTGATAGCGCCCATTGATCACGCCTATGTCGATGCGAATTTCAAAGAGAACCAGTTGCCTCGCGTCACCGTCGGGCAGCCAGTGATCCTGCATTCAGACCTCTACGGCTCTCAGGTTGCCTTTCACGGCCGCGTCGCAGGTTTTTCCGGAGGCACCGGCGCCGCGTTTTCGCTGATCCCCGCGCAGAACGCGTCAGGCAACTGGATCAAAGTGGTGCAGCGCGTGCCCGTGCGCATCAATTTGGATGCCGCCGAATTGCGCGCCCATCCGCTCCGCGTCGGCATGTCGATGGACGCGCGCATTGATATCTCGAGCCGCCACTAGGACCCTGGGCCGATGACCGCGCTTGCGCCGGCAGCCCCGCGCCCGCTTGAAGGCGCCACGCTTGCGCTCACCTCGATCGCGCTGGCGATCGGCACCTTCATGCAGGTGCTCGACACCACCATCGCCAATGTGTCGATCCCCACCATCGCCGGCAATCTAGGCGTCAGCGTCAGTCAAGGCACTTGGGTGATAACCGCATTTGCCGTGGCGAACGGCATTTCGGTGCCGCTCACCGGCTGGCTTATGGGCCGGTTTGGCGTGGTGCGCACTTTCGTCATCTCGGTGGCGCTCTTCACGCTCATGTCATTCCTCTGCGGCGTCGCCTGGAACCTCGAATCGCTGGTGTTGTTTCGGGTGTTGCAGGGCGCGGTCTCTGGGCCGATGATTCCGGGATCGCAGGCGCTGCTGATCACCATCTTTGGACGTCAACGTCAGGCCACTGCGCTGGCGATCTGGTCAATGACCACCTTGGTGGCGCCGATCTGCGGTCCCATTCTTGGCGGCTATATCTCCGACAATATTTCCTGGCCATGGATCTTTCTCATCAACGTGCCGGTGGGCATCGCCTGTGCGGCGCTCTGCTGGAGGTTGCTGCGGTCGCGCGAGACGCCGACGCGCAAAATGCCAGTCGATACGGTGGGCTTTTCTATGCTGGTGGTGTGGGTCGGGGCGCTGCAAATTATGCTCGACACCGGCAAGGACGCCGACTGGTTCTCCTCACCAGTCATCTTGGCTGAAGCCGTCGTCGCAGCGATCGGCTTCCTCGCCTGGCTCATCTGGGAGCTCAACGACAAACATCCCATCGTCGATCTCTCGCTTTTCAAATCGCGCAATTTTGCGCTTGGCACGCTGGCCTTCTGCTTAGGGTTTGCGGTGTTCTTCGGCGCAACGCTTCTGATGCCGTTGTGGCTGCAAACCCAGCTCGGTTATCCCGCCACCTGGGCAGGCTTGACGGCCGCCCCCAGCGGCGTGGTGGCGGTGTGTCTGACCCCGTTCATCGCCCGCTTGGTCAGCCGTATCGACGCGCGCTGGATTGCCACGATGGCGCTGACAGCGTTTGCGATCTCCTATTGGATGCGCGGCCAATACGGACCTGACGCTGACTTCAAAGAATTGGTCATCCCGATGCTGGTGCAGGGGCTTGGCATGAGCGGCTTCTTTATCTCGATGGTCACCCTCTGTCTGAACGGGGTGCCCCAGGAGCAAGTCCCGCAGGCTTCCGGCCTCACCAATTTCGCACGTATAACCGCCGGCAGCTTTGCGGCCTCGCTCACCACAACCTGGTGGGAGAACGCCGAGGCCGCCCACCAGACCGCGATTGCGGAAATCACCGGCAGCCGCGGCAATCCTGAGTGGCGCCAGTCCATCGAGGCGCTGCAGCACCACGGCGCGTCCTTTCAGCGCGCCATCGCCGTGCTTGGCAATCAGGTGGCGCATCAAGCTTTTTTCCTCGCCACCATGGATATCTTTCAAGCCGCCGCTGCGATAAGCGCGGGGCTGATCGTGATCGTATGGCTCACCAATCCGGCCCGCGCTCAAGGCGGCCACGCCGCCGCCTCTGAATAGAAGCGCACGAAAACACTTGCCAAATCACCCGCGCTTGCGCTGAAAACACGCCCCATGGCCAGAAAGAGCTATTCGCCCGGCGACTTCGATCTCAAGGTTCGCCGTTCACCCACCGGTCTTGGCCTCTTCACGGAGAGCGAAATTCCCAAGGGCGCCTGCGTGATCGAATATGTCGGGCCCGAGCTTAGCAAAGATCAAGAAGAGAAGAGCAACAGCCGCTATCTTTTCGAAATACACTCACGCAAAACCATCGATGGCGCGCCTCGCTGGAACACCGCGCGCTACATCAACCATTCCTGCCGGCCGAATTGCGAACCAAATATCTACAAAGGCCGCGTGTTCATCCATGCCCGACGGCGGATCAAGGCGGGTGAAGAGCTCAACTACGATTACGGCGTGAACTATTTTAAGGAGTTCCTAAAAGATATTTGCGCCTGCCCGAAATGTAAGCCGGCCAAGCACCGCAAAATGCTGCGCGCCGTCGCTGAGCGCGCCAACACCGGCAAAGTCGCCCGACCCGCCAAAACTGCAAAAACCGCGAAGAAGACCGGCAAACGCGGTTAGCGCCAAAAACTCTTGGCTTCAGCTAGTCGCTTGCCCGCGGCAAAGGCGCTGCGCAAGCAACCATCGACTTCGTGCTGCTCACCGCCGATGGCGTAGCCCAGCGCATATTGATTGGCCGGCGAGATGTTTTCATTGCTGACAAGCGACATCCGCCAACCGTGGACCAATTGTTGTCCGAGCTTGCGGTTGACGCTGATGTCATTGATCCGACCCAAGGTATCTTGCAGCTCGCGCAGGGTCGCGACAAACGCCTTGCGGGCGCTCCTGGCCGCAAACAGGCCCGCGAAAAACTCGCTCGCGTAACGGAGCTTCTTCACATCAATCCGCAATCTGTGGCGATCATGCCCGTCCAGATCCCAGAGCTTGTCGACCCGGCGACAGACCTTGCGCGTGCGCTTGACCAACTCGCGCCGCGCAAACGGCCTCAATAATCCGTCTGGCGCCACGCCGTCGGCTTCAGCGTTGTCGGACCAATCTCCGGCCAGCACCCACAGCGCCGTGCGCAAAACCAACTCCCGAAATCGATCGCTGTTTAGGGTGATGCGCACACGTTCAAGCGCTGCGTCACGGTGCGAGATCACGGTCTCACGCACCGACTGGATCGCCTCATCCTCGGCTGAGCCGCTGCTGCGCGGCGCCAAGGTAGTTTCGAGAAACACATGCAGCTCGCGCGCCGTCCCCAGCTCCTGGATGAGCCAATCGAGTTCGGCGTCGATCACATCGGTCTCTGGGCCGTCGACCAGGTCTTCAAAGATCGAAATCAGCGCACGCAGACGCCGCAGACCAATGCGCATCTGATGAACGCCCTCATTGTCGCCGATCTTCACAGCGTCCGCGTTTAGGGCAATCTGTTTCAGGCACGACCAACCGATCTGCTGGAACGAACGGCCGATGCGGGCGTCGCGCGCCAGCCCAAGCGGCTCGGCGTGGTAAACCACAGGCGCCTGTTCGGAACGTAGATCGAAGCCGCGATCGGCCTTGCTTTTCAGTCCGAGCGAAACGGGCGCAACCTCTGCAAGCCGTCGCGCCAGGCGCGCCAGCTCCGCCGACGCCCCGCGCTTCAATTCCAGTTCGATTTCACAGAACGACATGTTGGAGGTGGTGGTCGAGATATTGCCCCGGTCGATCGCCACTTCGATGGCGCTATTGGCCGATTGAACGGGAAAGGCGCTGCGCTCCACTTTGACTTCAAATAACGGCGTCAGCTTGCGCCGCAGCTTGCGGCGCGAAAACGCCGCAAGCGGGGTGCCGGCGACGAAACGCAGGTCGGGTTTGTCGCCGGCAATTTCACATTCCCATTCATGGCGATCGATGGAAAATGTGGCGCTGCCGTTGGTGGCCTTAACCGTCTGCACATGCTTGTTGCCGATGCGGCGCACCCGCAGGCTGATGCCTTTTTGGCGCAAGGCGCGCTTTGGGGTGTCGAAATACACAGCCGTCATCGGCTTGGCTTGCGCGCCTGCTGCGCCGTGCTCGGTCAGCCACGGCAACGCCATCACCGCGCTGGCGGCGGTCGCTGGAATTTCCAACTTCAGTTCAAACTCGCGCGCCATCGCACCTGCTCCTAAAGCAAGGGCGCCAAACGCGAAGCATTTGTGACGCCGCACCCCAGGCCCGCAGCAGACACACTTTCAGCGTCTATCGCAAGCGGCGGATTTTTTTCCTCGCTTGCGCACGCATTTAGTGCCCGCCTACAGCGATGCTCGGCGTCGTATTGAAGATGATGGTGTTAGCCCCGTGCGAATTGGCGAGCACGTTGATCATGCGCTCGTTGGCCTGAATCTCCTGCATCCGCACGTAATTGTCGGTGTAGGATTGCGCCACCTCACGAACCGAAGAAGCGGTCAGCGCCGAGTTGCGGGCGTTTTGCACAACCGGGTCGGCCACGATGTTGGAGACCGAAATTCCCTGCAATTGCAAGGGCGCACGCAATTGTTGCAGGCGCTGAGTGAGATTGCGGCTGAGAGCGTTCTCGATGGCGTCGCGGCTATTGTTCATGTCGAGGTCACTGTCATAGCCGGTGGCCACGAGGCGGCCATAGGAACGCGCCTCCTGGTTGCCGTAGCGCTCAAAGATATCCGCCACGGTAACGTAGCTCACGCGTCCGCCGTCCTGCTGGTCCTGGGACGGCGTTGCCGTGATTTGGGCCAGAACCGCGTCCCAGATGGCGTGATCATTGGGCACGATGAGGCGCACATAGAAATCGTAGGCCACCCGTTGGCCCGCGCGTGTGAGCACCCGGTGATCTTGGTGGTCGCGCGGGTCATCTTGGGAGAACTGCTCCTCAACCTGAAAGGTCGTGGTCTCAAGACACACCGCCTGGTTCTTGATGCCGCCCATGCCCTCGCCGCCTAGGTTCATCATCCCGGTTTCGCGCCAGTCGCGTTCATAGCCGTCCGGCGTCAGAATCTTGCAGGCAAAGCCCGGCCGGATCGCGTAATATTCCGGCGCCGCCTGGCCACACCCGCTCAACAGCCCAAGCACCGCTGCGCCGCAGGCAAAAGCGAACCCACGCATCATCATGTCACTCTCCGCTTTCGGCCTCAGTGGCCGCCGTGTTGGATTCGCTGCTGCAAGTCGTCTTGTTGCTGATGTTGTAGGCTGCGGTCGACGCTCGGCTGCTGGGTGGAGACCATGTGCGTACTCACCCAAAAGATAACGACGCTTGTAACAACCATCGCCGATATCGCCATCCAGGCCCGCCGGATCAGTTGTTGGGCCCCAGCGTCTTTGGTCCAAGCGAGCGCCAACGCTGCGATCACGGACACGACAATCAGAACAATCATGCCGGGCACGACAGCCGCCAGATTCGAACCCAAGCCCATGCGCTGCTCCCGTTAAGCCACTCGAAAGATAAGCGATGCGGGCGGACCAGCCTAGGGCTTCTAAAGCCATCGAAGGGCGCTGCCCATCAAGGCCTGGGCTAAACGCCTTGCGATGGCGTGTCACAATTGGCGGACGTCTGCGCCTTTGTCCTTGCCGAGGATTACGGTGCGCGCGAGGCCTAAGAACAGTCCGTGATCGACTACGCCGGTTATTGCTTTGAGCGCCAGAGCTAAGGCTTCGGGCGCGGGTATGCGTTTAGCGTGCGCATCGATAATGTAATTGCCGCCGTCGGTGATAACTGGATCATTGCCTTTGCCGCTCACGCGAAGGACGGCCTCAAGGCCGGCGCATTTGGTTTCTCGAAGCGCGTCTTGGATGCGCTGGGTGGTAAGCGCAAAACCGAAACGCACAACCTCCACCGGCAGCGGAAACGCGCCCAAGGTTTCGACCCATTTGGCCTGGTCGGCGATGACTATCATGTGGGTGCTGGCGGCGGCGACGATTTTTTCACGCAACAACGCGGCGCCCCCGCCTTTGATCAGCCGAAACGCCGGATCGATTTCATCAGCGCCGTCAATGTCGAGGTCAAGCTTGGCAATCTGGCTGATTTCCAGGAGCGGCACGCCGACCTGTTCGGCGAGATTGCGGGTGGCTTCTGAGGTCGGCACGCCGCGCACGCGCAAACCTTGCCGCACGCGCTCGCCCAGCAGCCGCACAAAATGCGCGGCCGTCGAGCCGGTGCCGAGCCCAATCACCATGCCATCCCTGACATGGTCGAGCGCCGCCGCAGCCGCGTTGATCTTTGCGAGATCGCTCACGCGCTCTCGTCCTTTTTCTTCTGCCGGCGGGCGCGGTTCTTGTCGGCCCAGCCCTCGATATTTTCCTGGCGCGCGCGCCCGACCGCGAGCGCCCCGGCTGGCACATCCTTGGTGATGACGGTGCCGCTGGCGGTATAAGCGCCATCGCCCACCGTGACCGGCGCCACCAGAGCGGTGTCGGAGCCGATAAAGACGTTGGCGCCGATATTGGTGCGGTGCTTTTCAAAGCCGTCATAATTGCAGGTGATGGCGCCGGCGCCAATATTGGCGCGGGCGCCGACGTCAGCATCGCCGATATAAGCCAAATGGTTGGCCTTGGCGGCTTCGCCGATAGTGGCGTTCTTCACCTCGACAAAATTGCCGATGCGGCTGTTGGCGGCGAGCTTGGCGCCGGGCCGCAGCTGTGCAAACGGGCCGAGTTGAGCGCCGGGGCCGACTTCGGCGTGTTCGAGACGGCACGATGTTTTGATGCGCGCGCCTTTGCCGATCTTGACGCCGGCGGCGAAGAAGACGTTGGGCTCGATCACCACGTCGGCGGCGATTTCGGTATCGTAGGAGAAGAATACGCTCTTGGGATCGATCATCGTGACGCCGGCGTCCATTGCGGCTTTACGGGCGCGCGCTTGGAAAACCGCTTCCGCTTGGGCGAGCTCGGCGCGCGAGTTGACGCCCAGGGTTTCGCTTTCCTCGCCCATAACCACGCTGGTCGAAACGCCAGACGAGCGCCCGAGCGCGGGCACATCGGTCAGATAATATTCGCCTTTGGCGTTGTTGTTGCCCACCAGGGCCAGCAAACGGAAGAGCGTCTTTGCGTCTGCGCAAATGACGCCAGAGTTGCAGAGCTTGAGCTGACGCTCAGCCGGGCTTGCTTCCTTTTCTTCCACGATGCGTTCAAGCGCCCCGTCCGCAGAGACGACCAAGCGGCCATAGCCGGTTGGGTCGGCGGCGTTGAAACCAAGGACGGTCATGCCAGCACTTGTAGCGCAAGCGGCGAACAATTCTTCCACACGCGACGATTGGATAAGCGGGCCGTCGCCATATAGCACGACCACGTCGCCGTCGAAATCCGACAGCGCCGAGGCTGCCGCGCGCACCGCGTGGCCGGTTCCCAGCGGGGGATCCTGCACCGCGATCGCGCCTGCCCCCAATACGCGCTCAACGTGGGCGCTAAGCGCCGGTGCGGATTTTGAAACCACCACCACGATCCGCGAAACACCCGCGCCGCGCACCGCAGCGATCGCCCAATCCAGCATGGCGCGCCCGCCCACTTGGTGCAGCACCTTAGGCAAATCGGACTTCATCCGCGTACCTTGGCCTGCCGCCAGGATGATCGCCGCCCGCGCTCGGCTCATGTGCGTTCTTGCCTGCTTGTCCGAATCCGAACGTCGTTCTAGCTCAAACTCGGGCCCGGCGCGATGGACGCTGGGCCGCAGAGACCAGGGCTTCGGGCGCGCATGACGACCGGCGAATTCGCCGACGCAACTATCGTTTTCGACCTGGACGGGACGCTGGTCGACACCGCGCCCGATCTGGTGCGCGCGCTCAACGAGACCATGGATCTTGAGGGCCTGCCCAGGGTGAAGCTTGAGACCGTGCGCCTGATGGTGGGCCAGGGCGCGCGCCGGCTTATCGAACGCGCCTCAGGGCTCTCGGGCGTGAGCTTCTCCAAGCAGCGCCTCGATCAGCTCACCAACGCCTTTATTGAATTTTACCGCACCGATATCGCGCGCCTATCCAAGCCGTTCCCTGGGTGCGTGGAAGCGCTCGATCAGCTGCTGGCGATGGGGGCCAAGCTCTCGGTATGCACCAATAAGCGCACCGACCTTTCGACCCAGCTTTTGGATGCGCTCAATATGAGCGGAAGGTTTTCAGCGGTGGTTGGCGCCGATGCGGTCACCGACCGCAAACCCCATCCTGATCATTATCGCGCTGCCGTGACGCGTGCGGGCGGGGTTGTGCGTCGTTCGCTGATGCTGGGCGACACCGCCGCAGACGTGGGCGCTGCGCGTGCGGCGGGGGCGCCGGTAGCGGTGGTGAGTTTTGGCTATTGCGATGGCGGCGCCGATAAACTCGGCGCCGACCTCGTCATCAACAGATTTTCAGAACTAACGTCCGCCTGTCGCCGCCTTCTGGCGGCCCATCCCGCAGCTCCCGCCAGCTAGAGGCTCACGCGACTTCCATCACGCCGCGCCCGCTAGGGTTTGGGCGGCTCTCCTTGCGATCGCGGTCTTCGCGCTTGGTTGGAAAACCATTGACCATGTCGCTGCGCACGTCGGTGCGCGCCGAACGCATGGCGGCGACAAAGCCGGCTTCGATAAGCTTGACGTCGACCGCATATCCGCGCTCGCGCCAATATTCTTCAATCCGCTGCTTCAAGCGCCGCGCGCCATCGGCATTGCAGAAATCGTGATCCATTCGCTCCACACCTTCTTGGTCGGTCCAAGCTTGGGCTCAATGGGCCAGGACCGGCGGCGCGCGTTACGCTCCGCGCCTATGCGTCAGCCCCCTTACGCTCCCGCAGCACCAGCCAACATGCCTGCCAAGCGAGGCGTCGATATGGCGGGTTCGCGAAATCCAGGCAATTGCTGGTCACGAATTTCTGATCTTGCGGTAGCCGGTGAAAACCGGTTTCACCTGCCCCGCTTGGAGCCCCCAAGGCTAAGATCGCAAAGAAGAAAATGGCGCCTCGCGCGCCGTGGGCTCATTCGGCTATGCAGCCGCGCATCGCCGAATTGCGACAAAAGGGGCAATGGCGGCGGTCGCCGCCTCGATCATTGCCGGATCTAAACGGAACTTCAGGGCTCTGAAGCCTGAGCGCCGGCAGGTGAGCGACCCGAGACATAGGTGACGTTCCGTACCGTGTTGTAACCCATCTGTCCGGTAGGTTTTGGCGCCTATGTCTCCGGGCCATACCGGCTTGGGGCTGGTGGGCGCGACAGGGATTGAACCTGTGACCCCTCCCGTGTGAAGGGAGTGCTCTCCCGCTGAGCTACGCGCCCCGGACCAAGCCGGCCCGAAGGGCGGGGACCATGGGCGAGATGCGCGCTTTCCGTCAAGCGCAGACGCTGGGCATTTTTAACCCGGTGGCGAGGCGAGCGATGTTGCCGCGGCCTCGGCGGGGCGGCGAACCAAGAACCGGCGCCGCTCAAGCCGCTTCTGGCTCAGGAGTTTCATGCGCACGCGCCAGGCCTGCGCTTCCCAGGCGAGCTCTTGTGCAGCAGCGACATTAAAGGCTGCCCCCGCGAGCCGCTCACCCAAGCCCTTGAACCCTTCGCGCGCGCACTCGAGGAACTCCTCACTCATGTCCTCATCGGTTTCGATCGCCAGGCCGGTCTCCTTAAAAACATGCACAAGATCGCCGTGAGCGCGGATTTGCGGCTCAGCGAAGGCCGATGCAAAAGCGGTCTGCAGTTCGCCAACCGGCAGTCCGACATAGCATTCGATCAGCGCCCCAGCGCCAGGCTTCAAGCTCTTCATGAGTTGCTGCGCCAAGTGCGGAGGGTGACCGCTATAGGCAAAATCATCGATGCTGAGGAGACCCCCAAGCGAGCTCGCGGCAAACACATGCGCTTCGAGGTCGATGCGGGCGACGGATACGCGATCGTCGAGCTTGGCGGCTTTGACGCCGTGCTTGAGCGCATCGAGGGTTTCGTCGCGCCATTCAAACACTTGAATCTTGCCGGGATGCTTTTCAGCGACGGCCACAACCGGCGCTGCAAGCCCAGGGCTCAGCACCGCCAACACCCCATCGGCTGGGATGGCGAGGCGGGCGACCGCGCCGGCCTCGGCGGCACTTTGACCTGGCCGTACCCGGCCCTCGCCCCAAAGCGCCGCCAGCGCGCTCAGCCGCGGCGGCAATTCATAAGGCGGCTCGTCAAAGAGGTGATCGTCAGCGCCTTCGATAGGCTTGTGATCATTTGCGCTGGCTTCAAACGCGGCGATTGCGGCCGCCTCGTCAAAAGCCTCGCCCTCCCACCAGGCGCGGAATTTGGCTTGCGCAAGCGCCATTTTGCGCCGGTCAAACAAAGCCTTGAGCGGAAGAGCGGCCATCGCGCCGCAAGCCTAGCCGGTTCTCGTTAACGATTTGCTTGGCCAGGCTGCGCCGTGGCCGCGATTTGCGGCGGCGGGAGGCTGGCGGCAGGCGCCGCGATCGGCCCAGGTTGGCCACCGGGGCCGGCAAGGAGCGGGGGCGCGTTGGAGGGAAACGGCGCTGCTGGATCGTCGATGAACGACAAGATGTCGGCGTAGATGAGTTCGCGATCATTGTCGCGGATCAGCATATGGTAGCCGTTGGCATAGATGGCGGTGCGCGCGGTCACCGGCAAACGTCGCGCGGCGGCCACCGCCGAGGCGCGGGGGATGATTTGATCATGGGCCCCGTACAAGAAGGCGACGTCGCCCTGCAAGGTGGCGGTCCGCCGCGAAGCGGTTTCCATGAGGTTCACCAACCCGTAGACCGCGTCGATGCGCGTGGTGAACAACATGTTGCGGTCTTGTCCGATGTGACGAAGCATCGCGATATTGTCGGAGGGCGTAATGTGACGCACTACCCCGCGGGGCGGCGTCACATCTTTCCACGGAAAAGTATGGGCGCTGAACCAAAGCGCAATCGCATATGCAGTTGGCATCGTCGACCAACCCCAAACCGCGGGCGCGGTTAGAATGATGCGATCCACATGCGGCGCGTCAGGCCCCCCAAACAGCGCGATGGTTTCGGCCGAGCCCATGGAATCGCCGACCACGGCGAGCTTGGCGTTGGGATACATCTGGCGCGCGACATTGATCGCGGTTCGCAGATCCTCGCCCATCAAACGCTGACCCGCCCACACCCCTCGCTCGGGCGAACGGCCGAAACCGCGCGCATCATAGGCGTAGAGCGCCATGCCGTGCTGGGCAAACCACGGACCCATCAAGTAGAAGGTGGCTTCGCCGTAATCGTTCATGCCGTGCATGCCGATGATGACCGCGCGCGGTTGCTGGTCCTGCGGCGGCAGCCAGGCGCTCAGCCCCAGTGCTGCCCCGTCAAAGCTGATGAAACGGTGGGCGGCGGCTTCAAAACGCGGACCGGCGAAACTTGGGCCGGGCCTTGCCGCTTGCTGCACGGTGGGAATGCAGGCAGCGAGCGCAAACAGAAAACCAACCAAAACACTGCGCAGCGCTGCTCGCATCGAACCCCTCAGCCTCCCGTTGATTAACAATTATTCGACGCGGAGGCAAAATTAATGCCCCTGACGATCTGGGGGCGGGAGCGTGATCGGGAAACGGTTTAGCCGCCGGGCCGTCTCCCTTCAGCTCAGCGCCTCCCGCACGCGTTGGCGCAACACCGGCAACAATTCCGTTTCAAACCACAGATTGCGCTTCAGCCAGCCACAATTGCGCCACGACGGATGCGGTAGCGCGACCATACTCGACGGATAGGCGCGCCAGGCGGCGACGGTTTCGGTGAGGGTGGCCTTGGCCTCGCCGCCGAGATGGTATTGGTGCGCGTAGCGACCAACCAGGAGCGTCAGGCGCACCTCTTTTAAGAGGGGCAAGAGCCGTGGGCGCCAAAGCGGCGCGCATTGCTTGCTCGGCGGCAGATCAGAGCCCCTTGCCGTGCCCGGAAAACAAAACCCCATGGCCGCGACGGCAATATTTTCGCGGGTGTAAAAAGCCTCGCGGTCGAGCCCCATCCAAGTTCGCAAACGATCCCCGGAGCGGTCGTTCCAGGGTATGTTTGTTTCGTGCACCAACCGCCCCGGCGCCTGGCCGGCGATGAGAATGCGCGCCTTTGGATGCACCCAAATAACCGGGTTCGGCGCATGCGGCAGCGCCTCAGCACACGCCCGGCACGCGCGAATTTCTGCAACCAAGTCCTCAAGCCCGGTCAAGGGTTTGGAATTGCAAGCGGCCGACATGAATAGGCCAAGCAGCGCCAAGGCCGCGCTAAGGTCAAGTGCTGCGCTCAGCCGCCCCGCTTCATCATTTCCCGGGCGATGATGAGGCGCTGGATCTCACTGGTGCCCTCGTAGAGACGGAATATGCGGACATCGCGATAGAAGCGCTCGATGCCGAAATCGGCGACATAGCCGGAACCGCCAAAGATCTGCACTGCGCGGTCCGCCACGCGTCCGACCATTTCCGAGGCAAACAGCTTGGCGGCGGCCGCGTCCATGGTGACATCGCCGCCGGCGTCGCGCTTGCGCGCAGCTTCCAACACCATCGCGCGCGCCGCGTTAGCTTCGGCGCGGCAATCAGCCAGCATGGCTTGGATCATTTGGAAATTGCCGATCGCCTGGCCGAATTGCTTGCGTTCGCCCGCGTAGCGCACGCTTTCTTCGATCAGACGCTCAGCGACCCCAACGCAGACAGATGCAATATGCAGGCGACCGCGATCTAGAACTTGCATGGCGATGCGGAAGCCTTGGCCCTCCTCGCCGAGCCGGTTCTCGATCGCCACTTTCACGTTGTCGAAATTGAGGTCGTGAATATGGGCGCCCTGCTGGCCCATCTTCTTTTCGGGTTTGCCGACAAAGACGCCTTCGCTGTCACGCGGCACCAGAAACGCCGAAACGCCGGCGCCGCCTTTGACGCTTTGATCGGTGCGCGCCATCACCGTGAACAGCGAGGCGCGATTGGCGTTGGTGATATAGCGCTTGGCGCCGTTCAACACATAATGATCGCCGTGTCGCTCGGCCTTGGTGCGCACCGAACCTGAATCCGAACCTGCTTCGGGCTCGGTCAGCGCAAACGAAGTGACGACTTCGCCGGCCGCGATCCCGGGAAGCCATTTGCGCTTTTGCGCCTCGGACCCAAACATCACCAGACCCTGGCTGCCGATGCCCACATTGGTGCCGAAGGCTGAACGAAACGCAGGCGAGCAGCGGCAGAACTCAAACATGGCGCGGCACTCAGCTTCCATGCTGAGACCCAGACCGCCATATTGTTCGGGAATGGAGAGGCCAAACAGGCCGAGCGCTTTCATCTCGGCCAAGGCGTCGGCGGGAATTGCGTCGTCTTCGGCGACCTTCGCTTCCAGCGGGATTAGCCGCTCGTTCACAAAACGGCGTAGGGCGTCCAGCAATGGCGCGAGCGTTTCTTGATCCACAATCAGCACACTTGTCGTTCGGAAAGATCGCTGAGCCGGGTTGGCGTGCAGGTGACCGAACGCGTCTCGGTTTGGCGCAGCGTCAGCGCGCCATTTGTGACATTAGCTGCGCGCGCCGCCGCATTCATGTCGGCGGCATCTAGCCGCCAAAGGTGGCCGTCGGCGTATTCTTCTTTGATGGTGAGTTCCCAGATGCCCAAATAAACCGCCTCGCCCGCGCTCAGCTGGAACGATGGACGCTCGGGGCCGGTAACAAGTCCCTGGGCAAAATAGTTCACGTGCTGATCGTGCAGGATCGCAAAAATGCTATCGAGCGCATAGACGCCCGGCTCCAATTGTTTCGACTCGAACTCTCCGGGGACGCCGCGCAAGCGCACCGAATTGTTGTCATTGGTGTGTGCTTCAAAGCTGGTGCGCCCGTTCAGCGGCGCGAAGGCGCCGGTTGCGGCATCGACCTTGCGCCAAAGCATGAAATATTCAGGCTGCGTGTGGGCGGCGTTGTCCGCCACCCCAATCATGACGAGCCCATCGGGGGCAGCGCCCACCTGAAAACGATTGTCGTGCTGTTGGGTGACGCAACCAGCCAACGCGAGCGTTCCAAAGATCGCACCCAGAGTCCGCATTGATCCCCGCCTTGCGAACTCCGCCATACCATGTCAGTCGAGGCGGCGGGAGGCCCAATGGCGGGGGATGGCACAAGTTATTCGGGGGCAATCGAGCTTAGAGACGGCCCTTTTGCGGGATGGCTGACATGGGGCGCAGGCGGCGACCCTTTCGAGACGGCTTTGGGTCCGTTCTGCTTCCGGATTGATGAGGGCGAGGTGCGTTGCGCGTTCCAGCCGCGACGCGAGCATCTGAACGGCGGCGGGGCGGTGCACGGCGGCGCCTTGATGAGCTTTGCGGATTTTTCGCTGTTTTGCATCGCCTATAATGCCTTGGCCAATACACCCGCGGTCACACTCACCTTCGCCTCGGAATTCATCCGCGCAGGCGGCATCGAAGGCCTCATCGAAGCCCGCGGCGAAGTGTTGCGGCAAACCCGCTCAATCATCTTTGTGCGCGGATTGGTGACACAAGTTTCACGCCCCCTGCTTGCATTTTCTGGGACGCTCAAGAAAATCGGGGCCTAGAACATAAGACATCAGCAAACAGGGGATGCCAGGATGCGGTCGCCGCGGGCGGCGTTCGATTTGCGCGCGGCTTTGGTCGATGAAGTGCGCAACGCCGTCGCAGAATTCGAACGCGGCCCGACCAAACCGTCGGCAATCCATCGCTCCCGCGTGGCGCTGAAGCGGGCGCGCGCGCTTGCCCGAGTTGGCAGCGCCGGCGCGCCAGGCTTGGCTGAAGTGTTCGACGGCTCAGCGCGCAGCTTGATGCGCACGCTTGGGGCTGCGCGTGATAAATGGGTGCTCGAACAAAGCGCACGCGATTTGGCGCGCCAAACGGGCAAAAAAAGCCGCAGCGAGCTCAACGCGCTTGCAGACCGAATGTGCGCGCTGCGCCGTGCGACGCCGTCCTTAAACGTCGACGCAGTCCAAGCTGGGCTACACAATCTGCTGCTGATCTCGCAGGTGTGGCCCGAGGCTTCTGAGCGGCAAGTGGCGCGCGGCGCCAAGCGCCTTGCCCGCCGCGCGCGCAAGGCCTGGCGCCGCGCGCGCGAGGGCCTTTCTCCTGACGTCCGACACAAATGGCGTAAGCGTGAAAAGGACCGATTGTACGCCGCAATCCTGCTTGGCGCTGCGTGGCCGCAAGATCATCCGCGCCGACGCAAATTCAACGCCGCACTGGGACAAACACTGGGCGATGAGCGGGATTTGCTGTTGGTGATGGAGCGACTGGTCACCGATCGTCCAGCCGACGGCAATCAGCGTGCGCTCAAAACGCTTGGCAAGGTGCGCAAGCGTATCGCCAAGCGGGCCGATAAGCTGGGGCGCGCCCTGCACGCGACCGGCGGCTGAATTTTGGTTCCAGCGCGGCTAATAGACCCACAGCCGCTGCGGAACTTCCCGCCCCCTTCGAAATTTGTCGTACAATCCTGGACTTGTATCCCGGCGCCGCGCAAACTCGCCTGTTGGGCGAAATGCGAATAGCTCTCATGCCCTTTTTGGGCGTGGCAGGGCCTTTGGCTCTCGCTAAAGACGCGTATGGCGCTCGTCGTTCTTATTTTCATCGAGCTCGTGGTTACCGCGGCCGGCTTTGCGCTGCTTTGGCGGCGTAGCGAGCGCCAACGCCATGAGATCGCAGAATTGCGCGCAGCTCTGGATGCTGGGCGCCCCGCACAGCGTTCGCGCCGCGAAGCGGTCGGGCGCGCGAGCCTTGCGCCTGATCCCGCTGCTCCCCCGCGCGCCTTACCGGTCCGCGCAGCAGAGCTCCCAGCGCAACGCGCGGCGCGCGCCTGGCGATTAAGCGGCGCAATCGATGATAGGTTTGGATTGCCGATTGCGCCGTCGACTGAGCGCAACCTGGCGCTGGCCGGGGCAGCGCTTTTCCCAGCGCTTGGCTTTATCGCCCATTTCGACGCCGCGGCAATTGTCGCCTGCGGGGTGGTTATTGGCGCTGCGATGATGCTCGCCGCGCTTTTGCCGAACTGGCGTCAAGCCGCATGGAGCGCGGTATTCACTTCCGGCGCATGGGCGCTGGTGGGCTTTGTGATCGCCGCCGCACATGCAGAACCGGCGCTCTATTGTGCAGCATTGCCCCTAGCGGGCGCTGCGGGGCTTGCGCACGCTTATCTTCGTCGCGCCGCGCACGGCGCAAACGTTGCGCTGGCGCCGGGGGCCACCTTGGCGTTGGCGATGGCTGCGGCGGCGTTGGCGCTCGGCAGCCAGGTCGGCATGGTGGGTCCGCCTGGCGCGGCGTTCGCTGCGATCGTCTCCTGCGCCGCCATCGCGGGCGCCCTCAATATCAAATTGGAACCCATTCATCTTGCAGCGTTCGGGGCGACGCTGATCGGACTATTTGTGATGAGTGGCCAAGAACCCGCCGCCATCTGGTTCACCCCGGTGGCGGCTTGGGCCGGGGCGTTGTTTCTAGGCATCGCCGGGGTGCGGGCGCCCAAGATCGGCGCGCGCGGCGCAGCGCTTGCCGCCACCGGCGTCATCGCCCCGCTCACCTCGGTCGCCGCACTCTACGGCGCTGATCAAGGGCTCGCCGAGCCGCGCGCGGCGGCAGCGGCGTTTGGCGTGCTTGCTTGCTTGTTCGGCGCGACCATAACCGCAGCGGCGCGCTGGCATGGGCGCGGTCTGGCGGCGCTAAAGCTGACCTTGTGGGTGCTGGCCGCAGGCCTATTCGTCGCTGCTTCCGCCGCAATCTTCTTGGCGTTGCCGCCTTGGTTTGCAGCGCCGGCGTTTGCACTCATGGCGCTCGGCTTTGTGCTCATCGAAGCGCGCGCGCCGAATGTGGTGTGGCGCGCGAGCGCCGCGCTCGCTACAGCTATGTGCGCAGCCAACGCCTGGGTCAGCGCTGAACTTATGCTGGGCGAAGCCCCCAACCTGGATGTGCGGGTCTCGATCGGCGCGGGCCTCGCTGCCCCAGCTCTCATCAGCGCCATCGCCGGACGCATCGCCACCAACAATAAAATGACGGTCACCGCAGGCGTGCTTGAAGGCGCCGCCATCGCCATCGGCATGGCCGCGGCCTCGCTTGGGATTCGCAATTATTTCTCGGGCGGGGCCCCGCTCTTGCACCCGATCGGCTTCGCTGAAGCGGGCGCCCACATCTCTGCCTGGCTGTTAGCGGCGCTGTTGATTGCCGCGCGGTCGCGACATGGCGCGCGCCAGTTTCGCACCCTGGCCGCGAGCGTGCTTGGCGCGCTTTCGCTGGCGACGAGCGCCTTGGTCAGCGTGCTTTGGCTGAGCGGCTATTGGCAACGCCAGGCCATGGCGGCCATGGCGCCGGCGCTGTTTCGGCATGAAGGCTTGGGCTTTGCGCTGCCAGCAATGTTGTTTTGGGCGCATTGGGTGTATTGGCGCGCGCGCGGGGCCAACCTACACACACGTGTTGCGCTCGCCGCCGGCGCGCTCATGATCGCAGCCTTTATCACCTTTGAAGCCATCCGCCCGGCCGACGGCGCAACCCCTGGCACGCTCAACGCCTTGATCGGGGCGCTGAGCTTTGCGCTGGCCATCGTTTTGAACTTCGCACCGGGCGTGGTGGCGCCGCCGAGCCGCAGCTTATACTTCGAAGAAAATTTCCAGCGTCACGGGCGCCGCCAACAGCGGCGTGAGGCGGGGTAGAGCACGGCTCAAGTGGCGGGTCTCCGCATGTTCTCGAAAGGCTAGCCAGTTGGCGAAGCGCGCGTGCACTGCAAACTGGTCACGCGCGCCAAGCGCCCGCGTGACCCGGTAAGCTGTGCAGGCGTCCTCGTCGGCGTCGATGTGAAAGGCCAGGTCCTTGAGCTGCGCTTCGAATTCGACATCTTTGCCCGGCCGGGTCTGGGCGCGGACGATGACGCAAACGGCGCTCTCCTTGGGGCCCGGGAGTTTCCGCGCCCTAACTGTTTCTTCCCACATGCCGCCTCCCCGTTTCAGCCACCCCCCGGCGGCAAAACGATGTTAGGCGCCAAGATGAAACCGGCGCAACCGGCCCCAACATCTGGATCTCAGCTGCCCCAGCAGCCGTAGGCGACTTGCTTCATTTCAGCAGCGCTGCCGTCAGACAGCTCGCGCGATTGGTTAGCCACCGTGATGGTGACGTGGTCGCTCGGCTGCACCGCAGCCAGGATTGGCGGGCGTTGCGGCAGGTTGATGCGCAGCGCCTGATCGCGTCCAGCGCCGTCAACGCGGCTCGGAATATTTACGCTCAGATTGCCGATCTTCACATCCGCGCGTTGGGCGCGCCGGCCGGGGCCGGTCAGCGTGTAATCGGCGAGCACCATGATCCCATCGGGGGGCCGGCAGGTGATGGTGGCCGTAACCCGGCCGTGGCTGTCGCGTTCGGTGGCGGTGACGACGCCATTGGCGTAGTCGTTCGTCCAATTCGGCCCCGCGGCCGCCTCCTGCCCCGCCACTGAGATCGGCGCCAGGAGCGCCATTGCACACACCAAGGCCGCAGCTTCTCGCTTCATTGCGCGCCAACTCCCCTTTTTGCTTCGGGCCGCTCCTAGCATACCCAAAACCAGCGGCGCGACCGTGAAAGTCGGTTACGAAGCAGTCATCAACAGCAACGCTTCGGACCCCGCTTCCAGGTCGAGCAGAAATTTCTTTCGCCCCAGCCCCCCGCCGAAGCCGGTGAGGGCGCCGTCGGCGCCGATTACGCGGTGGCAGGGTATGATCACCGCGATCGGATTGCGTCCATTGGCGAGGCCAACCGCGCGCACGGCTTTGGGGTTGCCAATGGCCTTGGCTTGTTGCCCATAGGAGCGGGTTTGGCCGTACGGGATCTTTTGCAGGGCCGCCCAGCAGGCGCGCTGGAACACACTGCCTTGGGGATCGACGGGCACAGTAAAGCGCTGCAACTTGCCGGCGAAGTAAAGGTCAAGTTCCTGACGGGCTTGATCCAGAAGTTTGTCGACGCCGCGCGGGTGTTGCGGAGCGGGCGTCTTGGTTGTCTCAAAATCAAGGTGGGTAAGCGCTGCGCCATTGGAGACCAGCGTGAACTTGCCGATCGGCCCTTCGTAAATGCTGGAGATCATGTGCGCAGACCTTTCTTCGCGCCGCGACGCCACAGCCGGATCGCTGCATAGCCGCGCCATGGTTTCAAATGCGCAAGCGTCTCGCCTTTGCGCCCAAGCGCGTTGATGAGCGCGATGTCGGTTGCAGGATAAGCATCGGGATCGCCGAGCGCGCGTAACGCCACGTATTCGATCGTCCAGGGGCCGATGCCGGAGATTTCACGCAGCGCCTCGCGACCAGAAACGACAGCGCCGCGTGCGAGCGCCAACTTGCCGTCCGCGCTTGCCCGGGCGAGCGCATGGAGGGTCTGTGCGCGCTTCATGGGGACGCCAATACGAGCGATGGCTGCGGCGCCGGCATTGGCGAGTGCTGCGGCGTCGGGAAAAGCGCGCGTCAATCCTTGCGGCGCGTTGGAGAGCGGGACGCCAAATTTGGCGACCAGGCGTTCGCTCAGCGTGCGCGCGCCAGCGACAGTGACTTGCTGACCTAACACCGCCCGGATTGTCGTTTCAAAGCCATCGAGCGCGCCAGGCACCCGCACGCCGGGCTCACATTTTACATCGCCGGCCAGCTCTGCGGCACTGGCGAGATGGGCGTCAACGGCCAGCATTTCCGCGTCGAGATCAAAAGCACCCCGTACATTGGCGATGAGCGGGCGCAAGTGCGGGGCGAGGTTGTCCGAAAGCGTCAGCATAAGGCCTTTGGGGGCCATGCGCACATCGATCC
>Ga0075030_100001627_pt1 | contig 20235 bp, 32 predicted proteins | sample LitLauG_LLR_2012_FD_71393 | JGI IMG/M metagenome (GOLD analysis project Ga0075030, IMG submission 71393) | Freshwater sediment microbial communities from Pennsylvania, USA - Little Laurel Run_MetaG_LLR_2012 | ecosystem: Environmental > Aquatic > Freshwater > Creek > Sediment | place: USA...
TGGGGCTCGAATCTCAGGGGCACGTCAATGGCACGGGAGACGAGACACAACCTTTCTGCTTTCTTCAGAAGGTCTAGGGCACGTTCTCGCTCCTTGAAGGAGGCAATCGTGAGCTTGGGGCGGATCACGATTTCGCTGAAACCATAACCGGGATCAGCCTTGCGCACCGAGCCACTGGTCTCCACCTCCAAGTCGGTGAAGTCGAATTGAGCACCGCCCGAGATGCTTCGTACGGTTGTGGTGAAGCACCCGGCGAGGGCAGCCAATAGGAGTTCTTCTGGAGTCCAGCGGCCTTCGAGTCCTCCAAACTGTGTGGGAGCCGTGAAGTGAATAGCGTTGGGAGCGGAATCGGACTTGGCCAGCCCAGATCGTCCCGCAGTCCACCACGCTGCTACCCGATACGAGTGCTCTTGGCTCTGTTGAGACATACGACACCTCGGTATCGTGCAGGATGCCAGATGCGTGTGGAAAACTCTGTGCACAGGGGCACGTCATCAGGTGATGCGGGTCACGAGGACACCCGTCACTTGCTTGTTATCTTTGAGAAGTATTTTGCAGCCTTCGGGTTGAGCGTTATCGGCGTAACCCATTTAGCGCGGGGAGGTGCTTCCTGCAAGCCTCTTTTGGTTCAAATATCCTCGATACCTGCCTCAACTGCCCGGTGAGGGAAGAACATCTCTTTTGTAATCTTCCCATCGAAACCGTACAACGCCTCAACCAGATCACTGCCACCGCCTTTTATCCCAAGGGGGCAACCCTCTTCATTGAAGGGCAGCAACCGCGAGGAGCGTTTGTGCTTTGTGGGGGGAAGGTGAAACTTTCTATTTCTTCCCACGAAGGCAAAACTATCATTACCAACATCCCCGAGCGCGGAGACGTTCTCGGTCTTAATGCGGTGATTTCCAATCGCCCATACGAAGTCACCGCCGAGATGATGGAGCCGGGACAGGCCAATTTCATTCCCCGCGATTCTTTGCTGCGATTCCTGAAGGACGACTCAGAAGTGGGCATGCACGTCGCCGCAGAGTTGAGCCGCAACTACTATGCCGCACACGAGGAAATTCGCACGTTTGGGCTTTCGGCCTCATTGACTGAGAGGCTGGCCAAGCTCTTGCTCTCGTGGTCAGCCAAAACCCAGCAAGGCGACGGTTCCTCGCAGATCAAGCTCACGATGACCCACGCAGAGATTGGCGAGACCATCGGGACGACCCGTGAAAGGGTCAGTCGTCTGTTTTCGGAGTTCAAGCAGAAACAGTTGATAGAGGTTAAGGGGTCAACTCTTGTGATCCGCAATCGGGAACTGGAAGAGATCATCCAGTGCTGATTTGGGCTTGCCGAGGTTCGGCTGCCGTATCAAAGTCACACTCTCCCAACTGAGTTAACGGCATGCCATCATTTCTGGCGATCAGGCAGCAGATCGGCTCCGTTGAGGTTCGGCTTTGGAGAACCCATCGGGCAGGACCGAAACGTGCTTTTCACTAGTGGTGTGGGCAGCGCAGGCAAATCCCTCCCGTCCCTGCTCGTTCACTTCCAAATAGTCTGCGATGTCGTTGCAATCCGGATGATGGCAGAGAATCAGTCGATCTGGTGGATGTTCAAGGCGAAAATATTCCATGGAGTGCTCCAGCGAACTTTGATTCGGGTTTTAGCCAGCTACTTCGACAACTCCAACGATGCCATCCGGGACGGATAGGCGGTTCACCCCACAGTCCACCCTAGGTCGCCCAATTGCGCGGCCTATCTGCCTGCCTCTAGCGTTCCAGTCCCACCGGAAATGCAACAACACCGCCCCCTTCGGGAGGGGTAGCTGGGAATGTGTCTGCCTCTTCACCCTCATCGAGCAGTTCGATCACTAAGCGAAGCGCCTCGACTTCTTGGCGCACGTGCACGATCCTCTGTTCGTGTGTGTGCAGGACCTCGTATGGATTCCTCATACTACCTCTCGTTTGAGTTACTTCGACCGTCGCGTAGGGGGCAATCAGGTGCGAACTAACCGCCTCTTGGCTGTCACAAGCAGTTCAGAAATAGCTAATGTGGCGAATACCAAAACCTATCGCTTTTTGTCCAGATCACGTTGTAAAGAATTTGTAAACTGCATGAGTCTTAGGGCATAGCTCTTGACGAACACAATCCATGGACGCACAGTATTGGGCGGGTTCTCGATACTTTTTGACGCGGTAGGTTCTGCAGCGCTCCAATGGTTGAGTCGCCGTGAATTAGCGAGTACAGGGCGGCTTCAGCGGCCCGCGACCTAAGACGAGTTGGTGCCCGTCACAGCCAAACTGTTGCGTTTTTCAACACAACTCAAAGGTGCTTATAGAGACACTGGACACTTCGTTCAAGCTGATCGCACTATCATCAAGCGCCTTCAGCGATGTGGAGCAAGAGATGCAGTCGCGGTTGCCGGATCAAGAAGCGGCTCGGTTGAAGGCATTGTTCGATTGTCACGTCCTCGACACACCGCCCGAGGAACTGTTTGACCGGACCGCACGGCTCGCGTCTTATCTTTGCGGTACCGCCGTCGGCCTGATTGGATTTATCGACGCTACCCGCCTATGGTTCAAGGCCCGAGTAGGTTGGGATTATCCAGAAATTCCTCGCGAGGACTCCTTCTGTGAACAGACCATCATTCACCATGATTTGCTGGTGATCTCCGACGCGGCCACGGACGATAGGTTCTCCGCTAGCCCCATCGTGCGTTATGCCGGGATTCGATTCTACGCAGGGGTTCCTCTGCTGACGAAAGAAGGATACGCACTGGGCACGCTTTGCGTGATGGATCGATTGCCTCGGGAATTGCCGGCCGGACACAAAGACGCCCTGCTAACGCTGGCGCATCTGGTAACCGCTGAGTTGGAGCACCGCCGAAGCGTAACCCCAACCTCAGCAATTTGGGAGCACAGGCGAAACGATTCGGCGTTGCGGGAAAGTCAAGAACGGTTACAAGGCATCATCGATTCTGCAATGGATGCCATCATCACGGTGAATGACCATCAGCAGATAGTTGTCTTCAACAAGGCGGCGGAGCAAATCTTTCGCTGCCCACCGGAACAAGCCCTCGGCCAGTCGCTCGAAAAGTTCATTCCAGAGAAGTTCCGCGAAGCCCATCGGCAGCACGTACAGCGGTTCGCTGACACTGGAACCACGACCCGGTCGTTGTATTCGCCGGGGACGCTATTGGGTCTTCGAGCCAATGGGGAAGAATTTCCCATCGAGGCCACCATCTCACAAGTGAAGACCGCTTCGGAAAGTCTCTATACAGTAATTATCCGCGACATCAGCGCCCGGAAACGTTCTGAAGATGAGTTACGGCATGCCCAGAAGATGGAGGCTGTCGGGCATCTCGCTGGTGGAATCGCCCACGAGTTCAACAACTACCTTGGCATCATCATGGGCTACAGCGACCTGCTGTCCCAAGACGAGAACCAAAACGAATCGGTGCGTCTGACCCTATCCGAGATCAACACCGCAACCCAGAAGGCAGGCTCTTTAACCCGGCAACTGCTGGCCTTCAGCCGCAAGCAGATACTCGAACCCAGTGTGTTGGATTTGAATACGTCGATTTTGGAAACCCACAATCTTCTACGCCGTCTTATCCCGGCGAACATCGACATAACGCCAGTCTTGCATCCGAACTTGGGACGAGTGAAGGCTGACCCGGCACAAATCCAGCATATCTTGATCAACCTTGCGGTAAACGCTCGTGACGCGATGCCGCAGGGAGGACAAATATCCATCGAAACCGCGGACGTTGTACTGGATGAGGAGTTTGCCAGCCGAAATCCCGAGGTTCGACCGGGTGCTTATGTCATGTTCTCCTTCACGGATACGGGGGAGGGCATGGACCGGGAAACGTTGACCCGCATCTTCGAGCCCTTCTTCACCACCAAGAGAGCAGGTCATGGGACCGGCCTTGGACTCTCGTCCACCTACGGTATTGTCAAGCAAAGCGGCGGCCACATTACCGTAGCCAGCGTGCGAGGCCGGGGGACGACGTTTCGCATTTACCTTCCCAAAGTGCCATCCGGCAATTCTGTCGCTGATGCTTCGCCTTCCGGGCAGGTTCAAACAATCGAGCAGATGCTCGAACCAGACACGCACATTGAGACGATCCTACTGGTGGAGGACGAATCGGCACTACGCCGTTTGATGCAGACGAAGCTGGAGAGCCAAGGCTACAAAGTCTTGGAAGCCAGAGACGGTGCGGAAGCCGTATCAATCTGCCAGCAGAAATCTGCCATTGATCTCATCATCAGCGATCTTGCCATGCCGGAAATGACTGGTCTGGAACTCAAGGAAAAAGCCGCAGTCCTACGACCGAACATGAAGTTTCTCCTCATTTCTGGATATGCCAAGGATGCTGTTGGTGATCCTGAACAGATTGTGCAGTTCGGGGATTTCTTGGAGAAACCCTTCCTGCCGGGAGACCTCCTGCGAAAAGTCCGTGAATTACTGAACCGACCTGACAAAAAGCATACGGGAGCCGATTCGAATATCGCCGGATTATCAGACGCGTCTGACATCGGTTCGGGGAACGGTCGAGCCAAAAAGTTCTCTTGAACACATGTCCAGCGCAAGAAATCAGGATTGGTTGCGTCACCCTAAAACAGACTCTTTGGATGCCGAAATGGGAAGGCGATTGGCGCATGGTGATGGCACCGGTGTGACGACGATTGGGGTCGCCAGTTCGTAATTCGTAACAAAAATACCGCTAGGGTTCACTGGCTTTCAGGATCAGGTAGAACTGACTACCTCTACGGGACTTAACTACGGTATCGGCGGCACAGTAGTATGTGGGGAACGTGGGTCCCCTAGAGATCAGATTAACCTTGCCAAATCTGTTCGGGCTCCGGAATCAGTTGCGTCGAACGCCCTTCGATGCGCGGAGAAGCAGTGGGGTGTAATGAATGCTTTCCAAATGTAGTAGCCCAGCCTGTGTAACTCGTTTTCTTTACCTCGGCGATGGAAAGCTCTTTCGCCTCATCAGCGTGTCCGATCCCGGCAGACTGGAATATTTCTGCTTTGCAATCAGTGTTCATCAACGATGACCCTGCGACTGGAAGAAGACGGGTCGGTGGTTACGGTTCCACTTCCCAAGACGATTCAGGGCATCCGCGATGGAGTCGATCATTTCTCTTCCTGTCGAGGAAAGGGGCTATTGCTGCGTTCTGTCACTTTCCCATTGCCCGAGTCCGGCAGAGATCGGGCGGGAACAGGGGTGAAAGTCGGACACTGTGCCGCATGAGGTGGAGAACGGGAATGACGACCGAGAGATCGGAGCAATTTACCAAATACCTGACCGGAGGATTGCGTGGAATACTTTTGCCTTGACCATCCATCGGATCAACTGATTCTTTGCAGTTGTTCAGGCTGTAAGAACATCGCGGACTATCTGGAAGTCAACGACCATGGGAATCAGGAGTTCGTCTGCGCGTTCCACACCAGCAGCGAAAGACATGCTTCGGTTCTGCCGACAGCCGTACCGGGTATCAAGACGCGGGAAAGCCGTGCTGCTGCTTAGCTCTGCTATAGCCCTTATGAGAATCGAATACCAAGATGGCGGAGGGGATGCGTGGGAGCAAGGAGACGACGCCGTGGTCGCCGGGGTGATTTGCCCAGTGCCGGAATGCGGTGCGTTGGTGATCGCCTGCGGGCCGACATGCTATGCAGGACTCGACTGCCGTGAACTGTGGGAGTTTGAGTGCTTTCGTTGCGGCAGTGTGTTTGCCGTTCCACAGAATGAACTCATTCTTCAAGTGGTACCCAAGGGTTGGCTTTACGGCAAGATTCATGTCACCTAAAGCTACACTGCGACTGACAACGCAAGCGGGGAGTGTGGCCGCTGAATCGAGCGGGAGTGACATTAAGAAGTTCTTCGACTCGTGCGGACATTAGCCGCGAGTTGACCACCAGAGGAGCGCAATAAACAACATCTGCATCGGAGCCCGCCGCCAAAGTGGGGTTACGGGTTTGCCCCGCAGTGTGACGCCGCGTTGTGCAGCATTTACATTGGCGACGAACATCCCAACGAGCAGCACGATGAGACAAATGCCCGCAAGCCTGCGAAATTGCGGGAGCACCAGTCCCGCCGCTCCGAGAAGTTCCAAAACACCAGTGGAGTACACGATCAGCAGCGGGCGCGGAAAAGATGACGGGATCATCTGAGCTAGATCATGTTTCATCTTGTTGAAATGAGCGGTTGCGGTGAAGACAAACATCACGGCCAAGGCATAACGGGCGGAATCCTGCCATGAGGCAAGAGGATGTACCCCAGCCGCTCCAACGGCTCGAAAGGCGAGCCACGACACCAGCAAGATGATGAGAACGAGCATAGTAAAGCCACCTAAACGTCCTTCAGTTGTTCCTCGGTCATCCCAAAATAGTGACCCAGTTCATGTATGAGAGTCTGGCGAATTTGATGACGCACTTCGGCCTCGCTGGAGCAGGCTGCCTCAATATTCTGCTGATAAAGTACGATGTGATCCGGCCCTGTGGACAGGTTGAAAACGCTCCTCTTCGTCGCAGGGACTCCGTGAAAGATGCCCATAAGCAATCGCCTGTGCTGCCACGGCTCGGGTGGCCGCTGGTTCGGAGGAAAATCCTCGACCAAAATCGCGACGTTCTGGATGCGGCTGCGGAATTCTTCCGGCAGCGAATCCAAAGTCTCTTCTGCAACCTTGACGAAATCTTCGCGCTTCATCCTTCACCAACCGTACCAAACAAGGGTACCCTCACTCGGAGTAACCGTCGCCTTCGTCGTCCTCATCGTCATCTTCTTCTTTGCGGTCGTCTTCCTCTTCGTCATCCTCCTCGTCTGGCTCTTCCCGCAGAAGGACATTGCTTCGCGCCCAGCGATCCAAACAGCCTGCGTCGAGGCATTGTGGGCGTATTCTGCTCATGTCCACATGGTACTCTGTGCCCGTTAGCAAGAGCAGCGAGTGTTAGTTGCGGACGCTGCCGGGATCAACTGATCAACTGGCCGAGGACGAATCGCCTTGGCACATCCAGAAGGGGAGGACACCACGTCACCGCGCACAATCTTTCTAAGCAGGCTGATCGGTCTGTACTTCATTGTCTTCGCGCTCTCGATGATGACTCGCAGGCAAGCTACCGTGGAGACGGTGATCGTCCTTCTACAAAATCCATCGATGACGTTGATCCTTGGCATAATCACGCTGGCGGCTGCGCTGGCGATGGTTCTGGCGCACAATATCTGGTCGGGAGGTACGCTCGTCGTCGTGGTCACCCTTCTCGGTTGGATGGCGCTCATCAAGAGCCTGTTCTTCTTGTTCCTGCCGCCTGAGATGGAGGCGGGAATTTTTCTTCAGCAGCTTCACTATCAACAACTCTTCTACCTGTACTCAGCTATCTCGTTCGTCCTCGGCGTCTACTTGACCTATGGTGGATTCAAGTCAAAGTCACACTAAAGTCACGCATCCAGATGGGGCTCCGTTTGACGATTGCCACGCTTATGTTGGATATTCAAAGGGAAATGGACATTGAACGCACTATTGAGGACATCGAGCAGCTAGAGGAAATGTTCGAGGCCCCGGATATAAGGCCGCTGAGTGCAAGCGACCTCGCGGCTGCGAATCGGCGGCACGACCAAATGCTCGCGCACAGTCCGTGGTTTCGGCTTTGGCAACAGTATGGGGTTTGCTGCCGAGGTGAGGCCCCAGTAATGCGACTGCCGGGAAGTGAGAGTTCCTGCTAGTTAGACATCTTCGAGGCCGAGCGATCCGTGATCGTTTTCTGTCAGGCAATTTCCGCCGTCCTCGATGTGCCTCATCACATGCAACGGGACGGGGTGCATTGCGGCGATATAGTCAACCGAATACCGCTCGTTCACTTTCGTGGGGCAACCCATGTCCGTCCACTCCGCGATCACCGCTTGCCCGGCGCATGTGTCCGTGAAGTCAAACTGGCTGTTGAAAACCACATGGGGTTCGACATCCAAAATGGCGTTGATCGTATCTTGCGGCAGCTTCCAGTAGCCGTTGTAGTCGGCGACACCTTCAGCGTGCCGTCGTCCTTTTGCTTAATCCAAATAATGTCGTCCCCATTGTCCCTGATCTTCCAGTCGTAATATTTGAACACTGGTGGTCTCCTGAGTTCTCCTGACCCATTGCTGCTTTGGGTCTCTCACCTAATACCCGATAATCGGGAGAAGCATCCATTCCTTAGATAACCTCTTGCGGGACGACGCCAATTTGCAGTGCCGCTGTCAGTGCGCGTACCAATGCGAATGCGATGATCAGCGGGCGAATGGCAGATCGGGTGGCTTACCTTGTCCGTCACTTGCAGCGGGTCCGCCGCTGGGAGACAATTCGACTCGATATGTCCGTCGCACTCATCCGCTCCGGTCCCACGTCGAAGGCGTTTCTACGAAGGCCCCCCGAACCCATTGGAAGAAGCACTCCTATATCTTCGACGCGATAACGGAACCTCCCCAAGCGAATGTGGGACACTTTCCATTCGTTGACATTCGTCCCCGGCCTATTCTGCTTCGTCGCCCGCCCCCCCGTGGCAATCAAGGGCCGTTGACGCACTCGGAGCAGATGGTCGAGCTAGTGATTGATGCGGCTGGAAAGGTCTGGTCCGCCGAACCCGTGGGGGATGCCGATAAAGAACTGGTCTACGCGGCGAGGGGATGGAAGTTCATTCCTGCGTTTTCGGACGGTCGCGCCGTCGCTAGTCGCATTCGTATCAGGTTGTCGAACTACCGCTAAGACCACGCGTATTGGAAGGCGGCATTGGCATCGACCAGCAGCCAGCAGGCGACGACTACGGAATCGTCGACAAGGGCTAGATCGCGGGTTGCTGCGTGACGAGTTCGGCTGCGGCTGGGTGCTGCCGCCGTGCAAGGCCTGCTCTTTTCCGCTCGCCTTGGGGGCGGGCCTCCGGCTTTCGAGTTTTATAATAGGACTTTTCCTCATCGTGCGCTGGCGTACTATTCCGTTAATCGCCCCCGGACGCTGCGGCGCGAAAAGGAGGACTGGGAGAGAAAATGCCAGCGCAATAGGAGGGAAGGCCGAATCACGGGCGATCCGGCCCTCGGTCAGCGAAGCACAGAAAAGCAGTCTCAAATCTATCCGTTGTTTATCTGGAGCCATCATAGATCAATCGTCAAGGAGGCAGCACATGGCGCAGGATCAGGACGACGGCGCAACAATCGAACGTGGCAGTTTTGAAGATCGGGCACCACTGGAAAAAGGAAGACCAGACGGTCTGGGGGAGGTCAGTCCAGATCAGCCCGTTTTGCCCTCGAAGGAAAAGGTTCAAATCCCACGGGACTGGCCGCGCAAGGGGCGAAAGTAGGCGTTTCATGGACGACATCGGCTCGCCGGAAGCTCTCCGGCAGATGCGACAGAGGCACCTGCAACTCGCGCTCGAATTACAGCAACTTGGAGCGGCGGGTCTGGCGGAACTGCGCAAACGCGGCGACCTGACCGCCGAGGAGTGCAAAACGCTGCTCGACGCGGGCCTGAGACTCGAAAGTGCAGCGGCCCCCATCACCAGCAGGAAGCGCCACTAAGGTCATATTGATCGCGCTGCTGCTGTGGAAGAAAATCAATTGCGGCAGTTCGGAGTTGGAAGCCATGGAGCCGAAAAAGGACGTCGATCCTCCGCAAGATGTTGGGGCAGTTCAGCCTCGCGAGGTTTGGGAGAAATTACCGCAAGAGTCGCAGAAGGCCTTCAACGCGTTCGTTTTGTACCGCGACGCCGAGAAGCGCAGCTTCAAGAACGTTGCGGAAAAACTGAATTGCAGCCCGCAAAATATCTTCCAGTGGTCCTCGAAGTTCAACTGGCGGGGACGCTGTGATGCCTTCGATATCGAGCAGGACCGGGTTCAACGCGCCGAGTTCGCACGTTCTCGCGTGCGCATGCGGGAGCGGCACGTGCAGGTGGCGCGAGCGATGCTAAACGTCGCTGGCCACGCGTTGCACGAGTGGCAGAACCGGATCGCAGGGAAGCTGCCTCTCGATCTCGCGCCAGAGACGATAGCATTGCTCACGAAGTGCGCCACGGAATTGGAGCGCAGTACGCTCGGCGTGGACGACGAGCAGCACCGACCAGCCGTGATCAAACTGCTCTTCGGCACGCACAAATATAGCGATGAGAAGGCCGACAGTGGGGAGGTTGATGAAGGCAACATTGAGTGGAAGTCATCGGAGGACGTCGAACGCGAGGAGTACGAGAAGCTCAACGACGACGAGCGCCGTACGTGGGACAGTTGGAAGAACCCGCCGCAGAAGAAGCTCACGAACTGAAATCCTTGGAGCCGCTGTGCACGCCAAAACTGGTGGGCTGGCGGCCAAGTGGAATGCGAGAGGGTCTCACTGGGCCTTCCGCGCCGCTCGATCCTCCCCGAAACAACTTTGTTGCGCCTCTCCTTATTGTGCCCTCCGATACTTACTAGCGATGTGTCAAAAAGGGTGGCGTGCGACGGTCGGAAGCGCCCGTTTGAATGCAGTTGTTTAGAGAGCTTCGAAATGCGTGTCAGAAGTGAATGATTCTGATACGCTGGGAGGAGCCGTTGAGAGGCGGCCAACATGAGGATCGGAGTCTACGCACGGATCAGCACCCGCAAGCAGGAGGAGATGAATCAACTGCTTCAGCTTCGTGAGTTCGTCGGACGGCAGGACGGTTGGGAAATCGAGGCCGAGTATGTGGATCGCGTCAGCGGTAGCGGCAAGAAGGAGCGACCGCAGTTCGAGAAGATGATGCTGGACGCCAGCAAGAAGAAGTTCGATCTGCTGCTGTTTTGGTCGCTCGACCGTTTCAGTCGGCAGGGCATCGTCAGGACTATCGGCTACCTTGAGCAGTTGAAGGGATGGAACGTCGGCTGGCGAAGCTACACGCAGCCGTTTCTCGATACGGGTAACGAGATGGTCACCACCATCGTGCTGAGCGTGCTGGCCGCCGTGGCGAAGCAGGAACGAATCACGATCTCGGAAAGGACGCTGGCGGCGCTGGAACGCGCACGCAAGGAAGGGAAGGTGCTCGGGAGGCCTAGGCCAGAGGTGGACTTGGCGCGAGTTCGCAAATTGCAAAACGAAGGAATGGGACTTCGCGGGATCGCGGCGGATGCGGGAGTCGCGGTGAACACGCTCCGCTCAGTGTTGGCCGGAAGTACGCGATGAATGCGCCGCACCCCGCACATCTCTTCGGAGGGAGCCGGAGCCGAGATCAGCATTTGATGGCGATGGTGAAGGAGGGTGTCCGCGATGTCCACTTCGGAACCGAGGATGATTGACCTGTTCACGGTCGATTTCGACGGGCTGAGCAACGAGCAGCGCTACTCCGCAATTGTGGAGTTTGCGCGGGCGCAGCCCGGAGAAAGTAACCGCCACGACTTCAAAGCTATCTGGGCCGACGACACGGTGAAGGACGTGGCCGCTTTTGCAAACAGCTTTGGCGGCGTGCTGGTCATCGGCGTCAGGAAAGGTCAAAAGGACGTGGAGGCCAGCGTCGGCGGCGTCCCATCGTCTTCTGAGATCGCAACTGGCATCGCAAGCTCAATCGCCACGAACATCTCGCCGACGCCCTCCTTCGACATCATGGAGTGCCACAAGCCGGGGGACGCAAACACTAAATTCTGCGTCGTCCGCGTTCGCAGTGACTCTACGATCCACCTTGTCACCAAGAAAAGCATCTCGCAGCCCGTGTGGGTAAGAAACGCGGATGAGACGATCCCCGCCGACGCAGCGGTGCTCAGAAGAATGATCGACCGGGAGAAGCAGACTACCGAAAAAACGCATCAGTCTCTCGCTCGCCGTGTGAAGGCACTTTTCGACGGCATGGTAGTCGGCTACGGCTACCGAGCCGCCGGGTCCGAGAACTGGCCTGCCGGAAACTGGACTGCTTCGCCGACGGCCCTCAAGCTGGCCTTGATCCCAACCGAGAACAAGGTGATGACCCTTGGCCAACGCGAAGAAGAGAAGTTTGTCGCCTTAATTCATGACAACTATCGTCGCGTGCGGAGCACCTTGGGCGGCGCGTCAAAGGACGCCCCGAGCCGGAGTGCGGACTATTACGAGTATCGCTGGTATCACACGAATCTCGACTACGAGGCTCGTTGGCGCATCACCACCAGCCTCGATCTCGCGCACGCAACCCAAATTAGACAAGACCAAAACTGGAGCCTCGCTGACGTGGCTTTCTATACAATTCTGCTACTGAAGGTCGGGGCGGAATGGTGGGAATCTCTCGGCTACTTCGGTGACAGCGCTCTGTTCGCCGACCTTGGTGTGGGTGTCTTCAAGCCCGCACAGGGGCGCTCCTCACAGTTTCTAACGGCGCTTAACCCGCTTCGGGGCGACTTTGCGATCAGGGGGGAGACGGTCGCTCTGCACCCTGAACAGCGGGAATCGGCCCACGCTGGCCTCGCGTTAACTATGCCCGAGATGCGCGACGGCCTCCCTCACACCGTAACCATGCTCATGAACAGCCTTCTGCGTACCCTAGGGCATACCGTCTTGTTAGATGAGTTCGAAGACGACATACGTACCATCGTGCGGCAAATTGGGTAAATCGTCAGGAGGGCGTGACGATTTCCTTAGACTTTGCTTGCGTTTTATGTTTTGCTGCAAAAAGCGATTCGGCCCCGTTCGTCGCGGAGCCGAAGCTGGTCTTCGAGAGAAGACCGAATGCCGTGTCAGGCGGCAATCAAAGATTATCCCGCCCGACACTCTTCATCAACAGAAAAACTGAGTAGAGCAAGATCGAACTGCGAACACCGCCGCGCCGCCTTGCATGCGGACGAGCGGAACCTCTTAACGACCGCAACGACGCGGCAGATGAAAAGCACGGTTGCGTGCGCTGCCGTCGGATCACCCATCCACTCCCGCGCTGCAATCCCCAAAAATATGGCGGCGTATTCAGCGCCGCCAAAACTCGGAACCGACGAGAGAACGCCAGTAGCGAGGATTCTATGGATGGTCCAAAACTACTAGTGATTCCTCGTCGGGTCAAGCGCAAAGGACGCGACGATGGCTTCGCCGAACTTTTTCGAAATCTCAAAGCTGGCTCACCGACGCTTCAGCGCCCTGCCCGCATACGACAGCGCGATCCAGTTAGTGCCACTCGACGACGTTGGCGGGAAACGGCCAGCGGCGGGCTTCTTGCCGAGCTTGCACTGTGTCACCAAGAACGTCGACGGCCTCGCGCTCGCCGCCGCCATCTTTCCCAGCGCGAACCTCGGCATCCGTGGACGGCGCGAGATCGGCGCCATCTTCGTAATTGACGTAGACGAACCGGGCACGCTCGAACGCATCGAGTGCGAATATGGTCCATTGCCCGTCACCTACACCACACTCACGCGGCCCATCTCGCAGCCGCATAAGCGACACATTTACTTCCTCCAAACCGAGCGCCTGATCTCCACATTCCGTAGGCAAGTCACCGATGTCACCCGCCAGTGCGGATACGATCTGAAGTGTGCCGGAGGCTGGGGGTATGTTGTCGCCGAAGGATCAGTGCGCGATGGTGAGACCATCACCGCCCTCTACGACCACGACGTGCTCATTGTTCCCATTCCCGACTCGCTGGTGCACTGGTTGCAGGCCGACGTCGCCAAAGGACGCATACAGAAGCGACTTCAGGCTAAGAAGAAACCGAAGTGCGAACCGGAGCCGACAGCGTCGCATCCGTTCGCAGTGCCGCGATTCAAGCGCACTCTGGCTATCAAGTCCCGCATACGCACTCTGAAGAACTTAGGGTTTTCTGACGACGCAATCTTGTTGAAGCTGGTGACAGACATCCGCCAATGCTTCGAAGATGGCGACCAGAGGCTGAATCCCGGCTACATGCGGAAACTCCGCGCTATGATCCGCGAAGTTCCCACCATCGACGTCCATACTTCCTACTCGAACCTGCTCCGCGACCGCAAGTCGAAGTCCAGCCCGCTCGCGACCATCCGGCAACTATTCAAGACTTGTCCGGACACCATCACCTCGTCCGATGCACACAAATTATTCTCCGTCCGTGATAACGCCGATGAACTTCGTATGATTCGCCAGTTCCGCAAGCACGGATTCGTCCTCCTCGGTGAGCAGGGATCACACGGACGTGTATGGTCTCGCGTCGTTTCTTCCCTGACATCTTTTGCCAACTCTATCTCTCCTCCCTCACCTCACAAGTTGTCTTCCCCCCATAAAGCAGTAAAGAAGGAACACGGCCACGCAACAACGACCACATCATCAGAAAGTGAAAGTGAAGCTCTTAAAGTAAAGCAAGTGGTTGGGGGTCAAGAGGTTGGAGAAAGCGTCATCACCTTCACTTTTCAAAAAGATGGTACGCCCAGAAAAAGCCCGCAGAGCATCAAGGTCAGGGCAAATCCAGAGAAGGAACAGGACGAAAAAATCCGCCAGCGAGCGCACGTGAACAATGGAGGTGCTGCATGAGGGTCAAACGAAAGAGCGCAGGCGTCGCCACGGTGAGAAGAATTTCGAGCGGCAGCGGGGCAGAGGCCTCAGTGAAGTTGATCGTCGGCCTGCGGGCGTCTCTGCGCAAACGAAGGGCCTTCTACGCACGACGCATGACGTTTGGCTCGATCCGGGGAATGACGAACGTGGCTGCGGCGTCCGAAATGCTGAAGCCCTATGTTGCCCGACTGATGCGGTCTTATCCAGTCAGCATGCGGATTAATCACGTGGCAAATGATGACGAAGAATGTTCTCGACCTGTGGAAATTGCCGAGGCTCAGAATCGGCTGTTCGCCTAGCAGGGGGCTTCTACTCTCTTGAATGTCGTCGCCAAATCGTCGGTGGTTTGGCGGGTAAGTCAAGTAGTCAAGTGTGGTATGCCATCTTCGACGACTGCAATGTACTCCTGAAGTCTGGATTGCACTCCGCGAAGTCACCGGGCTGGACTGGGAACCGATAAGGTTCGCATTCTGGGACGGCGCATGTCTGCCGAGCGACCTTGACGGCATTGTCGAGCGACGTGGGCACTTCTTGATTCTTAAATGCAAACAGCGGGGGGAAAACCTGAGTGACTGACAGGAGAAAATGCTCAAGGCGCTGAAGCAACCCCCCACCGCATGGAGTACCATGAGTTTATCAACAGCCCAACGCATGGAGTGTGAACCAAGACCCCAACACTAGACCGTTACGCATTGATGGTGCCAGTCACGAGGTAGTGAAGCATGGCAATTGCGAACTATCGAGACGGAATCAAGTTCGGCCTCTCCGATGCCGAGGCGATTCACTTCCCTGAAACTTTGCGTCGCCTTCATCAAGCACGAGAAGCTCTTGACCAGTCAGCCGAAGCGGAAGACTATCAAGCGGTTGGAATGCGCTGTCGCGAAGCCCTTCTGACATTGGTGCGGGAATGCGGGAAGGTCGGGCGAGTTACTGAGGAAACCGGGCCGAAGCTAGCGGACTTCTTGGGGTGGCTGGAGTTAATTGGCAATGAATCGCTGCGGGGACCGCGTGTGGAGAGACTGCGCGGTTACTTGAAGACGGCGGGGCGTGGCACTTGGGAACTCGTCCAGTGGCTGACGCATGCTCGGGCGGCCACGAGCTTTGACGCGGAGATTGGCCTCGACGCCACAATCAACGTCGCACTGATCATGATTAAAGTAATGAATCAGTGGATAACGGGTAAAGGATGGGGTTGCCCAGCCTGCGGCTCGTACCAACTCGGCGTTCGGCCTCGAAACAACGACCCCGAGGAATGGAAGTACGAAGTCTATTGCGAGGTCTGCGAATGGGGGAAGTAGTAATCGCGCATTCGCCCCCAACTTTGCCTCACTTGCTCAGTCGCTTCTGTTTCGCGTGTCGGGCTTGGCACGTCCGGCAACGCCCGGTGGTCGCAGTCGCAGGCTGCTTGTGGCTCCACACGCAGGCGGCCAGAATACATCCTGAGTTCCTCGACTTGCACCTTTCTGATCGGGCCGGGCCTCACTCGTAGTTCAATGAAGCAGTCACTTGAGAGCTTCCTGAAATGGAGCGCAGGCAGGCTGTCCTTAGCTGGCGAAATATCCGCGATTGCACTCACCGACCCGATCAAGATCGTGAACGCCCCTTGGCACGGTGCAGGGCGTGACGAACACTGAAAGCATCCACAGGACGGTGATCAAAGAAGCCGACAAAATCTATCCGCCGATCTACTATCGGACTGAAGTCTACGAGCGAGGAGGCAAGCAATGCGTCCGCGTCGACATCAAACACAACGGGCAGGCGCCGCACTTCGGCGGCCCTGCTTGGGTGCGGCAGGGTTCACGAACGATCATTGCGACCGAACAGCTTTACCAGCAGATGATCGACCAGCGGCAGAGCAAGGTGCGAGTTCTGTTGCAGTGGCTGAACAAGGAAGTGACCGTGGAGGGGACGTATCGGCCCAAACCGCGCACGGTCGAAGAAGTCATGGCGCTCGGTCCCTATAAAGGAGAGTGGTCAGTCGGCGTGCATCAGGCGACGCTCACGGTCGTCAACGCGCACTGGGTGACGTTCGATGTCGCAATCTCGCAGGATTTGTTGCAGCGTGTGGCGCAGTCGGAGCCGATTGAAAAGTTGATGCTCAGTTGGGACAACCAACGGCAACGCCTGACAGTTATCGTGAAGAACGCGCCGTAGCACCCCACAAGCGCTCGCGTGCTTCTGCTTTCTTCCGATACAACTGACTGCCGTCAGAAAAACGCGCCAGTAGCTCGTCCTGCGTCAGCGACCAACGGAGGCGGTAGTTGACCAGCCTCGCTCCGACCCTGCTGCTCTTGCGCAGAAGCAGCGCGATCTGTCTCATGCTGATTTCGCCGCCGAGGTTGCGCCGTATCTCCACCGTCCGCAGTCCTTCGCGGCCAATCAGGCGGGCGTCCGCGAGCATGTCTAGCATTTCGTTCGTCAGCCGTGTTTCTTCTTCCTTACTCAGCTTCATGCCGCCTCCTTGGGCTGCTTCGTGCCGCTCGTGCCGCTATTCAGACCATAGGAAAGTCTCAACATCCTCAAAGCGGTCTGCGACAAGAGACAGCGTCTCTCGGTGCCGCGTTTGTTCCGCCGTGGCTTCATTCATCCTGTCTTGATCCACCACGCCCTCAATTGCCGCACGCACGAGTGCAGCCAGCACGGCAGGCTCCAGAGCGTCCAACTCCCACGACTCGTCGCCAAACTCGGCTATGTAGGCGCTGGCACGGGAGTCCGTTATCTTCGCGGGGTTCGGCGGCGGCGCGTACTGGTCAACCTGATCCATGTTCAGCGCCAAGCGTTCAAACTCTAGCGATTTCCCAGTGAATAGCTCGATCCGGTCCACGATGTCCCGGCTCATGTCCTTGCCAGAGGGGTCATGGTCGCCAAAGTGGAAGATGATGGGGGTCTGCTTCCGGCGGTGATAGGCGAGCATCCGCTGTGCCGCTCTCCACATCTCGGACTGGCTGGTGTAGCCGCGACAGGAAAACAGTGGAACGTCCAATTCGCGGCAGACTCTTTCAAAAACACCCAAAAGTGCGTCCTTCTCGATCCAGACTTCAGGACGATACTTCTGTCTAGCCCATCGGTCGATATTGAACTGTTTCGCGCAGGCTTTCACGATGTCGCTAGGGTCGTTCCAGTGAGAAAGTGTCCGCAGTTCCCGAGTGCGATCCACGATGGTGTCCCAGTCGATCAGTCCAGCGAGGCGGGCGTCGTTCACAATGCTGCCGAGATTTTTGTAGGACTTCTGCGTATTCGGGATCACGTCACGACTCACGAACTGGTAATACAACTGGCGCAGTGTCAGGTCGAAACCTTGCTGTTGATATTCGACGATGATCTTGATGGCGGTCTCAATCAGCGCCAGACTGGCCGGACGGAATTTGAAGTCCTGATACTTGATCTTCGGCACGACTAACTCTGTTCTTGGCGCACTCAGAACTAGCGACTGCGCTCCTATCCCGGTGGCACTATCAGTTCCGATGGCTCTGGTTTGGCCCCTGCCCGGCTGAGACCGGACGGGGGCGTTCTTATTTGCTCAGGCGGGATTCGATCCACTGATCCAGATCAATCCGGCGGTATCGCACAAGTCGGTCGCCAGCGTGGAAGTATTTCGGCCCTTCGCCGTTCGCACGCCAGAAGCGCAGCGTCGCCGCCGACACTCCCACATATTTCGACGCCCCCGGCGTGGCGAATATGTTCTGTGGCTCCCTCGCGGTGCTGCTATCACTCTCACGTTGGGCCGTCCTGCTCCTCTTAGCGTTCGTGCTCGTCATTGACGCTCTTTAGCTCTCATGCTACCGTTTATAGCTGTCACACTATCAAGCGAGCGAGCATCGCGTCTATGGCCAATTCCCAATAACTTATGCCTAAACGCCGTGACAATACTCATGAACCGCTGGCGGGAGTGAACCTTGTCGAGATCGAGATTGATCGCGTCAACGTCCAGCTTGCTCTCGCGAACCACATCCCGGTTCCCTTCGGCAAGGCTGAGCCGCCAGATTTCACGGGCGATCCATCCGAGTTCGATGCATTCGTAGACGGCAACTTTCCGCGCAGGAAATTCGCATCCCTACGCCGCAGCTTGGACAAGGCGGCACGGCGGAAGGTCATCACCCCCATCAGGCTCTACAACCACATCGTTCGGGTTGGGCGACTCCTGCGGTCGGCGATTTTCATCAACGACGAACTCGCACGGCTAAAGGGCAAATGCCCGGTGCTTCGGATATGTGATTGCGGGAAAATCTTCGAGCCGCAGCGCAAGGATCAGGAAACGTGTTCTACGACCTGCCGCGACCGCATACGTCAGGCCAAGTATCGGGCCAATAAGGACCGCTACAAGATGAACCGGGTACGGAAAGAAAACGAGGCAGAAAGACAACGGAAGGCGAGGTGAATAAGATGGTCAAGAAGCTGGGCACCAGCGGGAACTATTCCTACAATTTCAGGTGGTCGATCAAGAACGAGGACGGGACGGTCGAGCACTTCCGCATTCGCCAATGCGCTCGTGTGTCAAACAAAAAGGACGCCCTGCTCGTCGAGGCCGCGCACAAGCGGGCGTTGGCTCTCGGCCTCGTCCACCCATGCGACACGTGGCCGCTGCCGAAGGAACCCGCCCCGCCGACCCTGCGTGCGTTCGCCCCGGACTTCCTCCAGCACGTAATGACCAACAAAAAGCCGGGGACGCACAAGTTCTATAAAGGCGGCCTTGGCAGGCTGTTGGCGTTCTCGGCGCTCGCGGATGCGCCGCTCAATGCGATCACGAACGAAACCGTTGACCGCTATTGCCGCTACCGCCTTGACATCGCCCACAACGATCCCATTACGGTCAATGGCGACCTGCGAACCTTGCGTCGGCTCCTTAAGCTGGCAGTGAAGTGGGGCAGGCTCAAAGCGGACGAGGCTGTCGCCATCAACGAACTGCCGGAAGGCCCGAGTACCCGCCGCGCCATAAGCCCGAAGGAGGAGCAACTCTACCTTCGCCATGCTTCCGCCAACTTGTATGACGCCACGATTATCGCGACGGATTCAGGATTAAGACCGGAAGAGTTGCTTCCCTTACAGTGGCCCAGCGTCGATCTGCTGTCGCGGGCCGAAACGCCGCATGGCGTGATTCACGTGCGCGGCGAGGGCAAGAGCGATGCCGCAATCCGCAGCGTGCCCCTGACTCCGCGTGCGCAGGATGTCCTGCAACGACGTTGGAAGGCAGCAGAGGCGGGGATGCAGCAGTCGCTGTACGTGTTTCCGGGGAATGGCGACACCGGGCACATCGTCAGCTTCCAGCACCCCCACGAACAGGCGATCAAGAAGGCGAAGCTCAACCCATTCGAGTTCTACTGCTGGCGGCACACATTCGGGACGCGGGCCGCCATGGCTGGCGTGGACAAGTTCGCCTTGTGCAAACTCATGGGTCACTCGTCGCCGAGCGTGACGGAAAAATATTACATTCACGTGACGACGGAGCACGTCGCCGCCGGGTTCGAGAAGTTCGTGGCGTATTCCGTGCGAGGCACCGCCGAGGGAATCGCAGCCGCTTTCCCGCAGGCCAGCGACGCAGTGCAGTAGGCGACGACAGGCGGGATTTGACATGTACCATCCCATGTACCACGGCGAACGTTCTTGGGGGCTAATGAGCGCTAACAGGAAAAAAGCCGGGGTCGGCGGGATCGCCTACAACCCGCAGATTCTGCTGTTTTTACTGATGGAAAGGCTTGGTAGCGCTACCGGGAATCGAACCCGGGTTTGAAGATTGAGAATCTTCCGTCCTAACCCCTAGACGATAGCGCCATTTCTTCAGATTCTACCAAAAACCAGCCTGATCAGCGTC
>Ga0075030_100001628_pt1 | contig 20233 bp, 16 predicted proteins | sample LitLauG_LLR_2012_FD_71393 | JGI IMG/M metagenome (GOLD analysis project Ga0075030, IMG submission 71393) | Freshwater sediment microbial communities from Pennsylvania, USA - Little Laurel Run_MetaG_LLR_2012 | ecosystem: Environmental > Aquatic > Freshwater > Creek > Sediment | place: USA...
TCTGCTAGAGCCGCTCGCCATCCAGCGGGCTAAGGTCTCGGAAGAGGCTCTCCAATCCATTGGCGGCCGGATACGCACGGCGAAAAGTCCGCGAAGCCCCGGCCGCCGCAACGAATTTTCGTCCCAATCTCCGGGCACACGTGTCTCTTCACCACCGTCAGCAAGCCTCGAACGTCTTTCCCTCCGCGGCCAGCCGTACCAACAGAGGTGCAGGGCTCCACAACGCGGCCCCATGGCGCTGCTGAAACTCCTCCACTCGCGCCAGCACATGCTTCAACCCGACCGTATCGGCGTAGAACATCGGCCCACCGCGCCAGGCCGGGAATCCGTAGCCGTTCAGGTAGACCACGTCGATATCGGATGACCGCAGGGCGATGCCCTCCTCCAGCAGCCTGGCCCCTTCGTTGACCAGAGCCAGGACACACCGGTCGACAATCTCCTCGGGGCCAATCGCTCGCCGCTCGATCCCAGCCCCACGAGCCATCTCTTCGATCAGCGCCGCCGTTTCGGGGTCGGGCGACGGGTTCCGGTTCTCGTCGTACCGCGACCAGCCGCGGCCCGTCTTCTGACCGTAGCGGCCCATCTCACACAGCCGGTCGGCCACCAGCGGCTGCCGCACCCCTGGCTGTTCCAGGTGTTTGAACTCCTGACGGATGCGCCAGCCCACGTCCAGCCCGGCCAGGTCGCTCATGGCCAGCGGCCCCATGGCCACGCCGAAATCGTACAGCGCCTGGTTCACGGCTTCCACCGATGCGCCTTCCTCCACCAGAAACTGCGCCTCGCGCAGGTACGGCCCTAGCATCCGATTGCCGATGAAGCCGCGGCAATTCCCGGCCAGCACGCCGACCTTCTTCATCCGCCGGGCCAGCGCCATGCACGTGGCGATGGCTTCGCGGCTGGTGGCCTTGCCGCGGACGATTTCGAGCAGCCGCATGACGTTCGCCGGGCTGAAGTAATGGTTGCCCAGCACCAGTTCCGGGCGCTTCGTCACCGACGCGATCTCGTCGATATCCAGGTAAGACGTATTCGAAGCCAGGATGCAACCTTCCTTGGCGATGGTGTCGATCTCGGCGAACACCTGCTTCTTCAGCGCCATGCCCTCGAACACGGCCTCCGCGATAATGTCGGCCTCTCCAAAGCCCTCGTAGTCGAGTTGCGGCGTAATGCGGGCCATGCGCTCGTCCATGGCGGCCTGCGAAAGCCGGCCGCGCTTCACGCTGCTGGCGTAGTTCTTGCGGATGGTGGCCATGCCGCGGTCCAGCGCATCCTGCGTGGCTTCTTTGACGCGCACGGGGATGCCGGCGTTGGCGTAATTCATGGCAATGCCGCCGCCCATGGTGCCAGCGCCGATCACCGCGGCGCGCCGGATCTCGGACGTGCGCGTGTCCGCTGGAATGCCGGGAATCTTCGACACCGCGCGTTCGGCGAAGAAAGCGTGGATCAGCGCCTGCGACTGGGTGGAATGCAGACATTGGCCGAACAACTCGGATTCGTACGCGCAGCCCTCGTCGAAGCCGAGCCGCGACGCCGCCTCCACCGCATCGATGGCGGCGAGCGGCGCGGTCTGGCCGCGCCTCGTCTTCTGCGCCTGCTGGCGGGCGGCGGCGAAAATCTCCGGGCTGGCCGTGCCCAGCTTTTCGTTGCGCTGGCTGGTCCGCGGAATCGGAGTCCCGGCCACCTCTCGGGCGAACGCTACCGCGCCCGCCAGCAGGTCGCCTTCGATCATCCGGTCCACCATACCCGCTGCCAGCGCGTCCCGGGCGCTCACCGGCTCGCCGAACGCGCACATCTCCACGGCCTTGGCGAACCCGGCCAAACGCGGCAACCGCTGCGTCCCCGCCGCGCCCGGTATGATGCCAAGTTTCACTTCGGGCTGTCCCACTTGCGCGTCCGGCGCGATCACGCGATAGTGGCCGGCCATCGCCACTTCCATGCCGCCGCCGAACGCCTGTCCGTGGATCGCCATGATCACCGGCTTCGGGCAGTTTTCCATGGCCGTCAATAACGGCTTCAGGCTGAGCCGCGGTTTCTCTCCGCGAACCACTTTGCCAAACTCCTTGATATCGGCGCCCGCGATAAAGGTCCGCCCGGCGCCCATCACCACGATGGCGCCGACGCCCGGGTCGGCGCTCGCCGCTTCCATACAACTCTGCAGCCCTTCGGGCACCCCCGGACCAATGGCGTTCACGGGTGGGTTGTCGATCGTGATGACGGCGATCTCCTCCTGGCGGGTCAATCGGACAATGTCGCTCATGCAGCCAAACAGTCTATGGAGTAGCGGGCCAGTCTGTCAAACCGCATCCCTCCTTTGCGATCCAACTCCCCTTGTGATATTGTCTTGCGGACATAGGGGGCATTATGAAAAGTGGCTTCGAGCGTACCGCCTGGCTTTGGCTTACCGCGCTCGTTTTACTTCCTCGCGGCGACGCTCAGACGACCGCGGGCTTGAACGGGCTCGTAACGGATGCCAGCCGGGCATCGATTCAGGGAGCGCGGGTTTCCATCAGCAACGTGGACACGGGCTTAAAGCGCGAGTCGCTTACCAACGATGTCGGCAGCTACGAATTTCCCCTGCTGCCGCCCGGGAACTACACCCTGCACCTGGAAAAGCAGGGCTTCCGGCCCATGACGCAAGAGGGAATCCGGCTGGACGTAAACCAGATCGCGCGGGTCGATCTGACCATGCAACTCGGCGCCGTGAGCGAAGTGGTGGAGGTGCAGGCGGCGGCTCCGCTTCTCGAATCGAGCACCTCCTCCGTCGGCCAGGTACTCGAGACCAAAGCCGTGAGCGACCTTCCACTGAACGGTCGGAACTTCGCCCAGCTTGCCATCCTGAGCCCGGGCGCGGTCGGCGTAGGATATGGCCCAGCCGGCACCATCGGCAGCGGCTCGCGTCCCGATGACACGCGGCCCGGCACCGAACTGATGGTGAACGGCAATCGCGAGATGTCCAACTCCATGACCCTCGATGGCGTGGACGACAACTTCCGCCGCAACGCCCTGATCACGGTCCGCCCCAGCATTGAAGATATCCAGGAATTCAAGATGCAGACGAACCTGTTCGGCGCTGAGCAGGGTCGCAGTTCCGGCGCCACCGTCAATATCGTCACCAAGAGCGGCACCAATAGTTTCCACGGCAGCGCCTTCGAATTCATCCGCAACAACGATCTCGACGCCCGGAATTTCTTCAACGCCGCCGGCATCGCACAGCAGCCGCCCTTTCATCAGAATCAGTTTGGCGGCAGCCTGGGCGGACCGGTGGCCCGTAACAAGATCTTCTTCTTTACCGACTACGAAGGATTTCGCAAACAACAGGGAACCAATACCAGTGTGAACACCGTGCCTACCGTTGCCGAACGGCAGGGCAACTTCAGCGCCGTGCGGCCGATCTTCGATCCCGGGTCGCTCGCGCCGTCGCCCGGCACGGCCAGCGGCTACACGCGGACGGAGTTTCCCGGCGACATCATTCCCGCCAACCGGTTCGATTCGGTGACCTCACGCCTGATTCAGGCCTATCCGCTGCCGACCGCGCCCGGGCTGGTGAATAACCAGTTCACGAATCCGGTGCTGGGGCAACAATACGATCAGGGAGATGCGCGGGCCGACTACGCGCTCGATTCCAAGAACACCGTTTTCGGCCGCTTCTCGCGGCAGGAGACCAGGACCCAGACGCCTTCCACATTCGGCTTTCGCACCGTTCCGGACGTGTCCATTCCGCTCAACCTCGGTAACAGCGGCACCTACGCCGGAACCAACACCCAAACCGCTTACAATGCGGTTGCGGCCATCACCCACGTCTTCAGCCCGGCCTTCCTGATGGATCTGCGGATGGGCTTTTCGCGATTCAACATGCACAACCTGGACGCGCAGGCGCCGTCGACCGGGCCTGGGCTGGGGACACAACTCGGCGTTCCCTTCTCGAACCAGTTGCCTCAGGCCAACGGGATGCCGATCTTCAACATCTCCGGGTACACGGGGATTGGCGGTCCGGCCTCGATTCCCACCATCCGGCTGGAGAACACGTTCAACCCGGTCGCCAACTTCACCAGGGTCCGCGGGAGCCATACGTTGAAATTCGGCGCGAGCCTGGTCCGGCGGCAGATCATCGACTTCCAAATGAACCAGGGCAACGGTCTCTTCAATCTCGGCACCACCATCACCGACAATCCCAACACGCCCGCGGGAACCGGCGATGGCATGGCCAGCATGCTGCTGGGCTCCTACAGTTCGCTCTCGCAGGATCTGCAACTGGTGTGGGCCGGATATCGTGTCCTGGAGATGGGAAGCTACCTGGCGGACGATTGGCGCGTAACCAGCCGCCTCACTCTCAACATCGGCCTGCGCTACGAGTTTCTGCCGCCGCCGGTGGAGGTGGCGAACCGCATGATGAATCTCAACACCCAAACCGGTAAGGTCATGATCGACGGCTACAACACAGGGCGCCATGTCGGGATCCAGACGCAGTGGACCCTCTTCGCTCCGCGCTTCGGCTTCGCGTACCAGTTGTCCCGGAACACGGTCCTGCGGGGCGGCTACGGCATCTTCTATAACGCGCAGGGTTCCGGCGGAGGTCTCTATCGCATGCACCGGTATCTTCCGTTTGCCGCGTCCGACGCGGTTACGGTAAACGAGCTCTCCGCGAATTACCCGAAGGTGCAGAACGGCCTGCCACCGGCGCCTGCGACGGACTTTGCTACCGTCTCGAACAATCCGGTGGGAAGCTTCCTGACCATACCGGCCAACTACCGAAGCTCCTACGCCCAGCAGTTCAATTTCGGTTTGGAACACGAACTGAAGAGTTCCAACATCGTACTGAAAGCCGTCTATCTGGGCAATCTGGGCCGCCATCTCGATATCAACTACAACTACAATCAGGCGATCCCGGGGCCGGGGGCGATTGCCCCGCGCATGCCGCTCTACGGGCTCGCGCCGGGTGTGGTCGGCGATACTTACGCCGCGACCGATGGGGTTTCCGACTACCACTCGCTGCAACTGACCGCGGAGAAGCGTTTTTCCCAAGGACTCAGTTTCCTGAGCGCCTACACGTACGCGCATTCCATCGATAACGTCCCGCTGCAGCAAGGCGGGAACGGCGAAGGCCCGATTCCGCAAGACACGCGCTACCGCTTCCTCGACCGCGGCAACAGCCTGTTCGATATTCGCCAGCGCTTCACCCAGACCGCACTGTACGATCTTCCGTTCGGCCGCGGGAAACGGTTCCACCTCGATCACAAATGGGCCAATGCCCTGTTCGGAAATTGGCAGATCAACGGGATCCTGAGCAAACAGACAGGGTTGCCGTTTGCGCCCGTGCTGGCCAACTCGGTCGCCAATACCGGCTCATCCAGCCGCCCCAATCTGCTGGCGGACTGGCATATCGACAATCCTACGATTACGCACTGGTTCAACACCGCCCTGAACTCGCCGGGCGCTCCCTGGGGCACGCCTACCCTCTACACGTTTGGCAACGCCGGGCGCGGGATTCTTCGCGGCCCCGGCCGCACCAATCTGGACACCTCCGTGTTCAAGGAGTTTCCGGTCACGGAGAAATATCGCCTGCAGTTCCGCGGAGAATTCTTCAACCTCCTCAACCATCCCCAATTTGACCTTCCGGGCCAGAGCATCGGGAGTCCGAGCGCGGGGGTGATTTCCGGAACCGTCGGCACGCCGCGGGACATTCAGTTCAGCCTGCGCCTGTATTTTTAGCGGGCGTACAGGAGTTTTCATGCAACGTCGCGCCTTTGTTGCTTCTCTAGCCGCGGCCTCGCTTCGTGCCAACGGACGGGTGCCGATCCGCAAAGCCAGCCGGATCACCAGGCTCTTCCGCTCGCCCGATGGGCATCCGAACGCCCTCGAAGCCACTCCGGAGGGGCTTTGGGTGGGCGAGCAGGTGACCGATGTCGCCTATCTGCTCGATTGGAAAACCGGCGAGGTGCTCAAAAGAGTTCCCACCGAGTCTTCCAACACCAGCGGCATGGCGTACGGCGGCGGCTATCTTTGGATGGGCGCCAACGGCGGCCCCATTCTGCGCCCGCCCCGTCCGGATGAACCAAAGTACGGGCGGATCGTGAAGGTCGATGTCGAGACGGCGCGCACCGTGGGTGTCTATCGCATTCCCGATGAAGGCGGGGTTCACGGCGTGCTCTACGCGGACGACTCGCTCTGGTTCACCTGCTTCCAATGGAATGTGATCGCGCGCGTCGATCCCGAGACTTTCCAGATTCAGCACAAAATTCCGCTGCACCTGACGCGCCCCCACGGACTCGCCTGGGACCCGCCGGGAATCTGGGTCGGCTATTCCAACGACTACCTGTTCATCAAGCAGGACCTTCGCGACGGACGCGTTCTCGATATCGTCGGCATCGACAAGGGTAAGGATCCCGACCCGCACGGCATGGACATGGATCATGGCAAAATGTACTACTGCGACGCCGGCATCTCCCCGGGAGCAGTCGAAAGCAAGAGCCCGTTCGCGGGCTACATTTACAGGATCGACTTATGACGCGTAGAGAAGCCCTGGCCGGATTCCTGCGGTTTCTGGCCGCCTCGCCGCTGTATGCGGACCGCAAGTACTCTGAGCTGACCGATCCGATCTTGTCGGTCGCCAACGTCTTCGACATGCGGGCGCTGGCCCAAAAAAAGCTGGATGCGCTCGCCTGGGATTATATGGATGAAGGCTCCGAAGACGAGGCTGCGCTGCGCGACAACCGCGCGCGCTTCGAACGCCTGCTGATCCGGCCTCATTTCCTGCAAAACGACGTGAGCAAGATCGACATCTCGACCCGGCTGTTCGGCAAAGAACTGGCTCACCCGATCTTCATCTGTCCCACCGGCGGCAAGAACTGCATCTTCCCCAATGGCGAGCAGGAAACGGCGCGCGGCGCCGGCCAGTCGAATACCATGATGATCACCAGCGGCGGCATCGATTCGGTGATCGCGTCCGGCAAAGGGCCGCGCCTGTGGTGGCAGTTCACGACGGCGGCCGAATTCCGGACTAAGAATCAGATGGTGGACTTCGCCGAAAAACTGCAGGACAAGGGTTGCACGGGCATCTCGGTTACGGTGGACATCTATCACGTCTCGCACCGCGAGCGCAGCATTCATAACCAACTGGTGCGCAACTGGTGCCAGGGGAATGGCATCCCGCGCGACAGCGCAGGCGCCGTCTTGCATAAGCCCGACGAAATCGTGTGGACCTCCGGCGACTTCCCAGCGGCGCGCCCATTTCCCACACCAACCTGGGATACGCTCCAGCGCCTGCGCGAGGCCACCTCGGACATGCCGGTCATCGTCAAGGGCGTCATGACCGCCGAAGACACGGCACGCGCCGTCAAGTACGGGCTTTCGGGCGTGATCGTCTCCAACCACGGCGCCCGCCAACTGGATCAGGTGGGCGGCACCATTGAAGCGCTGCCGGAGTGCGTGGAGGCGGCTGCAGGGAAGATCCCGGTGATGATCGATGGCGGCTTCCGCCGCGGCACCGACATCTTCAAGGCGTTGGCGCTGGGCGCGTCGGCCGTGGGTATCGGGCGGCCTTATTTGTGGGGCCTCGGGGCATTCGGGCAGCGCGGAGTAGCGCGCGTGATCGAGTTGCTGCGGGCAGAGCTCGGGACCGATATGGGAATGGCCGGCGTCGCCAAAATCTCGCAGATCGACCGGACGTTCGTACGACTCCGCCAATGAGGCCGGGCTCGCTGATTGGTCTGATGGTGTCCCTGGCCGCGGGGCCGCACGCGTTTGCGGCCGGCGAAGGTAAGATCCTGCGGCCGGCTGACCGATCCGCGCTGCCCTCCGCGGATCTGGACATTGTGGCAACCGCGCCCGCCGGAAGGCTGGAACTCGACGGCCAGCCGATCGCGGCCGGGCAGCCGTTCCCGAATGTATTCCACGCCAGGCTGCAATCGTCGCCGGGCGTGCACCAGCTCTCGCTTGCGTGGGAAGGAGGAAGGCAGGATATCCAGTTCTATTGCGGCTCCGATCCACCCGCCGGTTTCGCGGCCTTTCATCCGCATCCTCCTTTAGCCGGCGTCGAGTGTGCCGCCTGTCACGAACTGACGAAACGCGGCCGCTTCCATTTCAAAGGCGGCGAGGCTTGTCTCGGCTGTCATCAGACGCAAACGTTCGCCAAGGTCCACACCCATACGCCGGACGTTCTAAATCAGTGCGGGCTGTGCCACAATGCCCACGGATCCACGGTGAAAGCGCACTTGCTGTTTCCGCAGGCGATCGTCTGCAAGCAGTGTCACGACTGAAAGCAGTCGTGTCAGGCGGCGGCCAGCCACAATCCCAGCGCCGAAACTCGGCAATCGCCCACGTCATCCCACATCATCCCGATGCCCCGAAGCGAAACTTGCAGCCGCACGATCGACGGCAGATCTTCCTCGGATCCGCTGAGGAATTCGCCCAGGTACAACAAGTGCGCGAGCGGGTTCTGCACTTGCTCGGGCCGGTGGTGCTGGCGGATCGCGGAAACCATGTTCTCGGGCAACCGCCATTCCCCGGCAATCTGCCCGCCGAGCGCTGCATGATCCGTGCGAAGCAAAAGGTTCTCGGCATAGAGCGGAGGACAGCCGCCGCGCTCCAGCCCCTGCAGGCGCGCCGAATCGTAGAGCGGCACCGATAGCAGGGCAATCCGCCCCACGTCGTGCACTAACCCGGCCAGATAGGCCTCGGCCGGATCGACCGCTCTGCTCCGGCAAGCCAGTTGTTCCGACAGGTCGGCCACCTGCAGGGAATGGGGCCACGCCTCTTGCAGCTTGACGGAGCCGAACATGGGACGCAATGCCGCCGAGACGACGACTTTCTGCGAGGTCGCAAAGCCCAAACGCGTGATCGCTTGCGAGAGCGTGGAGACCCGTGTGCGCGATCCGAACAGGGCAGAATTGCCGAGTTGCATCACCAGCCCGGCGGTGGCCGGATCCAGGCTGGCCGCCTTGACCACATCGGCAACGCAGGCATTCGGGTCGCGCATGAGCCTCAGCATGCGCACGGCAGCCTGTGGGAAGACCGGCACGTTCCAGGACTCTGCCTGACCCCTCGGCTGCGGCCGGGTCGATTCCGCCAGCGCATGCATCGCGGCTTCCGACCAAATCCCGGCCTCGACGCCGCCCCACAGACTCTCCAGAATTTCGCTCACCTCCTGGCCGTCGACCGGCTGCGCCTCCATCGCCTGATCGAATGCGTCCGCCAGCCGCAGGATGCCGGCCAGCTTGGATTCGATCGGCCTTCCACTACCCGGAGCTTCGTAGGCGTTCAGTACATCACGGACAATGCCGGGCATAGGGTCGGCCACGAGGCGCGCAGGGGGCTCTTCCCCGAACACGTCGGCCAGAAGCCGGTGCTTGCTTTCGGGCGCTAGCAGGCCCGTGCCGCAGTGATGCAGGAGGCATGCGGCGCAGAGCAGAGCCTTCTCTTCAGACGGCAGAAACAGGTGATGGGCGATGAGTTTGGCCACGGCAGCAGTGCGCCGGCAATGGGCGAGAACCTCCAAAGGAGCCGGAGGGACCGCAGCGCCTTTGGGGTGTGCCTGCATGGTCAGATCTGAAGTCCTACCGAATCATATCGGCCGACCTCTGCCGATCCTCGAACTTTCCTGGCGCTTCCGGCTATCGAGCGGCGGGTACGGGCGCCGGGGTATGGCGCGCCAGTGCCTCGATTACCTTCAGGATTCTGTCGCGCCGATAAGGCTCCACCACTACATCGAAGGCCCCGGCTTCGAGGAGGTCCATCCAACCCCCGTCAATTCCCGGCAGGCAGACAATCAGGGGCACTGGCTCCGGGCACTGCCAGCCCATCCGGGCCAACTCCCGGAATCCGCCGTCCGGAAGCCATTGCGTGCTGAAGATGCCCCGGATCGGAGCGCCGGAATGGAGGGCCCGGCTGGCTTCCGCGCAGGACGACGCACTGAATGTCTCAGCCCCGCACTCTTGCAGGAGGGCGTGAAGCCTCTCGGTTAGCGCAGGGTCCATCACCACCAGGACCCCAAGCGGGGGCCGCTCTTCTCTGCGCCCTTTCGAACCGCGCAGGCCCGCGGCCTCCTCCACAACCGCCTCGGCGATGTCCCGGAGCCGGGTCCAGTGGAGACTGCTCCCCAGCTCGCTGTCCGAGCCGGCAGCCAGCGTCGATCCACCCCAGATTCTGGCGTTTGGCTGATCCTCCGCCGCCTGGAAAGCCGCGATCAATTTGCCTACCCGGAACGTGCCTTCGTCATAGGGAGAGCCACGAATCACACTGTAGGTGTACCGCCCGTTCACCCGCCGGGACAGCAGGCTGATCAGGTTCGTATGACCCTGAGCCGCCAGTACCAGCCGGGAGATCGGATCGCCTTTCTCATCCGCAATCACAAAACCGTGAGGCGACGTGTACAGGATTTCCGGTGCGGCGGTGATCGGGGCGATGCCGGCCCTGCCTTTCAGCAGATCCTCCAGCCGGTCGCACACCTGGTGGATGGTATGCTTGACCAGCCCTTCGTCTCCCTCGGCCTTGCCCGCCATGCGCTGTTCGCGGAATGGCTCAAAGACCCAGGTGAAGTGGTTCCGGACCAATTCGTCGAGATCGACGGGGTACAGCCCTCCGCAGACGTCGACTTTGTTGTTGAATTGGACAATCCAGCGCACCAGCGGATCGGCATGGAATTGTTCCAGCAATTCGTGATACTCGAGGATGAAGGAAGCCAGACAGACGTCCTGGTCGGCGTTCCAAACGTATACCGGCAGAGGACACCGGTGTGCCAGCCATCGTTGCATCAGCCGGCCCTGGCGCACCGCGATGTACGCCTGCATGGCGGCGCTCATGGTGGCCTCGCGGATCACGCCGGCATGATGATCGAAGTGAATATGGTTGCCGCGGCGGCCCGGCAGGTCGTCGACCACCTCCAGGCCGATCGAGTATTCCGGCGTGGCGGCCATGAAATGGTCCCAATTCTCGAAACGCCGTGGCGGCACCCGTAATTCTATGTATCGGAAATCCTTCTCCATCGCTCCCCAACTCGAGTCCTGCCGGCGGATGAAGAACTCGTTGAACTGGTGGTCTCGGGCTCGATCGTGATCTTTACCGGTTCTTCAATCAGCCTCGGATCTTTGCCTTTGGTGAGCACCATCAGTGCCAGGCGCCCCGGCTTCGCCTCGGGCGGTATGCGGAACTGGATCGATGTCGCCGTTTGCTCGAGGATGGGGACCTTGATGTCGGTTCTCCCGTCCGTCAGGTACAACGCAGCCACGTTGTCCCGGTCCAGGTTTGTCCCTTGGATGACCACCACGGCCCCAACCTTGGCGGACGCAGGTTCAACCGAACTCATCGTCGGCATATCGCCTTGGGATCGCAGTTCTGCGGGGTGGGCGAGCGCCACAAGAAGCGGGATCGACAATGCAGCTAAGCGCATCTCGATATCCTCCATTTCTATGCTAGCCTCATCCTCCCCGCCACGCAATCCCCGCCGCGCCGCGCCAACCGCGCCAACCCGTGAACCCGCGCCTCGTGACTCCGGTGGAACGGAAGCGTAAATTGAGGAATGGAGGACTGATGAGATGGCATTCACGCTCAAGGTGAAAGGGTTCGACGATGGCGGGGCCATTCCACGGCGCTACACCTGCGATGGCGAAGACTCGTCCCCGGCGTTGGAATGGTCGCAAGAACCGCGGGAAACACAGAGCTTCGCACTGATCATGGATGATCCCGACGCACCCGGCGGCACCTGGAATCACTGGCTCCTCTGGGACATTCCGGCGCACGTGCATTCCCTGCCCGATGGCTTCCGGCCGGGCACGGTGGGTGCGAGCGGGAAGAACGATTTTGGGCGGCCGGGCTACGGCGGCCCTTGTCCTCCGAAAGGCCACGGCGTTCACCGCTACTACTGCACGCTGTACGCGGTGGACCGCCCGGTTCTGGGCCTTCCGCCCGGCGCCAAACGTCCGGACCTCGAACGTGCCCTGAAAGGACGTGTTCTCGCCCAGGCGCAGTTCATGGGCCGTTACGAGCGCGGCCGGTAGCGCCGGCGCCCGGCTTATCCTCGCGGAAACAACCGGCGGCCCCGGGCCGGCGGATACCAGCGTAAGAGCACTTCCAGGCGGCGCCTCAGTTGCCGGGCCGGCAGGAAATCCGGGCCGGACCGGACGGTAACGTCATGCCAAAGACTGTGGATGTATTCCGCCGCGGTTCCGGCAAAGGAAGCGTAACCGTAGCTCTCCAGCCGCCTGGAATTTCCGGCACTGACGCGGCTGGAGAGCAGCAGCCTCTTCTGCTTGAGCGCGTCTTCATCGATCTCGCCCGAGATCGCGGCGCCGATCTCGCCGTCGAGGAGCAACCAGTATGCCTTGCGCTGGCTGTGACTCAGCCTGGACCACAGCGCCTGTCCCAGGCACAACAGCAGTTCCAACGTGACGTCGTGGTCGTTGCGGCCGCCGGCGGCCAGTGAGATTTCCAGTCCGCTATCGGTTTCGGTCCAGCGGGAAGCCACCTTCGCACTGCCCAAGTCCCCAGCCACCGATACGCGGCAGGGTCCCAGTTGCCGGGCCATACCTGGAGGCACCGCGCGTACGGCGGGCCGGATGAAGCCGGCAATTAGAGTAGGGGAGATCTCGCGGCCGGCGCTCAACTGCCAACCATGAGCCAGCGTCCGCGGGCCCCCACTCCTGCTGCTTCCCATGCAACCCAACGAGGCGCGACGGGATCAGCTCCGCGCCGCCTTTTTGATCGCGGGCGCAGCCCTCTTGGCGTCGTCCTCGGTCTCAAAGCCGATCACTGCCGCGAAGTTCTTCCCGATCACCTGTGCCACGAAGAAGGCGAGATTGATCCCGGCGGCAGCTACCGCTTGCGCGACGGTGTGGCCCAGCCCCGGCTGGTTTTCGCCCTCCACCAGCAGCGTCGGAATGGCGGCGGCACTCAATCCCGCCGCACCAGCGGCGGTTGCCACCTTTTTGCTCGCGACGGGGAAGACCTCAATCGCCGCCTTTCCCGCGGCGGTTGGGTGACGATAACCCATGATGACTTTGAGGTCCGCACCGGCCTGGGCAGGCGGTTCTAGCGCGGCGGCAAGCGCGCCCGGCTGATTGTTGACCTCGGTTCGCCACAATACGATTTTCTTGACGGTAACCGGCATGTGCACCTCCCGATTTCTTCCTCCGCTGGGGTCCCGTTTTGCACTCGGCATATGGCTCAGGTTGCGCGGCATCGTTCCAGCAGACTCTCCACCAAACTCAGCCGCTTGCGCAATTCGTCCCGAAAGGCCCGATGGTCGGTGTGGCGGATCTCAATCAACAGCTTGACGCGCGCGGATTCCAACAACTCAGCCAGCAGCACCAACTCGTCGCTGTTCAGATGGATACACTCATCGGTCGTTGAGCTCATGAGGACCTCCTTTCCGCCCCGCGGCGGATGCGGCCTACCTGCTCATCGATATCCTGCAATTCCAAGTCGAGCAGTTCACCCCAAATGATCCGCTCCTCGGTGGCCTTCCCGAAGGCGGAATCGCCGCGGCAGGCGCGTTCGGCATCGAGGTCTTCCAGGCGGGCCTTCTCCTCAGCCAGCCGCTGGCGGACCGCGCTCGCTCCGGCGCCGCCCGGCCGTTCCCATACGGGCGAACGCCCACCCTCTGGTGTGCGCTTGCGCTTGACCAGCGCATACACGCCCAACGCGATCAGAAGTCCGCCCACCAGGGCTATGGCGGCGGCGCCATCAGGCGTCCAACTCCATGCAGACACTTGCGCCCCCAACGCGGACGGGATGCTGAAAACCAACCCGAGCACAGCGGCGCGCTTGCACCAGCCGTTTACGAGCAGCCTTCGGGTCGGATATCGATCTGCTGCCGGCTCCAGAATCGGCATCGCGTTCACCTGCCTGCGGCCCGGCTTAAATATAGGTCAGTTGGCTCCGAAATGCAATGGTCTTGTACCGCCTCATACCGCCTCAGAGTGTGGCAAACCGCTGGTGCCGGCGTGCTCCCGTCAACCTCGTCGCGCTGCCTCGATGGCGGCGACGTCGATCTTCTTCATCATCATCATCGCCTCGAAGGCACGCTGTGCCTCGCCGCCACCAGCCGCCAGCGCATCGGTGAGCGCGCGCGGGGTGATCTGCCAGGAGAGGCCCCAGCGGTCCTTGCACCAACCGCACTGGCTTTCCGTGCCGCCATGGCCGACGATGGCGTTCCAGTAACGGTCCGTCTCTTCCTGATTGTCTGTCGCGATCTGGAAGGAAAAGGCCTCGGTGTGCCTGAACGCCGGGCCGCCGTTGAGACCGAGACAAGGAATGCCCACAACGGTGAACTCCACCGTGAGCACATCGCCCTTCTTGCCGTCCGGATAGTCACCGGGAGCCTTGTGAACAGCGGTTACTTCGCTATCCGGAAAGGTGGCGGCGTAGAAGCGCGCCGCCTCCTGCGCGTCCTTGTCGAACCAGAGGCAGATCGTGTTCTTTGGCTTCATGTTCGTGTGCTCCTTGTGTTGGATCGGCTGCGCCGACGAATGAAATTGGTCGACAGCCGTCCCGCCCTTCTGAATCATACCGCTGGAATGCGCACCGTTTTCCCCCTTTCCGGCCGCATCTTTGCCATCCGCCGCGGCCCTCCTGGACCGCAGACCGATTATGGCCGGGCCAAGCGACGAGTGGGGCGTGATGTGGCCGGAGCTGACTCAACCACGCGCTTGACCGGGATTCCACCGCGGTCTGCTGGTGCGAAAGGGATTTCGCAGCAGCAATCTTTTCGACCCTTTCCAGAACGCCGCCTCGGCTCACTAAGAAAGCCGACTCTATGGCACAGCGAAGCTCACTCGCAGTGGCTCTTCGAATTCAGTTCTGTCCACAGATCGTTGAAACGCTTCGTCCTTAACTCGTCTGAGCGCGGACGCTCGTTCTTAGACGGTTCCAACGGCACAGGATGATAAAGTTCAGCCCGTCGGCGCTGCTTATAGGCACACCGCCACTCCCGATCCACCGACTTCGATGCACGGGATCTGGTGCAAACGCGGATGTGCCGCTGATTTTCCTGTTAAAAGCAGCGCGACCACCAACACCGCGATCGTGGAACTCTTCAGCCGATGCAGCCGATTCAGGTGGTCATTTCGGCCCAAGATTCGGTGCTGTGACGTAGGACTGGAACTCGCGCCGTCGCGGTCCGCCTTTGTCATGAGGCTCAGTATGCGCACCACCCCGTGCACGGTGCTGCCAGACTAATACAATCCCTCGCGGCGGACCTTCAACTCCAGGCTTTTGACAACCTCCAGTCCAATCAGGCCGGGATCTTTGCCGCGCGCCCAAAACACGTCAGTCAGTCTATGCCTGATGGCATCGAGTGCAGCGTCCATCTTCTCCTCATCGCGTTCTTTTGCTGCGGATGCGTATTGCTGGAATAACGGGGAGAACCGACGTCGCCCGATATCCACCTCAGTCCACTCCCAGACACCTTCGCGGCGTGCGATACGCTCAAGAGACTTCATGTCCTCGGTGTTCGCCGTTCGCACATCCTTTCCCCTTTTTCGAAGCAGCCTGCCCAGTCGTATCTGGATGGTTCGCAGGGTGAACTCACAGTTTTCGCTGTCGCTCAACTCATCGTAGATCTCGAAAAGTAGGTGGACGCTCGGCATGGCCCACGAAATATCGTTGGGCAGCATTATGCCCATGGTATGGATTTGGTCCAGGAATGCCGCTGCCTTTTCGCCAAGCTCCCCGTGCTCCGCGGCGATATCGCCCTTCACCAGAGCGTCGTGCAGACCCTCATCCTCCACCGCGTCCTCGTCCTGTTCGGCTTCGGTGTCTTCATCTGTCTCTGCTTCCGGTTCGCTATCCTCCACCGTGTCCTCGTCCTGCGGCTCGACCTCGCCGCCGGCATCAGCGCGGCGACGCAGCCGGTAGTAGCGACCGTGCGTATCGGCTCCACCTAAATCACCAGTTTCGTTTCCCGACGTTAGAATGCGGACCGATTCACCCGTCACCTGTCCGAGTACGGAGAAGCGGAGATCGAGTGTAAGGACCCGTTCGCAGTCATTGTACGACCAAGTGCCGCTGAGGGCGAATGGGCGTCGACTCAATTCGACGAACCAGTTGGCCGCGCCGCCGGACTGGTTTAGTAAATTGAACAGATCTCCCACTTGGCCGCTTTCCGTATGGTAGCGGCCGACGCCCTCCACCTGGCCGTTGACTTTCAGTTCGAAGTCATAGGACGCAGAGGCGGGCCCGGTCTGCGATTCCATGTGCCATTGCCCGGGAAACATCGCCCCCGGGTGGGGCCGGAACGACTTACCGAACACCGCCTGGAGCAGCGCCCCGTGCCCGTGGTCCATGTCTTCACTGTCGATGTAGATCAGGTTCGACAGGCCCCCGGGGAGCGTTGTGCCGTCGAGCACGTAAGGCACGATCTTCTTCCGCTCGTCCCAGGCGAGATTCCACTCTTTGTTCACCCATTCCGAGATGGAAGAGTGCTGAGACCAGAGCAGCAGGAACAGGCCGCACTCCTTGATGCCTTTCCGTAACTCGTTGGGGAGTTGCTGGCCCGGCACGAGCTGTTCCTGGTCGAGGAACGTGTTTGCCCCGTTCTCCCGCAGTATGCCGTTGAGGTACAGGGCGAAATCCCGGTCGCGATGGCTGTGGCTGATGAAGACCGCCACGCCTCGCCCTGAAACCGTCGGCTGCTTGTGAGGGAACATCCCTGAGGACGTCTCCCGTGCTGGCATCGTTGTTGTATTATTCAGTTGCTCGTAAACACCCCGCTTTTTCCGGCTCATGGTCACCTCCGTAGACGGTGTCCTGAGAGCCTGTGTTGACCTGACGGCTCTCCTGGCCAATCCAGCCTAATTATAGGACTTAAGGACCTGAATAAGAAGCCAGAGTCGGAACTGACCGCAACTGACAGAGGTTTCGGATCTCCAGAATTGCCGGGATCTAATTGGCCAAATCGGGTGGGGAGAGGTGAACGCAAGAATGTCGCAGCCCCGATTCCATGCCAGTGCGATTAGCACATCGCAGGGACTGTACGTTTGGAACACTGCCGCCCAAGCGGTGCGCCTGGTGGCGCAAGCCCAACCCCTCCGCCGCCAACATTTCGCAAGACGAAGTGGAGGGCTTCCTCGCGCTGGACTGGAGTCTCGACGGCGCCATGGTGGCCGTTGGTGGGCAGGACCGCACCGTTCCCGTTCGCCTGTGTGGTGGAAGCCGCCGCCCGTGCAGACTGCACCCAGGATACGCTACGATACTACAAACCTCGAAATGGCCTACGTTCCCAGCTTCGAGCATGACGTATTCATCAGTTACGCCCATGCGGATAACAAAGACAAGCGGGTAACGGCGTTCCGCGACAGCCTTGTTCAGCGTCTGACTTCCGTCCTCGGTTCGCGCGCATTCCACAAACCAGAAGAGTGGGTCTTTTTCGATCAGACTGGTCTCAGAACAGGCGACGAATTTAGCCCGAAACTCGAGCGGGCGGCCCGCCGCTCGGCCGTGATGATTTCGCTCCTATCCAATTCCTACCTTCAGGCGAGGTGGTGTATCAAGGAGACGGAGTGGTTCGAGGAAGCCGGAAAACTGGCGCGCGACCCTGTGGAACGCCGTCTCATCCCGCTGATCCTCGACTGGCCCAGTGCGGCAACGCTCAATCAGTTTACAAGGTTCCAGCAACTGCTTCGCGGCGATCTGAATGACTCAAACGTCCTGTCAAAGGTTTGTGACGAAATCGCAGCTCATCTCACTGCGGCGCGTAAGAAGCATGGCTTTGTGTTTCTCGGCCAGGCCTGCAAATCGAGCGAGTCAACCAGAAACTTCTTAAGTGACGAGCTTCGCGGCTTCGATTGCGGCCCCGTCCACGAGATCTTCGGCGAGAAAACCGCGCTTCGGCAGTCGTTGGCCGAAGCGAAGATCGCCGTACACTTCCTCGGCGACTCCGAACTGGAACTACCAGACGCCTTGCAGACGATTCTTCTGTCGCTGGAGCACTGCCGGGGCAAGACTATCGGATACCTCCCGCCCGGCAGCGTCCTCGCGCCGGACGAAGCGCAACTGATCGAACACAATCGCAACAACGAGCGCTGGACCATGCCGCGGTGCACACCCACGGAACTGGTCCAGATCCTGACCAGGGAACTCGAAAGTTTTCTCTTCCCGGAGCCCGCCGTCCCAATTGCGCTTGCTTGCGATCGGCCCGATTTGCCGGTGGTTCGCGCCCTCGCCCGCGAGATTCATGAAAGGGAGGGAGGAGCCTTCGCGGTCGCCACGCCGGACTTCATCGCGGACCCGGGGGCGATGGCGTTTATCGGATGGAGACGATACATGACGCAAAATCCCAGCGCGCTGGTCTACTGGGGCCAGGGCGAGAAAGGCTATCTCGACCGGAACGTGGCGCTTTACCTAAGAGCCGCCAGATTCGGCCGCGCGTGGTATGTCTCCGGTACCGATCCCGAAACTAAAGTCACGTGGCAGCCCGATGTGGGAACGGAGAAAATCCCCGACCCCGAGAAGCCATTCGATTTCGAGAAGCTCAAGCCGTTTCTGCAACGCGTGCGGGAAAACGCGCGGAAATGAACGCCTGCCCATTTCCGGGGCTACTGCCCTTCGGAGAAAAGGATGCTCCATTTTTCTTTGGCCGCGACCGTGAAATCGGCGAGCTTCTGTCCCGCCTTCACAGCCAGCGCTTCCTGGGCGTAGTCGGGGTATCGGGTTCCGGCAAGAGTTCGCTCGTGCACGCCGGCGTCAAACCCGAACTGCGAGCGCAAGACTGGCGCATCACCGAAATCAAGCCCGGCAACGCCCCAGCCAAGCACCTCGCCGGAGGTCTTTCTGTGGAGCTGCCGGGCCCGGATTGGGCTAGCTTGCTCGGCGGCAGCAGCTATGGTCTGTCCGATGGCATTCCGCAGGCCCTGAAGGCTCACGCTGCCGGCACAAAACTCCTCGTCATCGTGGACCAGTTTGAAGAGATCTTCGATTACCGGGAAAGGGACGCGGAAGGAGCAGACCTATTCGTGCAGCAGCTTCTCCGCGCTGCGTCCCTGCCCGGCTTGCCGGCATACGTTCTGATCACCATGCGAACCGACTTTCTCGGGAAGTGCGCTCTTTTCCGGAACCTGCCGGAGGCACTGAACGAGGGATCTTACCTGGTTCCGCGGCTTACCCGAAAGGAACAGGAAGATGCAATCCGATTACCTCTGCTGGTCTCCGGCGTCGGGATAGAGCCCGCCGTGGTAGATCGACTCCTGAACGCTTCCGAAACGAACCGCGATGAACTTCCCGTTTTGCAGCACCTGTTGAAGCGTCTCTGGGAGGTGTCCGGCGGCGCCACGATCACGGAGGCTCATCTCAGGAAAACCGGCGGCTGGGACGAGGCCATCGGTGAGGATGCAGGCGGCGTATTCGATCCGCTGAACCCGCAGGAAAGAGACGCGGTCCGCCTCGTTTTCCAGCGCCTCACAAAGAAGGGAACCGGGGACCGGCCCGTCCGCACGCCCTGCAGCGTTGCGGAACTGGCGGCGATCGGCCGCACGCTGGTTACACGGGAGCGCCTGCTCGAGGTCATGGAGGAATTCCGGAAACGAGACCTTCTGGTCTGGGAAACCGAAGACCGAATCGACATCCCACACGAATGCCTGACGTGGCGATGGGAGACTCTGGCCGGCTGGATTGAAGAGGAGGATCGTGACCGCCAGCTTCTGGACTTTATAGCCGCATCCAAGCGCGGCAACCTGCCGCTTGCCGGTTTCAAGCTGGATGAGGGTCTGGGCGTGCGCTCGCGCCTGGCGGGAGCGGAGTGGGCGGGTCGTTACGGTCACGACGCCGGAGAGCTAGCGACGTGGATTGATTTCAGTGCCGACCGGCAGAAACACCAGGCTCGCCAGCGGCAGTTTGTCATGGTTGGGCTGGTCCTGGTGGCACTTCTGTTCGGCGGACTGAGCTGGTGGGCTTGGGTTCAGAAGCAGGAAGCGGAGAAAGCCCGATCCGAAACATACGTGCAGCGCATGCTGGGCGTGTGGCAGTCGGCGGCAAGGCAATCAGCCCGCGATGCGGCCGATCATTCCGACGATGACCGCTCAGCGCTGCTCGCCCGCCAGGCACTCCTGTTGCACCGCGTGACCCCCAATTCGCCTCGCTACCTGGTTGAGGATGCCTTACAGACTGCAGCCCAACAAGTTGTGTTCTCCCATGTTCTGTCCGGGCATCAGGGCTTTGTCTACTCGGTGGCCTTTTCTCCCGATGGCACGCGCCTCGCCTCGGCCAGCGACGACCACACGGTGCGGCTGTGGGACCTGCGCCAGCCCCAGGC
>Ga0075030_100001633_pt1 | contig 20216 bp, 13 predicted proteins | sample LitLauG_LLR_2012_FD_71393 | JGI IMG/M metagenome (GOLD analysis project Ga0075030, IMG submission 71393) | Freshwater sediment microbial communities from Pennsylvania, USA - Little Laurel Run_MetaG_LLR_2012 | ecosystem: Environmental > Aquatic > Freshwater > Creek > Sediment | place: USA...
CCGAACGCCAGCGCAATTACGCCAAGGCCCGCGGCGACGGCCAGATCTACACACCCCAGGCGGTGGTGAACGGCATGGCCCACGTCAACGGCGCCTCGCAAAAGGACATCGACGCGGCGATCGTCTCCAGTGCCGCGCAGGTCGAGCCCAACCGCGTGCAACTGTATTTCTCCATGGAGCGCGGAAACCTCATCATCGAAACCGGCCGGGCCCCCGAGGGCGCCGCCGCGAAGGAGGCAACCGTCTGGCTCGCGGTCATCCAGAAGCAGGCGGAGGTAGCGGTCAGCAAAGGCGAGAACGAGGGCAAGACGCTGACCTACACCAACGTCGTGCGCGATCTGACGCCCGTCGGCACCTGGACCGGCCAGCCGATGCGCATCGTGCTCTCCCGCGCGGCCCTGATGCGCAAGGAACTCGAATCCGTCGCCGTCCTGGTCCAACAGGGCAAGGCCGGCCCCATCATCGCCGCCGCGGTGACCGGGCTGTGGTAGCTGGGCGCCAGCGCGGCTCCTGCGCGAGACCGGCAGCGTCAGCCTAGTTTACCTTGCCTCGCTCGCGGATCACACGGTGTACGAAGTCCAATTTCTTGTAGGCCTGCGCCGAAATGACGAAGGGATAGAAGTCTTCGTGGCCCATACTGCGAGCGAGGCGATTCATCGCCAGCGTCAGCGGTATCCATCGCTCCATCAGCGATTCGAACGATTCCTCTCGATAGATGTCGTACTTTCGAAACGGCCAGATCGCACCGAAACTAAGGCCGGTTGCGCGCGGCTCCATTCCGGCGGCCTCAGCTGTATCGACTGCGGCTGCCATGTGAAGGTAATGGGCCCACGTTTCGGCCCAATCCTCCCAAGGATGTGCGGCCGCGTAAGCCGAGACGTAGTTCTCCTGCCAATCGGCCGGCGCCCCCATCGAACGGTGGCGGTCGATGGCATCCAAATAAGACAGCCGTTCGTCGCCGAATATGGTGCGGAATTCGCGGAGACGCTTCGTGCCGTCAACCAGCATCGACCAGTAGAAGTGCCCGCTCTCGTGCCTGAGGTGGCCAAGCAGTGTCCGGTACGGCTCGCCGAACAACTGGCGTTGCCGTTCGCGTTCGACGGAATCGGCCTCCATAATGTCGATACTGATCACCCCGTCGAGATGCCCGGTCTTGGTATTGCGTGCGAAGTCGAATGTGAGACGGCCCGGGGCAGCACTGCCGGCATCGAGCGGCAGATCGAACCGGAGCAGGCCATAGGTCAGCCGCTTCTTGGCAAGTTCCAATTGAAACCAGGCTTTGAGGCTGCCGGGCTCGGAGAGGTTGGGAATGGTCCGGTTCAGGTCGCATGCGTTACAAAAAGAATCGGCATCGCCGGCAGCCGTCAGCCAGTTGCACACGCCATATCCGGCATTCGAGCATCGCCGCAGCAGGACATCAGTTGGCCTTTTTGCCATCTTGAAAATGCCGGTTGCCGCCGGAATTTCTTCGACCGCGACCATGGTCAGCGAGGGAACATGGAACCCGACCGCATGCCCGCATTTCAAGCACGTCACATTTTCGAAATAGATCTTGTTGTTGCAGTTGGTGCAGGCGAAGTTTCTCATCAGTCTTCCGATCGTTGTCGCTGACGGAACGGCACTGTAGCTGAGCGATCTGACACGAGCAAAACGCGCGTGCCGCAGTGTGTGGCGCGAACCGGGCTCCTTCGTCGCCGGTTTTTCTCGCACGCCCGTGCACAAAAAGCAGGACTTTGGCCAGGCATCAGGCAATTTCACTCCGGCGGCGGCCTTAACTGCCGCTTGGACTTGCGGGGGCCTGTTCGGAGCGCTAACGCAGATTCCTGTGTCTCGATAGTGTGCCGGTTCGGCATGAGACCTCTGTCGAAGAGGAGACCTCGATCTAGATGTCGCTTCACGTCGCACTAACGCACGAGACCGCTTATCGATACGACCGGCGCATCGGTATGGCCCCCCAGATCGTCCGGCTGAGACCTGCCCCGCATTGTAGGACGCCTATTCTCAGCTATTCACTAAGGCTCGAGCCATCCACCCATTTCCTCAACTGGCAACAGGACCCGTTCGGAAACTATCTCGCCCGCATTGTGCTTCCCGAAGAAACCGACGTCTTCTCCGTCACCATAGATCTCGTCGCCGACATGGCGGTCATCAATCCGTTCGATTTCTTCATCGCGGATGAGGCCAAGGACTGGCCGTTCGAATACGAGTCGGCTCTCAAGGCGGAGCTTGGACCCTACCTCGCGCCCGAACCCGCCGGCCCGCGCCTTTTGAGCTACATGGGCGGGGTTGATGTCCGTCCGCAAACGACGATCGATTTTCTATGTGATCTCAATCGAAAGTTACAGAAGGACGTGGCTTATCTCGTGCGTATGGAGCCTGGCGTACAGGGCCCCGAGGAGACCCTGAAAAAAGCGAGCGGCTCTTGCCGGGACAGCGCCTGGCTTCTCGTGCAGATCCTGCGCAACTTGGGCCTCGCCGCGCGCTTTGTGTCGGGGTACCTGATCCAGCTGACGCCGGACGTCAAGTCGCTCGACGGCCCCACCGGCGCCGCCGCCGACTTCACCGACCTTCATGCATGGACAGAGGTCTACGTGCCGGGGGCTGGTTGGATAGGCCTCGACCCAACGTCCGGTCTTCTCGCCGGCGAAGGTCATATTCCGCTCGCGGCAACGCCGCATCCATCGAGTGCCGCGCCCATCACCGGCAAGCACGGCAAGGCAGAGGTCACCTTCTCGTTCTCGATGAATGTCGCCCGGGTACTCGAGACGCCGCGCGTAACGAAGCCATATGCTGAGGCCTCGTGGAGCGCCATTCTCAAGAGCGGCCGCAAGGTCGACGAGCGGCTTGCCGCCGGCGATGTCCGGCTCAGCATGGGCGGCGAGCCGACCTTCGTCGCAGCCGACGATATGGAGGGCGCGGAATGGAATACGGCGGCAGTCGGCCCGACCAAGCGGCACTTTGCCGACACGCTCGTCCGCAGGCTTCAGAGCCGTTTTGCGCCCGGCGGCCTGCTGCACTATGGCCAGGGCAAATGGTACCCCGGCGAACAGTTGCCCCGATGGGCCTTCGCGCTCTATTGGCGCGGAGACGGTCAGCCGCTGTGGGAAAATCCGGCGCTCATCTCGCCTGAGGCTCCAAAACGCCCTGCCACTATCGAGGACGCGAAGTCCTTCGCCTCCACGTTGTGTGAACACCTGGGATTGCCGGCAGGAAGCGGCATCCCTGCCTACGAGGATGCGGCCCACTTTGCGCTCGTCGAGCAGAAGTTGCCGATCAATGTTACTGTCGGCGACAACAAGCTCGAAGACGCAGCCGAACGCGCGCGTATCGTCCAGGTTTTTGATCGCGGGTTGGATACCGCGGCGAGCTTCGTCCTGCCGATCCAGGTCTGGCATACGCAGGACCGCGGACGCCGCTGGGTAACCGAACGCTGGGCGCTGCGTCGCGGCCAGCTGTTCCTCGTGGCGGGCGATTCTCCAGCCGGTCTGAGATTGCCGCTCGGCTCGCTCGCGTCCCTGACGCCCCTTGAATTTCCACAAGTTGCGCCACGCGATCCGTTCGCCGAGGCGCCGCCACTTCCCGAGCGCAAAGTCCTTATGCAAAGGCGCAGGACTGTGGCGCTCGAACCGCCATCGTCGATGCCGCCCGGGCGTACCGACATTTTTGGATCAGTGCGCACCGCAATGACGATCGAGCCCCGCGGCGGGCAACTGTGTATCTTCATGCCGCCGCTGCCGGATGCCGAGGACTACGCCGCCCTCATCGCTGCGGTCGAGGAAACCGCGCGGCTGTGCGCAACCCCGGTACACATCGAAGGCTACACACCGCCATTCGATCCGCGCCTCAATGTCATCAAGGTCACTCCGGACCCAGGCGTCATAGAGGTGAACATCCACCCTTCGACGCAATGGGACGATACCGTTGCGATCACGACCGCAATCTACGAGGAAGCGCACCAGTCGCGCCTGTGCGCCGAAAAGTTCATGCTCGACGGGCGCCACACCGGAACCGGTGGCGGCAACCACATCGTATTGGGCGGACTCACTCCGGCAGACAGTCCGTTCCTGCGCCGGCCCGATCTGCTGGCGTCGATCGTAGCCTATTGGCAGAACCACCCGTCACTTTCCTATCTCTTCTCCGGCATGTTCATCGGTCCAACCAGCCAAGCGCCGCGTGTCGATGAAGCGCGCCACGATTCCCTCTACGAACTCGAGATTGCACTTTCCCAAATTCCAGATCCGGGTGCGGGAACAGTGCCGCCGTGGCTGGTCGACCGGATTTTCCGCAATCTTCTGATCGACGTCACAGGTAACACGCACCGCGCCGAGATCTGCATCGACAAGCTCTACTCCCCGGACGGCCCGGCCGGCCGGCTCGGACTGATCGAGTTCCGCTCTTTCGAGATGCCCCCACACGCGCAGATGAGCCTTGCCCAACAGCTTCTGCTGCGGGCCTTGATCGTCATGTTCTGGGAGCGTCCTTACCGGCAGAAGCTCGTCCGTTGGGGCACAGCGTTGCATGACCGCTTCATGCTGCCGCACTTCGTCTGGTCCGACTTCGCTGAAATCGTCGCCGATCTCAAGGCTGCGAGACTACCCGTCGAACTCGACTGGTTCCTGCCGCATTTCGAGTTCCGTTTCCCCTGCCTAGGCAAAATGACCGCCGCCAACATCGAAATCGAGCTGCGTCAGGCGCTGGAGCCCTGGCACGTACTGGGCGAGGAGGGCGTTGTCGGCGGCACTGCCCGCTATGTCGACAGTTCGTTGGAGCGCCTGCAGCTCAAAACCTCCGGCATCACGGGGGACCGCTTCATGGTGACGTGCAACGGCCGCAAGGCGCCGCTCGCCGCCTCTGGGACCAACGGCGAGGCTGTCGCCGGAATTCGTTATCGCGCCTGGTGTCCGCCGTCCGCCCTGCACCCGACGATTCCAACCCACGTTCCCCTGACGTTCGACCTCGTCGACACCTGGAACGGCAGGTCGATCGGCGGCTGCCGCTATCACGTTGCGCACCCTGGCGGTCGCGGCTACGACATTTTCCCCGTCAACATGTACGAAGCCGAGGGGCGCCGGCTCGGCCGTTTCGAGGCCCTGGGGCATACCGCCGGTCCGATGCAGCCGCGATCGGAGCCAATCAACGCAGATTACCCCTACACCCTCGATCTCAGAAGATGAGGCACCCCGGATTTCGCAATTGCGAGCTGATCTTAATCGTAATCCTGAGATAGCGATTGCAGACGAATCAATTGGAGGAGAGTATCGGGCGGGATAAACGTCGAAAGCGGCCGCGGTGCCTTCGGCGATTGATTTGAACTGAGGAGCGGGCCCGCGAGACGATGATGAAGACCGCAGCTTGCGTCGCGGACCCGGCCGGGGAACTCGTTCGCGCGTACCAGCGTTCGGCAGCCGGACAATTCGATGAAATGTTGAGCGCAGATGGCGAGGTGAGGCCGCACTGGCGCACCCTCCTGTCGGCAATGGCGGCCCTCTCGCCAATGGAGCGCCGCAATCGGTCTGCCCGCATGGTCCGGCGTGTGCTGGAAACCGGGGTCGCCTACGACATTTATTCCGATCCCCGCGCGCCATCACAACGCTGGAAGCTCGATGTGGCTCCGGTCGTTATTTCAAGCCACGAATGGCGATGGCTTGAGACCGCACTCGTCCAACGGGCGCTCCTGTTCGACAAGCTACTATGCGACCTGTACGGCGATCAGACGATTTTACGGGAAGGCATCGTTCCACCCGAACTCGTCTTTTCCGACAGCGCATATCTCGGACCGTGTCATGGTGTGCTTCCAAATGCCGGGGGACTCCAATACTACGCCGCCGATCTGGCGCGCGGGGCAGACGGATCGTGGCGGATCATCGACAGTCATACGGAAACGTTGGCGGGCATGGGTTATGCGCTGGCAAACCGCGTGATCCACACCCAAGTCGCAGGCGATCTTTTTAAGCAATGCAACGCCGTGCGATTGGCCCCCTATTTTCATGAGATGCAGGGCGTGCTCGCCGATCGCGGTCAGCGCGAGAACGGCCGCATCGCCCTGCTGACACCGGGCCCTACCCACGAGGACTACTTTTCTCACGCCTACCTTGCCCGTTACCTCGGTTATTCGTTGGTTGAAGGCCCGGACCTCAGGACACATGGTAACACTGTCTGTCTGAAGACCCTCGAAGGTCTCAAGGAAATCGATCTTATCGTTCGCTGTGTCGATGGGCGGGCGGCCGATGCCGTTGAACTCGATCCGTCCTCCTTCGACGGACCAGCGGGGCTCATGCGCGTTACGCGGCAGCGTCCGGGGCTCGTCGTCAATCCGGTCGGTTCGGCTCTTTCCCAGAACCGCGGCCTCGGCAGTTGTCTGCCTCGACTGGCTCGGCGGCTTCTCGGCGAGGAGTTGATAGTGCCCGACGCGCCGCGATTGTGGTTGGGGGATATCGCCGCGCGAAGCGAGGTTCTGGCAAATCTCGACCATTACGTCATTCGACGGGCCCAGGAAGGTACTGGACGGCCAGGCCAAGCATCCACCGGCCGCGACCCGAGGCTGCTCTCGGCCGCCGATCGCGCCGCGCTCGTCGATGATATCGAGCTTCACGGCGCACGGCTGGTGGCCGAAGAAAGGATCGGATTCAGCACAAGTCCGGTTCAGGACGGTGACGGGTTGAAACCGAAACCCTTTGCCGTTCGCCTGTTCGTTTCCAAGACGGCCGGGGGGTATAGGGTCATGCCCGGTGGCCTTGCCATGACGGTCGATCCGGACCGCGCCGTCGCGTTGACGGCGCCTGATGGGCATACCCGCGACGTCTGGGTACTTTCGGATTCCGAGCCCGCGCCCCACACGAGTCTGTGGCGGCCGACGGTTGAATCAGCGCGCGTCGAACGCTCGCAACGGATCATCCCGAGCCGGGTTGCTGACAATCTGTTTTGGCTCGGCCGCTACGCCGAACGCGCCGACTGGACGATGCGCGTGCTGCGAAGTGCCTTGCGGCGCGTCGAGGAGGATAACGGCCCAGCCACGGGACGGCGCGCTGCCCGCAAATGCCTTCAGGTGCTGTTGTCGAACGTGGACGCGCCCTGGCCGGAGTTTCACCAGCCACCCGTCGACACCGAGATCGAAGCCCTTTGCGCGAAGCTCATTTCGAGAAACAAGAGCCGGCGCACACTCCAGCGCACGTTCGAAGGGCTCTACAGGGTCGCCCACCTTGCGCGTGATCGCCTGTCGTTGGAAGCCTGGCACGCGATGAGCAAATTCCGGCCCGGTGATACCTGGGTGACCGGCCTGGAGACAGCTCAGCCTCTGGCGGTGCTCGACTACTTGGATGAAGGGCTCTCTGCGCTGGCTGCATTCAACGGCTTGATGCACGAAAACATGACACGCAATTCCGGTTGGTCCTTCCTCGACATGGGCCGGCGCATGGAGCGAGCCTACAATCTGAGCGAGGTGATTTTCGCCCTCTTCATTCCCGCCCTGGAAGCGGACGAGGAAACGAGCAGCCTTTTTCTGCTCTTGGAGCTGGCAGACAGCTTTATAACCTACCGCTCCCGCTACCGGCTCGATCCCATGCGAGCCCTCGTGCTCGATCTGCTGTTGTTGGACGAAACCAATCCGCGCAGCCTCGTCTATCAGCTTGGCGCGATATCCGATCACATGGGCAGCTTGCCTCACGCGACTGGAGAGGCCGGCCTGACCCAAGATCGCAGCCTCATTCTCTCGCTGCTCACCTCGCTCAGCCTCGTGGACATCGAAACAATCGCGCGTGAGCCGGACGGTAAGTCGTTGGAACGCCTGATGCGCGAACAACTGCAACAGCTCCCCGAATTTTCGAATGCGCTCGCCAGCCACTATTTCAACCTGACCCAGGATACACCCCATCGGGTTCAAGCGCGCATCGAGATTCAATCGTGATGTTCGATGTCGATCACAAGACCCACTATCGCTATTCGCTGCCCGTCACGCAGTCGCAACATAGGATTCATTTGTCGCCGCGCAGCACGCGCCACCAGACAGTGGTCCACCACAGCCTGACGATCGAACCGGCGCCAAGCATGCGGTGCGAGGGCCTCGACGTTTTTGGAAATAAGCTGGTCTTTCTTGAAATCGGCGTCCCGCACCAGGACCTCGTCGTGCACGCGCGCTCGACGGTGCAGACGCATCCAGCCCCCCTCCACGATCCGTCGCTTTCTGCGCCCTTGGCTCGCCTGGACGAGGATATTGCCCGGATTGAACGGGACGTCGCTCTCGACGTCATCCGGCATCAGTGCGCCTCGCGCCTGACGGTCGCGACGCGTGAAATTATGGACTACGCGCGGCTTTCATTTCATCCCGACCGGCCCGTGCTGGAGGCTGCAGCCGACCTCAACCGGCGCATATTTCAAGATTTTACGTTCGACACCACCGCGACCGATGTGTCGACACCGATCGAGCATGTGTTCAAGCACCGGCGTGGCGTGTGCCAGGACTTCGCCCATCTGGCGCTCACCTGCCTCAGGGCCGTGCGCGTTCCAGCCAGGTACGTCAGCGGTTATATTCTGACGCGGCCGCCGCCGGGACAACAACGGCTTCAAGGTGCCGATGCTTCGCACGCCTGGATTTCCGTTTGGTCGCCGCAGACGGGATGGACCGAACTTGACCCGACAAACGGCGTCTCAGTCTCAGGTGAGCACATCTCTGTAGCCTATGGGCGCGATTATGAAGACGTGAGCCCGATAAACGGTGTGATTTTGGGCGGCGGCGAGCACACGGTATCGGTGGGCGTAGATGTCGTTTGCACGCAGTAATACCGCGCCGCGGAAGTTCTGACACGCGATCACCGTGTCCGCGGAGCGAGGCCGCAACTGCGGCCCGGACCGCCGCCACTGCCCTACTCCAGCGCAAGGACGAAGTTGCGCACCACGGGGTAGATCTCGCGATCCCAGCGTTTGCCATTGAACACGCCATAATGACCGACGTTGGCCTGCAGATGGTGGCGCTTGAGATGCGGCCGGAGCGAACTGCAAAGATCGTGCGCCGCCGCGGTCTGCCCCAGGCCACAGATGTCGTCGCGCCCGCCCTCAACCGTCAGCAGCGCCGTATCGCGAATGCAGGAGGGATCAACGCGCTGACCGCGATACGTGAAGGTGCCCCGAGCGAGGTCGGCACGGTGGAAAACCCGATCGATCGTCTCGATGTAGAATTCCGCCGTCATATCGAGCACCGCAAAATACTCGTCATAGAACTTTTTGATTTTTTCCGCCTCGGCGGTCTCGCTGGCGGCCAAATGTGCGTACATCCTTTGGTGCGCATCCTGGTGGCGCTTCAAGTTCATACTGATGAACGCCGTCAATTGCATAAAACCAGGGTAGACCCGCCGACCCGCACCCCCGAACCGGTCGGGTACGCGATCGATGACCATGTTTTCGAACCAGCTCAGTGCCTTCTCGGCAGCCAGCTCATTGACCTTGGTCGGGCTTTCGCGCGGATCGATCGGTCCTGCCATGAGTGTCATGGAACGGGGCGTGGCTGGGTTATTATCCGCCGCCATGACGGCCGCCGCCGCCAACGCCTGTACGCACGGCTGGCAGACCGCGAGAATGTGCGCGCCGGGACCGATCTCCTCCAGAAAACGGATCACGTAGGCCACGTAGTCGTCGACGCCGAAGTTCCCGGCCGAAATCGGCACGTCTCGCGCATTGGTCCAGTCCGTTATGTAGACATCGTGATCGCTGAGCAGGGTCTGCACCGTGCCGGCGAGCAGTGTTGAGAAATGGCCAGACAACGGTGCGATCACCAGGACGCGCGGCTGCGGCGTATCAATGTCCTTTCTCAGGTGCAGCAGGGTCCCGAACGGCAGCGACAGCGCGATTTCCTCGCGGACTGCCACGTCGGTATTGCCACACCGTACGAACTTGATGCCGAACTCGGGCCGCGTATGGGTCAGCCGGAAGCGCGACAGCAAGTCGAGAGCGGCAGCAAAGGACCGGGGTACGAGCGTTCCTGCCCCTGCCCGCGCACCCATCGTCATTGACGCAGCCGTTGCTGCCACGTGCCGGAACGGTGAAAGCAGGTCGTCCGATAGCTGATAGGTGAAGTAGAGCATGGGTTAGGTCCGCTCTGGGCAACGCAGGTGGTTGGCCCCACGGTTGCTGTCTTGCCAAAAAACGTCTGGACAGAGTGTACGCATGGGTGATTTCGTAAGGCAACACAATGACTTGCTCTATTTTTATGCAATGACGCCCAAAATTGATGCACTCTTTCAGGACGGCAGAGGAACCCTTGGCCATGGCTCGCGCGACGCTGACAATCTCCTCCAAGAACTATTCGTCGTGGTCGCTGCGCGGCTGGCTCCTCTGCAGGATGGCGGGGATTGAATTTGAGGAACAGACGGTCACACTCGACGATCCGGGTGTACGCCAGGAGTTGTTATTGCTGTCGCCCTCCGTCCGCGTGCCGCGCCTGGAGCACGGTGCCGTCAAGGTCTGGGACACGCTGGCGATCGGGGAATACTTGAACGAGATAGCACCCGCGGCGCGGTTGCTGCCGGGCGATCAGGCCCTGCGGGCGCATTGCCGGGCGATTTCGGGCGAGATTCATTCGGGCTTCTATAACCTGCGCTCGGCGTTACCCATGAACCTCAAGGCGCACCACCAAACCTTCAAGATCTTCTCCGGTGCGCGCCCGGACATCGAGCGTATCAAGACTATCTGGACGGAGTGCTTGGACGCGTACGGCGGACCGTATCTTTTCGGCCCGCTGAGCTTGGCTGACGCCATGTATGCCCCCGTCTGCTCGCGCTTCCAGACCTACTCGGTGCCGCTCGACGGCAAACTTGCTGCCTACTCCGCCCTCATACTTGAATGGCCGCTGATGCAGGAGTGGACTGCGAACGCGCTCGCCGAGCCTGAAGAGATGGACGAGCTGGAGGTGGAATTCTGAATTCAGGGCAGGGCAGCCGCCGGCACACGCCATGCAATTTCGACGCGGCACCACCTCCCAGTGTTCGCCTCCAGCCGACTGTGCGAACAAAGTTGGCGCTTTCATCGCAGACCTTCAGCGCGGCAGTTGCCCGACATCGACGAATTCACACTTCAATGCGTCCGCTACAGCCCGGTGTGCAATGCGTCCCTTGTGAACATTGAGACCGGCACGCAGATGCGGATTGTCTGCCATGGCCGCGAGCGGGCCCTTGTCGGCGAGCGCCAGCACGAACGGCAACGTCGCATTGTTGAGCGCGAAGGTTGAGGTGCGCGCGACCGCACCCGGCATGTTGGCGACGCAATAGTGCACCACCTCGTCGACGACATAGGTCGGCTTCGCATGGGTTGTCGGCTTCGATGTTTCGGCGCACCCGCCCTGATCGATCGAGATGTCGACGATGACGGAGCCGCGCGGCATGTCGGCGATCAACTGCCGCGAGATGAGCTTTGGCGCCGCCGCACCGGGGATAAGGACGGCGCCGATCACGAGATCGGCAGCCATCAGCTGTTCCTCGATAGCTGCGCGCGTCGAGTAGAGCGTCTTGATCGCCGAACCGAACTGCTGTTTGACCGCGTAAAGGCGCTCGACGTTGATATCGAGCAGCGTCACGTCGGACTCGAGCCCAATCGCGGCATGCGTAGCGTTAATGCCGGCAACGCCTGCGCCGAGCACCACGACCTTCGCCGGGGAAACGCCGGCGACGCCCCCCAACAACAAGCCCCGGCCACCTTGTGCGATCTCCAGGCAATGGGCGCCGCACTGGATCGACATGCGCCCGGCGACTTCGCTCATCGGCGCAAGCAGCGGCAGTCCGCCGGCCGGGCTCGTGACCGTCTCGTAGGCGACGGCGGTCACACCCGATTTCATCAGCGCGTCGGCCTGGGCCGGGTCGGGTGCCAGGTGCAGGTATGTAAAGATCGTCTGGCCTTCGCGCAGCATCGCGCACTCGGCGGGCTGGGGTTCCTTGACCTTCACGATCATGTCGGCGCGCGCGAAAATCTCGTCGGGCGTATCGATGATCGTCGCACCCGCCTTGCGGTAATCGTCGTCGGTCAGTGCAATCCGCACGGCCGCGTCGCGCTCCACCAACACCTGATGACCATGCTCAACGGCTTCCCTGACCGAGGCTGGCGTCAAGCCGACCCGGCTTTCCAGATTCTTGATTTCCCTAGGCACCCCAATCCGCATGGAACCCCTGCTTTACGGCGTCAGCGCCATGATGGTGACGCGGCCCCGGCTAAAAGCTAGGATCGCCCGAGTCGTCACCAATCCTCAACATCGCTTCCTGCGTAAACAGAACTCGGTCCACTCTTCCTAGCATGAGATCGTCGCCATGCGTCTCCTGATCGCCGGCTGGCAAGGACAGATCGCGCAAGCCCTCATGGAAATAGCGCCTGCCCGCTCCGACGTCACGGCCTGTGCGATCGGCCGGCCGGCGCTCAATATTTGTGAAGTCGGCAGCGTCGAGCGGGCGCTCGGCCACATCGACCCCGACGTCATCATCAACACGGCCGCCTACACCGCGGTCGACACGGCCGAGACCGAACCCGCGCGCGCCTTCGCGCTCAACAGGGACGGGGCCCGGATGCTGGCTGGAGTTGCCGCGCGCCGTGGCATCCCGATCATCCACCTCTCGACGGATTACGTCTTTAACGGCAGATCCACGGCGGCCTATGCCGAGACCGCCCCGGCGGACCCGGCAACCGTCTATGGCCGCTCCAAGCTGGAAGGCGAAACCGCTGTGCAGGCATCAAACCCGAAGCACATCATTCTTCGGACAGCTTGGGTCCATAGCCCCTACGGGCGCAATTTCGTCACCACGATCGTCGAGCGCGCCCGCGCGGGCGCCCCGTTGCGGGTCGTCTCCGACCGTCACGGCAGCCCGACCTACGCTCCCCATTTAGCCGAAGCAATTCTCACGCTCGCGCGATGCGTGACGAAGACCAGCGAAATTGAACCTGCCTGGGGCATTTATCATCTGGCCGGCAGCGGGCGGGCGAGTTGGTATGATGTAGCGCGTCAGGCGCTGCTGTCGTCAGGCGATCTGGGACCGGCACTCGACCGGCTCGAAGCGATCAGAACGCAGGAGCACCAGAGCGGTGCTGCAAAACCAGTGAATTCCGAGCTGGATTGCAGGAAGCTTGAGCGAAATTTTGAGATCAGGCTGCCTGCCTGGCAGGCCGGTGTCGCCGAATGCGTGAAGCGCTTGACTGCTCGCTGACTGCGAGCGGGCAACGACGCGATCCCGAAATGGTTGCCACACAGGTATTGCGCACGTTCACAGGGTTCGTTTGACGCCGGTTTAACCGCGCTGCAGCAAGCAGTGCCGGAATGGCTGGGCATCTGGTGTATAGAAAAAGCACGCGACGCGCGCGGCCTTGGTCCGCAAGGCTGAGCACGCAACATTCGAGAGCACGCTTATGGAATTCCACGAAATTCGCTACTTCCTGGCGGTCAGCGAGACGCTCAACTTCACGCGCGCGGCAGAGCAGTGCAACGTCACCCAGCCGGCACTGACCCGCGCCATCAAGAAGCTCGAGGACACCCTCGGCGCCGGCCCGCTGGTTCATCGCGAGCGCGGCAACATTCACCTGACCGAGCTTGGCCTGACCATGAAGCCGTATTTCGTGGCATCGATGTCGAGCCTCCTCGCGGCCAAGTCGAAAGCGCGCGGCCAAGCCAAGCTCGGCGCATCCACGCTGTCCTTGGGTCTGATGTGCACCATCGGCCCGCGCCGGCTCATCGAATTGTTTGCTGGATTCGCGCATGAGAACCCCGGGATCGAGATCCGCATCGAGGACGGCCCGGTCGAATCGATCGAGGATCGCCTGACACAGGGGAAGGTGGACATCGCAATCTACTGCCGCCCCGAAGAACTGCCCGGCCATCTCCACGCCATAGCGCTGTTCCGGGAACGCTTCGTCGTGGCGCTGTCACCCAACGATCCGCTATCGGGGTGCGAGGCCGTTCGCATGCGCGACCTCAATGGGCGGCGCTACCTTGGACGCGCGCAGTGCGAATACTATCAGTACCTCAAGGACGCCCGCCTCAAACTCGGCGGCATCGAGTTCGAGCGCCCGTACTCCAGCGACCGCGACGATTGGGTGCAGAGCATGGTGATGGCCGGCCTCGGGTTCACCTATATTCCGGAATTCGCTGTGACCATGCCGGATCTCGTCGTCCGCCCCCTGGTCGAACCGGAGGTCTGGCGGACCGTCCAGCTCGTCACCGTACGCGGGCGGCCCCATGCGCCAGCCGTCGGCGCCTTCGTCCACGCCGCGCGCAGGTTTGCATGGGAACGCAAGGTCGTCGTGACGGCGCAGGGGCTTGGCCCGGCGCCGTTGATCCCACCCGGAGAACCCCGCAATCCAAGCGCCGGAGCATCCTCCACCGCGAACAGCTCGCTGCCCGTCGCCAGGACCAAGATGGAAAGGGTGAAGCACTGATGCACAGGCTCGCACGCCACGGCAGTGCACGCCGGGCTGCCGCTAAAGGACGGTCCGAGATAAGGGCTATTTCTTCTTGGCCGGCGGCTGGGTTGCTGGCGCAGGGCCCGGGCCATCGCTTGCGATGTACATCCTGACGATGATATCCGGGTTTGCTGGCGGCTCACCCCTGGCGATGCCGTCGACGAACTCCATGCCCGAGGTCACCTTGCCCCAGATCGTGTATTTGCCGGTCAGCGAGGCACAGCCGCCTTCCGTAAAGCAAATGAAGAACTGACTGTTGGCCGAATTGGGATCGCTGGTCCGGGCGGCGGCAACCGTGCCGCGGTCGAAGGACAGCTTGGAGAATTCGGCCGGCAGGTTGGGGTACTTTGAACCGCCGGTCCCGGTGCCGGTCGGATCGCCGGACTGGGCCATGAAGCGCTCGATGACGCGATGGAACTTGAGACCGTTATAGAACCCCTCGCGGGCCAGCAGTTTGACGCGCTCCACATGCTGGGGCGCAAGATCAGGCCGCAACACGATGGTCACCATGCCGGATTTAAGTTCGAGGATGAGGGTGTTCGAAGCGTCGGCGGTGGGTGCGACCTGCGAGAGGGTCGATTGCGGTGCGCAGCCGGCAAGCGAAGCCAGGAGCACGGCTGCAGCAGCAAGCGGCATAATCCGTCGTATCACATCATCATCTTTCTGACGGCATCGGCTGATGCCTGATAGAGCAACGCTGGTAATTTAGTAGTCCAACGGTTGGGCAAGGCGCAAGTCCCAGAGGCTACGATGGCCGTGACCAGTCCGGGCGGCCAACCGGCGCCGCCGGTTCCTCCCGGCGGCCCCCTACACCAACCCCCGCTTCTTCAGCATCCCTTCGACCTCGGGTGGGCGGCCGCGGAAAGCCACGTAAGCCTCCAAAGGATCGCGCACGTTGCCCGCCGCGTAGATGTGCGTGCGCAACCGCTTGGCGAGCTTCTGCGAGAACACGTTCCCCGTCTCCTCGAACGCTGCGAACGCGTCCGCGTCCATCACCTCGGACCACAGGTAGCTGTAGTAGCCGGCCGCATATCCGCCCATCACATGATTGAAGTGCGGCAGCCGGTGGCGCAGCACGATCTCTCGCGGCATCCCGATCCGCGCGCACGTCTCCGCTTCAAGCTTCGAAGCGTCCAGCGCCTTCCCGGCCTTGAGTTCGTGCAAATCCATGTCGATGATCGCCGCCGCCGTGTATTCGACGGTGAGAAACCCCTGATTGAAATTCCGCGCCGCCTTGAGCTTGTCGAGCATGGCCTCGCTCATCGGCTTGCCGGTCTTGGCATGCTTGGCGAACCGCTTCAGAACTTGCGGCTGCGACAGCCAGTGTTCAAAGAGCTGCGAGGGCAACTCGACGAAATCGCGGCTGACCGAGGTGCCCGACAGCGAGGGATAGGTGACATCCGACAGCATGCCATGCAGCCCATGCCCGAATTCGTGGAACAGCGTGCGCGCATCGTCGAAGGAGAGCAGCGTCGGCTGCCCCTCGCCGCCGCGCGCGAAGTTCAGCACATTGACGACGATGGGGCGGATGTTGCCACGCAGCTTCTCTTGCGACCGGAACGAACTCATCCACGCCCCCGAACGCTTCGAGGCCCGCGCGAAGTAATCGCCGAGGAACAGCGCGACGTGGTGCCCTTCGGCATCCGTCATGTCCCACGCGCGCACGTCGGGGTGATAAAGTTTGAGATCGGTACGCTCGGTGAACTGCAACCCAAACAGCCGCGACGCAGTGTCAAACGCGGCCGCGATCATCGCCTCGAGCTCGAAGTGCTGGCGCACCTCGGCTTCATCGAGCGCATAGCGCGCCGCCCGCTCCTTCTCGGCATAGTAGCGCCAGTCCCACGGCGCGATTCGGTCGTTGACGCCCTCGCGCTGCGCCAGTTTTTGCAACGCCGCACACTCCTGCTTGGCCTTCGAGACCGCCGCCGGCCACACCCGCCCGAGCAGGTCGCGCACGGCGGCAGGCGTCTTTGCCATCGTGTCGTCGAGCGCATAGTCGGCATAGGTGGCGTACCCCATGATGGCCGCCTGCTCGGCGCGCAACGCCGCGATCTCCGCGATCAGTCCGCGGTTGTCGGTCGCTGCGCTCATCTCGCCGCGCTTGGTCCAGGCGGCGAATGCCTTTTCCCGCAAATCGCGCCGTGACGAGGATTGCAAGAATCCCTCGACGCTCGAGCGCGCGAGCGTGATGACATACCTGCCCGCCGGCAACCCTGCCTCCTCGGCGGCGCGCTTGGCGGACGCAATCTGCGCATCCGACAGCCCCGCAAGATCGGCCTGGGAAAGTTCCATCCGCCAGCCCTGTTCGTCTGTAAGCACGTTCTGCGAGAACAGCGTGGTCAGCTCCGCCAGACGGTTGTTGATGGCCGCGATGCGCTTCTTCTGCGGCGCCTTAAGCCGGGCGCCTGCACGCACGAACCAAGTGTGCATTCGCTCCAAAAGCCGTGCCTGCTCGTCGTCGAGTTCGAGTGTTGCGCGCCGGGCAAACAGATCATCCACCCGCTTGAACAGCTTGCCGTTGAGATAAAGCGCGCTTGAATGTGCCGAAAGCTTTGGCGCGATCGCGCGCTCGATTCTTTGCAGCGCAGGCGACGTATCCGCCCCCGCCAGATTGAAGAACACCTCCGCGACCCGTGTCAGGTCTGCGCCGGACCGCTCCATGGCCGCGATCGTGTTGGAAAAGGTCGGCTTGGCGGAATTGTCGGCAATCGCCTTGATCTCGGCCTTGTGCGTTTTTAGTGCCGCGGCGAATGCCGGGCCGAAATGCTTGGCTTCGATTCTGTGAAATGGCGGCAGCCCGAACGGCCCTGCCCAACGGCTGAGGAGCGGATTGGACGCGGGCGGTAACGATAGAGCGGAGGAAGGCATTAGAGATAAGTCCCAGAGTTAACGGTTTGATTCGATCGTATCGACGTTAACCGAAATGTGAGCACAAATTTTGGCTTCGAATTTTCGTGCGATACTGTTGCTTGCTTCCGGTGCCGGATCGCCCTCATCTTGACGTTATTATGACACCACATTGTCCCTAGACGTCGCAATCGAAAGGTTGGAGCTGGAACGAGATGGAACGTCTCGCAAATGCACTGAGCTGGGGGATCTTCGGCGCGATCGCGATCGGCGCCTTTGCTGTGATGTTCGACCTTCTCGGCGGCGTATTTGATCCAACGTCCGGCACCGCGACGATGCCGCTCGCCCTGATAGCCGCGCTTTTCGGCTTGGTTTGCGGCGGAATTTATGGAGCAACCTCCGGTACTAAGCCGTCGAACTCGCACGGCAAATCAGCCCGCCGCTCAAGATAGCACCCCTGCCCGTCACACCGCTTTGATGACGAGACGATTGAGTATTTCAGCAAATTTTGCCGGATCGAGGGGCGGCTCGCCATCGAGAATCCTGGCCTGATCAAGCAGTAGGCGGGCGAGGTCGGAAACTTCCCCGTCGGATGCCGCTCCCTTTCCGGCCAGCGCCGCCACGAGCGGATGCTCCGGATTGATCTCCAACACCGGCCGCACCCCGGCTCCGCGATCCTGCCGCGCCATCAACCTCTCAAGCGTGAGATCGGGCCCCATCTGCGGCGCAACCAGGCACACCGCACTGGTGACCAGCCGCTTCGACAGCTTCACGTCGCTGACGGCCTCGCCCAAAGCTTCCTTGAACTTGGCCGCGAGCACGGCCACCTTCCCGTCCGCCTCCGGTGCGGCCGAGGCCCCTTCGAGCAGCGGGACGAGCGACAAATCGGCATCGCCCTGGGTCAATGACTTGAATGGCTTGCCCTTATAGTCGGGCCGCATCGTCACCCAGAACGCGTCGACAGGATCGGTCAGCAGCAGCACCTCGATCCCGCGCGCGCGCGCCGCCTCAAGCTGGGGGCTGGCGCGCAGGCGATCGATGCTGTCGCCGGTCAGATAATAGATCTCGGTCTGGTTAGGCCGCAGCGCTTCCGCATACTGGGCGAGCGAGCGCCACCCGTCCCCGCCAGTCGTCTTGAACCGCGCAAGTCCGAGCAACTGCTCGCGCCGCTCGAAATCCTCATAAAGCCCTTCCTTCAGCACCGCGCCGAACGTCTCGGTGAAAGCGCCGTAAGCGGCCTCGTCGCGGGTGGCGAAGGCCTCGAGCTCCGATAGCACGCGGCCCGTCACCGCCTTGCGGATTTGGGCGACGAGCGGATTGTTCTGCAGCATCTCGCGCGAGATGTTGAGCGGCACATCCTCGCTGTCGATGACGCCCCGCATGAACCGCAGATAGGACGGCAGCAACTCAGCTTCGCCGGTGATGAAGACGCGCCGCACGTAGAGCTTGATCCTGCCCTTGCGCGCCGGGTCGAACAGATCGAACGGCCGCTCGCCGGGCGCGAACAGCATCACCGCGTAGGCCTGCCGCCCCTCGGCCTTGTAGTGCAGGGTGAGGCGCGGCTCGTCATAACCGCCCGCGATGGTGCGATAAGCCTCGGTGTACTGCTCGGAGCTGACCTCGGACTTGGAACGCTGCCACAGCGCGCTCGCCGCATTGATCTGGCGCGGCTCTGTGCCCGTTTCAGAGCCCGCAAGCTCGACCGGGAACAGGATGTGGTCCGAATAGGTTTTGACGATGCGCTCGATCGTGTGGGCGTCGAGGTAGCCCTTCGCATCGTCCTTCAGAGTGAGGCGGATCGACGTGCCGCGGGCAACCAGGGCCGCCTGATCGGCGCCCGCGGGCTCGACCGTAAACCCCTCCGCCCCGCGCGACCGCCACACGTAAGCTTCGCTGCTGCCCGCCTTGCGCGAAACGACCTCGATCTCGTCCGCCACCATGAACGCCGAATAGAACCCGACACCGAATTGCCCGATGAGGCTCGCCCCCTCCGGCGCATCCGTGAGCTTGTCGAGAAACGCGCGCGTGCCCGACCGCGCGATCGTCCCGAGATTGGAGGCGAGTTCCTGCCCGTCCATGCCAATGCCGTTGTCGGAGATGGTGAGAACCCCCGTGGCGGCATCGGGCGCGATGCTGATCGCGAGCCGCTCGTGGGGACCAAGCAAGGCGGGGTTCGAAATCGCCTCATAGCGCAGCTTGTCGCAGGCATCCGAGGCGTTCGAGATCAGCTCGCGCAGAAAGATATCACGGTCGGTATAGACCGAGTGCACCATCAGATGCAGCAAACGGCCGACCTCGGCTTGATAGGAATGGGTTTCCGGTGGTGCGGTCATGTCTAACTTCTCCCCACAAAATGCGCGTTGGAGGAGTTAGTGCGAATGCCCGGGAGGTTCAAGAACCGCGCGCCGCCAACGAAAAAAGGATCAGCCGGGGGGAGGCTGATCCTTTTCAAACATGGAGAGAGAAGGGTGTTGCCAAAATGACCCGATCTCATTCGATATGCCCCAGGGGGCTGGGGGGCTGAGAGTTCCAGGGCTTCTCGCCTGGGACCGGGCCAAAGTGGCAACGGCCCCAAACTGTCGATTCATTGCGGCGGGATGCGGGCCGGGCTGCGACCGATTTGCGAAAATGTCGGGGATTTTGCGTGCGGGCTCACACGGCGTCTGAATTCGCCTGCAAAATCTGCAAGCGCCCCTTGAATTTGGCTGCAACCGGCGCGAACATGAAGCTCAGGTGACACCACGTATACCGGAGGCGCCAACTTGAGCGACAGCGAGCCGATAGCTTTCCGCCGGCCCTTGACGTTGGGCCATTCGGCCGAGACCAGCCGCCATTCGCCACCCGTAAATACCGGCCATTCGCCCCGCACTCACCCCGTCGTCGCCTTCAATCGCACAGAGCTGAATGAAATCCTCAACGTCTACGGCCGCCGCGTCGCAGCCGGCGAC
>Ga0075030_100001635_pt1 | contig 20194 bp, 18 predicted proteins | sample LitLauG_LLR_2012_FD_71393 | JGI IMG/M metagenome (GOLD analysis project Ga0075030, IMG submission 71393) | Freshwater sediment microbial communities from Pennsylvania, USA - Little Laurel Run_MetaG_LLR_2012 | ecosystem: Environmental > Aquatic > Freshwater > Creek > Sediment | place: USA...
CGGCGCTGATGGCCATGCACCGCTCGCCCGCCGAGCCGTAGCCGGCGGCGATGAGGGCGTCGGCCGTGGAGTCCAGGTCGGCGTCGGGCAGGACGACCGCGTGGTTCTTCGCCCCGCCGAGGGCCTGGACCCGCTTGCCCGAGGCGTGCCCGCGTTCGAAGACGTGCTGCGCGATCGGGGTCGAGCCGACGAACGACACCGCCGCCACCTTCGGGTGGTCCAGTAGGGCGTTGACCGCCTCGGCGTCGCCATGGACCACGGTGAACACCCCCTCGGGCAGCCCGGCGTCGCGCCACAGCTCGGCGACCAGCTCCGACGGCGACGGATCGCGCTCGGACGGCTTCAGCACGAAGGTGTTCCCGCAGGCGATGGCCACCGGGTACATCCACATGGGCACCATGACCGGGAAGTTGAACGGGGTGATGCCGGCCACGACGCCGAGCGGCTGGCGGATGGAGGATGCGTCGACCCCGGTCGAGACGTCCTCGCTGAACTCCCCCTTCAGCAGGTGCGGGATCCCGCAGGCGAACTCGATGACCTCGATGCCCCGGGCCACCTCGCCCCGGGCGTCCTCCAGGACCTTGCCGTGCTCGGCGGTGATCAGTGCGGCCAGGTCGTCACGGTGCTTGTCGGCCAGCTCGCGGAAGGCGAACAGGATCCGGCTCCGGGCGGTCAGCGACGTGTCGCGCCAGGTCCGGAAGGCCTCGGCGGACGTCTCCACAGCGTGGTCGACGTCCTTGACCGTGGCCAGGACGACCTCGGCCGTCTGCGCGCCGGTCGCCGGGTCGAAGACCGGGGCGGTGCGGGCGGCGGCCCCTTCGATGGAAGATCCGATCTGCTTCACGGTGTAGCGCTCCTCGGGGAGCGGTGCTCCCCATCGTGGTGACGGGTGATTCGACAGGTGGTGCGGCGGGTGCCGCACGGGGCGGCTCGACGAGTGGACCGGGCGCGCGCCCGTGCCACAATCGTCCCATGGACGACTCCGACGACGACCGCGGGCCGGACAGCGGGCCGGCCACCGACCGGGTGCGGCTGCGACGCCTCCCCGACCAGGGGTCGCACCGACTCCAGGACCTCCACGACGTGCTCGACGCCGGATTCGTGTGCCATCTGGGCGTGGTCGTGGACGGTGCGCCGATGGTCGTCCCGACCACCTACGGCCGCATGGGTGACCACCTGGTCCTCCACGGGTCGGTGGCCAGCCGCAGCCTGCGCACGGCCAGGGCCCCGGCGCCGGTCTGCGTGACGGTGACCGTGGTCGACGGGCTGGTGCTGGCCCGTTCCGTGTTCAACCACTCGGTCAACTACCGCTGCGCCATGGTCTACGGGCTGCCCGAGCTGGTCGACGAGCCGGCCGACAAGCTGGCCGCCCTCGAGGCCCTGTCCGAGCACATCGCTCCCGGACAGTGGGCGTACGCCCGGTCGCCGTCGGCCAAGGAGCTGGCGAAGACCACGGTGCTGCGCCTGTCCCTCGACGAGGCGTCGGTCAAGGTGAGCGAGGGGCCACCCGACGACGACGCCGAGGACCTGGACCTCGACGTCTGGGCCGGTGTGGTGCCCCTGACCACCGTGCGCCACGAGCCGCAGCCCGCGCCCGACCTGGCGGACGGGATCGGGCTGCCCGGACACCTGGCCGCTGGGCCGCTCGCCCCGGGTTCGGTGCGGGACGGGCGGTTCAGCTGATCGGGGACACGTCATGGGGGCGGAGGGTCGACGGCGTGCGGCGGGGTCCGGGAACCGGACCGCTCAGGCGATGAACGTGGCCAGCGGGCGGAAGTCCATGCCGTGGGCCTCGGCAACCGGCTCGTAGACGACCGTCCCGTCCACCACGTTGACCCCCTCTGCCAGCGCCGGATCCTCGGCCACTGCGTCCTTCCAGCCGTGGTTGGCGATGTCGAGCACGTAGGGCAGGGTGGCGTTCACCAGGGCGTGCGTCGACGAGTGGGGCACCGCACCGGGCATGTTGGCCACGCAGTAGAACAGCGAGCCGTTGACCTCGAAGGTCGGGTCCGAGTGGGTGGTGGGACGGGTCGACTCGAAGCAGCCACCCTGGTCGACGGAGATGTCGACCAGCACCGAGCCGTCGCGCATCCGTCCGACCAGGTCGTCGCTGATCAGCTTGGGCGCCTTGGCCCCGACGACGAGCACGGCGCCGATCACGATGTCGGCGTCGGTGCAGACCTCCTCGATGGCGTGGGTGCTGGACGCCACCGTCTCGAGCCCGCCCCGGAAGTGGTGGTCCACCTGGCGCAGCCGCTCGAGGTTCCGGTCGAGGATGTAGACCTCGGCGTGCATGCCGACGGCCAGGGTCGCCGCCGCCATGCCGGCCACGCCGGCGCCCAGGATCACGATCTTGGCGCAGCGCACCCCGGGCACGCCGCACACCAGGGTGCCGCGGCCGCCGCCGGGACGCATCAGGTGATGGGCGCCCATGAGCGGTGCCATGCGACCGGCGACCTCGCTCATCGGGGTCAGCAGCGGGAGCGAGTTGTCGGGCAGCCGCACCGTCTCGTAGGCGATGGCGGTGTTGCCACCGGCGATCAGGGCGTCGGTGCACTCGCGCGAGGCGGCCAGGTGGAGGTAGGTGAAGAGGACCTGGTCCTGCTTCATGCCGAGGCGCGGGTACTCGACGGCGACCGGCTCCTTTACCCCGAGGATCATGTCCGAGGACGACCAGATGTCGACCGGGTCGTCGATGATCTTGGCGCCGGTGGCCACGAAGTCGGCATCGGGAATGGACGAGCCGACCCCGGCCTCCTTCTCCACGTACACGGCGTGGCCCGCGGCGGTCAGCTCGCGCACCCCCGCCGGGGTGATGGCCACCCGGTACTCATCCGCCTTGACTTCCTTCGGGACTCCGACGATCACTGGTTCGACCTCACTGCTCGATTGCTGATGGTTGCTGGGCGCTGGGAACTGGGCACTGCTGGATGCTGCTCGGACGCGGCACGGCCGCCGGGCGGGACGCCCGGCGGCCGCACGCGGGACTACTCGCCGATCTCTTCGTAGGCGACCATCTTCGTCTTGAAGAAGTCGCCCTTGGTGGTGACCCGGGCGAGGATCATCAGGGGGATGCCGAGGGCCATGGTGATGATGACCGGCAGGCCGGACTTGCCGGCCCCGATGACGACCTTGACCAGCACGAAGAGCAGGACGACACCCCCGACGAACGGGAAGAGCACACCGGTGAAGAAGAACTTGACGTCCTTGAAGGCCACCTTCCGGTAGGCCCAGGCGCACGCCAGTCCGGTGATCCCGTAGTAGAAGGCGATCAGCACGCCGATGTTCAGGATCAGGTTGTTGAACACCGTCTGGATCGACGACACCTGGCTGGTCAGGAGGATCCCGAACAGGCACAGGAAGGCGAGGATGAGCGTGCCCACCGCCGGGGTCTTGAGCTTGCCCTGGATCGAGCCGAACACCTTCGGGAACACGCTGTCACGGGCCATGGACAGCGTGATGCGGGCCGCCGGCAGGAGCGTGGTCTGGGTGGTGGCCACCGTCGAGGAGATGACGGCGATGATCATCACGTACCCGGCCCAGCTGCCCGCCGCCTTGTTGGCGAAGTAGAAGAGGATGGTGCTCTGGTTGTTGCTCCACGCACTCTCCGGCAGCAGCATCTGTGCGGCGATGATGTTCAACGCGAACACCAGCAGGAGCAGGAACATGGCGATGATGCCCGCCCGGCCCGGCGTCTTGGTGGCGTTCTTCGACTCCTCGCTCAGGTTGGTGGCGGTGTCCCAGCCCCAGTAGAAGAACACGCCGAGCACGATGCCCGCCGAGAGCGCGCTGACCGACTGGATGTGGAACGGGTTGAGCCACCCGAAGCTGAACGGCCGCGAGCCGGCCGGGTGCGACACGGCCACCTTGACGATCCCCCAGATGGAGAACCCGATGACGGCCACGTACTCGATGATGAGCAGGACCCACTGGAAGTTGGTCGTCCACCGGATGCCCCAGATGCAGATGAAGGTGATGATGGCGAGCCAGATGCCGGCCACCACCGCGGCGGTACCGACCGAGCTGGCCGTGGACGCCGAGATCCAGTTCCACTGGTGCAGCAGCTGCAGCGTGTACTGGCCGGCCAGGATCGGGGCGGAGATGCAGAAGAGCACCGACAGCGCGACCTGGACCCAGCCGTTGAACCAGCCCACGTACGGACTGACCAGCTTGGACAGCCACGAGTAGGAGGCCCCGGCCGACGGGTCCCTGCGGTTCAGATGGAAGTACGAGATGGCGATGAAGAGGACCGGGACGAAGGCCAGCCAGATCACCGCCGGACCCGCGAACCCGATGCCCACCGTGAGGAACAGGGCGGCCATGGTGGCGGCCAGGGTGTACGCCGGGGCCACGGACGACACGGCCACCACCGTCGAGTCGAAGAGGTTCAGGGTGTCGGCACGCAGGGTGGCGCCGGCCTCCTCGGACGGGACCGGTGCCCCGAAGGGACCGGGTACCTCGGGCGGCTTACCGGTACTGTCGACGACGTCGGTGCTCATGTGCTCTCCCCTTGCTGTTCGGCCAACTGGCTCTCGGTGTCCCCTACTGGGTCCTGCTCCACCAGTCCCCCCGGTGGTCCTGCGGTCCTGCGGTCCTGCGGTAGATCGTGTCGACGCGGCCGCCCCCGGCTGCGTCGCCGGGTTCAGCTCCCGATGTAGCTCATCACATGCTTGATCCGGGTGTAGTCCTCGAACCCGTACGAGGACAGGTCCTTGCCGTAGCCCGAGTGCTTGAACCCTCCGTGGGGCATCTCGGCGACGATCGGGATGTGGGTGTTGATCCAGACGCACCCGAAGTCGAGGGCCTTGGCCATCCGCATGGCCCGGCCGTGGTTCTGGGTCCAGACGCTGGATGCCAGACCGTAGCGGACCCCGTTGGCCCAGGCGATGGCCTCGTCCTCGTCGGAAAAGCGCTGCACGGTGATGGCGGGGCCGAAGAGCTCCTCCTGGATCACCTCGTCGTCCTGGTGCAGCCCGGCGATGACCGACGGGGCGAAGCAGAAACCGCGGTCCCCGACCGGCGCTCCGCCGGTCACCACCTCGGCATGCCCGGGCAGGCGGTCGAAGAAGCCGCCGAGCCGCTCGAGCTGGGCTGCGCTGTTCAGCGGGCCGTAGTCGGCGCCGGCCACGTCGATCCCACCCACGGTCTGCGCCTTCGCCTGGTCGGCCAGAGCGGCCACGAAGTCGTCGTAGATCCCCGGTGCGGCCAGCACCCGTGTGGCGGCGGTGCAGTCCTGGCCGGCGTTGAAGTAGCCCGCTGCGGCGATGCCCCCGGCCGCGGCCTCCAGATCGGCGTCGTCGAACACCACCACCGGCGCCTTGCCGCCCAGCTCGAGGTGGACCCGCTTGACGTCGTGGGCCGCCGATTCGGCGACCTGCATGCCGGCCCGGACGCTGCCGGTGATCGACACCATCGCCGGTGTGGGGTGCTCGACCAGCGCCCGTCCGGTGTCACGGTCGCCGCACACCACGTTGAACACGCCGTCCGGCAGGAACTCGGACATGATCTCGGCCATGAGCAGGGTGGAGGCGGGGGTGGTGTCGGACGGCTTCAGCACCATGGCGTTCCCGGCGGCGATGGCCGGCGCCCACTTCCACACGGCCATCATCGCCGGGTAGTTCCAGGGGGTGACGGCGGCGCACACGCCGATCGGCTCACGCCGGATCATCGAGGTGTGGTCGATCATGTACTCGCCGGCCGACTTGCCCTCGAGGTGGCGGGCCGCCCCGGCGAAGAACCGGATCTGGTCCACCAGCGGGGGCATCTCCTCCGACATGGTCACGGCCAGCGGCTTGCCGGTGTTCATGCTCTCGGTGGCGACGAGCTCCTCGGCCCGGGCCTCGATGGCGTCGGCAATGCGGAAGAGCGCCAGGCTGCGCTCCGACGGTGTGGCGTCGCGCCACCCGGGAAACGCGGCGGCCGCCGCGGCCACGGCGGCGTCGACGTCGTCGGCGGCGGACACCGGGGCCTCGAGGTTCACCTCGCCAGTGCTGGGGTCCACCAGCTCGGAGGTGACCCCGGCGCGCGTCTCGACGTAGGAACCACCTACGAAGTTCGACAGGCGCTTGGTGCTCACGGTGATCCTCCCCGATGTGACACGGCGTCGGCGGCCGGCGTGCCTGTGGCGACGGACAGGCATGCGGCACCTGTCGATTGGGTGTCATCGTGGCCCATCGCCATCGATCTGACAAGTGATTTCGGGAAATTCTTCATGAACATCCACGGAAACTGCTTGTATTTCTCTCGGTATCCACGTTAACTGTGCGTTAACTGCTAGAACTGATCAGGTATGAGAATGTCCGACACCGACCACAGGGGACCCGACCGCACCCGGTGCGGCGCCCACAGGAGGGCGCGCCGATGAGTTCGACGGTTCCCACCCCCTCGGCCGCCGGCCTGCTCGACGACGTCAACAAGGCGATCGTGGAGCAGCTGCAGCAGGACGGCCGCCGCACCTACGGCTCCATCGCCGAAGCGGTGGGACTGTCCGAAGCGGCAGTGCGCCAGCGGGTCCAGAAGATGCGCGAGGCCGGGATCATGCAGATCGTGGCCGTGACCGACCCGCTGCAGGTCGGGTTCCGGCGCCAGGCCATGGTCGGGATCCGCGCCGACGGCGACACCCGCGAGGTGGCCGACCGCCTGGCCGCGGTGGACGACATCGACTACGTGGTGATGGTCACCGGCACCTTCGACATCCTGGTCGAGCTGGTGTGCGAGGACGAGGACCACATGCTGGACCTGTTGAACGGCGTGATCCGGCAGATCCCGGGCGTCCGCAGCACCGAGATGTTCATGTACCTGAAGCTCAAGAAGCAGACCTACACATGGGGGACCCGATGACCGAGTATTCGAACGACGCACTCCAGACGGCGGCACACCGCCACCTCTGGATGCACTTCACACGCATGTCGGGTGCGACCCCGGGCCACGAGATCCCGGTGATCACCCACGGCGAGGGCGTCTGGGTCTACGACCAGCACGGCAAGCGCTACCTCGACGGGCTCTCCGGCCTGTTCACCAGCCAGCTCGGCCACGGCCGGATGGAGCTGGTGGAGGCGGGTGCCGAGCAGGCGGCCAAGCTGGCCTACTTCCCGGTGTGGAGCTACGCCCACCCGAAGGCGGTGGAGCTGGCCGAGAAGATCGCCAGCCTGACCCCTGGCGACATCAACCGCATCTTCTTCACCACCGGCGGGTCCGAGGCCGTCGAGTCGGCGTGGAAGCTCGCACGCCAGTACTTCAAGCTCATCGGCCAGCCCCAGCGCTACAAGGTGATCAGCCGGGACATCGCCTACCACGGCGCCACCATGGGCGCCCTGTCGATCACCGGCGTGACCGAGATCCGCACGCCGTTCGAGCCCCTGGTGCCGGGTGCGTTCAAGGTCCCGAACACCAACTTCTACCGGGCGCCGTACTTCGAGGACGACATCGAGGCCTACGGACGCTGGGCCGCCGACGCCATCGAGCAGGCGATCCTGTCCGAGGACCCCGAGACGGTGGCCGCCGTGTTCCTGGAGCCGGTGCAGAACGCGGGCGGCTGCTTCCCCCCGCCCCCCGGCTACTTCCAGCGGGTGCGCGAGATCTGCGACCGGTACGGCGTCCTGCTGGTGTCCGACGAGGTCATCTGCGCCTGGGGCCGGCTCGGCCACTTCTTCGGTGCGGAGCGCTACGACTACGTGCCGGACATGATCACCATGGCCAAGGGACTCACCAGCGGCTACTCGCCCCTCGGTGCGCTCGCCGTCAGCGACAGGATCATCGAGCCGTTCCTGGCCGGGTCGAGCTTCCTGCACGGCATCACCTTCGCCGGTCACCCGGTCAGCGCCGCGGTGGCCCTCGCCAACATCGACGTGTTCGAGAAGGAAGGCATCCTGGAGAACGTCCGGGACAACGAGGCCGAGTTCCGGGCCCAGCTCGACACCCTGCGCGACCTGCCCATCGTGGGTGACGTCCGGGGTGCCGGCTACTTCTACGGCATCGAAATGGTCAAGGACAAGGACACCAAGGAGACGTTCAGCGACGACGAGGCCGAGCGCCTGCTGCGCGGCTTCCTGTCCGGGGCCCTCTACGAGTCCGGGCTCATCTGCCGGGCCGACGACCGGGGCGACCCGGTGATCCAGCTGGCGCCGCCGCTCACCTGCGGCCCCGAGGAGTTCGCCTACATCACCGAGCGCCTGCGCTCCGTCCTGACCGAGGCGTGGAAGCAGATCTGACCCCGTCGCCGGGCGAGCGCTACCGGCGCCTGTCCCTGTGGTGGGACGGGCTGCCGGGGCCGCTGCAGGTCCGCCCGGCGCTCGACGGGGACACCCGTGTCGACGTCGCCGTCGTGGGTGGCGGACTGACCGGGCTGTGGACGGCGTACTACCTGAGCCAGGCCGACCCCGGCCTGTCGATCACCGTGCTCGAGCGCGATGTCGTCGGATTCGGCGCATCGGGCCGGAACGGTGGCTGGTGCTCGGCCCTGTTCAGCGTGTCGGAGGGGACGCTCGACAAGCGGTGCGGCCCCGGGTCGGGCCGGGCCCAGCGCCTGGCCATGGAGGCCACCGTCCGCGAGGTCGGCCGGGTGGTGGCCGCCGAGGGGATCGACTGCGGCTTCCACCAGGGCGGCACCGTCGTGCTCGCCCGGACCGCCGCCCAGCTCGAGCGCACCCGTGCCGAGGTGGCCGAGGCGCGTGCCCGTGGCATCGACGAGTCGGGCCTGGCCTTCCTCTCCCCCGCCGAGGCCCGTGACCGGGTCGGGGCCACCGACGTCCTGGGCGGGACCTTCACCCCCCACTGCGCCGCCGTCGACCCGGCCCGCCTGATCCGGGGCCTGGCCGAGGTGGTCGAGCGCCGGGGTGTCCGCATCGTCGAGCAGACCGAGGTCACCGCACTCGCCCCCGGGGTGGTCACCACCGCCCGGGGCACGGTCCGGGCCCGCAGCGTGGTGCGGGCCACCGAGGGCTACACCCGGACGCTGCCCGGCCACGAGCGCGACGTCATCCCCGTCTACTCGCTGATGATCGCCACCGAGCCGCTGCCCGAGGCGTTCTGGGCCGAGACCGGCCTGGCCGACCGGGAGACCTTCGCCGACCACCGCCACCTGGTCATCTACGGCCAACGCACCGAGGACGGGCGCCTGGCCTTCGGGGGCCGCGGTGCGCCCTACCACTTCGGTTCGACCATCCGTGCCGAGTACGACCGGGACGACACCGTCCACGAAGCACTCCGGCGCACGCTGGTGGAGCTGTTCCCGGCGCTGGCCGGGGCGGCGGTCACCCATCGGTGGGGCGGCCCGCTCGGCATCACCCGGGACTGGTTCTCCTCGGTCGGCATGGACCCGGCCACGCGGATGGCATGGGCCGGCGGCTACGTGGGCGACGGGCTGTCGACCACCAACCTGGCCGGCCGCACCCTGGCCGACCTCATCACCGGCGCCGACACCGAGCTGGTTGCACTGCCGTGGGTGAACCACCGCTCGCGCAAGTGGGAGCCCGAACCGTTCCGCTACGTCGGCATCAACGCCGGACTGCGTCTGGCCGGCAGCGCCGACCGGGCCGAGGACCGGGCCGGGCGCGAGACCTGGCACGCAAAGGCACTGGGCAAACTCGTCGGCGGCTGATGCCCCGGGCGGCGGACGCGCCACTCGGCTAGAACCTGGGGCATGGCAACGGTCGAAGGATCCGTGAGCACCGTCGTCCGGCGCCCCGTGTCCGAGGTGTTCGCGGCGGTCGCCGACATCACTCGCATGGGCGAGTGGAGCCCCGAGTGCACCGCCGGGCGCTGGGTGGCCCCGGCCACCGGGCCGGCACCCGGCGCCACCTTCGAAGGGGACAACGTCGCCAAACTGGGCCCGCTCACCCTCAAGCGGTGGACCACCACCTCGGAGGTCACCGCCTACGTGCCCGACGAGGTGTTCGAGTTCGTGGCGGAGGGGTACACGACCTGGCGGTACGAGTTCGAGGAACGGGACGGGGCCACGACGGTCACCGAGTCCTACAGCTACCCGCCCAGGACCGGTTGGGAGAAGTTCGTGTACGACACGGTCACCCGTCGCCCCGCCGTCATGGTCACGGGGATGCAGCGGACCCTGGACCGGGTGCGGGACTCACTCGAAGGCTGAACACGCCGGTCACACGGTCGGCATGCAGGCACAGGACGACGGAGGGGCTCGGGACGCCATGGGAGCAGAAGGAGCGGAAGGCTGGTTCGTCGACCCGTTCGGACGCCACGAGCGGCGGTGGCTGTCCGACGGGCGGGCGACGAGCCTGGTGCGGGACGGTCGGGTGGAAGGGGTCGACGTCCCGCCGGACACGACCCTGCCGGCCCACCTGGAGCGGGCGCCCGGGCAGGGGCGGGCCAGTCCCGCAGACGTGCGACGGGCGGGTGACGTCGGTGGTCGGGCACCGTCCCGGGCCGACGTCCTGGACGTCGTCTACGACCGGAACCTCTTCCTGGGGAGCGTGCCGATGGGCTACCGGGAGCGGGCGGACCGGAACGGGCGCGGTTCCCGCCGGACCCACTGGTGTGTCAGGGACGACGACGCGCAGCCCGAGCGCCGGACCGGACGACGACGCGTGCGCCGAGGGCGGTGACGGCGGCGCTCCCGCCGGTGTCGCAGGTCCCGGCCGAGGCAGCCGGGGAATGAGGCAGACTGCGCACGTGCACGGACCACCCGGCGAGGTCCCTGCCCTCCGGATCCGGTCGTCCGGGTACACCAGGTGGCTCTTCCTCACCTACGCCGCGGGCTTCACCGCACTCCTCGTCCTCCTCGTCGTCCTCTTCTCCCGGCCGGACGCCACGAATGCGGGCTGGGGCATCGCCGGCGCGATCCTGGTGGCCATCGGAGCAGTGTTCACGGGTGTCGCCGCAGTCGCCGCGTTCCGGCCGGTCCGGATCACCGGCGGCGAGCTCCGACTGGCCCGGATGTGGTCCACCGTCCGAATTCCGGTGAGCGACATCGCCGGTGTCGGCCTGCTCTTCGTGGACGGGGCCCCAGGCACACGGGTGGTGTGCGGTTGGTCCCCCTACGTGTGGCGCACCGACCGGACCGTCGTCGCCCTCGGAACGGGCAGGTTCGTCCCCCGGCGGGTGGTCCGGGCGGGTGATCCGTCGGCCACGAAGCGGGTGGTCGTCGGGAAGAACGGCATCGACGCACTGGCCTCGACGGACATGGCCGCACTCGCCGGCAGCGCGGCCGGCACGGCGGCGACCCGGGTCCGCTCGTTCGTGCTCGCCTCCCAGGGGCCGGCAGGGCCACTCGCCCGACAGGAGCTCCAGCGGGAGCCGACCCGGCCGGCGGACGCCGGTGCACTGTTCACGGCCTACTGGTCCCCCACCGGGGAGTCCGGGCGGTACTGAGCGGTCCGCGGCGAGCGGCACGACCGACGAGTGGGCACCGGGACCGTCGATCCGCCGTCCGGTGCCACCGGACCTCCGCCACTGCCGCGAGCGGAGCCCGGCCCGGACCCGGATCCCCCGTCCTCAGTGCTCCTGGGGCTCGCCGTAGGTACCGTCGGTCCGACCCGGAAAGATGCTGGCCACCTCGCGGACCGCGGAACGGATGGCGTCCTCGCGGCACATCCCGGACACCTCGACGGTCAGGTGGATGCCGGCGCCGTCCCCCCGGAACCCGCTGACCCGGTTGGCCGAGCGGCACACCGCCTCCAGGAACCTCGTCGTCGGCCCGTCGAGCGGTCGGGGGATGGTCACGTCGACCTCGTAGTGCATGGATCGACCCTAGCGAACGCATGTTCGCTTTTCCACCCCGGCTGCCGTAGCATCCTGACGTGGCGATCCACCTGGACACCCCGACCTGGGCCGAGGGCCTGAACGACGCCCAGCGACGGGCCGTCGACCACCGCGACGGCCCGCTGCTCATCTCGGCGGGGGCCGGGACGGGCAAGACCCGCACCCTGGTGAGCCGGCTGGCCCGCCTGCTCGACGACGGGGTCCCGCCGGAACGGATCCTGCTGGTCACCTTCAGCCGGAGGGCGGCGGCCGAGCTGACCAACCGGGTCGGCCACCTGACCGACCCCCTGGTGGCCGGCCGGGTGGTGGCCGGAACCTTCCACTCGGAGGCCCACCGGATCCTGGCCCGGTTCGGCACCGGGCTCGGCCTGGCCGAGCAGTTCAGCGTCCTCGGCCCGGGCGACTCCCGCGACCTCGTGGCCCTGGTGCGGGCACCGGTGGCCGCCGCGTCGACCCGCCGGTTCCCCCGCACCGAGACGGTCGAGGCCGTCTACGGACGCACAGTCAGCAGCCAGACACCCCTCGAGGAGACGGTGGCCCGCTTCTTCCCGTGGTGCCTCGACGACGTCGAGGGGCTGCGCACCGTCTTCACCGACTACACCGAGCGCAAGCGGGCCCAGCACCTGCTCGACCTCGAGGACCTCCTGCTCTACTGGCGGGCCGGGGTGCGCGACCCGACGGTGGGGCCGGTGCTGGCCCAGCAGTTCGACCACGTCCTGGTCGACGAGTACCAGGACACCGACCTGGTCCAGGGCGACATCCTCCGTGCCCTCGGCGACCACGGGCTGGGGATCACCGTGGTCGGTGACGACGCCCAGGCCATCTATTCGTTCCGGTCGGCCACGGTGCGCAACATCCTGGACTTCCCCGACCAGTTCCCCGGCACCACCACCATCGCCCTCGAGCAGAACTACCGGTCGACCACGCCGGTCCTCGAGCTCGCCAACGCGGTGATCGCCGAGGCGGGCGAGGGATTCGCCAAGCAGCTGTGGACCGACGAGCCCGGTGGCGTGCGCCCCACCCTCGCCACCTGCCCCGATCAGCAGTCCCAGGCCACGGCGGTCGCCCAGGTCGTCCTCGACCACTACGAGGCCGGGGTGCCGTTGCGCGACCAGGCGGTGCTGTTCCGTACCGGGCACCACAGCGACCTGGTGGAGGTCGAGCTGCGCCGGCGGCGGATCCCGTTCGTCAAGTACGGCGGCCTGCGGTTCCTCGAGGCGGCCCACGTACGCGACCTGCTGGCGACGCTGCGGGTGGTCCAGAACCCGTGGGACGAGCTGGCCTGGATGCGCATCCTCCACCTGGCCCGGGGCGCCGGACCGGCGTCGGTCGACCGGATCCTCACCACCCTCGGCGTGCGCGATCCGGAACGGGGCGGACCCGACCCGCTGGCCGCCTTCTGCGCCGATCCGGCCCACAGCGGCGGGGCGTCCGGCGCGGCACCCGACCTCGTCCGCCTGGCCGAGGCGCTGGGGGCCTGTCGGACCGGCGACCTGCCGGCCGGCGTCCAGGTGGAGACGCTGGCCACCGCGCTCGACCCGATGGTCCGCCACCGCTACGACCACCCGGACGCCCGGATGGCCGACTTCGACGCGCTGGCCCACCTGGCCGCCGACTCGCCGACGGCGGCCCAGTTCGTGGCCGACCTCACCCTCGACCCGCCGAGCTCGACCGGCGACCTGGCCGGCACCCCGTCGCTCGACGACGACTGGCTCACCCTGTCGACGGTCCATTCGGCCAAGGGCGGCGAGTGGGGCGTGGTCCACCTGATCCACGCCGCCGACGGCGCATTCCCCTCGGACATGGCCACCGGCGACGCCGAGGGCGTCGACGAGGAGCGGCGGTTGTTCTACGTGGCCCTCACCAGGGCCAAGCGCCACCTCCATCTCTACGCGCCGCTCCGCTACCACCACGGCGATCCGGCCGGCCGCACCGACAAGCACAGCTACGCCCAGCGCAGCCGCTTCCTGCCGCCCAGCGTGGACCACCTGCTGGACCTGCAGATCGTGCGTGGCCCCGACGACGTGGTGCTGCCCCCGGTGACCGCACCGCTGACCACCATCGTCGACACCGAGCTCGGCAGCCTCTGGTAGGCCGGCCGCACCGGGCCCGACACGACATCGCCATGTGTCCGTAACCGATGCAAGGCCACCGCAACAGACGCCCTGGGTACGGTGGTTCCATGCCCGGATCGAGGGATGTGCGACAAGAAGCAGTGGTCGAGTTCCTGCGTCGCGAGGCGCCGCTCGAACTCGAGCGCCTGGAGTCGCTGGCCCGGGTGGTCGGAACGGGGGTGCGGCACCGCAGTGGCGTCGCACCACGCGATCCCTACTGGCGCTGGCTGCTGGACTCCGACGAGCGCCTCCACGCCCACCGCGACATCGGGGGCGCCGCCTGAGCGGTCCCCCGCCGTCCGGCGTCAGGCCTTGCCGGGCCGGGAGATCTTCGGATTGATGCTGCCCTGGGCGGCCAGCGAACCGGACGTTCCTCCACCGGGCCCGCGCAGCAACCACGCCAGACCCACCGCCAGCACAGCGCCGAGCAGCGGGCCGGCCAGGTAGACCCACCAGGAGGAGCAGTCGACCGACACCAGGTCGGGACCGATCGTGCGGGCCGGGTTCATCGAGGCGCCCGAGAGGGGACTGGCCCACAGACCGGCCAGGGCGATGTAACTGCCGACGCCGATGGCGCCGAACAGACCGACCTGCTGGGCGCCGGATGCGGTGCCGAGGATCACGCTGACCAGCCCGAGCGTCAGCACGGTCTCCATCAGGAAGGCGTCGAACGGCGTGCTCGACGCAGCCGGGTAGTTGGACCCGTAGGAGGCGGACACGTGGACGACCACCTGGAGGAACCAGGCGGCCAGGACGGCGCCGCCGAGCTGCACCACCACGTACCCCGGCACCCGCCGGCCGGGGAAGTCCCGGCGCAGCCAGAACGCGATGCTGACCGCCGGGTTGAGGTGCGCACCCGACACCTTGCCCATGAACAGGATGATCGACAGCACCATCATCCCGGGCGCCACCACGGCCGCGGCCCGGCCCACCTGGCCGGGGAAGGCCCGGTCGATCATCGGTCCGCCGGCCGCCACCAGCACGAGGAAGAACGTGCCGACCAGCTCGGACACCAGACGGCGCCACTCCTGGGACGGGTCCTGGAAATTGCGGACCATCAAGGCGGCCCGCTGCTCGGCGTTGGCCAGCAGCGGCGTGGTGTCCGAGTGCCCCGGCAGTTCGGGGTCGCCGTAGTCGTGCCGGGGGGAGTCCCCGTCCGTCATGGTCGCATCGTCGACGACGCTACCAACGGGCACGGCCCCGCCACGGGATCACGCACCCGTCACCCCGGGGTCGTCCCGTGGGGGACGGCGGTGGGTCAGCCGGCGCCGTAGAACGCGCTGGCGAAGGTGAAGACGCCCCCGTCGGCCGACACCAGCCAGTAGCCGTTCGAACCCGACGGGTCCGAGGTGACCGTGGTGACCGGCGCACCCAGGGCGAGCGGGGCCAGCGGGCCCCGGAACGGCGCATCGCCGTAGGCATACACCGCGCCGGCCCGGGTGACCTCCCAGAAGCCCGCGCCGGACGTGGTGCCGGCCACGTCCACCACCGGTCCGACCGGACGCTCGGCAGAGGGCGTGTTGGGCTGCGGGCCCAGCACCGGTGCGTCGAAGGCGGTGGCGGTGCCGTCGGCCGAGACCAGCCAGTAGCCGCCGGTGGCGCGGTCGACGGCCATCGCGACGGTGGGCGCCGGCTGCGGCTTGCCGCCGAGGGAGCCGGCGAACACCGCGTCGCCGTAGGCGAAGACGCCGCCGTCGGCGGCCACCTCCCAGTAGCCGCGGCCGTCAGCCGTCGGGACCAGGTCGACGATGGGCGAGTTCAGCCTCAGACTCGAGGCGGCACCCTCGAACGGGGCGGCGCCGTAGGCGAAGACACCGCCGTCGGCGGCCACCTCCCAGTAGCCGTTCGCCTTGGGGTCGGCCACGATCTTCTGGATCGGCGCCGCCAGGACCAGACCGGTCGGCGAACCGAGGTCGGTGGCCGAGCCGTGCGGGGACACGGCGCCGTTGGCGGCCGCCAGCCAGTAGCCGGAGCCGTCCGCAGTGGACGCCAGGGAGATGACCGGGCCCGTCAGACGGCCGACCGGCGTGTACACGTCGAAGGGGATGGCCGACACCTCGTTCGAGGCGGGGGACGACGCCCCGGCCGTGCGGCTGCGCACCGTGACGTAGTAGACGCGACCCGCCGTCAGCCCGGTGGCCAGGTAGGACGTGCCCACCACGGGAACCGCACCGTTGACCGGGACCGGGGACTCCGCACCGGGGGTGAGCCCGATGAACACGTCGTAGCCGGTGGCCGTCGATCCGGCCGGGGGCTTCCAGGTGATCAGGGCGGAGCCGACGAAGGCCTGGGCGCCGGTGGTGAACGGCGCCGGTGGCGGCGTGGTCGGGGCGACCAGGGCCGGGACCGGATCAATCGGGATCAGGGTCGACGGGGTCGACGCCGTGGCTGTCGGCTGGGTCACCTCCAGCGGTGCCGTCGACGGGACGAGCGGTGCGGCCACGATCGACGGGCCGGGCACCGTGGTCGACGGACTCGAGCCGGAGCTGCGTGTGTGCGAGCCGGCGCCGGTTCGCCTCGACGCGCCCCGCTCGTGCTTCCTGCCGCCGTGGCGGGCCGTCCTGCCCGTCGCCAGCGGGTCGGCCTGCGAGTAGTACGGCGACACGGTGGACGAGGTGGTGCCGCCGGCGGCGACCACCGACGACGGGGCGACGGTCGACGTCGGCACCGTGTACTGCGACGAGCCCGCATCCGGGTTGGCCGAATAGGGAAGATGCGACGTGGCGCTGGCCGTCGGTCCGGAGGGGATGATGGCGGGCACGCCCACCGCGATGGCGGCGACCGAGGCCACCGTTCCGGCCAACATGGCCTTGGACCGGCCGTCGGGCAGCGGGCTCTCACCCATGAGCCATTGGGTCCACTGCGTCATGGACTGCAGCCAGCTGTTCATCGCGGAGCCCCTTCGAACCTGGACGCACCGCGTGCGATCACGGTGCCGACCCGTCCACGCGCACCCACCGGACCGCCGGGATCCACCCGTCGTGCCCGGTCCGTCGGTGGACCGTTACGTCGCCCATTGTACCTGCGGGCGTCGGATAAGACGAGGGCGGGCGGCGATTCGTCCGGTACCACCCCGCCACCGGGGGCGATCACCCATTCGGGCCGTCGACCAGGCACGACGTCGATCCCGCGGCCGACCGCAGCCCCGCCCTACGCTCAGGTGCCGGCGCAGGGGGCGCCCGGCGGTACCGGGGAGGGAACGAGCGCATGACCATCAAGGTGATCCAGTGGGCGACCGGAGGGGTCGGGCGGGCGGGCGTGGCCGGCATCGTGGCCCATCCCGAACTCGAACTGGTCGGCTGCTGGGTCCACAGTCCGGACAAGGTCGGCGTCGACGTGGGCACCCTGTGCGGCTTGGACCCGATCGGGGTGGCGGCCACCGACGACGTCGACGCCCTCCTCGCCCTCGACGCCGACTGCGTCCTCTATTCGCCGATCATGGCCGACCCCGGACTGGTGGCCCGGATCCTGGCGTCGGGCGCCAACGTGGTCACGCCGCTCAACTGGTTCTTTCCGGGTGGACGTGACGAGTCGGCCATCGAGGCCGCCTGTGCGGCCGGGGGCACCTCGGTCCACGGCACCGGGATCCACCCCGGGGGGATCACCGAGCGGTTCCCGCTGATGGTGTCCGCGCTCTCCCAGTCGATCACCCATGTGCGGGCCGAGGAGTACTCCGACATCCGCACCTACGACGCCCCCGACGTCGTCGGCAACATCATGCTGTTCGGCAAGACGCCCGAGGAGGCGCGGGCGTCGATGATGCCGGCGATCCTGGGCGACGGCTTCCAGCAGTCCATCGCCATGGTCGGCCACGCCCTCGGGTTCGCACTCGACCCCGAGGTGTCGATCTCCCACGAGGTGGCCGTGGCCACCGCCCCCATCGACTCCCCCATCGGTCCGATCGCGCCCGGGCGGATCGCCGCCCAGAAGTTCCGCTGGGTGGCGACGGTGCGGGACGAGCCGGTGATCGCCGTGGCCACCAACTGGTTCATGGGCCAGGAGCACCTCGACCCGGCGTGGACGTTCGGGCCCGGGGGTGAACGGTTCGAGGTCGAGGTCACCGGCGACCCGTCGGCCCATGTCACCTTCCATGGCTGGCACCCCGACTCCATCGCCGCCGGACTCGCCCGCAACCCGGGTGTGGTGGCCACGGCCACCCACTGCGTCAGCGCCATCCCCTCGGTGGTGGCGGCGGAACCCGGCATCCGGACCTACCTCGACCTGCCCGCCTACGCCGGCCGGGCCGCCGTCCACCTGCGCTGACCGCCGCCGGGTTGAGTAGGGTCCCCGGCCATGGACGTCGGCATCGCACTCCCCACCATGGCCACCGGGTTCACCCGCTCGACCTTCGTCGAGTGGTGCCGGGGCATCGACGAGGGTCCCTACTCCAGCGTGTCCGCCGGGGAGCGCATCACCTTCCACAATCCCGAGCTCCTGGTCACCAACACGGCGGCGGCGGCCCTGACCGAGCGGGTGCAGGTGATCACCAACATCACCGTGCTGCCCCTCCATCGGCCGGCGCTGCTCGCCAAGCAGCTGGCCACCCTGGACGTGCTGGCCGGGGGCAGGCTGGTGGTCGGCGTGGGCGTGGGCGGGCGCGAGCAGGACTACCGCTCGCTGGGCGTCCCCTTCGACGGCCGCCACCAGCGACTCGACGACGAGGTGGCCGAGCTGCGTCGCCTGTGGGCCGGCGAGCCGGCCTACGAGGGGGGGCAGCCGGTGGGTCCGGCACCCCAGACCCCCGGCGGGCCGCCGCTGTGGGCTGCGGCCATGGGTCCGAGGTCGATGGCCCGCGCCGCCAAGTGGGCCGACGGGGTCACCGGCTTCTCCATCGGCGCCGACCCCGACGAGATCACCCGGGGCAACCGACTGGCCCTCGACGCCTGGGAGGCCGAGGGCCGCACCACCCGCCCGAAGCTGGTGAGCGGCTCCTTCTACCTGCTGGGCGGCCCGGACGCCGACGCCGAGCTCACGCGGTTCGCCCGTGCCTACCTGGCCGTCTTCGGCGACGGGGCGGCCGACGCCCTGTCGCAGCTGGTGAGCCTGAGCTCGCCGGCGCGGCTGCTCGACACGCTGGCCGCCGCCGAGACGGCCGGCTGCGACGAGTTCATCCTGGTGCCGGGCACCGTCGATCCCGACTGCCTCGAGCGCACCACCGCCGCACTGGCCGGCTGACCCACCGGGGGCGACCGGTCAGATCGAGAAGTCCTCGCCCTTCCACACACCCGACTCGGCCGGTCGGATCTCGGGGGCCCGCACCCGGCCGTGCACCTCGTGCTCGAGGGCGTCCACCTGGCGTTGGAGCGCACCGAGGGTGACCCCGACCAGGTCGGGCAGCAGCGAGTCCTCGACGTCGAGCGTGGAGGTGGTGCTGCGGGGCCGGCTGCGGGCGATCACCTGTCCGGGCACGCCTACCACCACCGAGTCCGGCGGCACGTCCCGCACCACCACGGCGTTGGCCCCGATCCGGCTGCCGCTGCCGACGGTGATCGGACCCAGCACCTTGGCCCCCGCGCCGATGGTGACCCGGTCCCCCAGGGTCGGATGGCGCTTGCCGGTGTCGAGGGCGGTGCCCCCGAGGGTCACCCCCTGGTAGAGGGTCACGTCGGCCCCGATCTCGGTCGTCTCGCCGATGACGACGCCGATGGCGTGGTCGATGAACAGGCCGGGGCCGATGGTGGCGGCCGGGTGGATGTCGACCGAGGTCCACGCACGCACCAGCGTGGCCAGGACCCGGGCGGCCAGCGGGTGCCCGGTCAGCCACAGGCGGTTGGCCACCCGGTGGCCCCACAGTGCGTGGAGTCCCGGGTAGCAGAGGGCGACCTCGACGGCGGTGCGCGCCGCCGGGTCCCGCTGGCGGACGGTGGCGACGTCGCGCCGGATCGACGCGAGCACGCTCAGTCGCCGAGGCCCTCGAACAGGGCCGTGCTCAGGTAGCGCTCGCCGAATGACGGGATGATCACGACGATGAGCTTGCCGGCGTTGTCGGGACGCGAGGCCACCTGTACGGCGGCCCAGGTGGCCGCACCCGAGGAGATGCCGACCAGGAGCCCTTCCTCGTGGGCCATGCGGTGGGCCGTGTCGAAGGCGTCCTGGTTCTCCACGGTGACGACCTCGTCGTACACGTCGGTGTCGAGCACGGCCGGCACGAACCCGGCGCCGATGCCCTGGAGCGGGTGCGGACCCTTGACGCCGCCGGACAGGATGGGCGAGGCCGCCGGCTCGACGGCGACGACCTGGACACCGGGCTTGCGCTCCTTGAGGGTCCGTCCCACCCCGGTGATGGTGCCGCCGGTCCCCACCCCGGCCACCAGGATGTCGACCCCGCCGTCGGTGTCGGCCCAGATCTCCTC